>Ga0068855_100008315_pt1 | contig 12541 bp, 8 predicted proteins | sample KBSCornC52_FD_66592 | JGI IMG/M metagenome (GOLD analysis project Ga0068855, IMG submission 66592) | Corn rhizosphere microbial communities from Kellogg Biological Station, Michigan, USA - KBS Corn C5-2 | ecosystem: Host-associated > Plants > Roots > Rhizosphere > Soil ...
GCGGACGACCAGGGTGAGCTCGTCCCCCACGGACGGCCCGTGGCCGAGCTCCTTCGCCGACGAGGCGGCGACGCGAGCCCACCGCAACGCGGTCTCCGGCTTCCCCTGAGCCAGCGCGATCTTGGCCTGCAGCGCGGCGAGCCACACCTGCACCCGCAGCTCCGCGGACGCCACCGCCCGCGCGTACACCGCTTCGGCCCCGGCTTGTGCCTGCGCGAGCGAGCCGCGGTAGAGGTACGCCTCCACCCTGGCGTGCGGGAAGCCCAGCGACATGATCGCCGGCAGGTCGGCCGGCTCGTTGCCGCCGGTCTCGTACTCGTCCACCACGCGCAGCGCTTCGTCCGTGCGGCCGGCCATCACCAGCGCCATCGTGTACGTGATGTCGGCGGTGAACTTGGCCAGCCCCTGCAGGTGCGGCGCCAGCCGGGGGTAGTTCTCGCGCACGGCGCCCCAGCGGCCCGTCGTGCCGAGCACCCCGATGGCCGGTGCCCGCATCGCCATCCGGCTCTGCTCGTCGCGCACCAGCTCGGTCTGCTCGTCCAGCATCGCCATTGCCGCGTCCGGGTCGGCCAACGCGACGGACAGGTTCAGGAACCGGTGCGTGCTGAGGACGACCCGCTGGCCGTCGTCCAACTCGGTCTTGGCCAGCTGCGACCACGTCCGCTCCGCGTCGAGGCACTGGCCGGCCATCGCGTAGGCCTCGCCGAGCAGGGAGGCGGCGTCGAAACCGGCACCCTGCTCGACCGCCTGCGCGGCCAGCCGTTGGGTCAGCTCGGCGTCGCCGAGGGAACGGGCGCGGCGCGCGGCCTGCAGCAGCAGCTCGGAGTCGACGGCCCGGCCGGCCGACAGGCTCCAGAGCGCCACCTTGACCGGAGCCTTCGCGTCGAGCCCGAGCGCGGAGTAGGCCTCGACGAGCTCTCCGGTAAGGCTCGCCTGGCGGGCGCCGGTCAGACCGGTGCGCAGGACGTCGCCGTACAGCGGGTGCGCGAGCCGGGCGACCGGGCCGACCGGTTCGGCCCCGGTGTTGACCAGTTCGAGTCGCTCCAACTCGTCGACCACGCGGAGATCCCCGAGGTGTCCGAGCACCTCGATGGTCAGCGGCTCGCCCAGCGCGATCAGCTCGAGCAGGCGCCGCTGTTGCGCGCTCAGCTGCCGCAGCCGTCCCTCGATCACCTCGACGAGGCGGGCACCCGGCGCGATGCTGCCACGCAGCCGGTAGACGCCCTCTTCGGCGACCACCGTGCCGGAGGCCAGCGCGTGCGCCACCAGCTCGCGCAGGAACAGCACGTTGCCGTGCGCGCGGGTGGTGAGTTCGGCCGTGAGGGCCGGGTCGACGTCCCGGCCGAGGGCGGCGTGCAGCAACTCGGCCACATCGGCGTCGGCCAGCGGCGGCAGGTCGAGCCGCTCGACCAGCCCGTCCTTCCAGAGAGCGGTGACGGCGTCCGGGACCGGCAGGCCGAGCCGAAGCGTCGCGACGACGAACGCCGCGCCGCTGCCGGCGAGCTGGCGCACGAGGCTGGCCGATACCGGGTCGAGCAGGTGCGCGTCGTCCACGAGGGCCAGCAGCGGCTTGCCGGCGGGGGCGGCCAGCAGCGCCGACTGGGCCCGCTGGAGGAGGTCGGCCGGGTCACCGTCGGCGAAGCCGGCCGGCAGGTGCGGCGCGAACGCCCCCAGTGGCAGGGCCGACGCCGACTCGCTGGCCATCGCCCGCACGGTCGCGAACCCGGCTCGCCGGGCGAGGGCGACCGCTTCGCGCCCGAGCCGGGTCTTGCCGATACCGGGCGCCCCGACGAGGACGAGCCCGTGGCAATCCGGGTCGGCGAGCACCTCACCGATCCGGACGACTTGCCCCCGACGGCCGACGAGCGGCCACTCGTCAATCACGGGGCGGATCATGGCAGAATGGACACGGTTCTGCCCGTTGATCAAACCTCGGCCGGCCCTCCGCGCGGCGCGATGCCGTCCTCGGCCAACGCCCGGAACAGGACGGCCCGGCGGGCGCGCAGCTCGTCGTTGCTCAGACCCGCCTCGGCGTGCAACAGCAGCTCCTCGATGCGGTCGACGTCGTCCGTGCCGAACACGCGCAGGGCCTCAGCGCGCCAACCGTCCTGCGGGGGCGCCGGCCCGGCTGCTTCGGCCACGCTGCAACGCAACCAAGCACGGCCCGGTCGGGCGAGAGTGTCGACTACTCGGACGGGTGGTTCGGCCGGGTCGGACCGCTGGCGGTAACATCACCTGATGTCTGCGGGTGTAGTTCAATGGCAGAACATCAGCTTCCCAAGCTGACAGTGCGGGTTCGATTCCCGTCACCCGCTCCACGCTGGCGGCCCCGTTCTCGGGGCCTGCGTCGTTTCTCGGCTCCCGCGACTTCCCCCCGTCCGGGCGGCGGGACGGTATCCCTCGAAAGATGTGTCGACGAGAGCTGCAGCAGACAGCTCGGCCTCAACACGGCCACTACAGCGAATCGGATGACGTTGACCGGTCGCCGCGAGCGCGGGCCCCGCTCGTCCCTCGCTCTTGCAACGTCCCCGCGAAGAGCTTCGAGGTCGGGGCGGCGGAGACGTCGTGCAGGCGGTTGATGAGCAGCTCGATGCCGAGGCGACCCATTTCGCGCTCATCGGCGCTGACCGTGGTCATGGCTGGTGTCGACATGCAGGCGGCCTGATCTGACATGGCGATGGCGATAAGGGAGAGATCGTCGGGTATCCGCAGTCCGCGAGCGAGGGCACCGGCCATGACACCTGGTGCGGCTTGCTCGTTGAAGGCCAGAACTCCGGTGAGCTCGGGGTCGTCGTCCAGTAACCGGTTGATCAGGGCGCTGCCGGCCGTTGCGGTGGATTCGCAGGCGGCGGCTACTACGTGGAGCCCGAACTTCTCGGCGGTGCTTCGTGCGGCTTGCTGGATCCTGACGGCGCCGCCCAGGCCGGCCTCGACGATCGGCGCGGCTTGGTTGACGACGGCGATGCGTCGATGGCCCATGCTGGCCAGGTGCTCGAGGGCGACCTGAACGCACTGGTCGAAGTCTGTGTCGACCCAGTCGACGTCGATGGGTTGGCCGGTATGTCCGATCATCGCGAACGGGATACCGGCGTCGGTGAGGACCTCGATCCGGGGATCGTCGATACGCACTTCCATGAGCAGGACGCCGTCCAGCAGCCCCTGCCCCACGAGGGTGCTGAGCGAGGCGAGTGAATCGGCGTCGGTGGTCCAGAGCAGCAGGTGGTAGTCCATCGACTGCGCATGATCGGAGGCGCCGAGGATGTAGCCGAGGCTGCTGATGTCGATCCCACGTCCGCGGCTGGGAAACACCAGCGCGATGATCTTGCTCCTGACGCCCTTCAGGCTGCGCGCATGGACGTTGGGAGTGAACCGGAGTTCGGCCATCGCCTTGGCGATGCGGGCCCGGGTCTCGGCCGAGACGGGACGGGTGCCGTTCAGGGCGTAGGAGACGGTGCTGACCGAGACGCCGGCGCGTCGCGCAACGTCGGTCATCGTGCTCACGGTGGTCCTCCCGCCCCGGCACTTGCCGCGCCCCGGGAATTGGTGACACGAAATGCCCTCATCTGGGCTGCCTGGGGCCGGATTTACCGACGCAGTCCAAACGTTTCGACGACTGTAACAGGGGGTTCGCGCGATCCCGTGCGCTCCGCGAGTGCCCCAGCTTGCCGGCGGCCGGGTCCGCTTCGATCTTCGTCCCGGCGCTCCCCTGGGCGACGCATCGGTCTCGCCCATTGACACCGCGGACGCGCGACCGTAGCTTCGTCGAAACGTTTAGTCGAAACGACTAGTCGAAACGACTAGCGAGACTGGACGCAAGGTCCGTGGCTGCTCGGCGGTGCTGCGCGCAGCCGTCCTGAGGAGGACGACATGGTGATGAGGAGTCGACTGGCCCGCTCGGTTGCGATCGCGGCCGCGGCGATGCTCGGGCTGGGTGCGTGCAGCTCGTCGGGCGGTGCCAGCGGCGGGGGCAAGAGCCTCACGGTCTGGTGGTACGAGCAGGCGGGCAACGCGGAGGACTTGGGGTGGAAGGACGCGCTGACGGCCTTCGAAAAGGCGCACCCCGGGGTGAAGGTCCACTTCGAGCGCAAGGTCTGGCAGCAGATCCAGGACGCCGGGGCGATGATCCTGAACTCCGACAAGGCCCCTGACGTCCTGGAGTACAACAAGGGCAACGCGACGGCGGGCGCAGTCGCGTCCAAGGGCCTGCTGACGGATCTCACCACGGTCGCGTCCACGCGCGGGTGGGACAAGGTCGCAGGTTCGGCGTTGACGGTCGGGACGTACGACAGCCGGGGGATCATGGGCCCGGGGAAGGTGTACGGGATCCCGTCCTATGGCGAGTACGTCAGCTTTTACTACAACAAGGACCTGTTTGCGAAGTACGGCGTCAGCGTGCCGACGACGTTCGATCAACTGGTCGGGGTCCTTGGCGCGTTCAAGGCCAAGGGCGTCACTCCGCTCGCGATGAGCGCCGGCGACTACCCAGCGGTTCACCTGCTGTGGGGCATCGCCCTGGCAAAGGCGACGCACGACTGGTTGAACGGATACTTCGGGCTCAAGGGCAAGTTGGATTCGAGTGCGAACAGCCCGCTCACCGCCGCCGCGCAGACGATCGCCGACTGGACCGCGAAGGGCTACATCGACAACAAGTCGAGCGGGTTGAAGGCCGACGACGCCTGGTCACTGTTCGAAAGCGGGAAAGCACCCATCACCTTCGCCGGCACCTGGATGGTCCCCGACTTCACGACCAAGGCCAAGACCTTCAAGTGGGGATCCTTCCTGATGCCGGGATCCGGAATCAGTGAGGGCAGCGGAGGCAACATCTGGGTCGTCCCGAGCGCATCCCACAACAAGGAGCTGGCCTACGACTTCATCGGCCTGACGATGGACAAGACCCGCCAGAACGAGATCGCCAACGCCGGCGGGGTCGCGCTTGCCGCCGACACCGCAGCGGTCACCGACCCAGTCGGGAAGATGGTCAACGCGACGTTCCACCAGCTGGTGGCCTCGAAGGGTCTGGGGTTGTATCCCGACTGGCCCGTCCCCAACTTCTACAACGTGATCCAGCAGAACCTGCAGACCCTCGTCGGGGGCAACCAGAAGCCGGATCAGTTCATGGGCCAGCTCAAGAGCGCCTACGACCAGTACCAGTCCAGCGCGGGTTGACGCCCCGGGGCCGGGGCCGTGGACCACGACGGCCCCCGGCTCCAGCCGCTCTTGCCGCCTCCCGAACAGGAGTGGTCTCGTGACCATCACCGCTGCCCGCCCGCAGAGCGCTCGTCGCGTGCCGTCACTGACCCGGGCTGCCCGGCAGGGATACGTGCGCTACCTGATCCCCGGTGGCGCCGGGTTCCTCGCCCTGATCCTGGTGCCGTTCGGGATGAACGTCGCGATCAGCTTCACCAGCTGGTCCGGCATCGGCTCGCCGCACTTCGTCGGGCTGAAGAACTACCGGCGCCTGGTCCACGACGACCTGTTCTGGTCGGCCTTCGAACACAGCATCTGGTTCATCATCGCGATGGCGGTGGTGCCCACGGCTCTTGGCCTGTTTCTGGCGGCGGTGCTGTTCGACTACGTGGCCCCCCGCTTTGGACGGCGAACCGCCAGTTTCTTGCGCGGCGGGTTCTACCTCCCGCAAGTACTGCCCATCACCGTGGCCGGGATCGCGTGGAGCTGGATCCTGAACCCCTACGGTGCGGTGAACAGCGTGCTCAAGGACTTCGGCGTCAGCGATCCACCGAACTGGCTCGGCGACTCCAACTGGGCCCTGCCCAGTGTGATGCTCGTGCTGGTCTGGATGCAGATCGGCTACGGCTTGGTCATCTTCATGGCCGGCATGGCCCGCATCGATCCGCAGTTGCACGAGGCCGCGGAGCTGGATGGTGCGGCGTGGTTCACCCGGTTCCGCAACGTCACCGTTCCGCAGACGCGACCGGAGATCTTCGTCGTGCTGCTCACCACGACGATCGCGGCGTTGAAGGTGTTCGCGCCCGTCTTCGTCCTCACTCGGGGTGGGCCGGGGGACGCCACCAACGTGCCGTCCTTCTACTCCTATACCAACTTCTTCGGCAGCTTGCAGGTCGGCTACGGCTCGGCGGTGGCCACCGTCTTGACACTCATCGTGATCGTCCTGGCTGTCATCTTCGTCCGCGTTCAGTCCCGGTCGGAAGGGGTGTAGCCGCTATGACACTCACCAGGGACCGCAGCGCGGCGATCGATGTCGCGACCGGACGATCGGGGCGTTCCCGCCGCTCGGGCGCGGCGACGAGGGGCACTGCAACCAACGCCCGCCACCGCCGGGGGCCGATGCGCTGGCTCGTGCTGGGGCTGCTACTGATCGCACTGGGCGCCACTCTCTTTCCGTTCCTCATGGCGGCGAGCAACGCGATCAAGTCCGATGCCGATTACGGCGCCCACGGGGCGCTGGCGTTACCGCACTCGTTCGACCTGAGCTCGATCAAGCACTTCTGGAGCACTGTCGACTACACCAACAAGCTCATCAACAGCATCGTGATCAGCGGTGGCGTGGCCATCGTCGGAACGGTGATCAGCCTGCTCAACGCGTACGCCCTCGGGATCGGGCGCATCAGAGGCCGGCGAACCGTGCTCGTGCTGCTGCTGCTAACCACCACGATCCCGCAAGAGGCCCTCATCTACCCGCTGTACTACCTGGCCAAGGAAGCCGGTCTGTACGACACCAAGCTGGTCGTGATCATTATCAGCTCGGTGATGTCCAGCGCGTTCGGCACTTACCTTCTCTCCTCGGTGCTCTCCACGTTCCCGACCGAGATCCTCGAGGCTGCCCGGATTGACGGAGCGGGCCGTTGGCAGGTGCTGTATCGCGTCGTGGTGCCGGTGCTCTGGCCCACGCTGGCCGTGCTGATGACCTTCTTCTTCATCTGGACCTGGAACGACTTCTTCCTTCCGCTGATCATGCTCACCTCCAACGACAACCAGACGGTCTCTGTCGCCCTGGCGAGCCTCCAGGGTCAGTACTCCACCTCGCCAACTGGACTTGCCGCCGCGTCGCTCATGGGCATCCTGCCGGCGGTCGCATTCTTCCTGATCTTCCAGCGGACCCTGTCCCGCGGAGTCGTCGCCGGGGCCGTCAAGTGACCGGCTCCGCGGGGGAAGCCGTGCCGTGGTGGCGCGACGCGGTGATCTACCAGGTGTACCTCCGCAGCTTCGCCGACGGTAACGGCGACGGCGTCGGCGACATCGCGGGTGTCCGATCGCGCCTGCCCTACCTAAACACGCTCGGCGTCGACGCCATCTGGATCACTCCGTGGTATCCCTCCCCGATGGCCGATGGCGGCTACGACGTTGCCGACTACCGGGACATCGATCCGCTGTTCGGCACGCTTGCCGAGGCGCAAGCGCTCATCGACGAGGCTCACGGACACGGACTCCGGGTCTTGGTCGATCTGGTGCCCAATCACACCTCGTACCGGCACGAGTGGTTCCATGCCGCGCTGGCCGCCGGGCCGGGATCTCCCGAGCGCGCCCGGTATTGGTTCCGCCCGGGCCGCGGGCCGGCCGGTGAGCTGCCCCCGAACAACTGGCAGTCCCGGTTCGGCGGCCCGGCCTGGACGCGGGCCCACGACGGCACCGAGTGGTACCTGCACCTGTTCACTCCGGAACAGCCTGACCTCAACTGGCAGAACCCGGACGTGCACGCCGAGTTCGAGTCGATCCTGCGGTTCTGGCTGGATCGCGGGGTGGACGGCTTCCGGATCGACGTCGCCCACGGGTTGGTCAAGGATCCCGAACTACCCGATCTCGGCGATTCGCCGGCGAAGGTCCCGTCCGGACCGGGTCAACATCCGCACTGGGACCGCGACGAAGTGCAGAACATCTACCGCGCCTGGCGGCGCGTCGCCGACGGCTACGCCGGGGACCGGGCATTCGTCGCAGAAGCCTGGGTCGACGGCCCGGAACGGCTCGTGCGCTACGTCGACACCGGATGCCTGCACACCACCTTCAACTTCGACTTCCTGCAGTGCCCGTGGGAGGTCAAGCAACTTCGGGCCGTCATCGACACCACCCTGAACTCCCACGCCGATGTCGGTGCCCCACCGACCTGGGTGCTCTCCAACCACGACGTGATCCGGCACGTCACCCGCTACGGCCGCGCGCGAACCGCCTTGGCCGACGCCTGGCAGCTCTACGGCACGCCGGTGGACCTCGGCCTCGGAACCCGACGCGCCCGCGCGGCGGCGCTGCTGACCCTCGCCCTGCCGGGCAACAGCTACGTGTACCAGGGCGACGAACTTGGTCTGTGGGAGGTCGAAGACCTTCCCGAGCACGTGCTGCAAGACCCCGCGCGGCTGCGCAGCAATGAGCTGCGCGATGGTTCGCGAGTTCCGCTGCCCTGGGCGGGCACCAGACCACCGCTCGCCTTTAGCGAGGCGTCGGCCCAGCCCTGGCTCCCGCAGCCGGCCGACTGGGCGAGCCTTACCGTCGAAGCGCAGCAACGCGATCCGTCGTCGACGCTGACGCTGTACCGCACCGCCCTCCGCCTGCGTCGTGAACTCATCGGACGCGCTGATCAGTCGATCAGCTGGGTTGATGGCCCAGCCGACACCCTCGTCTTCGACCGCAGCGCTGACTGGCGGTGCGTCGTCAACCTCGGCACCGAACCCGCGGCGATCGGCGGCAGGATCATCCTGACCAGCGACCCGGTCAACTCGGGCGCGCTCCCACCCGACACCGCAGCGTGGATCAACCCGTTGGAACCGACATGAACTCGTAGGGGCACTTCACCCCGTCCACGGCCCGATTCCCAAGCTGGCAGTGCGGGTTCGATTCCCGTCACCCGCTCCACGCTGAAGGCCCGGCCCCCCCGGACGTTGGCCCGCGTTGTCGGAGCGTCGATTTACGCTTTCGCCGTTCGTCGAGACTGTGTACGACGTTTCGCGACGCCACCGAGGGGGCCCACCATGAGCATCGAATCCGCACCGCCGGTCACGGCCGATCCCCGCCGCTGGAAGGCGCTCGGTGTCCTCGGCCTGATCCAGTTCATGCTCATCCTGGACGTCACGGTGGTGAACGTGGCGCTGCCCCGGATCCACGACGACCTCTCGTTCTCGGAGTCGGGGCTGGCCTGGGTGGTCAACGGCTACATCCTCATGGCCGGCGGGCTGCTGCTGCTGGGTGGACGGCTGGCCGACATCCTGGGCCGGCGCCGGCTGTTCCTGCTCGGTGTCGCGGTCTTTGCGATCGCGTCGGCGACCTGCGGCGCCGCCGTCAATCCCGGCATGCTCGTGGCGTCCCGCTTCTTGCAGGGCGCCGGCGAGGCGATGGCCGCGCCCGCCTCGCTCGGCCTGATCGCCTTGCTGTTCCCCGAGCCGCGCGAACGGATGAAAGCGCTCGGCCTCTGGGGCGGCATCGCGGGGCTGGGCGGCACGTCGGGCACGGTGATCTCCGGCGCCCTCGTGAACTACGTGTCCTGGCGGTGGATCTTCTTCGTCAACCTGCCGGTGGCGGCGTTCGCGTTGCTGATGGTGCCCCGGCTCGTCTCGGAGAGCCGCATGGTGCGCGGCTCCGGGCAGCGACCGGACTTCGCCGGCGCGATCACAGGGACGGCCGGGCTGATCGCCGTCGTCGACGGCCTGCTGCAGGCGGCGACTCACCCGTGGGGTTCGTACCAGGTGCTCACGCCGCTGCTCGGTGGCGTTGCCCTGCTCGTGGTCATGGTGTGGATCGAGGCGCGGTCGGAGGCGCCGCTCATCCCACTCGAGTTCTTCAAGAACCGGACCCGCGTCGTCACTAACTTCACCACGCTGTTCTTCGCGTCCGCGTTCTTCAGCTACTTCTTCCTGCTGACGCTGTTCATGCAGCAGGTGCTGCACTACTCGCCCATCAAGGCCGGCGCCGCGTACCTGCCCTTCGGCATCACCATTGGCATGGGCATCGGCCTCGGCACCGCACTGATGCCCCGGCTGGGCGTGAAGCCGCTGCTCACCGGCGGGTTCTTCCTGTGTGCGATCGGGCTATGGATGACGGCGGCGATCGACGTGCACGCCGGTTACGCGGCCAACATCGTGCCCGGGATGATCGTCCTCGGCCTCGGCTCGGGCATCAGCTTCCCGGCGATCGGCAACGCGTCCCTGCATGAGGTCACCGGTCAGGACTCGTCCCTCGCGTCCGGGGTGCAGAACGCGATGCAGCAGGTCGGCGGTGCGCTCGGGCTCTCCTGCCTGGTGACCCTCGCCCTGCGGCACGCCGGCAGCCAGATCCGGAACGGGACGGATCCGCAGGTCGCGGCGACGCACGGCTATGCGCTGGCCTACCACGTCGGGGCGATCCTGCTCGTCGTCGGCGGGGTGCTCGTCCTGGCGTTGCTCGAACGGGTCCTCGCCACTCCGCGCAACGCGATGGTGGAGGTCGAGGAGGTCGCGGGAACGGCGGAGGTGGCGGCGCCCGCTACCTGACGCCGGGCCGCCGCGAGACGTCGTTCCGTTGGCCCGGCCGCGATACCCCCACTGCCGACAGCCCGGCGGCAGAGACCCTCGGTCGATCACTCGTAGTCTTGCTGCGTGCCAGCCGACGGACGCGATGAACCCTCGCCGGGTAGATCGCGCCGGGTCGACGTCGCCCGGCTGGCCGGAGTGTCGCCGGCGACGGTCTCCTTCGTGCTCAACGAGACCGCGGGGCAGACCATCAGCGCCGAGACCCGCCAGCGGGTGCTGAGCGCGGTCGCCGAGCTCGGCTACCGACCCAACCGGGCCGCGCAGGGGCTTCGCCACGGACGCACGGCGACGATCGGCTTCGTCAGCCACGACGTGGACTTCGGCGAGTTCGCCGCCGCGGCGATCAAGGGTGCGCACGAAGCGTCGATCAGCCACGGGAACCTGCTGCTGCTCGTGAACACCGGAGGGTCGAACAAGCAGGCCGAACGCATGATCAGCGATCTGCTCGACCGGCAGGCGGACGCGTTGATCTTCGCGGCCGTCGGTACCCGGTCGGTCGTGCTGCCCGAGGTGGCCCGCCGCGTTCCCGTCGTCCTGCTCAACTGCTTCACCGCGAAGGACGCGGCGCCGGCGATCTTGCCCAACGAGGTCGAGGGCGGCCGCGCGGCCACGCAGGCGTTGCTCGACCTCGGGCACCGCGACATCGCGTACCTGACCGGCAACCCGGTCCAATGGGCGACGAAAGCGCGGCTGCGCGGCTTTCGCACCGCTCTGCGCGCCGCCGGGCTCGCGGCGCGCGAACCCACGGTCCTGCCCGGCAACTACCACGCCGACTCCGGCTACGAGTTGACCCGGCAGCTGATGCGCGGCACCGCGCGGCCCACTGCGATCATGTGCGGCAACGACCGGATGGCGGTCGGTGCGCTGCTGGCGCTGCTCGAGCTGGGCTTCCGGGTGCCGCAGGACGTATCGGTCATGGGGTACGACGACCAGTTCCAGCTCGCCGCCGAGATCCGTCCGGCGCTGAGCACCGTGCGGTTGCCGTACGACGCGATGGGACGCATGGCCGCGGAGCAGCTGGCTGCAGGCGGCCTGGCCGCACCCACGGGGCGCACCCTCGTGGCCTGTCCGGTGGTGCTGCGCGATTCGACCGCGCCCCCGCCGGCGGCGTGATCTGCCGGTAACGGCGCCGTAGCAACTCCTTGACGGGCCGAGACGGGAACGCCTACCGTTCGCGACTAACTCGAATTAGTGCTTCGACAGGAGTGAGCAGTGGCCAGGTTCAGAGGGATCTCCGTGCTGGCGCCCGTGGTGGCCATCAGCGGCGCGGTGCTCGTCGCGGTCCAGCCCGCGGCGGCGGCGCCGTCAAGAGCGGGCAGCCCGGTGCACGTGTGGCTCACCGACGTGTCCGTCAACAAGTGGCTCGAGCACCAAGCCGACGCGTCGTTCCAGACCAAGCCGGCCGCCGGCCCGCTGACGATCAAGGTCGACAGCGGTGTGAAGTATCAGAAGATCACCGGCTTCGGCGGGGCGCTGACCGACTCTTCGGCCTGGCTCATCAACCAGCTGCCGGCCGCCAGCCGGCAGGTGCTGATGAAGAAGCTCTTCGACCCGGCGAGCGGCATCGGGCTCAGCATGGTCCGCTCGCCGATGGGGGCGACGGACTTCACCGCGACCGGGAACTACTCGTACGACGACCTGCCGGCCGGGCAGACCGACCCGACGCTGAGCAAGTTCTCGATCGAGCACGACCGGGCGTACGTCATCCCCGAGCTCAAGCAGGCGCTCGCGCTCAACCCGTCGATCAAGGTCACGTCGACGCCGTGGAGCCCGCCCGGGTGGATGAAGACCTCGGGTTCCATGATCGGCGGCACGCTGAAGGACGAGTACTCGGCCGCGCTCGCGAACTACTTCGTCAAGTACGTCCAGGCGTATCGCAAAGCCGGCGTCCCGATCTCCTACGTCACCCCGCAGAACGAGCCGCTGAACGCGCCGACCTGGCCCGGCATGGCCCTGACTCCGAGCCAGGAGACCAAGCTGGTGCAGCAGATGGGCCAGCAGTTCGCGGCCAACGGGATCAGCACGAAGATCCTGGCCTGGGACCACAACTGGGACGTGCCGTCGTACCC
>Ga0068855_100008316_pt1 | contig 12541 bp, 8 predicted proteins | sample KBSCornC52_FD_66592 | JGI IMG/M metagenome (GOLD analysis project Ga0068855, IMG submission 66592) | Corn rhizosphere microbial communities from Kellogg Biological Station, Michigan, USA - KBS Corn C5-2 | ecosystem: Host-associated > Plants > Roots > Rhizosphere > Soil ...
GGTGAGTGACAGTACGGCTTTATCGACATTTTTAAGATGCACCTTTACATAGTCCTTTAAGCCCTCGATATACAGGATGTCGTCCAGCGCGATGCGCACCAACTGGTATTCGACTTTCAAAAAAAGATACTTATCGTCGGCATGCTCGGTTTCATTGACTATAACTGTGTGCGCCGCGGGTTTGTTCAGCAGTTCGGCATAGTTCAAAGCTTTCTGTGCGGCACGCAAAAACTCCTCATAATTAAAAGGTTTTAGCAGGTAATCCAATGCGTCTACTTTATAGCCTTCCAGCGCGAATTGATTATAGGCCGTGGTGAAAATAATACGTGGCTTATCAGCCCCTTTGTCAAGCACCCGTGCCAGTTCAATTCCGTTCAGGTCGGGCATTTGGATATCCAGGAATATGAGGTCGATCTTTTCGGTATGTATAGCTTTTAAAGCATCCAAAGCGCCGGAGTATTTACCCACAAGATTGAGGAAAGGCGTTTGCTCGATAAATTTGCTCACGAGGCCGAGGGCCAGGGGTTCGTCGTCAACTGCGATACAATTCAATGTCATGACAGGTCGAGAATTAAGTGAACCGTATACTCATTATTGTCATTCAGCTCGCTGATATCGAGTTTATATTTACCCGGATACAGCAGATCGAGCCGGCGGCGGGTATTCACCAAACCGATGCCGCTATTGGTATCTAAGCTAACACTATTATCCTTCATTATCGAATTTCGGACGGTCAGATCAAGTACTTTATCTTTTTGGAGGATAATAATATCGATATGGCTTTGCTGCGTGGCGCTCACCCCATGTTTAAAAGCATTCTCGACAAAAGGCAGGAATATCATTGGCGCCAGCGGCAAGTCTTTCAGATTAGAGGGCGTGTCGATATTTACTTTTACCGCGTCGGTCAATCGTAATTGCATCAGGCTGATATAATCCTTCACAAAAGCTATTTCCTGGCTCATCATAGTTTGCCCCTGCTGCGTATCGTATAATAAGTAACGCATCATACGCGATAACTGGTGAATAGCCTTACCAGCAACGTCGGCATCGATCTGGGTCAACGCATAAATGTTATTCAGGGTGTTGAAAAAGAAATGCGGGTTTATCTGCGCTTTCAGGAAAGACAGCTCCGAAGTCACCTTATCTTTTTCAAGTTCCTCGCGTTCCTGGTTATCCTTCTGCCATTTTTGTATAACGGTGACGCTTGTGCTTGCACCAACCACCAGGGTGATGATTACCAAAAGCCCTGTATTAAAATGATTATCCTGATCGCCACGATGCCTTTTGGGCAGAGGTCCGCTTTTGCGAAAGGCCTCCATAAATAATTGATGCAAATTGAATAACCGGTCAAGATAGCCGCTCAAAAGCAGGATGCCAATGGCAATAACAGCCAGGAAAAGAAGATAATACCCGGTGTGATTTTTTAACAGGAATTTTGGAACAAGAATAGTTGAGTTCAGATAGTATCCTCCCACAAGCATGCCTAAAAGCAGCGATTGTTTTATCCAATACTGATAGGGAATTGCAATATTGTTAAAAAATGGCTGGTAAAAAACTACCGCCCACCCAAATACCCCCCATATCAGGATATGAACGAGAATCGTTATCAGCCTGCTTTTAGATTTTTGAATAATCATTATCAATTAATTTACAATCATTTAGCGCTATTAAATGTAATAAAACGGTTACAATATTACATAAGCCGGTAATAGGTGCAAATTGAAAACGCCCGGCAGTGCTTTTTTATCGACGAAGAGCCATTCAGGCTCTTTAAAGATGCGTTCGGGTTGTTCATCGGCGAACAAGTGGTGCTTTATAGGATAAAACTCACACTCCGTCTATACATAGCCGTCGCTTGTCTATTACGTTTTACCCTTTTCAAATAATATAGTTGCTTTGCCTTGTCTTAATAGAATAGCATGAAACTCAAATACTTTTTAGCAGCGATCATCTTTTTAATATCCGCACAGGTTTTTGCGCAAACCGGCCGCGTGGTAACCGGTATCGTTAAAGATACCACGGGCACCACCTTGCCGGGTACCACGGTAAAATTATTCATTGGTAAAGACAGCACCATTGCAGCAACCGATGCAAGCGGGAGATATACATTTAAAGCCGTGACGTCGAACCAGTTCAGCCTGGTGGTGGTTTCTATCGGTTACCAGGGTATAAAACGCAAGTACAACCTTGCGCCGGGCAATACCGTTGCCGAATTGGCGCCCATAGTGTTAAAAGCTGACGCGGTAATGCTTAGCGGTGTTACGATCACCGATGTGAACGCTGTAAAAGTAAAAGAAGATACTGTGGAATATAACGCTGCGGCTTACAAAGTTCGTGAAGGTGCGGCAGTTGAGGACGCAATAAAGAAAATGCCGGGCCTTGATGTGGATAAGGACGGAAATATAACGGCACAGGGCAAAAGTGTAAGCAAGGTGCGGTTAAACGGCAAGGATTATATGGCGGGCGATGTAACAAGCCTGACCCGCAACCTGCCCGCCGACCTGGTGCAAAATATACAGGTGGTGGATGACTACGGCGACCAGGCCAACATAACGGGCATCAAAACGGGCGACCCGCAAAAGGTATTGAACATCAATATCCGTAAGGATAAGAACCATGGCTATTTCGGCCAGGGAACTGCCGGCGGCGGCCGCGATGCTATTCCGCAGATCGATGGTACAAAAGACGGAGGCCGTTATATCGCTTCAACCAACATATTTACATTTGATGGCAACCGCCAGATATCGGTATCGGGTAATTTGAACAATACTAATACCAACCTCTTCAATTTTGGCGGCGGCCCTGGCGGCAGAGGTGGCGGCCCCCGGGGATTGTTTGGCGGGAATACCAACGGTATTACCACGGCACGTTCGTTCGGGTTCAACTACCGTGATAACTGGGGTAAATATGTGACTGCTTATGGCAGCTATAGCTATGCCGATAACACCATCAATACGATCAGCTCATCGTTGCAGAATAATATATCCGGGCAGAGCCCGTCCACACAGACAAGCAACAGTACGGAGCAAGACGACAATATCAATCATCGCTTTAATTTCAATATCGAATATAAGCCGGATACGGTCAATTATTTTAAGTTCATACCGACATTCGCATACGCCGGAGTTCATACCAGTGAGAGTGCGTTGAGCCAATTGGTCGCCAGTGACAACGGTACCGTATTTTCGAATTACTCTCTTGGGTTACTTTCGCATTCAGAAGCGCCGAATTTTGGAGGAAGCATATTATACAACCACCGTTTTCATCAAAAGGGTCGTAATTTAAGCGTATTGGTAACTGGCGGCGCCGCAACAAGTAACCAATATCAAAACCCCGTTTATAATTATATTGCCGGTAAAGCAAATGCCCCGGTGAACCAGGAGATCAATACTAACAGTCGTACAGACAGTGCGGGCGTTTCATTATCATACCTGGAACCGATAGGTAAAATATCATACCTTGAGTTTAATTATGCTTACCATAACGCACACACAACCGCCGATAAGCTGACCGATACACTTAGAATAGTAGATAGCATCGCGAATACCGGCGTCAGGGATCGGGATGCTGAACTGAGCAACGATTACACCTTCAACTTCATTACCAATCGTTTCGGGATAAACTATCGGGTTATTGATAAGAAGTACAACTATACTTTGGGCATAGCCGGGCAGCCTACATTGCTGGAAGGATCGTCGTCCATAACCTCGCCTACGCATAAAACCACGTTCAATTTTTCTCCGGTGGCGCGTTATGTATATAATTTTTCGCGCAGCCAGGCATTGACCATCAATTACCAGGGTGCAAGTAAGTCACCTACCTACAACGAATTGCAACCGGTGGTTGATTTCTCCAACGCAAGTTACCCGGTGCAGGGCAACCCCGACCTGTTGCCCGAATACAATAACACAGTTCAGATCAGGTATAACAAATTCGACTTTGCGTCGGGTAATGTGTTCTTCTCGAATTTGAATTTTACACAAACGGATAATAAGATCGTAGCCAACACGGTCAACTATCCCCGCAATTACGCCGTCGATCCCAAGTTGGCGGGCGCTATATTAACCAGGTATCGAAACGCCTCGGGGTTTTATAACGCTTCGGCATTTTACCTGTTCGCAAAACCGTGGCAAAAACGCAAATACACGTTGTTTATTAATGGCAATATTCAATACAACAACAATATTTCTTACCTGACCGATGTTCTGGACTCGCTTGGCAAAGACCAAAATACCCAAAAGAACATCGCCAAAAACCTGGTGCTTACCCAGGGCGCCCGTTTCAGGGTAGATATTACCGATGTTATCGATGCTGAAGTAAACGCCAGCTATAGCATCAATCATTCCAATAACTCAATTTCGGAGGCCAATGTGAACAACAATTTTCAAACCATTGTGCTTGGAGCCAACGGCAAGCATTATTTCTTCAAGGATTGGACACTGAGCTACGATTATTCAAAGACATTATACGAGGGCTATAAAGGCGCTACAAACCCCAATATATTGAATACCTATGTGGAGCGCCGCTTTCTGAAAGGCAATGTTGGTACGCTGCGTTTCACGGTGAATGATGTGTTCAATCAGAATACAGGTTTCACATCAACGCAAAATGCTTATGCCATCACCCAAAGCAACGTCAACAGGTTGGGCCGTTATTACCTGCTAACTTTTACGCTGAGGCTGCAGAAGTTTGCGGGGCAAGCCCCGGGTGGCCCTGGTTTCCGCGGTCCAGGTGGTTTCCGCGGCGGTCCGGGTGGTCCGAGTGCCAACTGATTTGAGTTGACTGAGTTAGATTAAGTTGAAACCGGGTCAAACCTAGTCACCCCAATCAACCACTTAACTAAATCAACTTCATAGATAAAGATCTTTCCATCATTGAGAAAGATGGAAGACAAGCATGAGATTGCTTGACCCGCCTGCCGGCAGGCAGGTTTAGTTGATGCGTTCCGGAGGAATCCGGAACGTTTTTTTACTGAGTGCGGAAGACCAAATTTGATAATGATTTTAAATTTATACTTGTTTTTCAGATTCTAATTTAAGTAAGTCAAAAATCAGGGATCAGACAACCAGCCCCCACTACTTTCTGCATGCCGCAAGTCCGGTTTTTTTTGTTAATTTTACAATCTCATATTTATTACCGTATATCGATAACGGGAAGTAGTTAAGTCGCGGTACATCGTGGTCCAAACATTTAAGGCTCTTGCATCAATATTTAAGAGCTTTTTTCTTTTCGGACGATAAAGGTTACAGCTGAGAAAAAAGAAATGGAAGAAAGAAAATATTTACAAACCTGGAAAAAATACATTCCGGTTATCCGTTTATACCTGAAAAAGAGTATGACCGAAGATCAGCAATTCAAGCTGAATATCACTGATTTCGAATCGGCCGGCGACAGGGGCAAATCGGGGTATACATTCAACCTGCAAATGGAGAACGGAAAGCCGACGAATAACATCAGCGGATCGGCAATAGCCCGCGACCTGTACGAGTTGCTAAAGGCGGATGAATTGATAAAAGCCTTTTTGCAAGATAAAAGCGTTAAAATAAGCGTCGGCAAATCTTTCATGCTGACTATAAAAACCGGGCATATATCTGCATATAAGTAGGCAAAATACCCACCATAAACTATTGGAGTAAGATTGAATTTAAGAACCCTCTCCCTGGTGCAGGGGCTTCTTTTGAGGAAAGATCATTCACGAATGGTTTGATCTTAGGCGTTCATAGGGGCTTCGCTGTTTAGGTGAAGTCATAAGGGCTACTCCGTATGCAGCCGCTCGGCGATCTGGTCGACGGTATATTCCACGTATTTTTTGGCACGGTCAAAATAGTCCGGGCCGTCTTCTATCAACTCCTCCAATATGGATTTACCGTTTTCCTTTTCCCTGGTCAGGTAATATATGCCGTAACCTACGGCGGCCCCGATGGCCATAAATTTCAATATACGCATGATCCTTTGATCTTAAATCAAGTATAAAATTACAAAAATGATGTCCTTAATTATCAAATGCAAATCAAAATTTTTATTGGCATAACAAAGGCGCGCAGAAAAATCTGACGCGCCTTCTTGGGTAGATATAGATAAAGGGGAGTTATTTCAGCGCAGCTTTATTGAAATAAAGCGGGCGTAAAGTAAATAATTCCCCTTCGAATGTTTTATATGGAGGTTTAAAAATTGACCGCGACAAAGCTATAAACCGGTAAAATGATTCGTTCAGATAGTTAGTCATTGTAAATGTTGATGGTAAACCTGCCACAAATTTCACTTTCAGTTAATAGTTAATAATTGTAAATGTAACGGGAAATTGACATTGGTAGTATCTTCAAAGGAGACCTTTACCATCAGGACGGATTCTTAGGCCGCGACGGCAAATAGGAGGAATTCCAAAATGGTATCTAATATAAATTTCTGACTATCATAATATTACGAGTCGTAAAGTTTTCTTTTTAAGGAGATAGTCGCTCCGGATTTTAACCCTTTCTTTTCGGAATGGCTGAATATTCTGTTAATATCTGCCCAATATTTTTAGGCGAAATGAAAGTATTAGCGTTGTGATTTCCCTAACCCGTGATAAGAGTTTGATCGCCAGGCAGAGGAGGTACATGGTTTTATGAGTACACAATTAACGAAGTGCCGGTAAGTTTAGTGTTATAGACGGTCAGGTTTTTGGTTGCGGGCGGATTTGCTACCGCGCCATTTTCATTAAATGCCGCTCCGTGTTTATTGCAAAGAAAAAGCTGCGCGGAAACGTGATAAATAAGCGCAAAGGTTTCGTGCGTGCATGATTGTTGCACAGCAATATAAGATCCGGATGAAGTGCGCGCTACCAAAACCCCGTTTTTAGCCAGCACCCCGCCGATAGTTAAAAGCGAGGCATTGGCCGATTCGGTAAGATCGAGTGTGAAATTAACGCCGGAGGGGCCTTTCGTACCCGGGTTATCTGAACTTTTTGAACAACCGAGACAGTGGAGCAATGCGATCGAAGTTGCGCCTCCGCCGATCAATGTTAAAAACTCCTTTCTTTCCATATTCTTAGATAACGGATTGTGTTACTAAATTAACGGTTAAACATGAAATAGATACTTTGTAAACGAAAGTTTTAAATTTTGCGTTCGTATTTTAACCTGCTTTTTTTAAATGCAAGATATTTTATGGTAATATTTGCATATTTATTTGATGCGTAGATGAAAGTTTTGCAGTTTACCATTCCAGTTGCACACGATAAGAGCGTAATTGCCCAGCAGGAGGATATGCCCTATTTTTACCCGCACCTGCACCGGCACAACGAGGCGCAGGTAACCTGGATACAGGAAGGCGAGGGGACATTGATAGCCGGCAACAATATGCATGCCTTTCAGCCGGGCGAGATCTATTATATCGCCGCTGACCAGCCACATCTTTTTAAAAGTACCCCGGAATATTTTTTACCTGACAGCAAAAAACGGGTGAGAGCGCTTACCATTTTCTTTGATCCCAATGGCAGTTTATCGTCCTTATTCAGCTTGCCTGAAATGAGGGCCTTTAAAGATTTTATCAGGCAATACAGCCAGGGTTTCCAGGTGCCGGAAGATTACGCAACCAAAGTATCGCGCGGTATGCTGGATATACAACATGCAGGCGGTGCCGACCAGGTGATACAGTTTTTGCAATTGCTGCGGATATTAAGCAGTATGAAGGTGAACCCGGTACCCTTGTCCGATTTTGATCTTTCGCCGGGCATTAATGAAACCGAAGGGATCAGGATAAGCAATATTTACAATTATATCCTGCAGCATTACAGTACCACTATTACACTGGACGATGTGGCCCGCGAGGCTTGTATGACACCCCAGGCGTTTTGCCGCTATTTTAAGAAGCATACACGACAAACCTTTGTCGCCTTCCTTAACCAAACCCGAATCAACGAAGCCTGCAAAAAGCTCACCGGTAATAAATACGAAAGCATATCAGTAGTGGCTTACAAATGCGGTTTCAATAGCATAACCAATTTTAACCGGGTATTTAAAAGCATTATTGGGTACTCACCCAGGGAATATCTTGAAAGCTACATGAATAAGGTTAACGCTCCGGCTTTGGGTTGAGCAATTTTTCCTAAATTGAGCGCTGATTTGATCAGCCAATTATGAAAAAGACTGCCCGGGTTTCTATTCTTTGCTTTTTGTTCGCCTTATTTCTTTGTTTGACAGAAAAGGCGGATGCAACCATAATCTCTTACAAAAAGCACCCCGGCAGCGTAGTTTTTAAGCTCGATAAGGGCCTGATGGAAATGGTGATCTGTAAGGCTGATATCATTGAAGTAAAATATACCATTTTCGATAAATTCGGGGATAAGCCTTCATTGGTGGTCAATAAAAAATGGGCCTATCCTGCTTTCAGGGTCACCCCCAATAAGGATGGCTACACGATCACAACCGCAAGATTGAAGATATTGGTCAGCAAGGCGACCAATGCCATCAGGTATACCGATCTTAACGGGAATGAACTCTTATCCGAAGCGCAAGCCGATAATAAAACCTTGGCGCCGGTAACTATCGCCGGGATCAATACTTATACTGTAAGTACCGAATTTAACTCGCCTGCAGGCGAAGGGCTTTATGGTTTAGGCTGTCATCCAACGGACACACTCTCCATCAATTACAAAGGTCGAAACCAGGATCTGGCTATCCGTTATATGACCGGCGCAATACCGGTTTTGCTTTCAACACGCGGTTACGGATTAATGTGGGATAATTATTCAGCATCCAACTTTTATGGCGCGGAGGATAACAACACCAAATTCAAATATGTATCCGAAAGCGGCAGGCAGGTAGACTATTACTTCTTTTACGGGCCGTCATTTGATCAGATCATCAACTTATATCGTATTGCAACTGGCAAAGCGCCCATGTACCCAAAGTGGGCCTATGGACTATTTCAGTCGCAGGACAGGTACATGAGCCAGCAGGAAGTATTGTCGGTAAAGGATAACTACCGGAATAACCATATCCCGGTGGATGTGATCGTGCAGGACTGGTACTACTGGGATCCCTTTCCAATCGGTATTCATGAAATGAACCCTTCGCGCTATCCCGACCCGAAAAAAATGGTTGACGAGTTGCACAAAGCGAATATCCACGGCATGATTTCTATCTGGCCTGTTTTTGGTAAAGGGACTAAAAACTTTGATGCGCTGCAAAAAATGGGTGGACTCACTTCCATTACCTGGGATAATGTAGTGACGCATACTTTCGATACTTATTACGACGCGCATAATCCCAAAGCGCGTGAACTGTATTGGGACCAGGCGCGCGATAGCCTGGTAAAGCGCTTCGGTTGGGATGCCTGGTGGGTTGACCAATGCGAACCAGACAACGGCGCATTGCTGGATGAACGCCGCAAAGCGGATTTTTCCATTGGCAAAGGCATCGATTATTTCAATACCTATTCGCTGGAGCACTCCAAAGGCATTTACCAGGGTTGGCGCAGGGATATTCCCGGTAAGCGGGCTTTCTTCCTGATACGGCAGTCCTTCGCGGGCGAGCAGCGCAATGCGGCCACCTTATGGTCGTCGGATATATTTTGCGGTTTCGGCGCATTCAAGAGCCAGGTGCCGCAGGGGATCAACGCCTGCGCGTCGGGTATTCCGTATTGGACGTCCGATATTGGCGGTTACCAGTATCATTGGCAGGCGCCCGACTGGTCGAAACCCGAATTCCGGGAACTGTTCACACGCTGGTTCCAGTTCGGCACGTTTTGCCCGATATTCCGTATACATGGCAAAGGCGAACGCGCACTTTTCTCCAAAAATTGGGACGATGCAACCAAAGCCATCCTGCTGAAGTACGATAAATTGCGCTACCGCCTGTTGCCTTATATTTATTCGCTCGCAGGCAAAACCACGCTGGATAATTACACCATGATGCGCTCGCTGGCTTTTGATTTCAGCAATGATCCCAATATCCAGGGCATACCCGACGAATATATGTTCGGTCCGGCCTTCCTCGTGAACCCGGTGACTGAGCAGGGCGCCAAAACCCGCAAAATATATTTTCCTAAAACAACGTGGTATAACTTCTGGACAGGCGAAAAATTTCCGGGTGGTGCAACTTATGATATACATACCCCGATAGAAACTATGCCGCTTTATGTAAGGGCGGGCTCCATCATTCCTATGGGCCCGGAAGTGGAATACGCTACGCAAAAAACCGGCAAACCCATTGAACTGCGTATTTACCCTGGCGCGAATGGCAGCTTCATGGTTTATGAAGACGAGAACGACAATTACAATTACGAAAAAGGAAAATACGCCACCTACACTTTCACCTGGAACGATAAGGCCCGCACACTGACGATATCAGATACTAAAGGGGGCTATGCAGGCATGCCGAAGAGCCGCAAATTCGATATCGTGATTGTAAATGGAGATCATGGTTCAAATGAGCAGGTGACAGAGAAGGCAGACAGGGAGGTTAAGTATTCAGGAAAAGCGATGACCGTAAAATTGTAATAAAAGTTTTATCAATAAATGAAGATATAAACACAGATATTTATTTCTTTGTAATAACCAATTATTTATTGGCCGGCGTGTGATGGGATGTTGGTACCCGGCGGCTGTAAAATTTATTCAACCTGATTATGACCAAAAAAAATGGTGTTTATGCTGTTGCGCTCATTACATCGCTGTTCTTCCTGTGGGGAATTGCACTCAATCTTAACTCCGATATTCTCGTACCGCACCTTAAGAAAGCATGCCAGTTGTCTTACCGGGAGTCGGGTTTTGTTGACTCTGCATTTTATCTCGCCTATTTTACTATAGCCTTGCCCGCGGGGTTTTTTATGCACAAATACGGTTATAAAAGGGGCATTGTATTTGGGTTACTATTATTTGCTGTAGGTGCGTTTTTGTTTTACCCGGCTGCGCAGGAGAGAGTTTATGGGTTTTTTCTGGGGGCATTGTTTATAGTAGCCAGTGGCTGTTGTTTTTTGGAAACAGCGGCAAATCCATACATTAATAATTTGGGCGATCCTAAAGGAGCAACTCAGCGAATAAATTTTGCGCAATCATTCAATGGGTTAGCAGCTTTTTTGGCGCCGTATCTTGGCGGAGAGTTTATATTGTCAGGTAAAAACCTGACACCGGCGCAGGAACATGCTATGTCAGCACAGCAGTTAAATGCGTATTTACAGAGTGAGTCTAATGCTGTTAAAATCCCTTATATTATAATCGGTCTTGTAGTGCTTTCCGTTGCCATTATGATATGGCGGGCAGATTTGCCTGACATAAAAGAACACGAAGACGGTGAGGAACAAACCGGCGGTTCTTTATTTAAAGAAAAGAATCTGTTGTTGGGTGTATTAGGTATTTTCTTTTATGTCGGTGCACAGGCTGGTTTTCAAAGCTATTTTATATTTTTCTCTGAAAAGGTCGGCGGATTTGATGAAAAAACGTCATCCAAAGTGCTCGCAACAATAGCCTTCGCGGGTTTTATGGCTGGTAGATTTATCGGTACTTATCTGATGCGTTACGTTACGCCAGTGAAATTGTTGATCATTTATAGTGTGATCAACTGTTTCCTACTTCTTTTAGCTTATGTTTTACCGGCGAAGACGGCTGTGTTTGCACTTATGGGTGTGCCTTTCTTTATGTCGATTATGTTTCCGACCATTTTCTCTTTAAGCATCCGGGGGCTTGGCTCAAAAACCAAAAGAGGTTCTTCGCTGCTTATTATGGGTATTGTTGGCGGAGCGGTGATACCACCAATCGTTGGATTAGTTGCCGACAAAGTCGGTTTTCGCGCGGCATATCTGGTGCCGATTGTTTGTTTTACCTATATATTCTTTTTTGCTCTCAGAAATATCAGGGCGAAAAACATTCAGCCGGTTATTGGTCATTAATTTATAAAAACTATGAAACTCAAATCGCTATTTATTGCACTGGTTTTATTTGTCAGCCTTTCACCAGCCATTGCCCAGAAAAAACGTATCGGCAACGAAACCCCTGCCCAAAAGAAGAAACGCATGGAATGGTGGACCGACGCCCGGTTCGGCATGTTCATCCATTGGGGATTGTATTCGCTGGGTGCACGGCATGAGTGGCTGAAGCACAACGAGCACATGACCAACGAGCAGTACCAGAAGTATTTCGATATCTATAACCCCGATCATTTCGACCCTCATAAATGGGCCCGCGCCGCTAAAGCCGCCGGGATGAAATACGCGGTGCTCACCACCAAGCACCATGAGGGTTTTTGTTTGTTCGACTCAAAGTATACAGATTACAAAGCGATGAACACGCCTGCTCACCGGGACCTGGTGAAGGAATACGTACAGGCTTTCCGGCAGGAAGGGTTAAAAGTAGGATTCTACTATTCACTCCTTGATTGGCACCACCCTGACTATACGATGGATAGCGCACATCCCCTTACGCAAGTGGATACCAGCCAGGCCAATTACGATAAACTGAATAAGGGCCGCGATATGAATAAATACCGCGAATACCTGCGCAACCAGGTGCGTGAACTGATGACCAATTATGGCAAGATCGATATTCTGTGGCTGGATTGGT
>Ga0068855_100008319_pt1 | contig 12540 bp, 14 predicted proteins | sample KBSCornC52_FD_66592 | JGI IMG/M metagenome (GOLD analysis project Ga0068855, IMG submission 66592) | Corn rhizosphere microbial communities from Kellogg Biological Station, Michigan, USA - KBS Corn C5-2 | ecosystem: Host-associated > Plants > Roots > Rhizosphere > Soil ...
TACCACGCCGCAATCGAAACGAAGACGAGCTCTTTGAATGTCTCTACACCAGACACGAACTTCGCCGCCGGGATATCGAGCGCCGACAACGCATCTCGCAAAAGGAATAACAAAGTAGAACTAAAGGTAAAGGTTCGGAGCCGATGCGGATGGAGATCATGCGCTTGCAGGATGCGCTGCACTCGGGCCGGCGGCAGATCTAAGTGCTGGGCCAGAGTGCGGACACTCCATCGGCTCAGTCCTTTGCGAGGCTGGCGGCAGGCGGCCATGACGACCCGCTTTGTTTCTCGCTCTGTCATCGTGACCGGCCGACCACTCCGCACACGATCAGCCAAGGCACTGAGGCCGCTTTGCGAAAAGCGCTGGCGCCATTTTCCCACTACATGAGCCTGGCAACGAAGCCGACGCGCAATGTCCGCATTGGAGTGTCCCGCCGCGGCGAGCAAAATCATCTCCGCTCTCGTGGCCAATGCGACTGGCGTGCTCCTCTTGTTCCGCAACCTCTCCAATTCAGACTTCGCGTCTTGAGTTAGTAGCAATGCTGGCAGGCTGGCTCCCATAGACCGGAAGCTAAACACAATCCCATTATGATGTCACGTATTTATGATACGATGCACTAGCGTCGACAAAGATCAAGGACTACCAATAAAGGTGCATTCTATCCACGTGCACAAACTCCATTTGGGCACGCCCTTTGGAGCGAGATTCCATCTCGCATGGCGGAGGTGTCTGCGGGTTGTTTCTCGTTCCCCAAGCGCTTCGCCACCTCGAGGAGAGCCCTGTTTCTCTCGCGTTCTCGCGTTCTCTCGTTCCCAAAGTTAGCGAAGCGCTTTGGGGACGGCGCCTCTGACTGGAAACTCCGTTTCCCATCCCGCGCCCTCGGCGTTGCCTGCATCGTCGCCTCTAGCTTGGAAACAAGCCCGCTTCGCTTTCAGACCGTCGCGCGGCGGCGGTGCCGGAGCATGGCCAGACCGCCGAGAGCGAGGAAAAGGCAAGTGGTGGCGGTTGGCTCGGGAGCAACGACATTGGTACTGGCGTTGGCAATGCCTCCCCCGGGCCCTCCCGGCGTGGTCTGCAGAGCAGGAAAGGTGAGCGTGTCGCCGGCCGTAAAGGCCTCGGCTCCAGGGCCGGAGATGCCGGACGAGTTGGACGATACATAGTCTTGGAGATACCCATCCAATGGGTTGGCGGGCAACAGCACACCAATGGTGAAGGACTGGCCGGCGGGGATGGTTGTCGCCGGAATGGGGGCGTAACGGAAATTGCTATTGAGGCCCAGCGGAGAAGATGGCGTCACCGTGGTGCTGGCCAGAAGCGTTTGCGTGGAGTTCAGCCAGATCCCGACCTGGTAGGAGCCGTGGATGCCGTCCGAAAAAAGGTCGGTTTGGTAAACGGTGGGATTGTCGTTTAAATCGATAACCCCGAGCGAATTGAAGGTGACATCCTGCGTTGCTTGGTAACTGACGCCCACCACCCCGCCACCTTGAAAGCTGATCGTCGTGAAACTTTCGACTACTGGAGTGTAAGCGTCTCCTTGGAAGGCACGCGCCACACCTGCCCCGCAAACAACCATCATGAACCCCGCCGCCACGCAGGCCAGGAAATGACTTTCGCGCCCAGCGCAGCGGTGGGCTCCGGAACGCACGTGGGGAAATGAACTTCCCTGGGGAGATTTCGCAGGCCGGGGAGAAAGGGCAGGAAGATGCATCACGCAACAATGGGGATTCGACCCGTTTTTGCCATGTTTATTCTTGTAACACTCCAGCCGGGGTTCGGGTGAGGTCTCCTCTCTCGTTTCCAAACGAAGTCATTGCGGCAAAGTGGCGAGCGGTCCCGGAGGGACCCGGGAATTTAGCCGGTGGCGAAAGCCACCGGAACCCGTCCCCTCCATAATTCGCCCCGGCAGGGGCGGCGGAAACGAGAGAAGTGTCGCGGCACGCGCCCCTCCGGGGCCAGAGTCAGAAACGAACGATTCCGGTGGCTTTCGCCACCGGCTAAATTCCATCGTCCCTTCGGGACTAAGCTGGTTCGCCATCCACGAAAGATGTGGGGAATGCTGAGGTCCCGCCTTCAGGCGCTCGCTCGGCAGCCACAGGATCCGGCATTGCCCAATCACCTCTCGCCCCATCGGCAACCAAAGCCCGCGTCCCCTCTTTCCTCCCGCGAAAAGACGAGCTATCATTTCAGCCTCCCCAAGGTGGCCCGCAATCTCGACACGCTATGCCGATTCCTCCCGCTTCACCAAGTCGGCCTAACAACAGGTTAGGCGGCTCCGCGCGTATTCGCACCAAGAAGACGTTGGCATTACTCATCATGGTCGCGACAGGCAGCGTCTGTGCGGCGCATGCCGGGGACTCCGCAGTTCCCAACGTCTCTCGCACGACCAAAAGCGTCCTTGCCAGGATTAAACTCGGAATGACCCGGGCCGAAGTGGAAGCCATCCTTGGTCCCGATTGGAATCATGGCGTCATCCTGTGTTGGGCGAGCGGCCAGGACGCCTACTATTCGAGGAAGCTCGACCGTGACCTGCAAATTGAGATTCGCTACACTTGGACCGGCAAGCGCGGCATCGGTCGCCAGCCAAAACCGGAAGATCCCGTCATTGAGCTTCCCGTATTCAAGCCCCGTCAACAGGCCGCTCCCGAATAAAAACCACGCCGCCGGATAATGCCCTACAGGCGTTCGGCCGCATCCCGCGCCATGCCACAGACTGCCCCCAACCAAGACTGGCAGGATTGGTTTGGGCGAGTATGGGCCTATCGCGAGAAGGTCCTCTATCCGTCCCTGTTCGGCCACAACAGCAGAGGCATCTTTCCGATTCAGGCGGAGATGCTCCTCGACCTATTCAAGCAAAAGACGTTTGACCCGCGCTGGCTGCACTACGGTGTATTCGAGTTTGCGCCCGCGCCGACTCGCAATTCCTGGCTCTATGTTACGTCCGGCATGTCCAACGATTGGGATGCCGGCCAACCAGATCCGACTACGCCTTCCGGTCTCGGCTGTGAGTTCATTTTCGAGACTCCCCAACAAGCAGAGTGGGCGATTCTCCGTCTGCTCCACCTGATGACATTTCAGATTCTGCTCTGTCATGGCCGTTATCCGGGGCGCCAGCCGATGAGCGATTTCGACCGCGTTCCTTTGCGCGGCCCGATTTGTTTTGAGGATTCATGCTCAGCCATCTCATGGCCGCGCCGCCTTCACGATTTCCTCGCGAGGCACAGCTGGATTCCGGGCCGTTTGATTTCTATCAGATTGTCGGCATCAGCGGGGCCGAGGCTGCCTTCGCTCGTTCGCACGGTGGTTCAGCATTGCTAAAGCTGCTGGTTGCTCATGGTTGCTTTCCAGTTACACATCCGGATCGAAAAGAGGTCACGGCACATGAAGCCTAACAAATATCCCGCGAGCGGCTCCGGTCCGGGCTTCAGGCCCTTCCCGCCCATGAGCTCAAAAAGCCAATTCTCCATCGGCGTCCTCATTGTGAACTTCGCACTGGCCGCCTATTTTGGCGCTTACTTTCTCTCTGCCCGGTACGTCGACGTGGGCGACAATACCCCGGTCTACCTGCTGCAATATCGCATCGGCTCACATTCGCTCCAGAGTTTGTCCGGCATATTCGAACCGGCGCGCCGGGTGGATGAGTGCCTCTTCCGCCGACGACATGCCACTCCACTCGATTTTCGGTCACAAGGAGAGCCAGCAGGATGATTGGCATCACACCCTCCCCCCAAAGGATCTGGTCCCTCGCCCTTTGCAGCCTCGCTTTGCTTTTCACCGGCTGCATGGTGATCCCGCAGACCTACGAGCCCAGTCGTCTCCACGGCCACCGGCCATCCCTCCACGGCTTCCTTCCCGACAGTTACGATGACGTCGACCTCGGCTCCGTCCAACCGCCGTCTATTCGCGTTCAAGTGGAGAGCCTCAACGGAGAGCTGGGTGTGGACATCTGCTCGCGCACCTGGGACTACCGGCAAATCACCGTTCTCTCCGAGCAATGCAGCCTGACCGACCGCGATGGGCATCGTTATCGTCTCGCTCCCTTCCAGTCGAATGGACTATGCCAACCGGCACATTGGCGATTCCCGCTGGATCCAGTATCGCACCTCCGCGTCCGATCCGACCTCGAGCAAACGCCTCAGCTCCTACGCCCGCCCGCACACCCTGCGCGTCGTTTTCACCGAGAATGGCCGCCGCTACGTCGCCGAGAAAGAATTTGCCGCGACCTATCCACTCATCACCATTTTCCACCTGATCCGTTTCAGCGAATAGGCCGCCCCAACGCTAATCCCCAAAAACTTCCGCACGCTGCTTGGAATTTTTCACCACGACTTTCACAGATTTGCCCGCGCCCTCCGGCGCTGCTCGCCCGTTACCGGCTCTCCACTATTCCCCTCCGCCACCTCGGCCCTTCGGGCGACCTTCGGTCGGCTATCTCGCTCCGCTCGGTTCACGGATTCAGAGGCCGCGGCGATACAGATTCTGCAATCCGTGTCATCCGTGAAATCCGTGGTCTATTTTTTCTGCACCGATTGACGTTTGATCGCGGCTTTGTCGCGCCGCATCGCTCTACTTCGACCCGTTAACCTCATCCTGATCTTTCCACCGTGATTACCGCATCCTCCTCCGAGCGTTTCAATTCGATCGCCGCCAACTACGCGACCAGCGAAGTGCACATCAGCAGTCCCACCCTGGCCCGCTTGCACGCTCTCCTGCCCCGCATCGAGACGGTCTGCGATGTGGCCAGCGGCGCGGGGCACACGGGCTTGAGCTTTGCCGGAGAAGCCACCCGGATTGTCGCGGTCGATCCCGCGCCCCGGATGCTCGAGGAATTCCAAAAGCTGGCCGCTGCGCGGGGAGTTGCCGCGGAAACCGTCGAGGCATTTGCCGAGTCCATCCCGCTGCCCGCGGCGTCATTCGACCTGGTGGTCTGCCGCCTGGCCGCGCATCATTTTGCCGATGTGGATCAAGCCATGCGCGAGATGACCCGCCTGGCCAAACCGGGAGGCTACGTCGCGATCATCGATATGGAAGGCGACGAGAACCCGGAACTCGACGCCCTCAATCACGACATGGAAGTGCTCCATGACCCGACGCATGTCCGCTCCTACACCGCCAAACGCTGGCGGGAAATGTTCGCCGCCAACTCGCTGGAGATCATTACTTGCGAGGGCCGCTGCTCGGAGATCACCGGAGGCCTGACCGTGAGGCGATGGTGCGAGTTGGGGAATTCGGGACCGGAAGCTTTGCAAGCGATCCAGGACCGCCTGACCGCCACCCCGGCGGAGGCGTTGGCCCAACTGGAAATCACCCGCGACGCCGACGGAGGATTTGGCATTCCCGTGCGCACGCTCCTGATTCTCGGACGGAAAGCATCCAAGTTGTAGCCGCCTCGCTCCGCCGAGGCGCTGGCGCCGGCTTCACCAAGGCCAGCCATAGCGACCAATCAGCAAATCGTTCTTGGGCAACCCGCGCGCTCTGGTCCTGCCCACGCCTCAGGCGCGACCCACGGAGGGATGCGCTCCCGCGCGTCCGTCGACAACTTCTCCCCTTCTCTCTCGTTCCTCTTCCTCTCGTTACGAAAGTGAGGCTTTCGTAACGCCACCTCTGGTCGCAACTCCGTTGCGCGGCCGCGGCAGGATGCGACGTGGCACCGCCCTACTCTGGCCACCTCTCTGGATCCGCGCGACCCCGGCCACGCTCTTTTCCCCTTGCGAAGAGACGATCTTTCATCCCAACCTTCCGAGCTGGCCAGCGAGCCCGAGAAAGATATGGCGACGATTCCCTCCCCGCTCCGTCGGTCAATAGCATATTAGGCGGCTCCGCGCACTCTCATCATGGCCGACGACAAAGTCATACAGATTTTCCGTGAGCTTGCCGGCGAACGCGCGAACAAGCTGATTGGCTCGCATTACCCCGCGGACATCAACAGCCGTATCACGGCCGCTCTCACCGAGGACGATGACTGCTCTGCGACGGAGCGGGTATTGCGGCGGGACAAAATTGGGTTTCATCTCGTCGATTGGCAGCACGACGCGGCCTTCATCGTTGCACTCGTTCTGTTCCCTGAACGTTTTACCGACGACGAGATCCGCCATGGCGTCGACCGTTTTCTCTATCATGTTCCGGCGCATGTCCTCGAGGCCGCACGCTTGGGCGGCTACCCGACCGAAAACATCTTTGCCGAGCCAGACAAGACGAATGACAACGGCGCTTAACCATTCGCTACGAATAACTCCGGGCCATCATACCTGCTGCCACCCGCAGAACCCGCGCAGCAGCCATTCGGGTACCACCGCACGTCATGGCTGAACAGACCATTAAAGATCGTATGGAGGCGGCGCTCCTCGAAACCTCGCCGGTCAATGCACTCGCCATTTTGGCGAGAGCGCTCAAGGCGGAAGGCATGTCACAGCGCGAAATGTACGAATTGTTTGATGCATATCGCGCCAAGCACCAGGATGACTCCGACGAAACCCGTTACGATGCTATACTGGACAATATGGACATGATCGTCGGTTACTGCAGGCCGAGCCACGCGCTTTTTGATACCGATTTGCGAACATGAGACCGTCTGACAATGCGTTGCGGCAAATTACTCCTGGCTATCATGCCTGCTGCTCCCAGCAAAGCCCACCACGCAGCAGTTCCGGCTCACCATTCACCGGCCTCCACGATTTTCCTCCGCCTCCCCGGTTGTCCCTCCACAATTTGCCCCCACTCTCCAGTGCGGCTCTGCGGCCAAAAGGCCAGGACCTTCTGGTCTCTCGCTGCGCTCGAATCATGCCTCGGCGGGATTGCGGGCGTCAGCCGACGCCCTGCGCAATTTATGAATAAAGTTCAGCAATTTGCCCTGATCTTGAGTGTGGATGCTCTCTTCCTCAACCGCGAATTGTCGCCATGTTTCCTTCTCGACGCCCCTTCCCATCTCCCCTTGGCGGGATTGGGGGTGAGGCCATACTCTCCGTGATATGCTTCGCGTCGCCTACAATGACACGCACAGCGAATTGCTCGTAGACGGATGCCGGGGGGACTGGCCTGTGCCTCCAGTCCATTCAGCAGCGCCAGTTGGCGTCCCACTCATCTGTTGCACGAGCGAACGGGAATTCCAAAGCGATTCGACGAGCACGGCTTTATGATTCGCGACGGCGCATTTTGGCGTGATTACCTTACCCGTTTTTCACATCAGACACCGCATGGCACTTAGCACCTCCGGCTGTTGACGTTGGAGCAGCTGCGTCGCTCGCGTTCTCAACCCATGAAGTTCGAATTTCACCCCTCGTACGAACCCGCGCTCCTCTTTGGTATTTCCCTCCAGGCAGCCTGGCTTGGACTCCTTTGGTTCTGCACCTATCACATTTTTCCATTCACCCTGATTCCCACGGCAGCCTACTGCATCATCACACCGATCATTATTGTCCGCCATCCAAAGCCGACAGTCCTCGATCTGCAGTTGGTCCGCACCGGCTACTTCTTCTATTGTGCCTTGGGTCTTCTTGTCGTCTGCGCTTACGCTGTTTTCTTCAGATGAAGCTAACAACCGCAATGCCGGACAATGCGGCCGCAAGCGAAAATGCTCCGCGTCGCTGAACTGGGGACGTAGACGTCATTCACACGCTCTCGTAATGCGAAGCACATTCCAGCGCCTCGAACTCATTGCTCCCGACCTTTCGCGGCGGTTGGGACGCGCTACCGCGTCCCAGCTGCGTGACATTCGTGCCGCTGTCTGCCACTTAGCAGTTTGTCACGTGCGATTAGACGACCAAATCATCAACGAGGCTCTGAGTGTCCTTGACGGTTCCCGCCCAGCGTCACCGACACTTTGCCAAACCGCGACCGAGCGCGTCGATCAACTCGACCTGGACTACTTCACACTGCAAGAGTCCGCAGACGAGGGCCGAGCATCCCAGGATGACGTTCGCGTAGCTTTCCGGCGGGCACGTGCGGCGAGCGCCGTCGCGATAGCCATTGCTGGCCCCGATGCCGACACTACCAGAGAGACGATCTACGAGGCAGCCGCAGCCACCGAGAATGTTACCGAGTTGGAGTCTCTTGCCGACGCAATCTTCACCAAAACCCTATGACGCCCGAACAGTGCTACAGCGAGCAGTCACTGAGCTTGAGGGCGTGGCTGCTTCGCGCCCATGACAGAAATCGAACAGGCTCTCTTTCGCGACGGCAGCCCACATTGGGTGAGTTCCTTTAAGTGGTCGTCGGAGGCACTGTTCCTCACGTTGCATCCTTGGGATCGGGCGGACGCTACCACCCACGCTCGCTTCGACAGACCGCGCGTCGTTTCCACCGATGATTCGTACGCCGGCGAAAATCGCGAGTTGCCTTGGGAAATCATCGGCTTCGATTCAGAGCAGTTGCCGGATGGAGGCTGGCGTTTCTGTCTCCACACGGATGCCATGGAGTATGTCTTCGACTCAGCCTGGCCACAGATCACCGACGCGGCCTGACCCATGCTGAAATACGCAAAGAGTTACATTGAGGACTTGCTCTTCCATACCGAACCGCTCAAGGCGGTTCACACGCTTTGCAGCATCTGGGCGGCCCGTCCCGATATATCCGAGGATCGCGAGTTCTTCGGCCTTTCTGAGCCGGAATTTCGCGTCCATTGTTGCCTTCACTATCTAGGCGAGGTCAGCAACGGTGGGCATTACCAATTCTTCCTAAATCCCTTCGGCAGGCATGCCGGCGCGGTTGCCCGCGCTCTTGCTTCGCTCCAGTTTCGTCGCGCTGCTCACATCTTCAGCCGGGCTTGCTCCCTATTTCCGTCGAGCGATATCCCTCACGACGACGCGGCCAGACAAGTGCTCGTTCAACAACTTTCCGAGAGTGCTATTCAACGGTGGACCGCACTCGATCGCGAGCTATACGCCATCGACCGAGACTACTGGCCACGTCTACTGGACTACCTTCGCGAACATGAGTCCCAAAATACTTCGACCGGAACGCGCCTAACCCGACGTTACAGGCGAACACTTCTCTGCACACACCGTGAACCACGCCGCAAAGAGCAGTCCCGAAGATCGCGCCCTCACCGCGGAGGAGCGGGCGCTGGCGCATTGGCTGCTGGAGCACGGCCAGCAATACGCCACGGCGTTTCTCTCACAGCTCGACGGCGCTCGCGTCACTGCTCGTTGCTCCTGTGGCTGCGCGAGCATCGATTTCGCCATCGCAGGGGTGCGACCTCCATCGGGTGGGGACATGGATATTCTTTCGGACTTCTCGTGGCGCGATGGCGCAGGCCGTCTCTTCGGCGCATTCGTCTTCGCTCGCGACGGGCTTCTAGCCGGCCTCGATCTCTGGTCGATGGACGGCCAGGCTACCCGCCACACTCCTTCCCCAGCCCAGTGAGCTTACGCCTCTCGAAATCGGCCGAAGCCACGATTCCCCTCCGCCTCCTCGAGAGCCCGCATGACGACGGTGTTTTGTTCATAACCTCCCGCGCCTCGATCTCGATGAACGAAAATACGCAAAGCGTTACCTCGAGGCACGGCAGTCCGAACGACGGCTCTCAACCCTCAACTCTCCACCCTCAACTCGCCGCAGCGCGGCCAATGCGGGCTTGACGCGCCGGGTGGAAAGCACCCGAATGGGCGTTCTTTCCCCCCGTATTATGAAGTTTGGGTGCCCCCACTGTGGTCAGCGTGTGTCCGCTACGCCGGATATGTTTGGAACGGAGGCGACCTGCCCCGGTTGTCAGCAAGCGTTCCTCGTTCCGGATTTTTCCGAAGATGTGCCATCGCCGAAAAGGCCGGAGGTGAAGGCCTCGCAGCCCGTCGTCCGGTCGCCTGCGCCTGCCACGCCGAAAGCAGCGGCGCCGGCGAATCGCGCGGCCATGCCAAAACCGGCGGCCGCGGCTGGATCCGCTCCGGCAGCGGCTCCCCGCACTTTGCCCGCGCGACAGCCCGCCGCGGCCGGCAGTGGTCATCGTTTTCAACTCGAGACCTCGCTCCTTTCGCCCCGGGAACGGGCGCGCTTCATCGCCTGTCTCGGCGGGCAAACCTCGCCGCGACCGCTCTGGTCGGTCGCCGCTCCGGTGGATGAAAGCTGGAAATGGCTGCTGCCCGCCGGACTGGCGGCTTTGCTGGGAATGGTGCTCGTCGGCGGCGATGCCCCTTCCGGTTGGCCGTGGATCGCCGGGTGGTTTCTCGGGGCGGTGCTGCTCATCGCGGGGCTGGTCGGCTGGATCCGGTCCAGCCGTCATGCCACGCGTCTGGGCTTCCCGGCGGGCACTTATCTTTTTGCCAGCGATTTGGTCGAGGCCCGTGACGGCGCCTGCACGCTCTATAGCTTCGATCAGTTGCAGGAAGTGCGGGCGCGGCCCACGCGCGGCGGCGATAACACGGAGAGCGAAGTCGACTTCGTCTTTCCCCGTGAGGTCGTGACCATTCGCCTGCCCGGCCGGCAGACCGCGCAGCACACGGTCGATCAATTCTCGCCCGCTCGCGAAAAGCTCCTCGTGAATATCGCTTCCGGCGATTGGGCCCAAGCCGCGGCGGCCGATCCGCTCTACGAAGCGCGAGGCAGCGCCAATTGGGCCCAGGCGTGCCAGCCGCAGGCCGCGCCCGCGCTTTCCGCCATCACTGCCATCGACACCCGCACCAGTGCCGGTTTCCTCGGCATTCCGGCGACGGTCCTGTGCTGGGGCTTGATCGGCGGCTTGGTGCTCGGCCCGGCCCTCTGGTTTGCTGGAAATCAGGGCCGCGAAGCCCTCGCCTTCAGCCGGGCCAAGTCGCGGGACAGCGTCGCCGGCTGGGAGCAATACCTGCATCGGGAGCAGCCCGCGCATTACCTCGAGGCGCGCGAGATTTATCTGCCGCAGGCCGCTCTGCGGGCGGCGAAAAAGGAAGGCTCCGCCGAGGCGCTGCGCCGTTTCCTGGCCAGGTATGGCGATACCGCCGCCGCCGCGGCCCAGGGTCAGGCGGCGCTCCACGACATCTACGCGCAAGCCACCGAACGCGTGAAGGCCTCGGCCCCGGCCGCTTCGCGTGACGCCATCATCGCCCTGCTCCACTGGCTGGAGGTGCACCGGACCAATCGGGTCGCCGTCCGCTTTGGTTCGAGCTCGGAGTTTCAGATGAAAGCGCTGGATGACTTCATCCAGTTTTTCACCGAAGACCGCCGCCTGCGCACCGCCATCGTCCCCATCGGGCCCAGCCTCTCCCAGGAAGCGGTCGACCGGCATGAGGAGGAGATGGTCGCGCACTTGAAGGTGGGCTTTGCCACGCTGCTCACGCCGGACGTGATCGAACTGCACAAGGGCGGCGTCTTTTCCGGAAATGCCGCCGCGCTCGATGAACCCGCGCTCACCCTTTCCTGTGTGGCCGAGCCCGTGCCGGACGTCGTCACCGACCTCGACTCCGGCCGGATCTATCTCCGCCTCACCTTCAAGGAGGAATTCAATCTCGTCGTCCCGGGGAGCCCGCCCTACCTGCTGGCTTTCGAAGTGGGCTTTGCCGATAAGCTCCCGCGCGCCCGCGGACAGGACAATCTTTACGACGGCATGATGAGCTACGCCTTCGAGGAGGCCGAGCAGCGGATCGCCGCCCATCTCTTTCCGCAATACCTGCCCCCGCGCAAAACGGAGATGATCCAGGTGGCGCATGTCCCGCACGATCCCTCGCGCCCGGCGGCCACGGCGACCGGCTTCTGCATTTCGCCCGATGGTTATATCGCCACGGCCAACCATTTCGTCGCCGCGGTCAGCCGGTATCGGATCGTCACCCCGGAAGGCCCCATCGAGGCGAACCTCGTCGTCACCGACCCCGTGCGGGATCTGGCCATCTTGAAAGTGGCCCACCTCTTTCCGCGAGTGCTCGCGCTGCGGCCCAGTGAAAAGGTGAAGCTCGGCGAATCCATCGCCACGATCGGTTTCCCGCAGACCCAACTGCAAGGCCGCGAACCGAAGATCGGCAAAGGCGAAGTGGCCAGTCTCGCCGGCCTGCGCGACGATCCCACGCAGTTTCAGGTGAGCGTGCCCGTGCAACCGGGCAATTCCGGCGGACCGCTCCTCGATCTCAACGGCAACGTCGTCGGCGTGGTCGTGGGCGAATTGCTGGAAGCGCAGGCCGTGAACTACGCGGTCAAGAGCCAGTATCTCGCCGAACTCTGCCGGCGGGTTCCCGCCCTGAACAGCCTTCCCGAGCCCGCATCCGGGCCGCCGCCGCCTTTCGAGGACATGGTCGACCGTGTCCGCCAGGCGACGGTCCTGCTCGAGGGATTTCGTTAGCCGGCATTCCACGCTCCCGGCGATTCTCCGCACGGGCTCCCTCGATAAGATCACAATGCATCAAACGACGCTCCGAGCCTTTCTGCTTTGCAGCGTTGTTTGTTTCACTGCTGTAGCGGCCGATGGACCACCCATTCCAGGCGCCCCGTCGTGGACGCAAGAAAGCGTCGCGGGCCTCACGATCAAATTAATCGACCCTAACATCGTCGAGTGGATCCATTTTTCCGCGCAGGGCTACGCCGCCGTTACTATTGGTCGAAAGAATGGTCCTGTCACCGCGCCCGCTTTTCAGTGGCAACTCATTG
>Ga0068855_100008320_pt1 | contig 12539 bp, 9 predicted proteins | sample KBSCornC52_FD_66592 | JGI IMG/M metagenome (GOLD analysis project Ga0068855, IMG submission 66592) | Corn rhizosphere microbial communities from Kellogg Biological Station, Michigan, USA - KBS Corn C5-2 | ecosystem: Host-associated > Plants > Roots > Rhizosphere > Soil ...
CCGATGCGCAACGCAGCGAGGAAAGTGGTCAGCCAGAGGATGCCGTCGGGCGCCATCAGCGCGATCCGCGTGCCCTTGCCGGCGCCGATCGCAAGCAGCGCTCGCGCCATCTTGGCGGTGCGGCGATCGAGCTCCTCATAGGTTACCGAATCGCCGTTCATCACGATGGCGTCGTTCTTGCCATGCTCGGCGACGGTGCGGGCCAGCATCGCCGGAATCGTCGACGGCACCTCGGCACTATCCATCATCTCTCCCCTCACCGCTCGCCGGCCGCGCTCTGCCCTAGAAGCCCATCAGCGCGAGAACCTCGCGTCGGCTGCGGTCGTCCTCGCGGAACACGCCCATCATCCGGCTGGTCCGCATGCCAACCCCCGGCGTGCGCACACCGCGCGCCGACATGCAGGCATGGCTCGCGTCGATCACCACCGCGACGCCGAGCGGCTTCAGATTGTCCCAGATGCAGTCGGCGACTTCCGCCGTCAGCCGCTCCTGGACCTGCAACCGCCAGGCGAAGCCGTGCAGCACGCGCGCCAGCTTGGAAATGCCGACGACCTGATCCCTCGGCAGATAGGCGATGTGCGCCTTGCCGATGATCGGCGCCATGTGATGTTCGCAGTGCGACTGGAACGGGATGTCCTTCAACAGGACGATCTCGTCATAGCCGCCGACCTCGCGGAAGGTCTTGCTCAGATGATAGGCCGGGTCCTCGTCATAACCCCGGCAATATTCCTTCCAGGCGCGGGCGACGCGCGACGGCGTGTCGATCAGCCCCTCGCGGCTGGGATCGTCGCCGGTCCAGCGCAGCAGGGTCCGCACCGCTTCCTGTACCTCGTCCGGCACCGGGATCTTGGGCGGAGGCGCCACCAGGTCGCCGTCGCCATTTTCCTCGTCGTAGTCCTCGGCCATCCTGTCCCGTCCTGTTATATGCCCATGCAGAGGTATTTGATTTCAAGGTAATCTTCGATTCCGTATTTTGAACCCTCGCGTCCGAGTCCGGAGGACTTTACCCCACCGAACGGCGCAACCTCGGTGGAAATGAGGCCAGTGTTGATGCCGACGATGCCGCTCTCGAGGCCTTCGGCGACGCGCCACACCCGCGACAGGTCGCGGGTGTAGAAATAGGCGGCAAGGCCGAATTCGCTCGCATTGGCCATGCGGACCGCATCGGCCTCATCCTTGAAACGCACCACCCCCGCAACCGGCCCGAAGGTTTCCTCGATCAGGATCTTCATGCCGTCGGTGACCCCGTCGAGCACCGTCGGCTCGAAGAAGAGACGGCCGAGCGCATGGCGATGGCCGCCGGCCAGCAGCCTTGCACCGCCCGCCAGAGCGTCAGCAATGTGCTCCTCGATCTTCTCGATCGCCTTCTCGTCGATCATCGCGCCAATGTCGCTGTCCGCGTCCATGCCATAGCCGACCTTCATCGTCTTGACCCGGTCGGTGAGCTTGGCGACGAACGCGTCGTAGACGCCGTCCTGGACGTAAAAGCGGTTGGTGCAGACGCAGGTCTGGCCGCCGTTGCGGAACTTGGAGATCATCGCGCCTTCGACCGCCGCATCGACATCGGCGTCGTCGAAGACCAGGAACGGCGCGTTGCCGCCCAGCTCCATGCTGCATTTCTTCATCGTCCCGGCGCTGTCGCGCAGCAGCTGGATGCCGACCTCGGTCGAGCCGGTGAACGTGATCTTGCGGACCGTGGGGTTCGCGGTCAGCTCGCCGCCGATCGCGCCGGCGCTGCCTGTGACGACATTGACAACGCCCGCGGGGATCCCGGCCATCTCGCAGAGCAGCGCGATGGCGAGCGCCGAATAGGGCGTCGCCGAGGCCGGCTTGATGACGATCGTGCAGCCCGCGGCCAGCGCCGGCCCGAGCTTGCGGGTGACCATGGCGTTGGGGAAATTCCACGGCGTGATCGCGCCGACGACGCCGATACCCTGCTTGAGCACGACGATGCGCTTGTCGACCGCATGGGTGGGGATCACGTCGCCATAGGCGCGCTTGCCCTCCTCAGCGAACCATTCGACGAAGCCCGCGCCATAGGCGATCTCGGCCTTGCCTTCCTTGAACGGCTTGCCCTGCTCGCGGGTAAGCAGCTCGCCGAGCTCGTCCTGGTGCTCGATCATCAGGTCGAACAGCCTGCGCATCAGCCTGGCCCGCTCGCCCGCGGTCTTCGCCCGCCAGGCGGGCAGCGCCGCTTCCGCGGCCTCGATCGCGCGGCGCGTTTCCTCGGCGCCCATCCTGGGAACGGTGCCCAGCCTGGCGCCCGTCCCCGGATCGGTCACGTCGAGGGTGGCGCCGGAAGCGGCATCGCACCACTTGCCGTCGATATAGCACTGCTGCCTGAGGACGTCGGTATAGGCCAAGAGATGGTTACCCAGAGGAACTGACTCAGCCCCGGCTCTAGGACGGGGCGGGGGGCTTGGTCTAGGTTGAACCTACGGCCGGCGTGACGGCGGCTTTTCGGCCCCGCCGCCCGCTCCTATATGCGTTTGACGACCGGTCGCGGTTGAGCAATTGACGGATCCAAACCTCACCGGCACCCGGTGCCGCGGCGATCCGAATTTCGGGAGAGTTCTATGAACACGGTAGGAAGCGTCGCGGTCGATCCGGAGATCATGGAGCTGGTTTCGCGCGCGCGGGCCGCGCAAGCGGTGTTCGAGACCTTCAGCCAGGAGCAGGTCGACGGGATCGTCCGCGACATCGGCAAATACGTCTACGACAACGCCGAAACCCTCGCCCGGATGGCCGTCGATGAGACCGGCATCGGCCTCTACGAGGACAAGGTGCTCAAGAAGAAGGGCAAGGCCCGCGCGATCTGGAACAGCCTCAAGGACAAGAAGAGCCGCGGCATCATCGGCGAGGACGAAGAGAACAACATGGTCTTCGTCGCCAAGCCGATGGGCGTGGTCGGCGCGGTAACGCCGATCACCAACCCCGTGGTCACGCCGATGTGCAACGGCATGTTCGCGCTGAAGACCGGCAACGCCGTGATCTTCGCACCGCACCCCAAGGCGCAGAAATGCGCCGAGCACCTGACCGACGCTTTCATGGACGTCGTCCGCAAGCATGGCGGGCCCGAGGACCTGGTTCAGGTCGTCAGGAACGGCTCGATCGCCAAGACCCAGCAGCTGATGGAATCGGTCGACGTGGTCGTCGCCACCGGCGGCGGCGCCATGGTCAAGTCGGCCTATTCATCGGGCAAGCCCTCGTTCGGGGTGGGCGCGGGCAACGTGCCCGTGATCATCGACCGCGGCGTCGACCTGGGCGATGCGGTCGACAAGATCGTCCTCGGCGCCTCCTTCGACCACGGCATCATCTGCAGCCATGAGCAATTCGTGCTGACACCCGAAGAGAATTTCGCCGAGACCGTCCAGCGTTTCACCGACACCGGCAAGGTCTGGTTCACCGACGACGAGGCGCAGATTCAGGCGCTGCGCGACGTGGTGTTCCCCGGCGGCCAGCTCAACAAGGATGTCGTCGGCATCTCGCCGCGCGAGGTCGCCGCGATGGCCGGGATCGACGTGCCTGCAAGCGCGCGGCTGATCCTGCTGCCGGCCAAGGGCGCCGGCGGGGACGACATTCTGGCGCGTGAGAAGCTCTGCCCGGTGATCGCGATCCTGCCTTACAAGGACTTCGCGCAGGCGGTGCAGCTGGCCAAGGCCAATCTGCTGGTCGAGGGCGCGGGCCATTCGGCGGCGCTGCACTCGCACGACGCGGCGAACATCAACCACGCGGGGATCGAGCTGCCGGTCAGCCGGCTGGTGGTCAACCAGGCAAGCTCGCTGACCGCGGGCGGTTCGCTGACCAACGGCTTCGCCCCCACGACGACGCTCGGCTGTGGATCCTGGGGCGGCAATTCGATCTCGGAGAACCTCGATTATAAGCATCTGATGAACGTCTCGCGGATCGGCAAGGTGATCGAGAACAAGAAGGTGCCGACCGACGAGGAAATCTGGGCTTAAGCCCAGCCGGAGACTCCGGCCGCGGGGCTGGGCTTGATGGGCCGGCTGGCGAGCGGCAGGCTTCAGGCGGCAGCGGTCTCGAATGCCTTCACCATCCCTGCAGCCACGGACAGGGCGATCTCGGCTGGCCCTCGGGCACCGATCTGGATGCCGGCAGGTCCGTCGATACGGGAGAGCTGCTGGTCGTTGATGCCTGCGGCGCGCAGCCGGTCGAGCCGAGCGGCATGGCTCTTCTTCGAGCCCAGCGCACCGACATAGGCGGCCGGCGTCGACAGCACCGCGATCAGCGCCGGATCGTCGATCTTGATGTCATGGCTGAGCGTCACCAGCGCGGTCGACTCGTCGGGGGCATGGGCGGCGACAGCCTCGTCCGGCCAGCGATCGTCGAGCGTGATGCCCGGGAAGCGCTCAGCCGTCAGGAAGCGGGCGCGTGGGTCGATCAGCACCGGCGTGACGTCGATTTCTTTGGCGATGCGGGCTAGCGACTGGGCGATCTGGACCGCACCGACGATCAAAAGGCGCCGTGGCGGGGCGTAGCGGTTGACGAATACACCCTCGCCGGGTCGCTCCTCGGCCGCGCTCAGGCCGCTATTGAGATCGGTCGTGATCCATAGCGCGCGGCCCTGGCGGCGGGCGCTGCCAATGCGGTCGAACAGCGCCGGCGAGAAGCTCTCCGGCGCGACCCGCTGAACCATCAGCTCGATCTCGCCGCCGCAGGGCAGGCCAACTTCCCAGGCGGAATCGTTGGTTACGCCATATTTGAGCTTGCGGAATTCGCCGTCGGCGATCGTATCGGCCGCGGCGTGGAGGACCTCGCCCTCGACGCAGCCGCCGGACACCGAGCCCTCGAAGCGGCCGTCGGCATGGACCAGCATATGGCTGCCGCTCGGACGCGGCGCCGATCCCCAGGTGCGGATGACGGTCGCCAGCGCCAGCGGCGCGCCGCGCCATTCGCTGAAGGCATCGATCAGTCGGTCAAGCTCAGCCATGGTCCCCGGCAATATAGGTGGATGATCAGGTGAATCGATAGGGGACCACGCCGCGCGCATCAATGTCGACGACGATGCCGCGGTCGGCCGGGGGAAAGGCGCGCTGGGCACAATCCTCGCGCGGGCAGATGCGGCAGGAGGTGCCGATCGGTGTCGGCGTGGTCCGCGCCAGGGCGTCGGCATAGACGAACTGGGCGGCGTCGCCGATCTCGCAGCCGAGCGCGACCGCGTAGCGCCGGTCGGGTCGGTCGAAGGCCCCGGCCCGCTTGACCAGCCCGCGCGCCATCGAGACGTAGCGCGCGCCGTCGGGCATCTCGGCGAGCTGGACCATGATCCGCCCAGGCAGCGCCACCGCCTCATGCACCACCCACAGCGGGCAAGCGCCGCCATAGCGGGCGAATTGCAGCCGCGTCGCCGAATGGCGCTTGGTGATGTTGCCGGCCATGTCGACCCGGACAAAGAAGAAGGGCACGCCGCGCGCGCCCGGCCGCTGCAGGTTCGACAGGCGGTGACAGACCTGCTCGAAGCTGGTGGCGAACAGCCGCTGCAACCGCTCGACGTCATGGCGCTCGGCCCGCGCCGCGGCGATGAACCGGCCGTAGGGCATCAGCAGTGCGCCGGCCGCGTAATTGGCGAGGCCGACCCGGAGGATCGAGCGCGCGGCATCGCTCCGCAGCGGCGCTTCAGCGGCGATCGCCTCGATCAGCCCGGCGAACTCGAGCAGGCCGAACTGATGGGCGAGCAGGAAGCTGCGCGAGGCGGGATCGAGACTGTCGTCGATCGCGACCATGCGCGCCGCCGCATCGAAGCGGCGCATCGTGCCGCTCGCGCCGGGCAGCACGGCGATGCCATGGCGCTCGGCGAGCAACGTCTCGATCGCCGCAGCCGGGACCGCGATCGGCGACACCAGCGCCTCGGCCGCTTCGTCGAGCTCGCCGACGTAATTGTCGCGGTAATGGAACCAGTCGCGCACCTCTTCCCAGGGCAGCACGCCGCCGTCGCTCGAACGGGCGTCGATCGCCTCGTCCATGGTCTCGATCCGCGCCGCCTGGGCGCGATAGGCTCGGTGCAGCGCGACCAGCGCATGGGCGACGCCCGGCGTGCCGGTCGCGGCGCGCTTGATCTCCTGCAGGCCGGGCACGGTCCCGGCGAAGAGCGGGTCGGCCAGCGCTTCCTGGACGTCCGAGGCCAGCCGCGAGCCCTCATCCTGGGCAAAGCCGGCGAGGTCGATGCCGAACTCGCGGTTGAGCGCCAGCAGCAGATCCACGGTGATCGGCCGACGATCGGTCTCTATCTGGCTGAGATAGCTGACAGAAAGCCCGAGCCGGCCGGCAAACACCCCCTGCGTCTGGCCAAGCCGCTCGCGTACCGCCCTGAGGCGCCCGCCGACGAAGAGTTTTTCGCGTCGTGCCATGGCCCAGCATAGCCGATTTTGCGAAATTGCGAATTAAGAGTTTTGCAAATAAACTCGATTTGCCGCGCCTTTTCGGCGCGATGGCTTTATGCGCGCGCGTTTACCAAGCAATTGCCAGGCGAGGCGGGATGCTCAAGGTCCTCGAAGAACTCGAACGTCGGCGCGACGCGGCCCGCCTGGGCGGCGGCCAGGCGCGGATCGACGCCCAGCACAAGAAGGGCAAGCTGACCGCGCGGGAACGGGTCGAGGTGCTGCTCGACGAGGACAGCTTCGAGGAGCTCGACAGGTATGTCGAGCATAACTGCGTCGACTTCGGCATGGACCAGAACCACATCCCCGGCGACGGGGTGGTCACAGGCTCGGGCACGATCAACGGCCGGCTGGTCTACGTCTTCTCGCAGGATTTCACGGTTTACGGCGGCGCCCTCTCCGAGCGTCATGCGACCAAGATCTGCAAGGTCATGGACATGGCGATGAAGGTCGGCGCACCGGTGGTCGGCCTCAACGATTCCGGCGGCGCCCGCATCCAGGAAGGCGTCGCCTCGCTCGCCGGCTATGCCGAGGTGTTCCAGCGCAATGTGCTGGCGAGCGGCGTCATCCCGCAGATCAGCGTGATCATGGGGCCCTGCGCCGGCGGCGCGGTCTATTCCCCGGCGATGACCGACTTCATCTTCATGGTGAAGGACTCGAGCTTCATGTTCGTTACGGGTCCCGATGTGGTGAAAACGGTGACCAATGAGGTCGTGACCCAGGAACAGCTCGGCGGCGCGATCACCCACACGACCAAGTCCGGCGTTGCCGATGTCGCTTTCGAAAATGACATCGAGACGCTGCTCGCGGTGCGCGATTTCGTCGACCTGCTGCCTTTGTCGAACCGCCATGACGTGCCCGACCGGCCGACCGCCGATCCCTGGGACCGTCAGGACGACAGCCTCGACACGCTGATCCCCGACAGCTCGAACAAGCCCTATGACATGCACGAGCTGATCCGGAAGGTCGTCGACGAGGGCGATTTCTTCGAGCTGCAGCCGGCCCATGCTGCCAACATCATCATCGGCTTCGCCCGCATCGAGGGCCGCACGATCGGCATCGTCGCCAATCAGCCGATGGTGCTGGCCGGGGTGCTCGACATCAACTCGTCGAAGAAGGCCGGCCGCTTCGTCCGCTTCTGCGACGCCTTCGACATTCCGATCATCACCTTCGTCGACGTCCCCGGCTTCCTCCCCGGCATCGCCCAGGAGCATAACGGGATCATCAAGAACGGCGCCAAGCTGCTCTTCGCCTATGCCGAGGCGACCGTGCCGAAGATCACCGTCATCACGCGAAAAGCCTATGGCGGCGCCTATGACGTCATGTCGTCAAAGCACCTGCGCGGCGACCTCAACTATGCCTGGCCGACCGCCGAGATCGCGGTGATGGGCGCCAAGGGCGCGGTCGAGATCATCTTCCGCAAGGACATCGGCGACCCCGAGAAGATCGCCGAGCGCACCGCCGAATATGAGGCGCGCTTCGCCAATCCCTTCGTTGCAGCGTCGAAAGGCTTCATTGACGAGGTGATCATGCCCCATTCGACCCGGCGGCGGATCGCGCTGGGCCTGAGGAAGCTGCGCGACAAGCAGCTCGAGAACCCGTGGAAAAAGCATGATAACATCCCGCTCTGAGGAGCCGGCACGATGAAGCTGGGCCGCCTGAACCATGTCGGGGTCGCGACACCGTCGATCGAGGCATCGATCGCGATGTACCGCGACATGCTCGGCGCGACCGTGATCCGCGAGCCGTTCGACATGCCGACCCATGGCGTAAAGGTCTGTTTCATCGACACGCCGAACAGCCAGATCGAACTGATCGAGCCGCTGGGCGATGCGTCTCCGATCACCGGCTTTCTCGCCAAGAACCCGGCGGGCGGCCAACATCACCTCTGCTTCGAGGTGCCCGAGATCAACGAGGCCCATGCCTATTTCACCGCCAAGGGCGCCAAGGTGCTTGGGGCACCGCGCATTGGCGCCCATGGCACGCCGGTGTTCTTCGTCCACCCGAAGGACATGGGCGGGGTGCTGACCGAGATCATGGAAACGCCGAAGGGCGCGCATTGATGGCGGACAAACCCAACCTGGACGCCTGGAAGAAGGCCGCCGAGAAAGAGGTCAAGGGCCGCGACCTGACCTGGCACACGCCCGAGGGTATTCCGGTCAAGCCGCTCTACACCGAAGAGGATGTCGCCGGCATCGAGCCCGGCCTGCCCGGCTTCGCGCCCTTCACCCGCGGCGTGCGTGCCTCGATGTACGCCGGCCGGCCGTGGACCATTCGCCAGTACGCGGGCTTCTCGACAGCGGAAGAGTCCAACGCCTTCTACCGGCGCAACCTCGCCGCCGGGCAGAAGGGGCTGTCGGTCGCCTTCGATCTCGCCACCCACCGTGGCTATGACAGCGACCACCCGCGCGTCACCGGCGACGTTGGCAAGGCGGGCGTGGCGATCGACACGATCGACGACATGAAGATCCTGTTCGACGGCATTCCGCTCGATCAGATGTCGGTGTCGATGACGATGAACGGCGCGGTGATCCCGATCCTCGCCTTCTTCATCGTCGCCGGCGAGGAGCAGGGCGTCCCGCAGGAGAAACTCGACGGGACCATCCAGAACGACATCCTCAAGGAGTTCATGGTCCGCAACACCTACATCTATCCGCCCGCCCCCTCGATGCGGATCATCTCGGACATCATCGCCTACACCTCGGCGCATATGCCGAAGTTCAACTCGATCTCGATCTCCGGCTATCACATGCAGGAAGCCGGCGCGACGCAGGTTCAGGAACTCGCCTTCACCATCGCCGACGGCCGCGAATATGCCCGCGCGGCGATGGCCTCGGGCCTCGATATCGATGCCTTTGCCGGACGGCTCAGCTTCTTCTTCGCGATCGGCATGAACTTCTTCATGGAGGTCGCCAAGCTGCGCGCCGCGCGCAAGCTGTGGCATCGCATCATGACTGATCTCGGCGCGAAGGACGAGCGCTCGAAGATGCTGCGCACCCATTGCCAGACCTCGGGCGTATCGCTGACCGAGCAGGACCCGTACAACAACGTCATCCGCACCACCGTCGAGGCGATGGCGGCGGCGCTCGGCGGGACGCAAAGCCTGCACACCAATGCGCTCGACGAGGCGATCGCGCTGCCGACCGATTTCTCCGCACGCATCGCCCGCAACACCCAGCTCGTGCTGCAGGAAGAAACCGGCATCACCCATGTCGTCGATCCGCTGGGCGGCTCCTATTACGTCGAGGCGCTGACTCAGGAGCTTTTCGATCGCGCCTGGGAGATCATCGAACGCGTCGAGACCGAAGGCGGCATGGCCAAGGCAGTCGCGGCCGGCTGGCCCAAGGCGATGATCGAGGAGGCCTCGGCCGCGCGCGCGGCACGCGTCGATCGCAACGAGGATGTGATCGTCGGCGTCAATAAATACAAACCCGCCCAAGCCGACGAGATCGACATCCTCGACGTCGACAATCATGCCGTGCGCGAGGCACAGATCGCGCGTATCCAGCGGGTCAGGGCCGGTCGCGACGAAGCCGCCTGCCAGGCCGCGCTCGATGCATTGCGTGAGGGCGCCAAGGGCAAGGAGAACGTCCTCGGCCTTGCCGTCGAATGCGCCCGCCAGCGCGCGACATTGGGCGAGATCTCGCAGGCGATGGAAGATGTCTTCGGCCGCTATGCAACCACGCCGACGCCGGTCAAGGGCATCTACGGCGGCGCCTATGACGCCGATCCGCGCTGGACGCGGCTGATCGACGGCGTCGAGGCGGTGGCACGGCGCAAGGGCCGCAAGCCGAAGCTGTTCGTCGCCAAGATGGGCCAGGATGGCCATGACCGCGGCGCCAATCTCGTCTCCTCGGCGTTCGGCGACCTCGGCTTCGACGTGCTCGCCGGGCCGCTGTTCCAGACGCCCAAGGAAGCCGCCGAGATGGCGATCGAGAATGACGTCGACGTCGTCGGCGCATCGAGTCTCGCCGCCGGCCACAAGACGCTGATCCCGGAGCTGATCAACTATCTGCGCGATGCCGGCCGCAGCGATATCAAGGTGATCGCCGGCGGCGTCATCCCGGCGCAGGATTATCAGTTCCTGCGTGACGCCGGCGTTCAGGGGATCTTCGGACCGGGCACCAATCTCGTCACTGCCGCCGGCGAAGTGCTTGCGCTGCTCGGCCATAACATTCCGCCCGAAGGTTTGAGCGAGGCAGCCGAATGATCGAATCGCGCACCGACTGGACCCGCGACGAGATCGCCGCGCTGTTCGACCTGCCCTTCCCCGAGCTGGTGTTCCGCGCCGCCGAGGCGCATCGCGCGCATCACGATCCGACCGCCGTGCAACTCTCGACGCTGCTGTCGATCAAGACCGGCGGCTGCGCGGAGAATTGCGGCTATTGCAGCCAGTCAGCCTCCTTCGACACCGGCCTTGCCGCATCGAAGCTGATGGATCACGACGCCGTCGTCGCCGCCGCCCGCGAGGCCAAGGCGGCGGGCTCGGGCCGTTTCTGCATGGGCGCTGCCTGGCGCAGCCCGAAGCAGCGCGACATGCCCGCGCTGGCCGCCATGGTGCGCGAGGTGAAGTCGCTCGGGCTCGAAACCTGCATGACGCTCGGCATGCTCGATGGCGATCAGGCGCAGCAGCTCGCCACAGCCGGGCTCGACTATTACAACCATAATCTCGACACGAGCCCTGAATTCTACGGCGAGGTCGTCTCGACGCGCACTTACCAGGATCGTCTCGACACCCTTACCCATGTCCGCGACGCCGGCATCGCGACCTGTTGCGGCGGGATCATGGGCATGGGCGAGAGCCGCGCCGATCGCGTCGGCTTCATCCATGCGCTGGCGACATTGCCGAGCCATCCCGACAGCGTGCCGATCAACGCGCTGATGCCGATCGCCGGCACGCCGATCGGCGACAGGATGATCACGGATGGCGCCGCGCGGATCGACGACATCGAGTTCGTCCGCACCATCGCGGTCGCGCGGATCACGATGCCGGCAAGCTACGTTCGCCTCTCCGCCGGTCGCGAGAGCATGTCGGATGCGATGCAGGCGCTGTGCTTCCTCGCCGGCGCCAATTCGATTTTTTCCGGGGACAAATTGCTGACCACCGGCAATCCCGACAGCGACGCCGATGCGAAGCTCTTCGCCAGCCTTGGTTTGCGCCCAACGACAACAGGCCGCTCGGCGATCGCGGCGGAATAGCGGAGAGGACATGTTCAAGAAGATCCTGATCGCCAATCGCGGCGAGATTGCCTGCCGCGTGATCCGCACGGCCAAGCGCATGGGGATCGCGACGGTCGCGGTCTATTCCGACGCCGACGCGCGCAGCCCGCATGTGCTGATGGCCGACGAGAGCGTCCGCCTCGGCCCGCCGCCGGCCGCCGAGAGCTATCTGCTCGGTGAGCTGATCCTGCTCGCCTGCCAGGAGACCGGCGCCGAGGCGGTTCACCCCGGCTACGGCTTTCTCTCCGAGCGCGAGAGCTTCGCCCAGCTGCTCGAGGACAATGGCATCGCCTTCATCGGGCCGCCCCCGAAAGCGATCGCCGCGATGGGCGACAAGATCGAATCGAAGAAGCTCGCCAGGGAGGCTGGCGTCAGCGTCGTGCCCGGCTTTGTCGGCGAGATCCGCGACACCGATCATGCCGTCGAGATCGCCAACGACATCACCTACCCGGTGATGATGAAGGCCTCGGCCGGCGGCGGCGGCAAGGGGATGCGTCTCGCCTATTCCGAAAAGGATGTGCGCGAGACCTTCGAGAGCGTGCGCCGCGAGGCCAAGGCGAGCTTCGGCGACGACCGCGTGTTCATCGAGAAATTCGTCGAGAGCCCGCGCCACATCGAGATCCAGCTGCTCGGCGACAAGCACGGCAACATCGTCTACCTCAATGAGCGCGACTGCTCGATCCAGCGGCGCCACCAGAAGGTCGTCGAGGAATCCCCCTCCCCCTTCGTCACGCCGGAGATGAGGAAGGCGATGGGCGAGGAGGCGGTCGCGCTCGCCGCCGCGGTCGGTTACACCTCGGCCGGCACGGTCGAGTTCATCGCCGGCAGCGATCGCAGCTTCTACTTCCTGGAAATGAACACCCGGCTGCAGGTCGAGCATCCGGTGACCGAGGAGATCACCGGCCTCGACCTGGTCGAGCAGAT
>Ga0068855_100008322_pt1 | contig 12538 bp, 10 predicted proteins | sample KBSCornC52_FD_66592 | JGI IMG/M metagenome (GOLD analysis project Ga0068855, IMG submission 66592) | Corn rhizosphere microbial communities from Kellogg Biological Station, Michigan, USA - KBS Corn C5-2 | ecosystem: Host-associated > Plants > Roots > Rhizosphere > Soil ...
ACGAATCCGTGTTCAACGTGATGGAGAGCCTGCTGCCGGAATACGATGCGTTCGGCGTCGTGCGCGAGCGCGCGGGGAGCGCGCTTCCGGGCATCGTGCCCTCCAACGCGTATCGTTGCCGCGATGGCGATTACGTCCTCGTCGCGGGCAACGGCGACAGCATCTTCCGCCGCCTCATGGCCGCCATCGGCCGCGCCGACCTCGAGAACGATCCCGCGCTCGCGCAGAACGACGGGCGCGCCGCGCAGACCGCGCGCATCGACGGCGCGATCGAGGCGTGGACCTCGCAGCGCAGCCAGGACGAGGTCGTCGCCGCGCTCGACGCGGCGCGGGTTCCCGTCGGGCGCATCGCCTCCATCGCGGACATCGCGCGCGATCCGCAATATCTCGCGCGCGACATGATCCTCTCCGTCGAGACCGCGAACGGGCCGCTCAAGGTGCCGGGCATCGTCCCGAAGCTGAGCGCCACGCCCGGGGCGATCCGCCACCCGGCACCGCGGCTGGGCGAGCACGACGCCGACCTCGCGAAAGGCGGCTGGCCCGTCCGGAACGTCCCGGAGCAATAGCCCTACAAGGGAAGGGGCGATCGCCGCCGGACCGCCGTTTTCGGGAAACTCCGGGGCACCGCGGGGGTCATTTCCTGATCCCCACCGATGTCGCGCCCCCTTGAAGATCCGAAGCCATCTCCTGGTGCTCGTGGCCGGCGCGTTCGTGCCGCTCATGATCTTTGCCGTCGCCATCACGTCCTTCTCGTGGTGGCAGCAGCGCAAGGACCTGGAGCTGCGCTACCTCGAGCGCGTGCGCGCGATGACGATCGCGCTCGATACCGAGATCGACGGCGCGGTGCGCATGCTGCGCGCGCTCGGCCTTTCCGCCGCCGAGGAGCCGCCGGAAGTCTTCGCGGAGCGCATGCGCCGCGCGCTCGACACGGAGCCCCTCTGGTCCGCGGTCGCCGCGGGCGATCCGCAGTGGCGCGAGGTGTCGTCCGCGACGCGCAATGGCGCGGCGGGGGCGTTCGCGATCGATCCCGGGACGCTGCGGCGGATCGACGAGACGCACCTGCCCGCGGTCTCGGGCCTGGTGCTCTCGCCCGACGGACGCTACCAGACGCAGATCGCCGTGCCGCTCCTGCGCGACGGCGCGGTCGACCGCATCCTCGTCGCGCTGGTCGACCAGTCGGCGTGGCTCAAGTTCATGAGCCAGTACCCCATCGGAACGGGCGCCACCATGACGCTCATCGATGCGGGGGGCCTCGTCATCGCGCGCACCAACGACAACGGGAAGTCGGTGGGCAAGGCCCCTCCGCGCCTCGTGCTCGAGAAGTCGCGCGAGTCGGCCGAGGGCGCGTACCGCGGCCTCGGCGCGAGCAACGAGCGCGTGTACGCCGCGCACAGCCGGTCGCTGCGCTGGGGATGGACGGTCGCGACCGCCGTCCCCGCGGAGCTCATCGAGGCGACGCTCCTCGATTCCTCGGCGCTCCTCGCGGCGGCGGCGTTCCTCTCGATCGGGCTCGCGGTGCTCCTCGCCTTCGTCTTCGGACGGCGCATCCAGAAGCCCGTGATGGCGCTCGGCGCCTCCGCGCGCGCCCTCGCCCACGGCGACGAGCAGCCGCCGCATCCGCCGTCCTCGATCGACGAGGTGCAGCAGGTCCAGGACGCCTTCGACGAAGCCGACCACAAGCTGCGCGAGCGCCAGCAGCGGCTGAACGAGGCGCTCGCCGCCGAGCAGCGCTCGCGCCGCGAGGCGGAGCAGGCGAGCCGCGCGAAGGACGAGTTCCTCGCGATGCTGGGGCACGAGCTGAGGAACCCGCTCAACGCGATCACGAGCGCGGTGAGCGTGCTCCATTACGTCGATCCGAAGAGCGAGGAGGCGCTGCGCGCGCGCGACATCATCGACCGGCAGATGGTGAGCCTGCGCGAGCTCGTGGACGATCTCCTCGACGTCGCGCGCGTGACGAGCGGACGCATCATCCTCAATCCGAAGCCGATGGACCTCGCGAAGGTCGCGCGGCGCACGGTCATGATGATGTCGGCATCCGGGCGCCTCGGGCGCCACCGGCTCCAGACCGACTACCGCGAGGCGTGGGTGAGCGGCGACGAGACGCGGATCGAGCAGATCGTCACGAACCTCGTGGACAACGCCGCGAAGTACACGCCCGAGAACGGCACGATCAGCGTGCGCGTGCGCCCCGAGGGCGCGCAGGCGATCCTCGAGGTCGCCGACACCGGCATGGGAATCGCCGCCTCGCTCCTCCCGCGCATCTTCGATCTCTTCACGCAGGGCGAGCGCACCATCGACCGGGCGCAGGGCGGCCTCGGCCTCGGGCTCGCGCTCGTGCGCCGGCTCACGGAGCTCCACGGCGGGGCGATCCACGCCGCGAGCCCGGGCGTGGGCGAGGGCGCGAGCTTCACGGTCGCGTTGCCGCTCGTCGACGCGCCGCGCGAGGCGCGCGAGCCGGAGGAGACCGGGCGCGAAGCGGGCGGCGCCAAGGCGCTTCGCATCCTCGTCGTCGAGGACAACGACGACGGGCGCGAGACGCTCGCGATGATGCTGCGCCTCTCGGGCCACCAGGTGCACGAGGCGGACAGCGGTCCGGGCGGCGTCGCCTCCATGTCGAGCGTCCATCCGCACGTCGCGATCGTCGACATCGGGCTCCCGGGGTTCGACGGCTACGAGGTCGCGCGGCGCACGCGCGCCTCCCCGGACACGCGCGGCGTGCGCCTCGTCGCGCTCACGGGCTACGGCCAGGACGAGGACCGCCGCAACGCGCGCGCGGCGGGGTTCGACTGGTTCCTCGTGAAGCCCGCGGACATGGGCGCGCTCTCCGAGATCCTGGCGCACGTCTGAGCGCCGAAGGCCTCGCGACCATGGGCGGCGCGATCCGCATCGGCATCTCGGGCTGGCGCTACGAAGGCTGGCGCGGCGTCTTCTATCCCGAGGACCTCGCCCAGCGCCGCGAGCTCGAGTACGCCTCGCGCCGGTTCCCCTCGATCGAGATCAACGGGACCTTCTACTCGCTCCAGCGCCCCGGGCATTTCCAGGACTGGTACGACGCGACGCCCGCCGGCTTCGTCTTCGCCGTGAAGGGGAGCCGCTTCATCTCGCACATGAAGCGCCTGAAGGACATCGAGAAGCCGCTCGCGAACTTCCTCGCCTCGGGACTCTTCAACCTGCGCGAGAAGACCGGCCCCTTCCTCTGGCAATTCCCGCCCGACTTCCGCTTCAACGCCGACAGGCTCGAGGCGTTCTTCGAGCTCCTCCCGCGCGATGCCGAGGCCGCGCTCGCGCTGGCACGCCGCCGCGACGCGCGCGTGAAGGGGCGATGCCGGCTCGCGATCGACTGCAACCGGGAGCTGCGCCATGCGATCGAGATCCGCCACGAGAGCTTCCTCGACGGCGCCTTCGTCGCGCTCCTTCGCAAGCACAACATCGCGCTCGTGGTCGCGGACACCGCCGGCAAGTGGCCGTTCGTGGAGGATGTGACCGCCGATTTCATGTACCTTCGGCTCCATGGCGACAAGGTCCTCTACGCGAGCGGCTATTCGGACCGGGCGCTCGACCTGTGGGCCGAGCGCATCCGGGCGTGGAGCGCGGGGGGCGAGCGGCCCGGAGCGCAGAAGATTTCCGACCGGGCGCCGGCGAAGCGCGCGAGCCGCGACGTCTATTGCTATTTCGACAACGACGCGAAAGTGAAGGCGCCCTTCGACGCGATGCGGCTCATCGCGAAGCTCGGTGCCCGGGAGCGGCCGTCCCGTCCCCGCGCCGCGGCCGGGCTCGCGGCGCCGCCGCCATGAAAGCCCCGGCGCTCCTCGCCCTCGTCTTGCCGGCGGCCGCGTTGTGCGCCGCGTGCGGCACCGTGCCGCCGGCTCCCGGCGAGGATCTCCGGCGCGAGGTCGCCGAGACCGAGCGCGCCTTCGCGAAGACCATGGCCGATCGCGACGCGGCGCGCTTCGCGACCTTCATCGCGGACGAAGCCGTGTTCTTCGCCGGCGAGAACGCGCTGCGCGGAAAGGCCGCGATCGTGCGCGCCTGGGCGCGGTTCTACGAGAAGCCCGAGGCGCCCTTTTCCTGGGAGCCCGACCAGGTGCAGGTATTGGAATCCGGAACGCTCGCCCTTTCCACCGGGCCGGTGCGCGATGCGCAGGGCAGGCTCATCGCGCGCTTCAACTCGATCTGGCGGCGCGAGCGCCCCGGAACCTGGCGTATCGTGTTCGACAAGGGCGGCGCGGCGTGCCCGTGAGGGATGAAACGTGCCGCGCCGCCTGTTCATCCGTCGTTTCCCCCGATCCACAACGGAGAATCACACCATGAAGAGAATCCCGCGCACCATCGCTTTCGCGATCGCCGCGCTCGCGCTCGCAAGCTGCTCGTCCATGCACGGCATGATGCATTCCGGCGAGGCCGTGAAGCTCACCGGGGCGAACGAGGTGCCCCCCGTGAGCACCTCGGCGACGGGGAGCGGCACCGTCACAGTGAACGACGACCACACGGTGAGCGCGAAGATCACCGTGACCGGAATGAACGCGACCGCGGCGCACATCCACGAGGCGGCCGCCGGCTCGAACGGCAAGGTGATCGTCCCGTTCACCAAGACGGGCGACAACGAGTTCTCCGCCCCCGCCGGCGCCAAGCTCACCGACGAGCAATACGAAGCCTACAAGGCGGGCAAGCTCTACGTGAACGTGCACAGCGCCGCGCATCCCGGCGGCGAGATCCGCGCCCAGCTCTCGGGCCACTGAGTCCGTCCCTCCGCGGCTCGCCGGCGATGCCGGCGGGCCGTTTCCGGCCCGGCGGCCCGTGCCGCTTGACGCCGGCCGAAGCCCCGCGACAGAATCCCCCGAAGTCGGTCCGTATCCCCGCGCGCACGCACGCCCCTCGCGCCGCGGCGAGCCAACCATCGGAGGGTTCACCATGCATCGCAATCGGCATCTCGTCCGCGCCATCGTCCTCGCGGGCGGCCTCGTGACCGCGCTCGGCGCGGCGGCGCAGCAAGTCACGTTCATGACCGGGCCCCAGGGCGGCTCGTGGATCCCGCTGGGCGGCGCCTTGAAGGGTGTGTGGGAGAAGGCGGTCCCGGGACTCAACATCCTCGAGACCCCCGGCGCGGGCATCGCCAACGTGCGCGGCATCGACGAGGGCAAGGCGCAGATCGCCTTCGGCAATTCCTCCACGAGCGCCGACGGCGTCGCGGGCCGCGCCCCGTATCCGCGCAAGGCGACGAAGGTCTGCCAGGTCGCGAACCTCTATCCGCAGTACTTCCAGGTGGTGGCGCTCCAGGACGCGAAGATCGCCTCGTACAAGGACCTCAAGGGCAAGACGCTCGTGACCCAGCCCCGGGGCAACACGTCCGAGGCGCTCACGGCCGCGATCCTCAAGCTGAACGGCCTCTCCTACCAGTCGCTCGCGAAGGCGAACTTCCAGGCCTCGTATACCGACGCCGTGTCGCTCATGAAGGACGGCCACGCCGACGTGATGACGCTCGGCACCACGGCTCCCGCCTCCGCGGTGATGGACCTCGCGAGCGCGCGCGACATCTCGATCGTGCCGGTCGACGAGAAGACCATGGCGGAGCTGCGCAAGGAGAACTCCGGCTACCAGGAGCTCACGATCAAGGCGGGCACGTACCCCAACCAGAAGAGCGACGTGAAGGTGATCGGCTACTCGACGCACGTCATGGCCGCCTGCGACCTGCCCGAGGACGTCGTCTACAAGATGACGAAGGCGATCGCGACGCACGTGGACGCGATGGCCGCCGTCGTGAAGCCCATCGCCGGCCTCACGCCCAAGATGATGGCCGCCGACATCGGCGTGCCGTTCCACAAGGGAGCGATCAAGTACTACAAGGAAGTCGGCGCCCTCTAGGGCCCGGCCCCGGCCTTGGCGGAAAAAGAAGCGCCGCTGATCTTCTCCGACGAAGCGCTCGCGACGAAGCCGAAGTCGCGGGCGCTCGTCATGGCGGTGACGCTCATCGCCGTCTCGATGTCGCTCTACCACATGTACGTGGCGGCCTTCGGCCCGCCGGAGGCCGTGATCTTCCGCGGCATCCACCTCATGTTCGCGCTCACCCTGGTCTACATCCTCTACCCGCTGCGGCCGGGCGGCGCGGCGGCGTGGCGGACCGTGGACGCGGCGTTCCTCGCGCTCGGGCTCGCCTTCGTCCTGCACATCTTCTTCAACTACGAGTACTTCCTCAATCGCATCATCTACATCGACGACCTCACGTTCTGGGACAAGTTCTACGCGGTGGCCGCCATCGTGGTGACGCTCGATGCGACGCGCCGCGTGATCGGCTGGCCGCTGCCGCTCACCGCGATCGCCTTCCTCGGCTACGCGCTCTCCACGCACGTCACGTTCCAGGTGCTGATGGAGCAGATCTACCTTTCGACCGAGGGCATCTTCGGCTCGACGCTGGGCGTCTCGGCGAGCTACGTGATGCTCTTCGTGCTCTTCGGGACCTTCATGGAGAAGAGCGGGGCGGGCCAGCTCTTCATGGATTTCGCGATGTCGATCACCGGGCACACGGCGGGCGGGCCGGGCAAGGTCTCCATCGTTTCATCCGCGCTCTTCGGCACGGTGTCCGGGAGCGCCGTCGCGAACGTGATGGTCGACGGCCCGATCACGATCCCGCTCATGAAGCGCACCGGGTTCCGGCCGCCCTTCGCCGCGGCGGTGGAGGCGGTCGCCTCCACGGGCGGGCAGATCATGCCTCCGGTGATGGGGGCCGCCGCCTTCGTGATGGCGGAGTTCCTCGTCGTGCCCTACGCGCAGGTGGCCCTGTGGGCGGCGATCCCGGCGGTCCTCTACTACGTGGCGGTCTTCTTCGCGGTGCACTTCGAGGCGAAGCGCTACGGCCTCGCGGGCGTGCCGAAGTCCACGCTCCCGAAGCTCGGGCGCGTGATGCGCGACCGGGGACACCTCTTCATTCCGGCGCTCATCGTCCTCTTCGGGCTGATGCTCGGGTTCTCCGGGCCGCTCTGCGCGCTCGCCGGGGCCCTCGCTTGCCTCCCGCTCGCGCTCGCCCGCAAGCTCACGCGCGAGGGCATCGGCTGGAAGAACCTCGTGGAAGCGCTCGAGGACGGCGCGCGCAACACCCTTTCCGTCGCGATGGCCTGCGCCGCGGCCGGCATCGTGATCGGCTGCGTCACCATCACGGGGCTCGGCATCGTGTTCACGCAGTACGTGGTGGAGCTCTCGCAGAGCTGGCTCGTGGGGGCGCTCCTCCTCACGGCGGCGGCGGGCATCGTCCTCGGGATGGGGATGCCGACCACGCCGTCGTACATCGTGATGGTCTCGCTCCTGGTTCCCGCGCTCATCAAGCTCGGCGCGGCGGTCCCGGCCGCGCACATGTTCGCCTTCTACTTCGCGATCCTCTCGGCGATCACGCCGCCGGTCGCGCTCGCCGTCTTCGCGGCCGCGGGGCTCGCGCGCTGCGACATGTGGCAGGCGGGATGGGAGTCGGTGCGCATCGCCGCGCCCACCTACATCGTGCCGTTCATGTTCATCTACGAGCCCTCGCTCCTCATGATGGGCGACTGGTTCACCATCGTGACCTCGTGCGTCGCCTCCACCATCGGCGTGATGGCGTTCGCCGCGGGTCTGCAGGGCTACATGCTGCGCGAGGCCCGCCCGTGGGAGCGGCTGGTGCTGGTGGTCGCGGCCATTCTCCTCATCGTGCCGGGCTACGTCACCGACATCCTGGGGCTCGCTCTCCTCGGCTTCGTCGCATTCGTCCAGAAGATGCCGGCCGGCGCGGGCGCCGCGGCGGCCGAGCGCGCGAAGTAGCGCTGCGCGGGCGCCGTGGACGCCTCGCAGTCCCCGCTCGACCTCGACGCGTATTTCGCGCGCATCGGCTTCGACCGCCCGCCCGACCCGGCGATCGGGACGCTGCGCGAGCTCCACCGCCTGCATGCCGAGGCGATCCCGTTCGAGAACCTCTCGCCCTTCCTCGGCGAGCCGGTGCGCCTGGACCCGGCCTCGCTCCAGGAGAAGCTCGTGCGGCGCCGCCGCGGCGGATGGTGCTTCGAGCAGAACCTCCTTTTCGCGGGCGTGCTGGAGGCGATCGGCTTTCCCGTGAAGCGGCTCGCCGCGCGCGTGCGGTGGAACGTGCCGCCCGGCGTGGTCACGGCGCGCAGCCACATGCTCATGCTCGTGACGGTCGGGAGCGAGCCGTGGATCGCGGACGTGGGCTTCGGCGGCCAATCGCTCACGGCGCCGCTGCGGCTCGAGGCGATGGTCGAGCAGCCCACGCCGCACGAGACTTGCCGGCTGGTGCCCGAGGGGGAGCGGTTCGTGCTCGAGGCGAAGGTCGCGGGCTCGTGGAGCGCGCTCTACGCATTCGACCTGCACGAGCAGCAGCAGGCCGATTACGAGGTGAGCAACTGGTACCTCGCGAACCATCCGCAGTCGCAATTCGTGACCGGCATCGTCGCCGCGCGCGCGGCGCCCGACCGCAGGCACGCGCTGCGCAACGCCCGCTACGCGGTCCATCACCGCGACGGGCGCACCGAGCGGCGCTCGATCGCGAGCGTCGCCGAATTCCGCGACGTGCTCTCGGGCGACCTGCGCATCCCGTTGCCCGGTGCGCGCGAGCTCGATGCGCGCCTCGAGCGGCTCCTGCGCGAGGGTGCCGGCGCTTCCGGGGGCTAGAGGTCGGCCTCCTCGGCCATGAGGCCGGGGCAGAAGCGCACGAAGGCGCCGCCGCGCACGAGCGGGGTCACCGCCTCGATGTCGAGCGCGAGGTAGCGGTCCGCATCGAGCCTCGGTGCGACGGTGCGGATGAGGAGGTGCGCGTCCTCGAGCGCCTCGGAGCTTTGCAGCGGCCGGCGGAAGTCGATCCCCTGGGCCGCCGCGAGGAGCTCGATCGCGACGATCGCGGCGGTGTTCTCCGCCATGTCCGAGAGCCGCCGCGCCGCGAAGGTCGCCATGGACACGTGGTCTTCCTGGTTCGCGGAGGTGGGGAGCGAATCGACGCTCGCCGGATGCGCGAGCGACTTGTTCTCGGAGGCGAGGGCCGCGGCGGTCACGTGGGCGATCATGAATCCGGAGTTCACGCCGCTCTCGGGCGTGAGGAAGGGCGGGAGGCCCGAGAGCGCCGCGTCGATGAGGAGCGCGATCCGCCGCTCCGAGAGCGCGCCGATCTCCGCGATGGCGAGCGCGAGCTGGTCGGCCGCGAAGGCGACGGGCTCGGCGTGGAAGTTGCCGCCCGAGAGCGACTCGCCGGTTTCCGGCAGCACGAGCGGGTTGTCGGTCACGCCGTTCGCTTCCGTGAGGAGCGTCAACGCGGCCGCGTTCATCACGTCCAGGCACGCGCCCATCACCTGGGGCTGGCAGCGCAGGCTGTAGGGATCCTGCACCTTGTCGTGGCCGCTCAGGTGCGAGGCGCGGATCGCGCTCCCGTGGAGGAGCCTGCGGTACGCCGCCGCCACCTCGATCTGCCCGAGGTGGCCGCGCAATTCCTGGATGCGCTCGTCGAAGGGCGTATCGCTCCCGAGCGCGGCGTCCACCGACATCGCGCCCGCGACCACCGCCGCGGCGAACACGCTCTCGGCGGCGAAGAGGCCGTGGAGCGCGAGCGCCGTGGAGACCTGCGTGCCGTTGAGGAGCGCGAGTCCCTCCTTCGGACCGAGCGTCACCGGGGCGAGGCCCGCGATGCGAAGGCCGTCGGCCGCGGAGACGATGCGGCCCTCGTGGCGCATCTCGCCCCAGCCGAGGAGCGGTGCGGCCATGTGCGCGAGCGGAGCGAGGTCTCCCGACGCGCCGACCGATCCCTTGGACGGAATGCAGGGGTAAACCTCGGCATGGAGGAGCGCGATCAGCGCATCGACGAGGAGCGGGCGCACGCCCGAGTAGCCGCGCGCGAGGCTCGCCACCTTGAGCAGCATCGCGAGGCGCACGACCTCGTCGGCGAGGAGCGGGCCCACGCCCACGCTGTGCGACAGGACGAGGTTCCTCTGCAGGAGCTCGAGCTGGCCGTCGGGGATGTGCGCGCGGGCGAGCTGGCCGAACCCGGTATTGATGCCGTAGACGGGCCGGCCCTCGGCGACGATCCGTGCGACGGCCCGTGCGCCCGCATCGAGGCGATCGCGCACCTGCGCATCGAGCTCGATCCGGCCGCCGGTGCGCTCGAAGGCGTGGAGCTGCGCGAGGGTGAGGCCGCCCGGGACGAGCCGCATCATCCGCGGCGCCGGCACGCCCCGGCGCTCATCGCAGGAGGAGGACGGCGAGGATCGCCACGATCGCGAGGAACACGGCCCACGTGATCCCGTTCCACGTGCGCGGATCGTGCATCACGAAGCTCGACTCGAGCTCCTCGAGCACCGACTCGGCGTGCGGCGCGGCGCCGGCGGGCGCGAGCTGGCGCTCGAAGGCGGCGAAGAAATCGTCGGCGAGCTTGAGCGCGGCCGAATCCACGAGGCGGCTCCCGACCTGCGCGATGCGCCCGCCCACCTGCGCGTGCGCCGTGTATTTCACCCGTGTCGAGGCGCCCTCGTCCTCGAGGCTCACGCGCGCGTTTCCCTTCGCGAAGCCGGCGGCGCCGCCCTCGCCCTCGAAACGCAGCGTGTAGCGCTCCGGGGGAACCGCGTCCTCCACGAAGAGCCGGCCGCGGAACTTCGCGCGGACGGGGCCCAGCGCGACGGCGATCTCCACGTCGTATGCGTTCTCGGCGGTCCGCTCGATCGCCTCGCATCCCGGGATCGCCGCGCGCAGGCGTTCCGGATCGTTCAGCGCCTGCCATGCCGCCGGACGATCGACGGGAAGCCGGCGCTCGCCGTGAAGCTCCATGTCAGCGCGGGAGCGCCGCGGCGAGCCCGCCGAGCGTCTCGATGTTGTGCATGGGGATGAAAGCGTCGACGTGCGGCCGCATGGCGGCGATGCCGGAGGCGCGCGGCTCGAAGCCGTCGTAGCGGAGCAGGGGATTCAGCCACACGAGCCGCCGGCACGCGCGATGCAGGCGCCGCATCTCGGCCTCGAGCAGGGGCGCATCGTCGCGGTCCAGGCCGTCGGTCACGAGGAGGACGCACGCGTTCTGCGCGAGGAGCCGCCGTGCCCATCGATAGTTGAATTCCCGAAGGCAGGCGCCGATCCGCGTGCCGCCCGCCCAGTCCGTCACCGCCGCGGAGACGCGCGCGAGCGCCTCGTCCACGTCGCGGTCCCGAAGCGGCCGCGTCACGTTCGTGAGCCGCGTGCCGAAGAGGAAGGCCGAGACGCGTTCCCGGTCCCGGGCGAGGGCGTGCACGAAGTGCAGGAACATGCGCGTGTACCGGTGCATCGAGCCCGAGATGTCGCAGAGCACGACGAGGGGCGGCGGCCGCATGCGCGGCTCGCGGCGCGCGATCGCCGTGATCTCGCCGCCGCGGCGCGCCATGCGGCGCATCGTGAGCGCGAGGTCCACCGTGCGCCCGCGGGGCGAGGGCGCGTGGCGCCGCGTCCTCACGAGCGGCACGGGGAGGCGCATTCGCGCGACGATGCCCTTCGCCTCCGACCACTCCTCGCGCGTCATCTTCTCGAAGTCGACCGTGCGCAGCCGCTCGCCCGCGGAGAAGGTGAGCGTCGCATCGACCGTGACCTCCGGCGGCGCGTCGCGGGTGCGCGCGTGCTTTCCATGGCCGGGATAGAGCGCCTCGGCGAGCCGGCCGCCCGAGGCATCGCGCGGCGTGCGCCCCTCGACCCTGGGCAGGAGGAGCGCGCGCATCTTCTCCTCGATCCCGGGATCGCGCCAGAAGCGCTCGAACGCCTCGTCGAAGAGCGGCTGCTGCTCGTGGCGCGTGAGGAAGAGCGAGGCGAGGGTGTCGTGCCAGTCCGCGCGGCGCGCGAGTCCCGCGGCCGGCAGCACGCGCACCGCGTCCATCACCTTGTCGGTCCCGATCGGGATGCCGGAGGCGCGCAGCACGCGGGCGAAATGCACCACGTTGCCCGCGAGCCGGCCCGTGTCCTGCGAGGCCCGATTCACGCGGCCACCCCGGAGCGCGCTTCCTCGACGAGCGCCGCGACCGCCTCGCGCGGCAGCCGCGCGAGGTCGTCCTGGTACTTGAGGAGCGCGCCCAGCGTGTCGCTCACGGTCTGCGGATCGAGCGTCATCGCATCGAGGAGGAGAAGGGAGCGCGTCCAGTCGATGGTCTCCGCCACGCCCGGCGCCTTGTAGAGGTCCATGCCGCGCAGGCGCTGGACGAACGCGACGACTTCACGCGAGAGCCGCTCGGCCGCGCCGGGGGCCTTGCGGCGCAGGATCTCCAGCTCGCGCTCGGCGCTCGGGTAGTCGACCCAGTGGTAGAGGCAGCGGCGCTTCACCGCGTCGTGGATCTCGCGCGTGCGGTTCGAGGTCACGACGACGATGGGCGGGCGTTCGGCGCGGACCGTGCCGAGCTCCGGGATGGTCACCTGGAAATCGGAGAGCACCTCGAGGAGGTAAGCCTCGAAGGGCTCGTCCGCGCGGTCGAGCTCGTCGATGAGGAGGACGGGCGGATTCGCGCCGGCGGATTCGAGCGCGGCGAGGATCGGGCGCTTCACGAGATACGCCGCGGAGAAGAGGTCGCGCTCG
>Ga0068855_100008323_pt1 | contig 12537 bp, 7 predicted proteins | sample KBSCornC52_FD_66592 | JGI IMG/M metagenome (GOLD analysis project Ga0068855, IMG submission 66592) | Corn rhizosphere microbial communities from Kellogg Biological Station, Michigan, USA - KBS Corn C5-2 | ecosystem: Host-associated > Plants > Roots > Rhizosphere > Soil ...
GCGCGGCACGTCCTCGGCCCAGTCCTTGCGATCGAGCACGGCCAGCGTCATGCGCACGCTGTTGACGTCGCCGTTGCTCATGAGCCACCACCAGCTGTCGTCGCGCTCGGTGGAGAAGCCAAGGCGCGTGCCCTGCACGTTCAGGCGGGCGCGCAGGATCTGCTGCGCCTCCTCGACGCGCTTGTCGTGGTCCTTGATCGCGGGCATGCGGTCCAGGATCTGCAGCCAGTCGATCACCGCCCCGGTGGGCCACTGGTTCGGCAGCACCTGCACCGAGTCCAGCATGCGCGGCTGCGCCTTGCCGTAGCGGCTCAGGGCCTCGATGGCCGCGATCTTGCGCACGTCCAGGTCGCCGTTCTTGAGGAAGGCCGGCCGCCAGAAGTCGCGGTTCACGCGGCCCTCGACGAAGCCGATCAGGCCGCGTTGCAGGCTGGCCTTCGCGTCGTCGGGCAGCGCGAAGTCGTAGCCCAGGCGCGTGGCCTCGTCGCTGATGGCCAGGATGTAGGCGGTCAGGCTGTCGCTGCCGTCGTGGGGCCGTCCGCTCGGGAAGTAGTTCAGCAGCCCGTCCTCGTCCTGGTACAGCGCGACCTGGCCGACCAGCGCATGCCAGCGCGCGGTGTCGCGCAGGCCGATGGCCACCGACGCGCGCTGCTCGAAGCAGTCCCACGGATACCAGGCGAAGTAGTCGCGCACGCCGGGCAGCCCGTCGCCCAGCCTGGGCCTGAGCGCCACCTCGATGCCCCCGCGCAGCTTGCCGGTGGCGTCCGGGAGGGCGTTGACCGGCGGCGCGATGGGCATGCGCAGCGCCTTGTCCAGCTGCACGAGCGTCGCCTGCTGCACCGTCACCGGCACGGCCTCGGCCACCTTCTGGGCGAACTTCATGCGGTCGTGCGCATTGCCCGCGTCGGCCGCCACCGTCCAGGCGAGACTGTTGACGTTGAACGGCACGTCGACGTCCCACGACACGTCCACCGCCGCGCCGGCCGCGATCGGCACGGTCTGCGCCGGCAATGCCTGTGCGCCGGCCGACGCCGCCAGCGACGCGCTCATCGCCGCCTTGGACGTGTTGCGCAGCGTGAACATCGCCTTGTAGTGATCGCCCTCGCGCACCAGCGGCGGCACGCCCGAGACGATCTGCAGGTCCTGCGTGGCCGCGATCGTCGCCTGGCCGGTGCCGAACAGCGCGGCCTGCGCGCCCTGGACGACATCGGCCACGGCCACGATGCGGAAGCTCGTGAGCGAGTCGTTGAGCGGCACGCTGACCACCGCCTCGCCCTTGGCATCCAGCACCACGCTCGGGTTCCACAGCAGCAGCGTGTCGAACAGCTCGCGGGTGGGGAACTGGCCGCCGCCGCCGCCCGGGGGCGCGGCCTTCTTGCCGAAGTGGCGCTTGCCGATGATCTGCATCTGCGCGGTGGCCGTCTCCACGCCATAGTCGCGGCGGCGGATCATCGCGTCGAACAGGTCCCAGCTGTCGTTGGCCTTCAGCGAGAGCAGCGCCTCGTCGACCGCCGCCAGCGTCACCTCCGTGCCCGCCGGTGCAGCGCGGCCGTCGGGCAGCGTCACCTTGATGCGCACCTGGCTGGTGGCGCGGATCGGGTATGCGGCCTTGTCGGGCGTCACGTCCACCTTGAGCCGGTGCGCGGCGTTGCCCACCTCGATCTCGGTGATGCCGAACTTGAACGCCGGCTTGGCCAGATCGACCATGGCCGTGGGCGCCTGCCAGTCCTGGCCCTCGTTCCGCCACGCGTGCCACCACTCGGTGGGCGACTTCCAGCCCCACGTGAACAGCGAGTACCACGGCACCTCGCGCACGCGGCCGCGCACGGCCAGCACCGACACGAACACATTGGGCGCCCACTCGGCCTTGACGGGCACCTCGATCGTCGGATCGCGCCCATCGAGTTCGACCGCGCGCGTCTCGACGATGCCGTTGCGCTCGATGGCCACCAGCGCGGTGGCATGGCGGAACGGGCTGCGGATCTGGAACCTGGCCACCTGGCCGGGCTCGTAGGCGCGCTGCTCGGGCAGCACGTCCATGCGATCGTCGTTGGCGCTGCCGAACCACACCTCTCCCGCGCGCGTCACCCACACGCTGGAGGCCGCGCGCGCGAGGTGGCCCTGGGCATCCTTGGCCTGGGCCACCAGCTCCACCTGGCCCGACGCGGACAGCTCCGCCTCGCACAGCACCAGGCCGCGCGCATCGCTGGTGCCCGAGCACACCTCGCCCAGGTCCTCGTCGACGTTCTTGTTGTCGTACGCATAGAAGCCGCCGACCAGGCGCTTGCGCGCCGAGATCTGGTGGTGCACCACCGCGCGCACGCTCACGGCGACGCCCGCCTGCGGCTTGCCGCGGGTGTCGAGCGCGACGACCTGCGCCGGCAGCTTCTGGTGCACCGAGACCCAGTCGTCCGTGCGCACCCCCAGCACCACGCCCGACGGCCACAGCGGCAGCGTCTGGCTGAGCGTCTGCACCTCGCCGTTCGGATCGGCATAGGTGGCCTGCACCAGGAGCTCCCGCGGCGCGGTGGTGGGCGGGAGCTTGGTCAGGGTCACCTTGCCGGCGCCGGACTTGTCCAGCGTCACGGGCAGCTTGTCGGCCACCAGCTTGGAGTTCGGATCGCGCTGCGTGACCATGCGGTCGGCGTCGTCCTCGTCGACGTAGTCCTCGCTGAACATCGCGCCGTCGCCGCTCGGCGAGGCGTCGGCGCTCGGCGCCTTCGGCGGCTCGAAATGGAAGCCGGGCCAGCGCTGCATCGGGATGGCGCGGGACAGGTCGATGTCGCGCACCTGGGCCGACACCTTCAGCGGCAGGCCCGCCGCACCGCCGCCGTTGCCGTAGTTCACCATCACGTCCATCGCCAGCTCGCGCGGGTCGACCTGCGGGCCCGCCGGCGGCACCAGGCGGCCGATCATCGCGGGCAGGCGGAACTCCTCGACGCGGAACGACCCGGTGGACACCGACACGCGCCCCTCGCGGACCAGCGTCACGTCGTAGACGCCCAGCTTCGCGTCCTCGGGGATCTTCCACGTGGTCTCGGCATAGCGGCCGCCGCGCCAGGACAGCGGGAACTCGTAGTGGTCGTCGCTGCCCTCGTGCTCGATGCGCAGCGTGGTCGGCAGGTCGCGGGCGTCCGCCAGCGCGAGGCCGGTCAGCAGCTCGCGCCGCGCGTGGCTCTTCATGGAGATCGTCTGCCCGGCGCGCAGCAGCGTGCGGTCCATCACCGTGTGGAACAGCGGGTGCGAGACCTCGTCGCCCCGGCCCGAGGAATTCAGGTTGAAGCGCCAGGATTCGATCCCCTCCTGCCACGTCGACCAGACGAAGGCCATGTCGTGGCGGCCCTGCGCATCGGTCTGGCGCGCGCTGACGAAGTAGCCTTGCGGACGACCGGTCTGGCCCGCCCAGCGGCCCTCGCCGGCGCGCGAGCACTGCTCCCACTGCAGGCGCGGCAGCGCCTGGTCGATGCGCGCGAAGCCCGTCGCATCCGTCTGGCCGCGCCAGACCTGGCGGCCCTGGCAGTCCGACACCTGCACGGTCGCGCCCTGCACCGGCTGGCCCTTGTCCAGCGTCGTGACCCATGCGCCGGAGTTCACGGGCGCCCACTTGAAATGCACGGCCAGGTTGGTGACCAGCACGCCCGTGCGCACGTACATCGGTGCCTTGCGATCGAGCAGCGCCTCGCCCAGGCGCGGCGACTCGATCTCGACGACGTGGTAGCCCGGCTGCGGCAGCGGGATGCCGATCACCTCGAACGGATGCGGCTCCGCCTGCGATTCGGCGGGCAGCTTGACCAGGTGCGCGCCCGGCGCCTTGGCCAGCAGGCTCACGGTGCGCGTCTGCACGGCGTCCGGGTCCTGCGCGTTGACGTCCGAGTCGTCGGCGTCCTCGTCCTGTTCCTGCTGCGTCTTCGCGCGGCCGTGGTCCTTGGCCGGACGCGCCGGTACCTTCTTCGCGGGCGGGGGCGGCAGCTTGATGCCCAGCTCCCTCTCGACGCTCGCCCGGTCCAGCGACGTCTCGTCGTAGCGCGCCAGCCTGGCGAACCAGTCGATGATGGCAGCGTCGTCGACCAGCGTGAGATCGCGCGCCGGCGCGCCGGCCAGCGTCACGGCCTTCACGCCGAGGTTGCCCTCGATCTTGCGCACCGTCAGCGGCAGCACCGGGTCGGCATTGAGTTCGAGGATGCCGAACGTGGCCGCCGGGAACTTGGCCAGCGGCGGCGCCTCGGCGGTGCGCGTCTTCAGCGGGAACTGCGCGGCGTTGTCCAGCGTGCGGCCGCTGTCGTCGGCGAAGCCGGTCGGCAGCTCGATGCGCAGCTCGGCCTTCTCGGGCAGCTGGTCCGTCCACTGCACCGCGGTGACGCCCTCTTCCGACGCGTCGCCCGTCACCGCGCCCTTGTTGCGCCCGAAGAAGTAGATGAACTTCTGGAAACCCGACTGATGGATCTCCACCAGCGCATCGGAGGTTTCACCGCGATGCTGTTCGACCTTTGGCTTGTGGGCGCCGTCCGGCCCGACCAGCACCACCTTCTCGGCGATCCTGCGCGGCACCGGCGACGAGAACTCGACGCGCAGCGGCCGCATCGGCAGGCAGTCCGAGCGCGAGTTGACGCGCTCGCAGGTGAAGTTGGCGGTGAATGCCGGCCGCACCGTGTAGGAGAGGCGCCGGTCGTCGGTGCTCGCCACGCCGGTGGCGGTGGCCACGCCCTTGCCCCACACCAGCGACATCTTCGATTCGGGCGCCACCGGCCGCGCGCACTGCAGCGTCACGCTGCGCTCCTTCTGCGGCACGAGGTTGACGGCCTTGAGGATCGCGTCGCGCGTCGGGCCCGTGATGATCCTGACCGGCACGCGCTCGCCTACGCCCGCGAACTCGCAGTAGGCGTAGCGCTGGATGCTGTCGGCGGTGGCCGGGCCGTTGAGCAGCAGCGCGAACACCTGCTCCTCCTCGATCTTCGACCACTCGCCGGGCGTCGGGTAGGCGCGCACGATGGCCGGGCCGCCGGTGCCGAAGTCGAACTTCGCGCTCGCCGCAATGGCCGCCCCGGCCACGGACTTGATGCCCGGGTGCGGCGCGACGCTGCAGCGCGTGCCGGGCGGCAGGTCCTTGGCGAAGTCGTAGACCCAGGTCTTGTCGTCGACCCAGCGCCCGATGCCGGCCTGCGCCGTGTTGGGCGTGCAGTTCACGTCCAGCGGCGCGGGCAGCCGCGGGTCGCCGAACTTGACCATGGATTCGCTGAACGTGGCGCGCACCTGGCGCACGAGCGCGACCTCGCCGCGCGGCGACATCGTCTTCAACGTCGCATCCGCGTGCGCCAGCAACGGCGACAACGACGCGACCAGCACCAGCGAGATCTTCCGGCTCCACGACAACATGAGTTCTTCCCCCTGCGCCCGTGCGTCGGGCGGCTTGGGGACGGAGTCTATGTCGCCGAGGGCTCGCTCCGAGGATGTCGTGAACGAAGTCTCACGAGTCCGGGTGCCCCAGGGGCGCCTTCGCTCCCTGCCCCCGAGGGGCCGGCCGCGAGCGGCCCGCCGCTCCCATGAACGTGGGGGCAACGACGGGGCGCCTGCGGCGACGGAGGAAAGACACCCCGCGTCACGCCAGGTCAGCGGTTGGCAGCCACCTCCGCATACACCCACCGCACGAACCGGTCCGCCGTCTGCGCCGCCTGCGGCACGCGCGCATCGAACTCCGCGGTCGGATGCGCGGCGACGGCCTCGTCGATCGTCTTGCCCTGCTCGATCAGCTTCTGCACCTTGGCGCGCACCGTCAGGATCAGGTCGCGCTGCGCGAGCACCGCGTTGCGGTCGACGATGGGGCCGTGGCCGGGAATGATCTTCGTGGCGGGCCCCGAGCGGTCGGCGATCTCGCTCAGGCCCTCGAGGATGCCGGCCAGCGTGCCGCCGCTGGCCAGGTCGACGTACGGGTAGCTGACGCTGCGGAAGATGTCGCCCGCCGCGATGATGTCGTGGCCGGGGAACGAGATCACGGTGTCGCCGTCGGTGTGCGCCGCCACGACCGGCAGCAGCCGGACGTCCTCGCCGTCGACGTGGATCGACAGCGACGCGTTGTACGTCACCACCGGCAACGCCTGCGCGGGCGCCGGCTTGCCTGGCGTGCCGTCGGCCGCCGGGTTCGGGTGCTCCATGCGCCAGCGCAGCTGGTCGCGCGCGAAGATCGTCGCCCCCAGCTTCGCGAAGTTGGCGTTGCCGCCCACGTGGTCGGGGTGCACGTGCGTATCGACCAGGAAGCGGATCGGCTGGTCGGAGAGCCTGCGGATCGCGGCGACGAGCTTGTCGGTCAGCGGCGCGAACTGCGAATCCACCAGCAGGATGCCGTCGGGGCCGGCCAGCATGCTGATCGTGCCGCCCTGGCCTTCCAGCGTCCAGAAGTCGGGGGCCAGGCGGGTCGTCCTGATCTGGACCTGGCTGAGATCCGGCGCGGCCTGGGCGAAAGCCGCCGATCCGAACGCGACGCCGATGGCGAGCACCAGGGCTCGCGGAAGATGCATGTTCATGGTGGCCCTCATTTCGTCCCGAGATTCTGCGCGAAGAACGCCAGGGTGCGTTGCCACGCCAGCGCGGCCGCCCGGGCATCGTAGCGCGGGGTGGTGTCGTTGTTGAATCCGTGCTCGACGCCCGGATGGGCACGCACAGTGCTTGCGGCCCTCCAGGCGTTCGCGCGGCGGATCACGCTCACGCTAGACCTCCAGCCACTCCTTGCGCACGCCCACGTTCGCCTTCAGCTCCTGCGGCGTCCCCTCGAACACCACGCGCCCGTGGCCCATCACCACGCAGCGCTGCGAGATCTCCAGCGCGATGGTGAGCTTCTGCTCGATCAGCAGCACCGACAGGCCGCGCGCCTTCAGCGCCAGCAGGTAGGCGGCCACCTGCTCGACGATCTTGGGCGCCAGGCCTTCGGTGGGCTCGTCGATCAGGATCAGTTCGGGATCGCCCATCAGCGAGCGGCACAGCGTCAGCATCTGCTGCTCGCCGCCGGACAGCACGCCGGCCTCGGTGTGCTGCCGCTCGCGCAGGCGCGGGAACAGCGTGTACATGTCCTCGAAGCCCCAGCGCGCCGCCTTCGCGCCGCCTTTCTGCCCCAGCTGCAGGTTCTGGTGCACCGTCAGGCGCGGGAAGATGTCGCGGTTCTCGGGCACGTAGCCGATGCCGCGGTGCGCGATCTCGTAGGGCTTCAGGCCGGCCAGCGGCTGGCCCTTCCAGGTGATGGTGCCCTGGGTATCGACCAGGCCCATGATCGCCTTGGCGGTGGTCGACCGGCCGGAGCCGTTGCGCCCCAGCAGCGCGACGATCTCGCCCGGCGCCACCCGCAGGTCCACGCCGTGCAGCACATGGCTCTTGCCGTAGAACGCGTGGAGCTTGTCGATCTGCAGCATCACGCCTCCCCGGCCTGCGCCTGCGCCAGCACGGAGCCGAGGTAGGCCTCCTGCACGCGCGGGTCGGCGCGCACGGCCTCGGGCGTGTCGAAGGCGATCACCTCGCCGTAGACCAGCACCGCGATGCGGTCCGCCAGGCCGAAGACGACGCCCATGTCGTGTTCGACGGTCAGCAGCGTCTTGCCCACGGTGACGTCGCGGATCAGCTGCACGAAGCGGCGCGTCTCGCTCTTGCTCATGCCGGCGGTGGGCTCGTCCAGGAGGATCACCTGCGCGCCGCCGGCGATCGTCAGGCCGATCTCGAGCGCGCGCTGCTCGGCGTACGTGAGGTTCATCGCGAGCACGTCGCGGCGCCGTTCCAGCTGCAGCATCGCCAGCAGGTGCTCGGCGCGCTCGTTGGCGTCGCGCAGGTTGGCCAGGAAGCGCCAGAACGCGTAGCGGTAGCCGAGCGACCACAGCACCGCGCAGCGCAGGTTCTCGAACACCGACAGGCGCGTGAACAGGTTGCTGACCTGGAAGCTGCGTGCCAGGCCCTGGCGGTTGATGCGGTGCGGCGGCAGGCCGTCGATGCGCTGTCCATCGAGCAGGATCTCGCCCGAGCTGGGCGCGAAGCGGCCGCTGACGAGGTTGAACAGCGTCGACTTGCCCGCGCCGTTGGGACCGATGATGGCCACGCGCTCGCCGGCGTTCACCGCCAGCGTCGCGCCGCGGATGATCTCCGTCTTGCCGAAGCGCTTGCGCACGTCGCGCAGTTCCAGCGCGACGCGCGGCGGCGAGGCCGCGGCGCGGGCGAGGTCGAGCCGCTCGGCGACGTCCGTCATGCGGCGTCCCGGCGCCTGAGCTCGCGTTCGATGTCCGCCTGCGCCGCGTCCCAGCCCAGCACGAAGCGGCGCCGCACCCGCTCGAACGCCAGGCCGCCCGCGACGAACAGGAGCAGCGCGACCATCCACGCCGCCGGGCCCTTGGCATCCAGCGTCACGCCGCCATACTTCATCATCGGGCCCAGCGCCTGGTTCAGTTGCAGGTGGTACAGCATCTCGACCATCAAGCTCGCGCCCACGAAGGCCACCGCGCCCGCCAGCAGCAGCGCGAGGTAGCCGGGCAGCAGCGGGCGCAGCTTGCCGAACGCCGCGAGCCGCAGGTTGGCCAGCACCAGTCCCGCGACGCCGGCCGGCGCGTACATCACCATCAGCATGAACGCGAGCCCCAGGTACAGCAGCCAGGCCTTGGTGAGCTCGGACAGCACCACCGTGGCCAGCACCATCAGCACGCCGCCGATGATGGGCCCGAAGAACGCCGTCGAACCGCCCAGGTAGGTGAACAGCAGGTAGGCGCCGGAGCGCTGCGCGCCCACCATCTCCGCGGTGGCGAGCTCGAAGTTGATCGCGGCCAGGCCACCCGCCACGCCCATGAACAGCCCCGAGATCATGAACGCGAACCAGCGCACGCGCTGCGTGTCGTAGCCGATGAAAGCCACGCGCTCCGGGTTGTCGCGCACCGCGTTGAGCATGCGGCCCAGCGGCGTGCGCGTGAATGCGAACATCAGCCCGGTGCAGACGAAGCAGTAGGCGGCGATCAGGTAGTACACCTGGACCTGCGGCCCGAACGTGACGCCCAGCGTCGCGGGCGGCACGACGCGGTTGCTGCTGACGCCCGCCTCGCCGCCGAAGAACTCGGGCAGCATCAGCGACATCGAGTACACCAGTTCGCCGATGCCCAGCGTGATCATCGCGAACGTGGTGCCCGACTTGCGCGTGGTGACGAACCCGAACAGCGCGGCGAATGCGAGCCCTGCGGCGCCGCCCGCCAGCGGCAGCAGGCTCACCGGCAGGTGCAGCGTGCCGGCGCCCACGTGGTCCAGCGCGTGGATGGCCAGGAACGCGCCCAGGCCGCTGTAGACGGCATGCCCGAAGCTGAGCATGCCGCCCTGCCCCAGCAGCATGTTGTAGGCCAGGCAGGCGATGATGGCGATGCCCATCTGCGACAGCAGGGTCTGCGACAAGCTGCTGGAGAACACGAGCGGCGCGAGCAGCAGCAGCAGGCCATAGCCACCCCAGACCGCCCAGCGGCCCACGTTGTACGGCCGGAAGTGATAGGTGGCCGCCCCCCCGGGGGGTTGCCGGCCTGCCTCGTGGCGGGCCGGTGCGGCGTCCGGCGTGCGGGCACCGGTCATTCGCGCGTCCCGAACAGCCCGCGCGGCCGGAAGATGAGGATCAGCACCAGCAGCAGGTACGGCAGGATGGGTGCGACCTGCGCCAGCGTCAGCTTCAACAGCGGGTAGGCCACGCTGTCCGACGACACGTGCCACCCGACCGCGGACGCCGCATCGACCAGGGACTTGTCCACGGTCAGCGGCACCGTCTGGAGCAGGCCGATCAACAGCGCACCGACGAACGCGCCCACCAGCGAGCCCGTGCCGCCCACCACCACCACGACGAACAGGATCGGGCCGACCGCCGCCGCCATCGCGGGCTCGGTGAGGAAGGTGCTGCCGCCGATCACGCCCGCCAGGCCGGCCAGCGCGCAGCCGGCGCCGAAGACGAGCATGAACACGCGCGGCACGTTGTGGCCCAGCGCCTCGGCCATCTCCGGATGCGTCAGCGCCGCCTGGATCACGAGGCCGACCCGCGTATGCCGGAGCAGCAGCCACAGCGCCAGCAGCATCAGCAGCGCGACGAGCATCATGAAGGCGCGGGTGGCCGGGAACGTGGTGCACGCGGCGTGCGCGCAGGTCGCGGCGTCGGCGTGTCCGAGCACCACGGACAGCCCGCTGGCCGCCGACTGCACCAGCGTGAACGCCGGCTGCGCCAGCACCGCGGGCGGCTCGAACGCCACCGGCGCGCGGCCCCACACGACCTGCACCACCTCCAGGATGAGGTAGCTCAGGCCGAAGGTGACCAGCAGCTCCGGCACGTGGCCGTACCGGTGCACGCGGCGCAGGCACGTCCGCTCGAACACCGCGCCGAGCAGGCCCACCACCACCGGCGCCACCGCCAGCGCCGGCCAGAAACCGATGACGCGCGAGCTCGCGTAGCCCACGTAGGCGCCCAGCATGTAGAAGCCGGCATGGGCGAAGTTCAGCACGCCCATCATGCTGAAGATCAGCGTCAGGCCCGAGCTGAGCATGAACAGCAGCAGCCCCGAGCTGAGGCCGTTGAGGATGTTGATGACGGTCTGGTCCACGGTGCGGATCAGCCCGCAGGCGCCATCGGCGACGCCGTGTTGGCGGGGGTGGATCCTGCGACTGCGCGCAGGATGACAGCCTCCACTTCAACCTGCGTGCGGTCGCAGGATCCACGCGTGCCGACGATGCCCATCGTCACCGCCGGCCCCGCACAGCCACGACGTCATCCTGCGCGCAGTCGCAGGATCCACGTGCGTCGGGGACGACTCCCGCTGCCACCGCCTGCCCCATCAGGAGGGCTTCTTCATCTGGCACGAAGTGGGCGTGCTGGCCACGTACGCGTCGTAGTGCGCCACCGGCGCGAAGGTGTAGCCCGTGTTCTCGACCGAGTACGGGTTCTTCGCATCGGTCTTCTGCCACACCGAGATCCACAGGTCCTGCTGCAGCTGGTGGTCCGTCTTGCGCATCTCGATGTCGCCGTTGTAGCTCTTGAGCTTCATGCCCTCCAGCGCGGCGGCCACCTTCACCGGGTCGGTGGACTTGGCCTTGGCCATCGCCTCGGACAGCAGCTGCAGCTCGGTGTAGAGGTCGGTGACATAGAAGTCGTCGCTGAACCTGGCCTTGAAGTCGTCCTGCAGCTTGCGGATGGTGCCGCCCATGTTCGGTTGCCCGTAGCCGACGAAGTACACCCGGCCGGCGGCCGCGGCGCCCAGGGCGGTGGGCGTGCCCGAGTTGTTGGCGTAGTAGGTGAAGAACTTGACGTTGAGCCCGGCCTCGTTGGCCGCCTTGACCAGCAGCGCGAGATCGGTGCCCCAGTTGCCGGTGATGACGGTGTCGGCACCCGAGGCCTTGATCTTGGCGACGTAGGGCGCGAAGTCGGTGACCTTGGCCAGCGGGTGCAGGTCCTCGCCGACGATCTCGATGTCGGGGCGCTTGCGCGCCAGGTCGGCCTTGGCGAACTTGGCCACCTGCAGGCCGTGCGCGTAGTTCTGGCCGATGATGTAGACCTTCTTGATGTCCTTCTGGTCCTTGATGAAGGTGGTCAGCGCCTCCATCTTCATGGACGTGTCGGCGTCGAGCCGGAAGTGCCAGTAGCTGCACTTGCTGTTGGTCAGGTCCGGGTCGACCGCCGCGTAGTTCATGTACAGCACCTCGTGGCCCGGATTGCGCTCGTTGTGCTTGTTGACGGCATCCACCAGCGCGCCCGCCGCGCCGGAGCCGTCGCCCTGCGTGATGTAGCGGATGTTCTGGTCGATGGCCGATTTCAGCGCCGTCAGCGATTCGGCCGGACTCACCTTGTTGTCGAACGGCACGATCTCGAACTTGACGCCGGCGGGGTTGTTCTTGTTGAACAGCTCGGCCAGGTACTGGAAGGTCTTGAGCTCGTTCTGGCCGATGGGCGCCATCAGGCCGGACAGCGGGTCGATCCAGCCGATCTTGACCGTCTCGCCCTTCTGCGCGAAGGCCGCGCCGGGATGCAGCGCGAGGCAGGCCAGCGCGAGGGTGGACGCGAACGCCAGGGGCTTGCTCAGGAACGTCATGGCTCTTGTCTCCGTGGTCGCCGCGTGGCTCGCGGTCGTGGCTGACGTTAGCCCAACGCCGGGCCGGTGCCTTGAGGGACTACCCCGAAGAGGCGTGTCGCGGCTGCGACAAACCCCGGCAGTGCGCCGGTCAGCCGACGCCGGGCAGCACGTGGTCGCGGAACTGCTCGCGCAAGCGCAGCTTCTGCAGCTTGCCGGTGGCCGTGTGCGGCAGCTCGGCGACGACCGCCACGTCGTCGGGGATCTGCCACTTGGCGATCTTGCCCTCGAAGAAGCGCAGCAGCTCCTCGCGCGAGACGGTCGCCCCCGGCTTGGGCACCACCACCAGCAGCGGACGCTCGTCCCACTTCGGGTGCTTGCAGGCGATGACCGCGGCCTCGTGCACGGACGGGTGCGCGATGGCGATGTTCTCCAGCTCGATCGAGCTGATCCATTCGCCGCCCGACTTGATCACGTCCTTGCTGCGGTCGGTGAT
>Ga0068855_100008325_pt1 | contig 12536 bp, 8 predicted proteins | sample KBSCornC52_FD_66592 | JGI IMG/M metagenome (GOLD analysis project Ga0068855, IMG submission 66592) | Corn rhizosphere microbial communities from Kellogg Biological Station, Michigan, USA - KBS Corn C5-2 | ecosystem: Host-associated > Plants > Roots > Rhizosphere > Soil ...
TGGTCAGGAGGATGCCACTTTTGTCGATTACTCTGAATGAGAGGGGACGCCATGGAGATCAAGCGAGTTGGGGCACAGGCTTCGGGAAGAGGTCCGGCGGATTACTTCACGGGTATGGTTCGTGTCGATATGCTGTTTGACGCGCCTGACCCGGCACGTGTTGTGGGTGCCAGCGTCACCTTCGAGCCTGGTGCACGTACGGCCTGGCATACGCATCCTCTTGGCCAGACACTTGTCGTCACCTCCGGGTGTGGGCGGGCGCAGCGTTGGGGTGATGCGATCGAGGAGATTCGGCCGGGAGATGTGGTTTGGTTCGCACCGGGCGAGAAGCATTGGCATGGGGCTTCGCCTACGACAGCGATGACGCATCTTGCTGTTCAGGAGAAGCTCAACGGGAAGACCGTCGAATGGCTGGAGCAGGTGAGCGACGTGCAATATGAGGCGTCGGGCGCTGCTTAGGGTGTATCGACATATTCGGAGAATAAGTGGGCGTTCATCAGAGGGTGCCTCATGACGCAAAGACGTACCTCAGCGGCTAAAGCCGCGTTGCAAATGGGACTTGCGGCACGGCTGAAGCCGTGCCCTTAAGCAAAACGACTCTTTCAGCGACCCTCTAAAACTCACTGGGAACACGTTGCTTGCGGCATGGGCAAACCCGTGTCCTTAAGCAAACATGGTTTTCCGCGCAGTGTGAAGGCGTGTCTTTAAGCAAATTTCGCAGAATCTTCTTAGGCGGGGTTGACCTCCAGTTCGGGTTGGCGATGGCCGCTGGTGGTGGCTCCGGCGTCCGCGGGGAGGCTGAGGCTGTTGAGGACGGGGCCAAGGGCCAGGATCGCCATGAAGAGGATTGCCAAGTGAAAGTCGTGGAGGTGGGGTGTTGCGGCAGAGTGGCCGTTGGCGTGGGCGACGAGGCGTAGCGTGATGGCGCCGACGGCTACGCCTGTGCCCATGCTGAGCTGCATGACGGCGCTGAGGAAGCCGTTGGCGCGGCTCATGCGGCTGGAGGGGATCTCGGTGTAGGCGAGGGTGGTCATGCAGGTGAACTCCAGCGATCGGAGCGAGCCGTGGACGAAGAGGATGGCGAGGATCACGACGATCGGCGTGGTGGGGCTGAGGGTGGCGCAGAGGGCCATCGATAAGGCTGTGATGATGCCGTTGACGATGAGGATGCGGCGGAAGCCGAAGCGTCGCAGGACCTGAACGACGAAGGCCTTCATGCTGAGGTCTCCGGCAAAGAGCGCGAGCAGGTAGATGCCGGATTGAAAGGCGTTGAGGCCGAACGCGATCTGAAACATGAGGGGCAGAAGGAATGGGAGCACGGAGACGGCGATGCGGAAGGCGCTGGCTCCGTAGACGGAGAGGGCGTAGGTTTTGAGTTTGAGCGACTCGAGGTCGATGAGCGACGTGGTGGGGTTGCGGCGGGCGACGACGAAGGCCAGGACTCCGCTGAGCAGGCTGAGGGTGAGGAGGATGGCGGGAGACTGCCAGCGGACGCCCTCTGCACTGAGCTTCTCCATGGCGTAGACGGTTCCGGTGGAGGCGAAGCCTGCGAGGAGAAAGGTGAGCCAGTCGAAGGGATGCTTTTCTTCCGTGCGGACGTTTTCGATCAGGATGAATGCGAGCACGAGGGCGATGACGCCGAGGGGGAGATTGAGGAAGAAGATCCAGTGCCAGCTTGCATAGGTGGTGATGAAGCCGCCGAGGGGCGGGCCGAGGACGAGAGCGGTGAGGCCGGGCCAGGTGATGTAGTTGATGGCCTGGGTGAGGTTTTCCTTGGGGGTGTTGCGCAGGACGATGAGGCGTCCGACGGGCACCATCATGGCTCCGCCGATACCTTGCAGCACGCGGGCGAGGGTGAACTGGGTGAGGTTGTGGCAGAGGCCGCAGAGCAGCGAGGCGAAGGTAAAGACGGCGATGGCCGCGGCGAAGACGGAACGAGAGCCGAGGCGGTCGGCCGCCCAGCCGCTGATGGGAATGAAGACGGCGAGCGTGATGAGGTAGGCGGTCATGCCGATGTTGAGGCTGACGGCGGTGGCGTGGAAGCTGTGCGCCATCTGCGGGAGAGCCGTGGCGATGATGGTGCCATCGAGGTTCTCCATGAAGAATGCTCCCGCTATGAGAGTGGTGACGTAGAGCGGCGAGCGAGTCTTGTGCATGGATTTAGTTTACGAAGAAAGCTGGCTGTGAGTATGTCACTCTCAGCCTCATGGGGTTCCGAACCGATCCAGCGAAGAGGACGCATCGGGACGAGGGACGTATCGTCGCTACCTCCACCTGGCCGGACTGCCCGGGTTTAAATAACTTTCTCGCGATTCCCGGAGCTGGTTCTGTTTTCTCCTCTAAATGCCACGGAAATACGTGCTATAGTTCACCTCGCAGGCGCCGCCCCACGCTTACCGTATTTCTCAGCATGTGATTTCACCCGGACTGTCGCTGGACAGACCTCCTCGCCGATAGCGGGCTTCGGCAAAAAAGATCACAGCTTGTCTTTCTCTGCAATATTTGCCGGACATTGTCTCCCAGCTGCTTGCCCCGACGGAGGAGTGTACCCATGGCCCTAGATGAAAGAGCGCAGGAGTCGTACAACGGAATTGCCGCTTCAAAAGTGGATATAAACATCGTTGATCAGTCCCATGTGAATCTCACTCGCCTGCGCGGGATGAACCTCACGCCCCGCGAGGAGGATTTCTACGTGAGGTTCCGGAGTCTGCCGATCATCCTCGAACATCGGGCTTCGGCCGACGAAACCTCAGGCTGGCAGGTCATCAAAGGCGGGACCAAACAGTGGGGCGGCGTGAAAAACGTGGACGCCAAGCTGCTCTCGCTCTTTGAGTTGTCGAAGTTGCTCGCGCTGAACCGGGGAGTAACGGAAGTAGACAGGAAGCCGCTGGACACGCTCAAAGTGACCGATGTGACCTTTGCCGACATTAAGGGGATGCTCGGCAACGTTAAGATCAATACGAGCGAGCGCGACTTCTCAAACTTCGGCAACGTCGACTTTGTGTTCTTCAAGCTAGGCGTGGCCGGGAGCCATGTCAGTCTCGAGGCCGGCAACGCTGGAGTTGCGCGCGGCAAACCGAAGTTCTTCAATCCGAAGAAGCTGTATGACGAGGGCTGGATCAGCCTGGATGACTGGGTGAGCTATTCGGCAGGAGGCTCGTTTACGAACAATATGAACACCGTCTGGTATGGCTTTCCTCAGGACAATCTGAAGGTGAACTATAGCAAGCCCTACACGAAGGCTTACCTGTATACCCACTACGAAGGGTTGGCGGCCAAGAAGTTTGAACAGCACAAGGAGAAGAAGGTTGCCGCCCACCCCTTGATCAAACAGCTCAGCGATGAGGTTTTTTTCGGAGACGACATCCTACCGGGGTTGGCTCTGAGCGTCATCGAGCACTTAAAATTCGCAGATCCGACGGGAAAATTCATTGAGGACGCCCTCGCCAAAGACTTTTTCCCGAAGGTGAGTGCTTTGATGGCAAATACATGGCGACTCATTGAAGCCAAACTTCCCGGCAGCATGCGCTACTACGACTTTAAGATCTCCAAGGATGAGGCAAAGGGAAGGGCTCCGATCGGCACTACAGAGATGAATAAGCATTTCTAGTTCTGACCCAAAGGGCGTTTTGGCTGCGGTGCTAAGATGGAAGGTTGATGGCACAAGATAAATTGAAGCTGATTCCGCTGGGGGGCCTGGGCGAGTTCGGTATGAACTGCATGGTTCTCCGCTGGCAGGATGACATTATTGTCATCGACGCCGGTCTGATGTTTCCTGAAGACGAGTTGCTGGGTGTGGACATTGTTGTTCCGGACATCAGTTATTTGATCGAAAACCGCGACAAGGTTCGCGCGATCCTTTTGACCCATGGGCATGAGGACCACATCGGCGGGTTGCCGTGGATTCTCTCTGAGCTGAACGTTCCGGTGTATGGGACGGAGTTCACGCTGGCATATGTGGAGGGCAAGCTCGAAGAACATGGGCTGCTCGACGATGCTGATTTGAATGAGATGATTCCGGGGAAGAGGCTGACGCTGGGGCCGTTCTCGGTGATGCCGATCCGGGTGACGCACTCGCTGGTGGATTGCGTGGCGCTGGCGATTCATACGCCGGTGGGCGTAGTGCTGCATACGGGCGACTTCAAGGTGGACCTTTCGCCTCCGGATAACAAGCCGTTCGACCTGCATGCGTTTGCGGAGCTGGGCAAGCAGGGCGTTCTGGCGCTGCTGCAGGACTCGACCAACGTGGACCGGCGCGGGTATACGCCGAGCGAACGCGCGGTCAGGCCGCGGCTGGACGAGATCTTTTCGCAGACGAAGAAGAGGCTGTTCTTCAGCTGCTTCTCTTCTTCGATTCATCGGATCCGGCTGGCGATGGAGCTGGCGCATCAGCATGGGCGCAAGGTTGCCATTATTGGCAGGTCGCTGGATAACTCGACCGAGATTGCACAGGACCTGGGATATCTCGATCTGCCTTCGGGGCTGATTATTCCTCCCGGACAGATTCGGGATACGCCGGCGAACAAGCTGCTGGTGATGATCAGCGGGACGCAGGGCGAGCCGATGAGCGCGCTGAGCCGGGCGGCACTGAATAATCACAAGTTCGCGCACATCGACGCGGGCGATACGGTGCTGCTGAGCTCGCGGGTGATTCCGGGGAACGAGAAGTCGATCTATCGGATGATCGACCACCTGGAGCGGCGCGATGCGAATGTGATTCATGACGATGGCACGTCCGGGCTGATCCACGTGAGCGGGCATGGGAGCCAGGAGGAGCTGCGGTTGATGATTAACCTGGTTCGTCCGAAGTACTTTATCCCGGTGCATGGGGACTATCGCCACTTGAAGCGGCATGTGGAACTGGCCGGGGAGATGGGCGTGGTGGAGCGGACGATTCTGCTGGAGGATGGCGACGTCCTGGAGCTGGGCAAGGACTCTGCCGCAAAGACGGGTAAGGTGACGGTGGGGCGCGTGTGCATCGACTCGGGCGGGAACGCGAGCGATGTGGTCGAGGACCTCGTGATCCGCGACAGGAAGCATCTGAGCGAGGATGGGATCGTGCTGCCGATTATCCAGATCAACAAGCGGACGGGACGGCTGGAGAATCCTCCGGAGATTGTGATGCGGGGGATGGCGGTACCGGAGGAAGGCTTGATCGCCGAGGCACGGCAGGTAGTGCAGCGGACGCTGGATGGATCTTCGATGGAAGAGAAGGCTGACTATGGCGTGATCAAAGAGAAGATCCGGAATGATCTGAAGCGGTTTATCCAGAAGAGCACGAGCCGGCGGCCTTTGATTATGCCGGTGATTCTGGAGGTCTGACGAAACAAGGCGCGACCACGGATTGCGCGGATTAGAACGGATGAAGGACAAGAGCTTGTGCTCTGTCTTCTTATCCGTTTTGATCCGTTCGATCCGTGGTCGATTGCATTTGCGGTTGCGGTAGGGCGGCACTGATTATGCCTGTGATTCCTGCGATTTTATGACGCAGCCGGCGCGGAAGACGCACCGTAGAATTGAGGGGTCAGTCTGAGTTGCGCGGTGCTTCTGCTATGAATTCCTTTCGCCTCCGTAATGCGTTCGGACGATGGACGACGAGGGTTGTGGTTGCTGCGCTGCTGGGTGCAGGGGTGGGTGTGCTCGATGCCGGGGCGCAGCGGCCAGCGACACCTCCGGATCGGCCGCGGATTGGGTTGGTGCTGGAGGGTGGTGGGGCGCTGGGATTTGCGCATATCGGCGTGATCGAGTGGATGGAACAGCATCATATTCCGGTGGATGATGTCGCGGGAACGAGCATGGGCGGGCTGGTGGGCGGGCTGTATGCCGCGGGGAACAGCCCGGGTGAGATCCAGAAGTTTGTGGGCGGGATCGACTGGTCGAATGTTCTGAGCGGGCAGATTCAGTTCAAAGAGGTGAGCTACCGGCGCAAGGAGGATAGCCTGGCGTATCCGAATCGGCTGACGTTTGGGCTGAAGCATGGGCTGAGCCTGCCGAATGGATTGAACTCGGGAGCGGCGGTGGGGATGCTGCTGGACCGAACGATGCTGCCGTACTTCAACCTGAAGAGCTTTGACGATCTGCCGATCCGGTTTCGCTGCGTTGCGACGGACATGACGTCGGGGACGGCGCATGTGTTCGAGGACGGATCGCTGGCGCAGGCGCTGCGATCGACGATGTCGATTCCGGGGGTGTTTGCTCCGGTGACGCATGGGACGCAGGTGTTCTCGGATGGCGCGGCGGTGGACAATCTGCCGGTGGATGTGGCGCGGAAGATGGGCGCGCAGGTGGTGATTGCCGTGTACCTGGATACGGGGCCGTTCGACCCGAAGGACCTGAACTCGCTGCTGGGCGTGGCGGGCAGGAACGTGTCGATCATGGTGGCAAACAATGAACGGGAGAGCATGAAGAACGCCGACATCCTGCTGAAGGCGGATGTGAGCAAGTTCAGCGCGACCGACTTTGGGGACAGCGCAACGATTATTCCGCAGGGCTACAAGGTTGCCGAGGCACATGCCGCGGAGCTGGAAAAGTACGCGTTGAACGATGCTGACTGGAAGGCCTACGTGGCTGACCGCGATGCGCGGCGGAGAACGGAGGTTCCGGTGCCGCAGTTCATCGATATTTATGGACTGCAGGGCTCACAACAGACCGAGGTGGCGGACGAGTTTACCAAGTATGTAGGCAAGCCAGTTGACCTGAAGGCGGTGGAAAATACGATTGACGGGTTGCAAGGGACGGGCACGTACTCGAGCATCAGCTACAACATGATCGAGAAGGATGGGAAGACGGGCCTGCTGATTCGTCCGCGGCTGAAGAACTATGGGCCTCCATTTTTGAACGTGGGGCTGACGATGTCTTCGAACGATGCGAACAACTTCAACCTGGGGATGGGTGCGCGGGTGACGTTCATGGATGTCGCGGGGCCACGGTCGGAGTTGCGCGTGGACGGCAGCATGGGGCAGGTGGCCAGCCTGAGGGGAGAGCTGTACAAGAAGCTGGCGGCGGATAAGGGGTACTTCGTTGCGCCACGAGCGTACCTGACGCACACGACTTCGGCTTACTTCAACGGGACTAATCAACTGGCACAGTATACGGAACGGCAGAACGGCTTTGGCGTGGACCTGGGGTATCAGATCAGCCCGAGAGCCGAGGTGCGCGTGGGCGAAGACTACCAGTGGTACTCCCAGGTGCGCACGATTGGCGTGCCCGTGGCGCAGACGTTCAGCCTGACGCCGTGGGTTACTTCGCTGGGGTTTCAGTATTTGGGGCAGGAGGAGGTGCAGCTGCCGACGCGGGGCTCGATTGTGCAGTCGAGCCTGCAGCACTACACGCAGAGGCCAAATGCGGATGGCGGCTTTACGCAGATGGATACGTATCTGGCGCACTTCATTCCGTTGGCGCAGCGAAGTATCTTCTTCGGGACGGCTCGGGGAGGAACGAGCTTCAAGGCCGAGGGGCTGGGGCTGGCCGGGTTTGCGCTGGGCGGGCCGCTGCGGTTGAGCGCGTACAGCCGGGGAGAGTTGCTGGGAGATGACTACTTTCTGGCGCAGGCGGGATATTTGTTTCGATTGACGAAGGTGGATCTGTTCCTTGGGCAGTCGATGTATGCGGGGGGGCTTTATGAGATCGGCAAGGTGTGGAATGGGGCGGCGGGTACGCCTTCGCTGCCGAATGATGTTTCAGCGTTGGTGGTGATGAAGACGTTGGTTGGGCCGGTGTATGGTGGCGTGAGCATTGGGGACAGCGACCATCGGAAGTGGTTCTTCGGGTTGGGACGGATCTTTTAGGCGGTCGATTTTTTGCGCTGGTGATATGTGTTGTAGAGAGGAATTAGATGAGCGAGTTTGTGACGCTGGATTTCTTCAGAGGGAGCAATATTCGTGGCTAAAACATCGATTGAGATACTCGGAGTCTACAAACCTTACATTCCTGAGGATACGTATCAGGAACAGTGGCAAGTTGCCGAATCGGACGAAGAGACCAAAGAGCATTTCGATGGTTTGGTTCTTATTGAGGCTATCGTCCACGATATCGATGATCAATTCGATATATCCCGTATCGGCCAGCAACCCCCACACAGTGACGATCCAAGTTATTTCATGGTTCCTTATGACGAAGCGCTACTGTCATCAGACGGAGAGAGCCTGATCCAAAGAGAAATGGATTGCGTTCGCGGCACTGGCTCTTTACGCTTTGCCTTTTATTTGCACCTTTACGATCCATCCAAGCCACTCACTACTAGCTGTGGACTAATACATTGTCCAGCTATTCAGCCAGTGCCAGATCGTCTGAAAGAATTAGTTCCTTATTGCGCTTGCAGTTAGTTTTGGAGAGTTAGATGAGCAAATTTGTGACGCTGGATGAGATTCGTGCGGCTAAGAAACGAATTGCCGGGGTTGCGGTTCGGACGCCGCTGGTTCGGGTTTCGCGGGCTCGGTTGCGGATGGCGAAGGTGGCGGAGCCGGAGTTCGATCTCTACATCAAGGCGGAGAGCGAGCAGCCGATTGGGAGCTTCAAGCTGCGTGGGGCTTACAACATGGTGGCGCAGCTTTCGCCTGCGGCGCTGAGGCGTGGGGTGATTACGTATTCGAGTGGGAATCATGCGCAGGGGGTGGCCTATGCTGCGCGGGCGCTGGGAGCGAAGGCTGTGATCGTGATGCCGGAGAATGCTCCTGCGAATAAGAAAGAGGCGACACGTGCTCTGGGAGCGGAGATTGTCGAGGTTGGGCCGGCTTCTTCGGAGCGGAAGGAGAAGGCGGAGGCGTTGGCGGCAGAGTTTGGGTATGCGGTGATTCCTCCTTATGACGATGCGGCGATTATTGCCGGACAGGGGACTTGCGGGTTGGAGATTGTGGAGCAGTTGCCGGGGGTCGATCTGGTCATCTCGCCAGTGAGTGGGGGCGGGTTGTTGAGCGGGATTGCTACAGCGGTGAAGCTGGCAGCTTCGCACGTGCAGGTGTGGGGGGCGGAGCCGGAGCTGGCGGCGGATGCGAAGGAGAGTTTCTACACGAAGACGCTGGTGGAGTGGCCGGCGAGCAAGACGACGCGGACGATTGGGGATGGGCTGCGAACGCAAAGCATGGGCGTGTTGAACTTCAAGCATGTGCTGCGGTATGTGGATGGGATTGTGACGGTGAGCGAGGAGGAGATTCTGGCGGCGATGCGGGCGATGCTGCGGACGACGACGTTGGTGGCGGAGCCGAGTGGGGCGGTGACTCTGGCGGCAGCGCTGTTTCGTGCGCAGGAGTTGCCGAAGGTGCAGAAGGTGGTCGTGGTGCTGAGTGGGGGGAATCTGGAGCCGGAACTGCGGAAGGAACTTGAACGGGAGATGGTGGGCGATTAGAACTTCGGCGAGCGGGTGCGTCAGCGGGGGAGGGTTTTGGCGGAGCGGATGGCTACGAATGCCAGCGAGCAGATGACGGCGAGTAACGCGATCCAGAGGAGGTCGGGATGGCGCTCGGTGAGGGGGCGCGTGTCGGGACGCGGACGGTAGGCGGGGTTGAGCTGCTCGGGGCCTAGCTGCGCGGTGTGGATGGGGGTGGCGGAAGAGAAGAGGCGGGCGTAGTCGTACTGAGGCGCGGCGAGGGGTGGGTCTCCGTAGAAGAGGGTGAGTTGCTGGGTGTCAGGCGCGTCGAAGCAGAGGTTGCGCTGACGCATTTCGAGGCGGACGGCGGTGATGGGGAGTGGAGCGTCGTCGCCGTTTTCGATAACTGCTTCGACTGTTGCGGGATCTTGCAGATTGGAGCCGAGGGTGGCGGGGATGCTGAGCTGCTGCTGATGGATGTCGCGGCCAGCCTGGGTGAGGTGCACGCGGAAGATGGTTCCGGAGAGGGATTCGCCGGCGGTGGCGGGGGAGCCCTGGGGGCGGTCGAAGATGCGGACGTCGCGGCTGAAGTTGGCTTTCAAGGTGGGGGCGAGATCGAAGGAGATGCGTTCGACGGGGACGCGCTCGGGCAGGACGAAGGTGGCGATGCTCTGGCGGCCGTGCTGGGTGATGGTCGTGCTTTCGACGGCGGTGGTGTAGAGGGATTGAGCTTCGCGGCTGGGGGGAACGGTGGCTCCGGTGACGATCTGCGGCGTGGGCTTGAAGGTGCGGGTGCCGGGGGCGCGTGAGGCGGAGAGGATGACGTGGAGGTAGGGGAAGGTGGACTCCTGCAGGTGGAGGGTGGTGCTGCGGGAGAGGCGCTGGGAGGTGAGGTCGAAGAGGGTGAATTCGCCGAGGCTGGTGGCGGGGGCGGTGAGGCTGGTCGAGCCGGAGACGGTGGCGGTGGCGATGTAATCCTCGGCGTCAAGGTTGAGAGTGACCTCGGTGTAGGGGCGGGAGGGCATCTGGAGGTCGAAGACGATGCTGCCGTTGCGGGAGCCGAGGTTGAGGATGCGGGCAGTGGCGCTGTCGGGCTGCGCGGGTTCGCTGAGGGTGATGGCGTAGGGGACTTCGCGCGAGTTCTGGTAGAGACGGAGGTCTTTGAGCGAGGGAGCTGCGTGGGCGAAGACTGCAGTGTCGACGACGGCACAGGTCTGGCCGGGAGTGGGGACGGCGACGGCTCGCTGGTAGCGAAAGTAGTGCGCGTCGGGAGTCTGGACTGAGGGGGCGACGTTAGCCTGCCACAAGAGGAGTAGAGCCATGAGAGCGAATTTCACTGATCGGCTCCTGTGGTTTGGTGCGGGATTGGAGGGGGAGGTGGCGGCTCTGGATTGTGGCTGGCTTCGGGTTCGCGAAGGGCGAGCCAGTCTTTCTGGTAGGCGAAGCTGATGGCCATCAGGAGTGCTCCGAGGCCGAGGAAACTGATAGCGCGGTAGCCGTGGCTGAGGTCGCGCATGTCGTAGATGAAGATTTTGCCGATGGTGAAGACGAGCAGGAGGAGGGCTTGCCAGCGGATGAAGGCGGTACGCTTCCAGAAGCCGATCGCGAGCAGGGCGGCTCCGTAGAGCATGAGGAAGATGGAGATGGCGAGAGACCGTTGCAGGGTGACGTCGAGAGTGACGTCGAGTGTGCTGGTCGCGCTCTGGAAGAGGGTGTCGAGTTCGCGGACGCAGGAGAGGAGGGCGAGGAGGTTGAGGGCAATGATGGAGCCGCCGGCGATGGTGGGCCACGTGGGGGCGGCTTCGTCGGGATGCTGGGCAGCATGGAGGGCGATCCATATGGCGACGGCAAGGGCGGCGATACCGAAGAGGGAGGTGGCGAAGCGGCGGTTGAGGAAGGCGGTCTCAACGGGTGGATGGTGCCAGAGAGGCAGGGTGAGGAGGCTGAAGAAGCCAAGTGTGAGCGCGGCTATTGAGAGCCAGCGGAGGATACGGTGGGCGCTGGCCGCTGTGCTGTCTGTCGTGGAGGCGGAGAGGCGGGCGGAGATCCAGAGGAGGGCTACGCCTTCGACCAGCCAGCCGATGGTGATCCAGCGGCCACTGGCTTTGAGCGGAATGGCGATGGTGAGGAAGACGATGGCGAGAGAGAGATGCACGGCGCAGACTACACGAGGCTGCGGAAGGCGCATCAGGCCGAGATAGAGGGCTCCGAAGAGAACGGCGAGCCAGGGGAGGAGAGCGTGGTGGTTGGCGTCCTCAAGGAGAGCGTAGAGGGCCAGCGAGGCGAAGGCGGCGTTGGCGAGAGGGAGAAGGATTTCTGTGATGGGGCTTGTTGGCGGTAAGGCTTTGCGGCTTTCGCTGTCTTCACGATGGAACGCGGGGCTGAGGAAGGTGAAGAAGAAAAGGGCGACGAAGAGGATGGTGACGGCGAGTTGATCGGTGGAGTTGAACTGCACGTACCAACCGATGAAGAAGGCGACGGTAGCGGGGAAGGCTCCGAGCAGGAGGCGAGGCCAGGGCTTGAGGCGGACGAGCGCGACGGTGGCGATGTCGATGGCGAGCAGGTAGGTGAAGAGGAAGATCTCGTGGTTTCCGCCGGTGGAGAGGAGCAGCGGGGTGGCGAAGGCTCCGGCGAGTGCGTAGGCGGCGAGGAGTTCGCTGTTCTGGGACCATGCCATGTAGGCGTTCCACGCGGTGACGAGGATCATGGCTGCGAGGGCAATGCTGGCGGGGAGGAGATGGTAGAGCTGGAAGGCCGCCCAAAGGGAGAGGTAAAGGACCCCGCTGCCGACGGCTTTGAGCGAGTAGGAGAAGGCATTGAAGCCGTGGCGGCGGAAGCGCTCCGACCAGAGGACGATGGCTGTGCCCGCGACAAGGCCGATGAGGATGCGGCCAAGAGGGCCGATCCAGTGGTTGTCCATAGCGAGCTTGAGGAACCAGGTCGCGCCGATCAGAATAGCGATGATGCCGATGCGGCTGAAGAGCTGGGAGCCGATGCGGTTTTCGAGCGATCTTGCGGGCGCGGGGAGGTGCTGCGCGAAGTCTGGCACGGCGGGAACGGGTGAGGCGGCAGGAGGTGGCTCAGGCCGTGGTTTCCCGGCAGGCGAGCTTTGATGGGCGAGCTGACGGGCGAGCAGGCTTTCGAGGGCCTTGACGCGGACGGAGAGCGCTCGAAGGTCGGCTGCGAGCTCGGCTTCTCTGCTTTGCTGCTTCGGTTGTTCGTCCGGACCCAT
>Ga0068855_100008327_pt1 | contig 12535 bp, 10 predicted proteins | sample KBSCornC52_FD_66592 | JGI IMG/M metagenome (GOLD analysis project Ga0068855, IMG submission 66592) | Corn rhizosphere microbial communities from Kellogg Biological Station, Michigan, USA - KBS Corn C5-2 | ecosystem: Host-associated > Plants > Roots > Rhizosphere > Soil ...
AGCTGGTTGGCGTTGTTGAGCGCGCCGTAGAGGACGTCCTCGTCGGGCGCGCCGGTCTTGGTGTTGCGGGCCTGCTCGGCGAGCGCGTCGGCGAAGTCGCTGGCCACGCGCGGCCCGACGAGCACGCGGGTCGCGGCGGTGCAGTCCTGGCCGGCGTTGAAGTAGCCGGCGATCGCGATGTTCTCGGCCGCGTGCTCGAGATCGGCGTCGTCGAACACGATGACCGGGGCCTTGCCACCCAGCTCGAGGTGCGTGCGCTTGAGGTCGCGAGCAGCCGCCTCGGCGACCTCGGCGCCGGCGCGGGTCGAGCCGGTGATCGACACCATGGCCGGCGTCTTGTGACTGACCACGGCGCGCCCGGTGTCGCGGTCGCCGCAGACGACGTTGAACACGCCGGGCGGGAAGATCTCGCCGGCGATCTCGGCCATGAGAGCAGTGCTCACCGGAGTGGTGTCGCTCGGCTTGAGGACGACGCAGTTGCCGGCGGCCAGCGCGGGGGCGAACTTCCAGACCGCCATCATCATCGGGTAGTTCCAGGGCGTCACCTGGCCGACGACGCCGACCGGCTCACGGCGCACGTAGGACGTGTGGCCGGCCATGTACTCGCCGGCGCTGCGCCCTTCGAGCAGCCGGGCGGCACCGGCGAAGAAGCGGATCTGGTCGAGCGCCGGCGGGATCTCCTCGGTGCGGGTCAGCTCGATCGGCTTGCCGGTGTTCTGGCACTCGGCGGCGATGATCTCCTCGGCCCGCTCCTCGAAGGCGTCGGCGAACTTCAGCAGGGCCCGCTGCCGCTCGCTGGGGGTCGTGTCGCGCCACGTCTCGAAGGCCTTGCTGGCGGCGGCGTAGGCCGTGTCGACGTCCTCGGCGCTCGACAGCGGGGACGACCCGAAGACCTCGCCCGTCGCCGGGTCGATGAGGTCGAGGCGCCGGCCGTCCTTCGCCTCGACCGACTCGCCGTTGATGAAGTTCTGAACCGTTCGCTTGTCAGCCACGGGCACACGCTAACCGACCGCCGGTTGCCCAATCAACAACGGATTCCATTCCGAAACGCGCCCGTAACGACGGATTCCGTGCCGTAGATCCACCGGCGCCGGGCCACGGGGCCTCTTCTCCCGCCCGCCAACTTTTCCCCGCAAATGTTCGGTTGGAACGCTGAAAGCGGTCATTTCCGGGGAAAGGATGCCGCGGGTGGCGGCGTGCCCGGGGGGGGCCAGACCGATCGACTCGGCCAGCACCCCAGTTGATCAGCTTCGTACCGTGAAGGGCCGCTTCCCGGGACGAACAGCGACCCGCCGACGGGCAAAGGTGATCGAACCGCCGCAGCCAGCGGCCCGCCGGCGGGCAAAGGTGATCGAAGCGCGCGGCGCTGGTAGTCACGCGGTCGCGAGGGCGGCCCGGTCGGCGTCCACCATCAACCGGACGAGCCCGGCGAACCCGACCGTGGGCGTCCACCCGAGCACGGTGCCGGCGAGCGTCGCGTCGCCGCGCTGCTCGTCGGCGTCCCCGGCTCGCTGCAACGCCGGATCGACGACGACGTGCCGCGCCCAGTCGTCGATGCCGACCTCGGCGAAGGCCGTCCGGACGAAGTCGGCGATCGAGTGGCTCACGCCGGTCGCGATCACGAAGTCGCGCGGATCCGCCTGGCGGGCCATGCGCCGCAGCGCGTCGGCGTAGTCGCCGGCGAACCCCCAGTCCCGGCGGGCGTCCAGGTTGCCCAGGACGAGCCGGGCGCCGCGGCCGGCTGCGATCGCCGCCGCGGCCGCGGTGATCTTGCGCGTCACGAACGCCTCGGGACGGCGGGGCGACTCGTGGTTGTAGAGGATCGCGTTCGCCGCCCACGCCCCGGCGCCGCGGTAGGCCCGCACCACGTGGTGCGCATAGGCCTTCGCCGCGCCGTAGGGGGTGCACGGCGCGATGGGCGCGCTCTCGTCCTGCGGCGCCGGCGCGTTGCCGAAGATCTCGGCGCTGCCGGCCTGGACGACCCGCACCCGACCACCCGCAGGGCGCCCGTCCTCGAACGCCCGCACCGCCTCCAGCAGCCGCACGACCCCGACGCCGTTGACGTCGGCCACCGCCTCCGGGTCGTGCCACGACTGGGCCACGGACGAGATCGCGGCCAGGTTGTACACCTCGTCCGGCTCGGCCGCGTCCACCGCCGACCGCAGGGACGCCGCGTCCCGCATGTCGCCCGGCACCGGTACGACCCCGGGCGGTAGCCCGGTGGCGTCGCCCGGCGCGACCAGGCCGAACACGGTCACGCCCTCGGCGAGCAGCGCCTCGCTCAGGTACCAGCCGTCCTGGCCGGTGACGCCCGTGATCAGCGCGCGCATCGCGGTCAGAGCACTCCGTCGGTCAGGCGCTTCAGGTCGGCCTCGACCATCATCCGGACCAGCCCGTGGAAGTCGATCGAGGGCTTCCAGCCGAGGATTTCGCGGGCCCGGGTCCCGTCGCCGATGAGCAGGTCGACCTCGGCCGGCCGGAAGAACCGCTTGTCCTGCTCGACGTACGGCTCCCAGTCCTCGATGCCGACGTGCGCGAACGCGGCCTCGAGCAGGTCGCGGATCGAGTACGTCTCGCCGGTCGCGACGACGAAGTCACCGCCGGTCGGCTGCTGCAGCATGCGCCACATCGCTTCGACGTAGTCGCCGGCGAAGCCCCAATCGCGGCGGGCGTCCAGGTTGCCCATGACGAGTTTCTCCTGCCGGCCCAGCTTGATCGCGGCGACGCCGAGCGAGACCTTGCGGGTCACGAACTCCGGCCCGCGGCGCGGCGACTCGTGGTTGAACAGGATGCCGCTCGAGGCGTGCATGCCGTACGACTCGCGGTAGTTGATCGTCATGTAGTGGCCGTAGACCTTGGCCACCCCGTACGGCGAGCGCGGCCACAGCAGGGTGGTCTCCCGCTGCGGCACCTCCTGCACCTTGCCGAACATCTCCGAGCTCGAGGCCTGGTAGAAGCGCACGCGGGACGGGTCGTCCGACGCGTACAGCCGGATCGCCTCGAGCAGGTTCAGCACCCCGGTCGCCGTCACCTCGGTGGTGAGCGCGGCCTGCTCCCACGAGTACGCGACGAAGCTGACGGCGCCGAGGTTGTAGACCTCGTCCGGCTCGGCCACCCGCAGCGCGCGCAGCAGGCTCGACAGGTCGGTGAGGTCGCCGGTCACCACCCGGACGGACGGCACCTCGCGGGCGACCAGTTCGGCCTTCGGGTTGTTCTGGCCGCGGATCAGCCCGTAGACGTCGTAGCCCTTCGCGACCAGCAACTCGGCGAGGTACAACCCGTCCTGCCCGGTGATGCCGGTGATGAGGGCGCGCGGCACCGCGGCAGTCTAACCACGCGCCGCTTGAGCGGGTTGGTTATGCTGGGCGGCATCATGCTGCGCGCGCTGCTTCTTCGCGGCCGCGACGAGGCCCGGTAACTCGATCCGGTCGGCCCCTCGTCGCGGGCCGTTGCACTGCGCCGACCAAATTCGATCTTTCGAGTTCAGGAGCAGCGCAATGCCTTACCAGGTCGTCCCGTCCCACTTCGCCCAGCAGCCCTCCGGTATGCCGTGCTTCCGCTACCGGCCCTTCCCGCCCGTCCACCTGCCCGACCGCACCTGGCCCGGCAAGACCATCACGCAGGCGCCGCGGTGGCTGTCCACCGACCTGCGCGACGGCAACCAGGCCCTGATCGACCCGATGAACGCCCCGCGCAAGAACGCGATGTTCGACCTGCTCGTCCGCATGGGCTACAAGGAGATCGAGGTCGGCTTCCCGGCCGCCAGCCAGACCGACTTCGACTTCGTCCGCTCGCTCATCGAGAACGATCGCATCCCGGACGACGTCCGCATCTCGGTGCTGACCCAGGCGCGGGAGGAGCTGATCGAGCGCACGGTCCAGTCGCTCGAGGGTGCCAAGCAGGCGACCGTCCACATGTACAACGCCGCCGCGCCGGTCTTCCGCCGCGTCGTGTTCGGGTTCACCGGTGATGGACGGGCCGAGTGCCGCGCGGTCGCGGTGGACGGCGTGGCCGCGATCATGAAGTACGCCGACCTGTACCTGGGCAGCCAGACCGAGTTCGGTCTCGAGTATTCGCCCGAGATCTTCATGGACACCGAGCTGGACTTCTCGCTGGAGATCTGCGAGGGCGTGATGGACGTCTGGCAGCCCGGCCCGGACCGGGAGATCGTCCTCAACCTGCCCTGCACCGTCGAGCGGTCGACCCCGAACGTGTACGCCGACCAGATCGAGTACATGTCCCGCAACCTGTCCCGGCGGGAGTTCATCTGCCTGTCGGTGCACACGCACAACGACCGCGGCACTGCCACCGCCGACGCGGAGCTGGCGGTGCTGGCCGGCGCGCAGCGCGTCGAGGGATGCCTGTTCGGCAACGGCGAGCGCTCCGGCAACGTCGACCTGGTGACGCTGGGGCTGAACCTGTACAGCCAGGGCATCGACCCGATGATCGACTTCTCGGACATCGACGAGATCCGCCGCACCGCCGAGTACTGCAACCGGATCGACGTGCACGAGCGGCACCCCTACGCCGGCGACCTGGTGTACACGTCCTTCTCGGGCAGTCACCAGGACGCGATCAAGAAGGGGTTCGACGATCTCGAGCGGCAGGCGGCCGAGGCGGGCAAGCCGGTCGGCGAGATGGACTGGTACATCCCCTACCTGCCCATCGACCCCAAGGACGTCGGCCGCACCTACGAGGCCGTCATCCGGGTCAACTCGCAGTCGGGCAAGGGCGGCGTCGCGTACATCATGAAGGTCGACCACAAGCTCGACCTGCCCCGGCGGCTGCAGATCGAGTTCAGCCACGTGATCCAGGCCCACACCGACAGCGAGGGCGGCGAGGTCGAGCCCGACCGCATGTACGAGATCTTCAAGGACGAGTACCTCGCGCCCGGCGCCTTCGAGCTGGTGCGGTTCTCCTCGACCAGTGACGACGGGGTCGAGAAGATCCAGGCCACGGTGCGGGCGTTCGGCACCGAGCACGTCCTCACCGGCATGGGCAACGGTCCGATCGCGGCCTTCTGCGAGGCGCTCTCGGAGGTCGACCTCGGGCTCGGCGGGCTGAACGTACGCGTGCTCGACTACAGCGAGCACGCGCTCACGTCCGGCCGCGATGCCGAGGCGGCGGCGTACCTCGAGATCGAGGTCGGCGAACGCGTCTTCTGGGGGGTCGGCATCAACGAGTCGATCGTCCAGGCGTCGCTGCTCGGCGTCATCAGCGGGCTCAACCGGGCGGCCCGGGCGCGATCCGAGACGCGGGCCGAGACGCGCTGAGCGTCACTTCGCCGAGCCGAGCCCGGCGCCGTGGGCGATACTTCGAAAATGCCGCTCCGCGTCCTGTTCGTCTGCACCGGGAACGTCTGCCGGTCGCCGATGGCGGAGCTGTTCTTCCTCGCTTGCGCGGCGCCGGGCTCGGTGGAGGTGACCAGCGCCGGGCTGGCCGCCCTGGTCGGCGACCCGATCGACACCAGTGCCGCGATCGTGCTCGCCGACGTCGGCCTCGACCCGACCCGGCACCGCGCCCGGCAGTTCACGCCCGAGCTCGCGATGGCGGCGGACCTGGTGCTGGCGGCCGAGCGCGAGCATCGGGACGACGTGATCGCGGCCGTCCCCAGCGCGCATCGGCGGGTGTTCACGATGAAGGAGTTCGCCCGCCTGCTGCCGGCGGCCGGCACCGGGACGGCGACCGAGGTCATCGCCCGGGCCGGGTTGCTGCGCGGGCAGGTGGGGCCGGTTCCGCCCGAGGCCGACAACGTCCGGGACGGCTACCGGCTGGACGTGCCGACCGTCCGCGCCATCGCCCGCGAGATCGCCCAGGCGGTGAAGGACGCGGCCGACGTCCTGGCGCCGGCGCCGCCGGTGCGCAGCCGCCCGCGTCCCATCCCCCGCCCGAGCCCCCGCCCCCACGCACCGGCTCGGCCGCTTCCGCGAAGATAGGACCATGACGCACGAACCGCCGAAGATCGTCGTCGTCGGGAACCCGGTATTGGCGCAGCAGGCCCGCGAGGTCACCGAGTTCGACGACTCCCTGGGCCAGCTGATCGACGACATGTTCGCCGCGCTCGCGGTGGCACAGGGCGTGGGGCTGGCCGCCCCGCAGGTCGGGGTCAGCCTGGCCGTCTTCGTCTACGACTGCCCGGACGAGACGGGCGAGCGGCAGCGTGGCCACGTCGTGAACCCGACGATCGAGACCTCGGGCGAGCTGGTCGAGGCGGACGAGGGCTGCCTCTCGGTGCCCGGGCCGTACCACGAGCTGGCCCGGGCCACTCACGCGACGGTGCGAGGGGTCGATAGGAGCGGCGCACCGATCGAAGTCAGCGGCACCGGGTTCTTCGCCCGCTGCTTGCAACACGAGACCGACCACCTGCTGGGGAAGCTCTACATCGACCACCTGCCCCGCAACCGACGCCGGCGGGTGTTGCGCGAAATGGAGCCCTACGAATGGAACGCCGTCTGACGCTCGCTGGGACCGCCGCCGTCCTCGTGCTGTCCTTGGCGATCGCGCCGCCGGCGCTCGCGGCGTCGACGTCCGTGCGGCTCGGGCCCGGGGTCGTCCTCACGCACTCGTCGTTCACGCTGAACGGCGCCCGGCAGCAAGCGGTGACCATCAGCGTGGCCCTCTCGCGCTCCACGCGGCTGGTCGCCGCCTCGCCCGGCGACGTCATCGGCGCGCGCCGCGCCACCACGCTCGACCTCGGCCGGCAGGAGAAGGCGCTCGCCGGCATCAACGGCGACGTCTTCTACCTCTCCGACCCGACGGCGGTGCCGCGCGGCGGCCTCACCCACGACGGGCGAACCCTCAAGTCGGCGCTGGTAGGCAAGAAGGCCTCGCTGTACGTGACGGCGGGGGGCGTGGCCGCGATCGGCGACCCGGGTTTCGCCGGGACGGTTCGCACGGCCGACGGGCACCACTCCTACAAGATCCGCTCGGTGAACTCGCTCGAGAACGCCCGCAACGGGGCGCTCACGCTGACCGACCGCGGGCTGCTCGGCGCCCAGCTGCCCGGCTGCACCCAAGTCGATCTCGCCGCGACGACGACGGCCGGCGGGTTCCGGGTGACCGCCGTCCACCGGAAGGTCACGAGCTACACGCGGCGCGTCGGCTCCGGACGGGCCCTGGTCGCGTGCAGCGCCGGCGCCGGCGCGTGGCTCACCGGCAACCTCTCGGCCGGCGCGACGGTGTCGGTGCGCGTGGGATACGCCGCCGGACGGTTGAACGCGCTGATCGGCGGCGCCCGCGTACTCGTCGCGCACGGACGGCGGTACGACGACCGCACCGGCCTGGTCGGATACGGCAACCAGCGCAAACCCGAGACGTTCGCCTGCGTTCTTCCGGGCGGCCGCCGGTTGCTGCTCGGAGCGATCGAGGGTGGACGTCGCGGCGCGGCCGGCGTCACGTACGCCGAGCTGACCACGTACCTGCTCGGTCGCGGGTGCTGGTCGGCGATGGTGCTGGACGGCAGCCACTCCTCGACCGTGTTGGCCAAGCGACCCGGACGGCGCCTCGCGGTCGAGAACCACCCGACCAACCCCGGCGGAGCCCAGCGGGCCGTCGTCGACGGGCTGTTCGTCGTCGCGCGCTGAGCGAGAGGGGCGCGCGGGGCGCGGCGGCGGGCGGGCCGCGCCGGCGGGCGGGCCGTGGCGCGCCGGCGGGCGCCCAACCCGCCGCTCGACCTCCTGGTCACCAACACTCCTTCCTCGGCTGTCCGGGCATGCCCGCACGTACGCGCATGCCCGCGTGCATGCGGGCGGGACAGGAGCCCTGGCGGACCCGCCGGCACCCAACCCCGCCGCTCGACCTCCCGCTCGGCACACTCCTTCCTCGGCTGTCCGGGCATGCCCGCACGTACGTGCGTGCCCGCGTGCCCGCGTGCATGCGGGCGGGACAGGAGCCCTGGCGCACCCGCCGGCCCAACCTCGCCGCTCGACCTCCTGGTCACCAACACTCCTTCCTCGGCTGTCCGGGCATGCCCGCACGTACGCGCGTGCCCGCGTGCACGCGGGCGGGAGCTTGGGCAGGAGCTTGGGGCAGGAGCAGGTGCGCGGCGGGTTGCGCGACCGAGCGCGGGCCGCCGCCCGCATCCCTGCGGGCATACCCGGACAGCGCGCAAAGGCACCCCCCGGCCCGCAGCCCAACGGCGAGCGCTGGCCCGGTTGGAGCGAGCGAGCGCGGGCCGCCGCTCGCATCCCTGCGGGCATACCCGGACAGCGCGCAAAGGCACCCCCCGGCCCGCAGCCCAACGGCGAGCGCGGGCCCGGTTGCGGCGACCGAGCGCGGGCCGCCGCCCGCATCCCTGCGGGCATACCCGGACAGCGCGCAAAGGCACCCCCCAGCCCGCAGCCCAACGGCGAGCGCGGGCCCGGTTGCAGCGACCGAGCGCGCGCCGCCGCCCGCATCCCTGCGGGCATGCCCGGACAGCGCGCAAAGGCACCCCCCAGCGTCAGGGCTCGGCGTCGGGGTCAGGCGGGCGCCGCCCAGGTAGCGGCCGGCGGCGGGGTGGGGCCCAGCTCTCGGGCGGCGGTGGCGCCGACGACCACTGGGCGGCGGGCGGCGGGGGCGGCGGCCAGTCCGGCGCGGCCGGCGACGGAACGGCAGGCGACGACGCGGCAGGCGACGACGCGGCAGGCGACGGCGTCCCGTACGCGACCGCCGGCCACCCGGGCACCGGCGCCGTCCAGAGCACGCCCGGTGCCGCCCGGCGCCGCCGCCGTCCCCGCACGCCGACGAAGCCGAGTGCGACGAGCGCGACCAGCCCGATCCCGGCGAACACCGCGCCGGTGACCACGTCGCCGGTCACCCGGGGCGCGTCGCCGACGACGTACGAGCCGGTCGAGCGGGTCTTCGTGACGGCCGGCGCGGGCGGGTCGGGCAGCCGCTCGCGCCGCAGCGCCAACTCCCGGGCCAGGAATGGTGCGACCGCCGAGTACACCGGATTGGGCGCCGAGTCAGGCACGTCGGCGGTGACGGCGCGGTAGGCGTTGAGCCGCCCGTAGCCGTAGGCGGGACTCGGCCGCGAGCGCCGCCCGTCGAGCGTGGCGAGCAGCCGGGCCACGACCTGGCGCGCCGACAGGTCGGGGTACTTCGACCACACCAGTGCGGCGACGGCCGAGGCGATGGCGGTTGCCTGGCTCGTCCCGTCACCGGCGTAGGCCTGCCCCGAGAGGCGGCCGAGCGAGGGGACGTCCACCCCGGGGGCGACCAAGGTGACGTACGGCTGGCGGGTGGAGAAGTGCGCGACCGTGCCGGTGGCGTCGACCGCCCCGACCGCGACCACGCCCAGGCACACCGCGGGGTCCTCGACGAAGTTGCGGTGCGGCCCGGTGTTGCCCACCGATGCGAGCACGAGCGCGCCCTTGCGCAGCGCGTAGTAGATGGCCGACTGCTCGTCGTCCGAGCACGACTGGGTGTCGAACTTCGGCGACCGCTTGCCACCGAGCGACATGCTGATCACCCGCGCGTGGTGGTCGGCCGCCCAGCGGATCGCGTCGGGCAGCCGGTCGGCCCGGCCGGCGTCGGTCGTCCCGCGCAAGGGCACCGCGATCGGCAGGATCTTCGCGTCCGGCGCGAGGCCGGTGATGTCCAGCAGCCCGGGCCGGGCGACCATGATCGACGCCATCGCGGTGCCGTGGCCGAACGCGTCCACCTCGCGGTCGGTGCGGCCGTCCCCGCCGACGCCGAAGTCCTTGCCCTTGAGCACGCGGCCCGACAGCTCGGCCAGGTCGGCGTTCACGCCGGTGTCGATCTCCGCGATGGTCACGCCCTGCCCCTGCGCCCCGCCGGCCCAGATCCGCGGCACCTGCCAGTCGTCGAACCAGTACTCGGGTGCGCTCGGCGGGCCGGGCGTGGCCGAGGCCGCCGGCGCCGGCCCGGCCACCAGCAGCGCCAGCAGTCCGGCGAGCACCGCGGCGGCGCGCCTCACGACCCGCTCCAGACCAGCTTGAGGGGACGGACGGCGTACGCCCGCGCGTGCAGCGCCAGCACGATCCGGCCGTGGCCACTCGTCGAGCGGTTGAGGAACGTGAGCCGCTGGTAGCCGCTGGCCGCCACGACGACGTCGCCCTTCACCACCAGGACGCCGGCCGTCCCGTCGTCGAGCGAGACGTCCACCTGCTCGGCGAGCGAGCCCACCACGCTGCCGCGGATCGAGCCCGGCACGTAACGCTCGTTGGGCAGCGGGCAGGCGGCGCCGCCGCGGCCGGCGAGGCAGGCGGTCAGGACGCGCTGCACCTCGGCGATCACCGCCTGCTTGCCGGCCGGGCTCACCTCGACGTAGACCGTCAGGCCGGGCGGTTGGCCGAAGCTGACGCTGTCCTCGGCCGCGGTCAGCTGCAGGTAGGGCGTGTCGAACGTGATCGGCACGGCGCCCGGGAACGCCAACGTGTCGCCGTCGGGCACCCCCGCCCCGACCACCGTCGCCCGCTGCAACGCCCGGTCGAAGTCGAAGGACGTGGGCACCGCGACGGCGTCGAGGCGCCACTCGTCCCCCCGCCGGTGCACCGGTACCCGGCTGTTGACCGTCTGCGGCGAGCCGGGGTAGCCGAGCACGTACCGCACCACGACGACGGCCCGGGTGCCGTCGCGGTGCGTCGCGAGCACCTGGACGTCGCGCAGCGGCGCGATGCGCTGCTGGCTCTTGAGCACGTCGGCGGTCAGCAGGGTGTGCGGGCCGGCCGGGACGTCCCCGAACGCCAGCGCGGCGGCCGAGTCCCCCCGCGCGAGCGCCGCGAAGTACCCGCGGACGGCGCCGGCCGGACCGGCCGTCCGCTCATAGCCGCGGACCGCCAGCAGCGTGCCCGCCACCAGCAACGCGACGGCCCCCACCACCGCCACCCAGAACAGCCGCCGCCGCACGCGTCACTCGATCCGGCGGCGCCCGGAGAAGGCCCGACCCAACGTCACCTCGTCGGCGTACTCGAGGTCGCCTCCCACCGGCAGCCCGCTCGCGAGCCGGGTCACCGCCAGCCCCATCGGCTTGAGCAGCCGGGCCAGGTAGGTGGCGGTCGCCTCGCCCTCGAGGTTGGGGTCGGTCGCCAGGATCAGCTCGGTGACCGTGCCGTCCTGCAGCCGGGTCAGCAGTTCGCGGATGCGCAGGTCGTCCGGCCCGACTCCGTCAATGGGACTGATCGCGCCGCCGAGAACGTGGTAGCGGCCGCGGAACTCGCGGGTGCGCTCGATCGCGACGACGTCCTTCGGCTCCTCGACCACGCAGATGACCGCCGGGTCGCGGCGCACGTCACTGCAGATGCGGCAGACGTCCGCCTGCGCCACGTTGCCGCAGATCGTGCAGAACTTGACCTCGTTCTTGACCCGGATCAGCGTGGCGGCGAGCCGCTCGACGTCGACCGGCTCGGCGGCGAGCAGGTGGAACGCAATCCGCTGGGCGCTCTTCGGCCCCACGCCCGGCAACCGGCCGAGTTCGTCGATGAGGTCCTGGACGGCGCCTTCGTACATGCGGGTCGGGTGCGCTTACAGCCCGGGCAGGCCGAGGCCGCCGAGGCCACCGCCCAGACCGCTCGTGAGCGGACCCATCTTCTCCTCGGCCAGCCGCGCTACGGCCGCGTGCGCATCGCGGACGGCGGCCACCACGAGGTCCTGCAGCGTCTCCACGTCGTCGGGGTCGACCGCCTTCGGGTCGATCGTGACCGCGGTGAGCTCCCCGCTGCCGGTGAGGGTCGCGGTGACCAGCCCGCCGCCGGCGCTGCCGGTGACCTCGGCCGCGGCCAGTTCGGCCTGCGCGTCGGCCAGCTGCTGCTGCATCTTCTGGGCCTGCTTCATCAGCTGCTGCATGTTCGGCTGTCCGCCGAACCCGCCTCGCTGCTGCGCCACGGTGAGTGCCTTTCGGTTGGTTGCGTCCGACTCTAACCGGCGCTCGTGCGATCCTGGGCGACATGGGTGGACGAGTGCCGCGCGCCCGCCTGCTGACGGTGTCGGTCGTGGGGCTGCTGCTCGCGGCCTGCACGTCCTCCTCGACCGGGGCCGGTTCCGTGGCCCCGCCCGCGAGCGCGAGCCGCCCGGTCCCGACCCCGCCGTCCTCGGCACCGGCGTCGTCCTCGGTCAGCGCGCCGTCGTCGAGCCCGGTCACCACACCGACGCGGCCGCACCGGCGCCATTCGTCCACGCCGCCACCGCCGTCCTCGTCGACTCCGGCCCCGCCGTCCGGACGGCTGACCGTCGTCCTCAACCCCGGCCACAACGGCGGCAACGCGAGCCACACCGCGCAGATCAACCGGCTCGTCCCGGCCGGTTACGGCGCGACCAAGGCGTGCGACACGACCGGCACCGAGACCAACGCCGGCTACCCCGAACACGCCTTCACCTGGGACGTCGCGCAGCGGGTCGGTCGCATCCTGCGGGCGCACGGCATCACCGTGATCATGACCCGGCCGAACGACACCGGCGTCGGGCCGTGCGTGGACGAGCGGGCCGCCATCGGCAACCGGCCCGGGGTCGCGGCGGTGGTGTCGATCCACGCCGACGGCGCGCCGTCCTCGGGGCACGGGTTCCACGTCAACCAGGACTCCCGCCGCCCCGACGG
>Ga0068855_100008328_pt1 | contig 12534 bp, 10 predicted proteins | sample KBSCornC52_FD_66592 | JGI IMG/M metagenome (GOLD analysis project Ga0068855, IMG submission 66592) | Corn rhizosphere microbial communities from Kellogg Biological Station, Michigan, USA - KBS Corn C5-2 | ecosystem: Host-associated > Plants > Roots > Rhizosphere > Soil ...
TCGACGAGCACGACGTGGCGGCGCAGATCTTCCAGCGACACCGTACGCAGGTCGCGGCCGTCGATCCGGACAATGCCTTCGTCAGGGTCGATGAGTCGAAGGAGCAGATCGGCGATCGTGGACTTGCCGCTGCCGCTCGGACCGACCAGCGCGAGCGTCTCGCCTGGCGCCACGTCGAAGGACACCGACGTCAGCAGATCACCGCGGCCCAGGTCGAGCGACACGCGGTCGAACGCGATCGCGCCGGTCACCGCCTTGAATCGAATTGGCGCCGCCGCCTCGATGACGTCCGGCGGCGTGTCGAGGAGTTCGTGCACGCGCGCCAGCGATACCTGCACCGTCGCGAGGCTGGCGTACAAACCCATGAGGGCCTGCACCGGCTGAAGCAGCCGCATCTGGTACGCCATGAAGGCGACGAAGGCGCCCAGCGAGAGTGTGCCGCCGATCACGCGGCGGCCGCCGTAGACGAACACGCCGGCATAGCCAAGCGAGAGGATCAGGCCCGGCACGCTGCCCGCCAGGTACGACCACAGCTGCATCGACATCAGGGCCTCGATGAACGCGGCGTTCTTCCGGCCGAAGCTCGCCACTTCACGATCCTGGGCGTTCGACGTGACGATCAGGCGCATGGCCTGCAGCGTCTCGATGAGAAACGTGCCGACGGCGGCGCCGGCTTCCCGCACGGCCCGAACCCGATCGGCCAGTCGGGCTCTGACGCGCGACAACGCCCAGACGCTGAGCGGCACCAGCGCGACGCCGACGAGCGCGAGGCGTGCGTCCAGCCAGAACATCGCGGCGACGCTTCCCGCGAGGAACAGCGCGTTGCCGACCCACGCCAGCAGCGACTCGGCCGCGACGCGCTGAATCTCGCCGACGTCGTTGTTGACGCGCGCCAGCACGTCGCCGAGTGGCGTGCGCGCGTAGAAGCGAGGCGACAGCGTCTGCAGGTGTCGATAGACCGCGAGCCGCATGTCGAACAGGATGTCCGCTGATACCCGCGTGTAGCGCAGCCCGGTCACCGCCGTCAACGCGAAGCCCGCCGCGGCGCTTGCCGCGAACCAGCCGACGGTTGCGTAGAGCGCGGTGACATCGCGGCCGATCAACGCGCGGTCGATCAGGACCTTCGACAGATACGGCAGGACGAGGGACAGCGCGGTGCTGAGGAGGCTCAACCCCGCGACCAGCGCGAGCCGGCGCCAGTACGGCAGCACGTAGCCGATCGCGCGGCGCAGCTGCGGAGAGATCAACAACGGAGGCTCACATTACTGCGACGGACGCGCCTTCTGCGCCTCCGGCACGACGATCAGTTCCGTGGTGGTGTCGGCGTCGAGCGTGATCGTGCGCAGGTACTTGTACGTGCTCGCGTCGTACACATCGATCGTGTTACCGGCTTGATAGATGTAGAGCAGCTTGCCGTTGGAGCTCGTGCGCAGCGCCATGCGCGGACGGCCGGAGAATTCCATGCTCGATCCGAGCTTGTGGTGCTCGAGGTCGAACGTCCAGAACTCGTAGTGACCGATGTCCTGCAGCAGACCGTACGCGTGCTTGCGGTCGGGCGCGAGGGAGAAGCCGACCGGCCGCGCCGGACCGACCGGCCAGAAGTCGACGCTCTTGCCGGAGAGATTCACGCGCGCCACGCCCATGATCCGGCGGTGCTGCACGGGATCCATGACAGTGAAAATGCCGCTGTAGAACCCTGGCTCCTCGTAGGTCGTGTCGCGTGGCCCGAAATCGAACCGGTTCAGTCCTTCCTCGAGCGGACGCGACAGCTCCCACTTGTCCACCTGCTTGAACTCCGTCGTGTCGTAGATCAGTACATCGTCGGCGAAGAAGTACAGCAGCTTGCCGTCGGGCGAGATCATCACGTTGATGAACTCACGCTCCTCGTTGTTCGGCCACGGAATGGTGCGCGCAATCTTGTGCGCTTTGAGATCGTAGACGGTGAGCGTCGGCGGGCCGATTTCGAAATGATCGATCTTCTTGTCGGCCGACTTCGTCAGCAGGATCACGAATCGCTCGAGCGGATCCGGAATCATGCTGCGGATCCGGACCTTCTTCCGCCCTTCGCTCAGCGTGAAGTGATCCACGCTCTTCCGCGTGGCCACGTCGAGGATCTCGACCTCTTCGCTGATCGAGTTGACCAGATAGAAGTGCTTCTTGTCCTTCGACAGCGTAAGCTGCTTCGGCGCGCCGGAGGTCACGTCGATCGTGCCGGTGACCTTTTCCGTCGCTTCGTCGATGACGAAGATCTTGTTCGGCCACCCACCGATGTAGAGCGTGCCGTTGCCGCCGGTGAGCGTGGGCGGCGCCGCGCCTGCGAACAGAACGGCCGATCCGAGGAGCCCCGCGAGCGCCAGCAGACGTGTCAGCATGATCGTCATCCTGGAAACACCAAATCCAGCTTGCGCCAATCCTTTTGAGCCGACGCGCATTTGCCGGTCCAGTCGGGCGCGTGATTGAGCTGATCGGGCACCTGCGCGGGCCAGAAGCAGCCGACGTGGCAGTCGAAGATGTCGCGCTCGACCGGCTGGCACAGACCTGCGGTGCCGCCCGTATGATCCGCCTCCCAGCCGGGCGAGAACACGAGCGAGCAGCCGAGCGGAATGTGCGGCTTCGGCTGCTGCGGCGGTCCCTGCTGCAGCGCCACGACGTCGTTCTTCTGCTCGGCGGCCGCGTCGACGACGCGGCGCGCTTTCTGGTTGATCGCTTTGAGATGGTTCATGTTGATCTCTGTCGGTAATCAGTGGTCAGTGGTCAGTGATCAGTGATCAGTAATCAGTAGAGTCTTTGGTTCGCGACGGGCCGGATCGAGAATCATCGGTCGCGACTGGTTGCAGTGAGTGATACAAACCGTTGACGAGTCGGCCAACTTCAGCCGACGCATCCAGCACCTGCGTAACGTGGGATTCGTCGAGGAATCCAAGCCTTCCGCCGAGAGTGACCTGTGTCTCCATCTCACACAAGGATCCGTACGCGATCGACAGAAAACGAAGGAAATCCTTGGTCGACTTCCGTCCTTGGCCCTCAGCGATATTTGAAGGGACCGAGACTGCCGATCGCCGCATTTGACTCACGATGCCGAACAACTCTTCTTTCGGACGCGCGGCGGACACTTGGTACACAAGCTGTGCGACATCCATCGCTCGCTGCCATGCAATCAGATCTCGATAACTTCGAATTGTCATGACGACTGTCTCTGACCACTGACCACTGACCACCGTCCCTGTCCGTTACACCACAACTTCCGTCATCGCCTCCTCGCGATCGAAGCGCGCGAGGAACCCGGGATTGCGTTCAGAGAGCTCGCCGTAGATTTCCAGACACGTGTTCGTCCAGCCGCGAATCCATTCGCAGTAATGCAGATTCGGGCGCATGGTGTCGCCGTAGCGGACGTGCGCTTCGTGATAACAGCCGCCGGAGCAGAGGGGGCGCGCCCAGCAGGTGCGGCAGTCCGTCTTGTCGGCGATGTGATGACGCTCGAGAAACGCGGTCTGCGCGCCGCGGTCGATGCCGTCCTTCACGGTGCCGAACTGGTGCGAATCGGATCCCGCGAACCGGTGGCACAGCGCCACGTCGCCCGACGTGGACACGCCGAGCAGACCGAGCCCGGCGCCGCACGGGTACGCCTTGCTCACGCCTTTGTGAATCTCCTCCAGCGTGTCCTTCACGTTGGAGAATCCATGATGACGGTTGTCGGCCACGCTGTCCGCGAAGTCGCGCGCCAGCGCCCGGAACTGATCGAGCATCCGGTCGAACCCGCGCTCGCCGATCGCATATGCCTGCTGCGGCGACGTCGTCACCGGCGCGAAGCCGACCTCCCAGAATCCGATTTCCTCGGTGAGGTGCTTGTAGATCCGCGTGATGTCCAGCGTGTCCGACGTCAACGTGACGCGCGCGCCAATCGGCCGCGTGCGATGGCGCCGGAGCAGCTCCTTGATCTTCGGCGCCACGATGTCGTAGCTGCCGGCGCCGTTGTGGAAGACGCGGAATTTGTCCTGCATCTCCCGCGGGCCGTCGATCGACACCGTCACGCCGACCTGCTGCTCGGCGAGGAACTCGATGATGTCGGGGCGGAGCAGCGTGGCGTTGGTCGTCAGGCTGAAGTCGATCGTCTTGCCCTCTTCGGCGGCGCGCCGCCGGGCGTACGCGATCGTCGACTGCAGCACGGGAAAATTCAGCAGCGTCTCGCCCCCGAAGAACGTCAGGTGCGCCACCTGCCCGCTCTCGCGCAGCAGGAACTCCACGCTGTCGCGAGCCGTCTGCTCGGCCATGAACTTGGGCTGCGCCCCATGCGCGGTGTCGACGATCTTGTCCTCGCCGTACTCGTAGCAATACGTGCAGGCCAGATTGCACTGGTTGGTGACGTTCAACACCATCGTGTTGAGCGGGAACGGCATCATCGGCAGGAGGCGGGGCGTCGTCTCCTCCGGCTGCTGCTCGTAGCCGATCGCGCGCACCTCCAGCAGCTCCGCGATCGCGCCGCGAACGATCGACGCATCGAAGCGATCCGCGAGCGCCGCCACGATGCCGTCTTCGGGTTCGCGGCGATCGCCAACCGCGCGCAGCACCGTCGACGTCGCGTCGTCGAGCGCGAAGATCGCGGCGCTCGGCACGAGATACAGAAAGCCTCGGCCGGCGGCGGTGAAGAGATGAAACTCGCGCGGGACCAGCGCCATCATCGGCCGACCTCCGGTTCGTCCCACTTCATGTAGAGCGGCACGGTCACCAGCAGATGCGCGCGTGCCTTCAACGCGTGCGCGGCGTCCGCCGGAGACGACGCGGACCCGGCGGGTTGATACGTCGCCACGACCCACACGTCGCCGTAGTTGTTGGCGTTGTGCCGCCGTTTCGGGTTCGGACCGTCGACGTTCGGCGTGAAGAGCCCAGACGCCGCGTCGATCGTGCCGACGAAATCCTTGTCGTCGTCGCTGAACGTCGCCGTGTACTCCTCGATGCTCCAGGAGACGTTCACGAGGCCCAGCGCGATGTCGTCTTTCGTGTCAGGTTTGCCGTCCGGACCGTTCGCATACGCGACCGCTTCGAACTGCTGAAGCTGTTTGGGAAAATTGACGCCGCCGACGCGGGCGAGGCCCGCTTGCGGCGTTACCTTGATGAAGTCGACCGTGTTGTACACCGCCACCGACGCTTCGCCTGTCGCACCGGCGAGCAGCACCGATCGACGGCCCGGCGTCGCCGATCCAGCCGCTGAGACCGCCAGGACGATCTCGTCGGGTTTCGCGCTGACCACCCGGTCGACGGTGACGCCTGGACCGAAGGTGAAGTCGGCCGCCGCAGGCTGCGTCGGAAGGTTGGCGCCGAACAGGTGCAGCTCCTGATTCGAGGCGCCAGCGTGCAGCATCGGCTGCGCGATCCCGGTGAGCACGGGATCCAGGCCGACGCGTTCGAGCCGCACGTCGATGCCGAGCTCGTCGTACGCGCCGGTGAACCAGCGGCCTTCGGCGTGGCGCCAATCGCGATCGATGAACAGCACCTCGCGAAGATCGTGCTGCCCGCCGGCGTCGCTGCTGCGTCCGCGCCATTGGTACCCGGTGTAAACGAGGGCGCGCCCCGTGCGCGTCACATGTTCGCCCGTGCGCGGGATCGTGTACGTCGTCTGCGTCGTGAACTCGGTGCTGTCGGCGCTTTGGGAAGCGATGGTCACGGTGCCGAACACCGGACCCTTGCCCGGCTGATATCCCGAGAGTACCCACGTGCCCTTCAACTGGGGCGGACGCATCGTCGCCGACCAGGCCGACCACTCGGGTGTCGCGAGTGGGAACGCCGACGAGAGATGGGCGATCGCGACGTCCATCGGATGACGGTTGTCCGGCGGCCGTCCGTCGGCCCCCGGCTCGCGCTCGAGCGGCCCGGTGCGGCGGAACGCCTGAAAGTCGACGAGCCAGTAATAGCCGCGGTGCATGGCGACGAGCAGCGCCCATTCGTCCTTCGTGCGGCGCTGCGAGATCACGCGTCCAAGCGAATGACAGGCGGAACAGGTGTCGCTCGTGATCTTCTTGTCCTTGTCGGGATCCTTGTCCGACGCGTATTCGAAATCGTCCTGCCGCCGCTCGGCCTCGAACGCGGCCGGCTTGGCTTCCTCGGGGGCGAGACCGTGATGATCGGCGAGATAGCGCAGCACCTCTCGCGCTTCTTCGGGCTCGATCTTCAGATTGTTGAGCGTGACCATCCGTTTGATCGTCAGCTCCCAGCCCTCGGGCGTCGTGCGGCGATACGAGATCCGCGAGAGGCGGCCCTGCGCGTCCGCCTTGTGGCAGGTGCCGCACTTGCGTTTCACGAGGTCGCTCGTAACCGGGATCCCTTCGTCCTTCTTCTCATCGTCGGCGATGGCCGGCGGCGGCGATGACGAGGTCGCCTGTTGGGCGCGCGGCGCCGCAATCCACGCGAAGGGCAGTGCCAGCAGAAGCAGCGCGATCCGTTTCATGAGCGGACATCCTCGTGAATCAACGCCTGCCGCGCGACAAGCAGCGACAGGCCGGTGAGCAGACCATCCATCGGCACCGGTCCGACGTGAGCCGTGTACGCGGAAAACAGCGCGGGCACTTCATCGCACGCCACCGCGAGGCGGGCGAGCGCCGCCAGATTCACGCCAGCGGCGAATCGCACCGGCTCCCGATCGCCCGGCATCACCACGCCCTCACGGAGGACGACCTCGCGTCCTTCGATGTCGGCAACCGGCGTGAAGCGAAGCGCCGAGGCGAGACGGAGCGCGAGACGCGGAGCGGCGCGCAGCTTGTCGAATGCGGCCCGCATGCCGGCGGTTGCCGATGTCGAGGACGACGCGGGCGCCGTCGCCTCCGCGCGCGACGACCAGAACGCGTTGGCGTACGAGTCCGCCGCCTCCTGAAAGAACCGGCCGGCGCGCTGCTGACAGTCTGCGTAGATCGCGCGTTCGCGCGCGGTGTAGAAATCCACCGCCGCGCCCGCCATCGCGGCGTTCGTCAGGCAGGTGTTCGCGACCACGGCGGCGCGCCACGCGGAGGTCATCGCCTTCTTGACGCCCGCCGAGGAGAGCGGTTCGATGAACGATGCCGCGTCGCCGACGAGGAGCACGCCGCGATCCCCGGCGCGCGAAGCGTGGTACACAGATGACTCGCACGCCCACGCAGCCGAGGTCTGTGTCGCCCCGGCGAGGCGCGACGCGATCTCGCGTGCGCGGGCGATCTCGCGCACGTACGCGCGATGCAGCGCGAACGGGCCGGTGTCGTGCCCGCGCCCGCCGATCGCCGACGGCTCGATCATGATCGTGCACTGACGCCGCCGCGCCGATAACGGAACGGACCAGGCCCAGCCGCTGGCGTAGCTGTCGATCACGGTTCGCGTCTGTTCGCCGGCGGGCCAGGACGGACAGTCCCAATCCGCCACGATCGCCATCGTGCGGTAGCGCGCGTCGGTGCGGCGCAATCCGTGCCGCGCGATGATGCCGGCACGTCCGGAGCAGTCGAGGACCATCGAGGCGGCGCACGTGGTGACCCCCTCGTCTGTCGCGTACTCGATCCGATGCGGCTGGCGCGCGAGATCGACGCGCCTGACGACGGCCTTCACGACGCGCGCGCCGGCGCCGAGCGCTTCGCGACGCAGCAGCGCGTCGAAGGCGGGACGGCGCACGTGGAAACCTTCGCCGGACGAAGGCGTCTGACGAGACGCGCCCGCCCACGCGCCGGCATTGCCTGTGTTGGGATGAAACGTGCCGGATTCCACGGCGTCCAGCAGACGAAGGAACGCGAGCAGCTTGCGTGTGCTCGCGGGCAGCGACTCCGCAAGCCCGATTCGCGCCGGCGCCGCCCGGTGCGCGACGATGACCGACCAGCCCCAGGACGCAAGCAGGCGTCCGGCCGTCGCGCCAGCCGGTCCACCGCCGATTACGAAGACGTCGCAGCGCTCGGCGGCAGCCATGGAACGACGCACGATACGCCTGCCCGCGGCGGCGAGTCAACGCGTATGGTGGACCGTGTCAAAGCGAAATAGAAATGTCCCCTCGTTTACGCAATGGAAAATGTCCCCTCACCCGACGAGGTCGGTCGTCATTCGCCGCCGCGAGGTCGGCGATAACGTGGCGGGGCGGTTTCTTGACGAACCGATTCTGGTGCCGTGATGCCGCTCGATCCGGCCGTTCGCCTGCGGCGAACTGGCCGGAATGATGGTGATCGAGCCGGGCGCACATCCGCCAAATTCCCCGTCAGGAGATATGGGCGGTGCTGGCGTATTCGGTCGGATCCGGTAACCCGGCAGCGAGAAACGCGTCGTGCCGCTCGCGGCATTTGCTGCAGGTGCCGCAGTGTACCGGCGGGGAAGAAGGGTGCTCCTCCTGTCCCGCGTGCGTTGAATCGCTGCGGAGCGTCGTCGGGCTCATGCACGACAGGGTCAGGTCGAACGGCACGCCGAGCACCATGCCGCGACGGATGACCTCCGCCTTGCCGAGTTCGGTGTACGGGGCCTCGACCTGAAGCGTGTGCGCCAGCCCGAGCGAGAGTGCACGCGAGATCGCGGATCGGAACTCCGGCGTCGCGTCGGGAAACGGATTGTGCGCGAGCGTTCCCATGACGAGGCGCTCGATGCGCGCCAGCGCGCAGAACACACCGGCTTTTCCCAGCAGCACGATGTTCCGGCCTGGCAAGTAGACCTCTTCGTCACGCGTGTGCCACGCCGGCGGCCGCCCGGTCATCGCCCAGTGCGTCGTCGCATACACGTCGGTCATGTCGACGGTCAGCGTCACCAGCGGTGCAACGCGCGCGCGGAAGGCCGGGCTTGCCAGCAACCGCTCGACGATCGCGCGCTCGGCAGCTTCCCACGCGAGCCCCGCACGGACATAAATCGGGTGCACCTCGTTCCGCGTCGCCTCGTCGGCGACGAGCACGGCGCTGTCGAGGCCGCCGGAGAGAAGAACCGCGCAGTCAGACATGGGCAATTTGGTAATCTGGTAATCTGGAGCGGGTAGTGGGGAAGTGGTGATTTGGCAGTCTGCTGACTCACATTCCAATCCCCAATCAACAATCACCAGATTACCAAATTCCCAAATTCCCAAATGTACTCGGTTACCAAACGCATCGACTTCTGTTACGGCCATCGGCTGCTCGACTACGACGGCATCTGCAAACATCCGCACGGCCACAATGCGGTGGTCGAGATCGAGGTGCGCACCGGCTCGCTCGACAATCGGAACATGGTGTGCGATTTCAGCGACATCAAGCGGATCGTCAAGGGCTGGATCGACGCGTCGCTCGACCACAAGATGATTCTCCGGCACGACGATCCGCTCGTGTCCCCGTTGAAGGCATTGGGCGAACCGGTCTACATTGTGGACAGTAATCCCACCGTCGAGCGCATAGCACGGCTCATCTACGATCACGCTGCGGCAGAAGGTCTGCCGGTCGTGCGGGTCAAGGTGTGGGAAACACCGACGTCCTTCGCGGAATATGGCGACAATTGAGGATCCGACAATCCCGAGATTCTCAAATCCCCAGATTCTCAAATCCTCAAATTTGTGAATGTTTTCCCTGATCGTCTTCGACCTCGACGGGACGTTGATCGATTCGCGTCGAGACATCGCCGATGCCGCCAACGCAGTACTGCAGTCGACCGGCGCGCCGCCGCTCGATCAGGAGGCGATCGGCGCCATGGTGGGCGACGGGGCGGCAGCGCTGATCGCCAGGGCGTTTGCCGCGGCGGGACGACCGGCGCCGCCCGACGCGCTTGAACGTTTTTTGGCTGCGTATGGCCGCGGCCTTCTGACGCATACGCGACCGTATCCGGGGATTTCCGACGCGCTCGACTCGCTCTCCTCGCGCGTGCCGCTCGCGCTGTTGACGAACAAGCCGATCGCCGCCACGCGGACCATTTTGGACGCGCTGGATCTCGCCCGCTTTTTTCCGCGCGATCGCGTACTCGGCGGAGACGGTCCGTTCGCCCGTAAGCCTGCGCCCGACGGCCTGCTGCGGCTGGCGGAGGATGCGGGCGCCGAGCCCGGCCGGACCCTGTTGGTGGGCGATTCGATCGTCGACTGGCAGACCGCCCACGACGCGGGCGCGCGAATCTGTCTAGCGCGCTATGGTTTCGGGTTCGCCACCTTTCCCGCGGATCGGCTGACGGATGGCGATCGCTGGATTGATACCGCCGAGGAGTTGAAACACCTGTAGGGTTTTACTGCGCCTGCTGAGCTGGAACTGTCGGGCTTTGATGCGACGGACCGTCATTACGTAATTAATCATTGGACTTGCGCGTGGCATTATCATTGCTGCCGCTAGCCGGTCCACGCACTGCTCGGATCGGTTGTACGTGCGGGAAGTCCCGTAGAATACCGAAACTATGCCGACGCCATTGAGTGAGGGGCACGGACGATCGACCGGTTTGGTGGACGTGCTCGATCGCGTCCTCGACAAGGGGCTCGTGATCGCCGGCGATATCAAGGTGTCGCTGGCGGAAGTCGAGCTGCTGACGATCCGGATTCGGCTGCTCATCTGTTCCATCGACAAAGCGGAGCAGATCGGGCTCGACTGGTGGAAGTTCGATCACCATCTGTCGCCGGGCAAACAGTTGTTGTCGGCGGAAAACGAAGAGTTGCGGAAGCAGGTGCGCGCGCTCGAACGCCAGTTGAAGGCGCTCGGCCGCCGCCGATCGATCCCGTCGCTGAAATAGGTGCTGTGGTGATCACTGCCGACATCCGCCAGCCCTCTCCGATCGTCACGACTGAAGGAGTGTCCGATGCCCGTTGAACGAGCAGCAGGCGGCACAAGCCTCATCGACGTGCTCGATCGCGTCCTCGACAAGGGGATCGTGATCGACGCGTGGGTGCGAGTGTCGCTGGTTGGTATCGATTTGATCACCGTCGAGGCGCGCATCGTCGTCGCCTCGATCGACACGTATTTGAAGTATTCGGAAGCGGTCAGTTTGTCGAATCCTGTCACGCGTCCCGCAGTGGAGAGCCCGGCGTATGAGGAAGTCGTGGCCGAGAACGCCGCACTCAGAGCGCAGCTCGGCTCGGGGGCCGCTGCGCGCCGCGTTCCCAACGGCCGGCGCCGTGCCGCGTCACGGCGCTAAACGCAACGGTGCCGCGGCGGTCGCCGGCCGTGCCGCGCGGTTCGCGTTCACGCTGGGCCGCGAGGACCAGCTCGCGGCCCGTCTGCGGCTGCTCGAGGGCTTCGTCGGCCGCACGGAGATCGCCGACTGTGCGCGGTACGCGCTGCAGTGGCTCGGCGAGGCGCTCGGGGTTTCGCGATCGATCTGTCTCTTGAAGGCGGCGGCCGAGCCGGCGTTGTTCGCCGTCAGCTCGTATGGATTTCCGGGGACGACCGTGACGAGCTTTGCCGTACCGCTCGAGGAATGGGGCAACCCGCTCATCCCGACGCTCACCGCACGCAAGCCGGTGTTCTTCCCCGCGGCGCATTCGTCCGCGGACCGCAAGCACCGGCCCACAACGCCCTTCGAAGACAGTGCCTTTCACGTCTTGCCCCTCGGTCCGTCGGGTTTCGGCGAGGAGGCCTTCGGTCTGTTGCTGATGAACGGCAGCAGCGCCGGCCCGTCGCGCCCGGAGATTCAGTGGTTCGCCGCGCTGCTCGGCCAGAAGCTCGATCAGATTCTGCGGCAGCAGGCGCTCACCGAGGGGGATCAGAAACAGGGCCGCGAGCGCTCGCTGCTGCACAGCATCATCAACGCGGTCACCGATCCGATTCTGCTCACCGACACCGAGGGGCGCCTGTTGATTGCCAACGTGCGCGCGCTCACGCTGTTCACGGCGACCGAAGAGGAGAGCGAAGGCCGCCGCGGCGCGGTGCGGATGAACAACATGCTGTTGTCGTCCGCGCTGTCGAGCAAGGCGATCGAAGAGACGGGCGCGACGCGGCGCGAGCTGCTGCTCGTCAATCCAGCCGACGGATCCGATCTGCTCTTCGAGCTGCTCAGCACCGTCACCGACGATCCGCGCCACGGCACCGGCGTCGTGTCGGTGCTGCGCAACGTCAGCGACTTGCGCCGTGCGAGCGAGGAGATCGAGGAGAACAACCGCCGCTTGCGCATCGCCGAGGCGCAGGCGCGCGCGGAAAGCGATCGCCTGAACCTGATCATCGACTCGGTGGCCGACCCGATCGTGGTCACCGACGCCGCTGGCGCCACCTCGCTGATGAACGAGCCGGCCGAGCGGCTCTTCACGCTTCAGCAGCGCGCGAGCGGCCTCGAACAGCGCTGGGTGCAGGCCAACGACGCGCACTTTTCGTCGTTCATCGCGGGAATGCTCGTCAGCGCCGACCAGCGCCGCGTCGGCGAGATCGGCCTGATGGATCCGCGCACCGGCGAGGCGATGCCGGTGGAAGCGATCGCCGGAAAGATTCTCTCGGAGCACGGCGAGCTCACCGCCGTGGTCACCATCCTGCACGATCGGCGCGAAGCCATCGAGAAGGCGAATCTGTACGAGCAGTTGAAGCAGGCGTCCGACGAGCTCGAGCGGAAGATCCAGGCCGCCACCGCCGACATCGCGCAGCAGAACGAGCTGCTGCGGCGGCAGGCGATCGAGCTCGAACAGGC
>Ga0068855_100008334_pt1 | contig 12530 bp, 9 predicted proteins | sample KBSCornC52_FD_66592 | JGI IMG/M metagenome (GOLD analysis project Ga0068855, IMG submission 66592) | Corn rhizosphere microbial communities from Kellogg Biological Station, Michigan, USA - KBS Corn C5-2 | ecosystem: Host-associated > Plants > Roots > Rhizosphere > Soil ...
CTGCGCGAGGGTCGCGGCGGCTGCCAGCGTGGTGGCGAGGGGTGCGTTCATGGGGCCCGGGCACGGAGGAAAAAGGCGGGTCCACGCGGGAGAAAAAGGCCTGCAGCGTGGGGTTGAATCGTAACCCAGCGCACCCCGCCAGCCTCTCGTAGGGTCAGCCTATTCGCGCTGGCAACAACCTTCAACCCCGTGTTGTCGTGGCGGTTCTACACTCGAGCAAGCGGACGCCTCGCAGTCGCGCAATCATCGCTTCGCCAGCGGCGAATCCTCCAACCTCCCGCTGCGCCGCAGCGCCACCCAGCCGCCCACCATGCATCGAGACTGGCTCTACCCGTTCTGGATCGCCCATCGCGGCGCGGGCAAGCGGGCGCCCGAGAACACGCTCGCCGCCTTCCGCGAGGGCGCGGCCCACGGCTTCCGGATGTTCGAATGCGACGTGAAGCTGTCGGCCGACGACGTCCCCTTCCTGCTGCATGACAGCGAGCTCGAACGCACGACCTCGGGGCTGGGCATCGCCGGCGAGCGCCCCTGGGCGGCGCTGTCGCAGCTCGATGCGGGCAGCTGGCACGGCGCGGCGTACGCGGGCGAGGCGATCCCCACGCTGCAGGCCATCGCGCGCTACGTGATCGCCAACGGCCTGGCGATCAACCTCGAGATCAAGCCCACGCCGGGCATCGAGGCGCGCACCGGCGACTTCGTGGCGCGCGCCGCGCAGCAACTCTGGACGGGGCTGCAGCCGCCGCCGCTGCTCAGCTCCTTCGAGGTGCCCGCCCTCGAGGCGGCCGCCGCCGCGGCGCCCGGGCTGCCGCGCGCGCTGCTGCTGGAGGCGCTGTGGGCCGGCTGGTTCGAGACGGCGCAACGCCTGTCCTGCCGCGCCGTCGTCACCCATCATCCGCTGATGGATGCGGCGATCGTGCAGCGGCTGCACGCGGCGGGCATGCGCGCGCTGGTCTATACCGTCAACGCGCCCGCCGACCTCGCCCGCATGCGCGCGGCCGGCGTCGACGGCGTCATCACGGACGAAGTCGAGCGCTACGCCGCCGACGCGCGCGCGGCGCGCTGACGCCCGCGCGCGCGGCACGCCTTCGCGCGTGACGCGCCCGCGACCGCCGGCGCCGCCCCGTCAGGGCCGCACCAGCTCCGCGCCGCCGTCGGCCTCGGCCGCCGGCAGCACGGGCAGCACCCGCACCGCGCGCAACCGCGGGTTGCGCCAGGCGGCGACCGTCAGCGCCAGGCCGCACAGGCCCGAGAACGCCAGCGACGCCCGCAGGTCGACATGCTCGCCCAGCCAGCCGCCGATCAGCGCGCCCGGCGCGGCCGGCAGCAGGATCAGCCAGCGCATGGTGCTGGTCATGCGGCCGAGCAGGGGCGCCGGCGTCACCGCCTGCCGCAGCGAGATGAAGTTGATGAAGATCATCACCGCGCCGAGGCCGAACAGCATCAGGTTGGCGGCGAACATCGCCACGCCGATCGGGCCCACGGGCGCGACCGCCACCAGCAGCCAGCCGAGGCTGCACAGGCCGATGCCCAGCGTCATCGCCGGCCCGGGGCCGAGGCGCTTGCTGATGCGCCCGCCCACCAGGCTCGCGAGCACGGTGCCAAAGCCCAGGCACACGTAGCTCAGGCCGACGGCCTGCTCCGACATGCCCAGCGTGCGCGTGGCCATCAGGATGTTGACCACCGTGGCGCTGTTGTTGCACAGCTGCCAGCCGCCCGAGCAGCACGCCAGCACCACCAGCAGCTTGTGCTGCGTCACGAAACGCAGCCCGGCCTTCATCTCGTCCAGGAACGAGTCGCCGCCGGCGCCGCCGCCATTCCTGCGCGCCGGCGGCTCGTCGATGCGGATGCCGCGCAGGATGGCCGCCGACAGCAGCAGCAGCGCCGCGTCGACGAGCAGCGCCACCGGCGCACCCAGCAGCTTGATCAGCGCGCCCGCCAGCCCCGGGCCGGCGACGTCCGCGCCCGAGCTCGCGAGCGCGTTCTTCGCGTTGGCCTCGATCAGCCGGTCGCGCTCGACCACCTGCGTCAGCACGATCTGCGACGCGCTGCCGGCCGTCGTGTAGACCGTGCCGATCGTGAAGGCGACCAGGTAGAGCCAATGGATCGACAGCGCCCCCAGCCACCACGCGAGCGGGATGCTGGCCGAGGCGAGCGCCAGCGTGAGCTCGCCGGCGATGTACACCGGCAGCTTGCGTACGCGATCGAGCCACACGCCCGCGGGCAGCGAGAACAGCACGAAGGGCAGGATCTCCATCGTGGTGAGCGTGCCCATCTGCGTCGGGCTGGCGTGCAGCAGCACGGCCGCGGTCAGCGGCAGCGCCAGCATCACGATCTGCGCACCGAACGAGCTGGTGAGCACGGACGTCCACAGCCGGCGATAGACCGGGTCGCGCAGCAGGTCGCTCGGCGCCAGCGCAAAGCGGGCCTGCAGCGCGCCGCGCAGGCGCTGCAGGGCGGTGCGGTTCGCCGCGAACGTGGCGGCGGACGATTCTTCGGTCATCTTCTTCTCCCTGTCGTCGATCGCCTCGGCGCCTCGTGAGCGCGGGCTGTCGGTTGCCTGGCAGCGGGTCGCCGCAGATGCATGGCGGCTATCGCTGGATGCTCCAGCGATAGCGGGCGGGGCCCGGAAGGCTGGGAGCTAGAACTGCGGGCCGACGGTGACGTCGGCGGCGGCCATCGTGGCCACCTTGCACGGTCGCATCGGCGCCGCGTCGCTTTCGGTGCTGCCGCAGGCCGGCATCGGAGCCGGCGCGGCGGCCGGGACGGCGCCGGGGGCGCCCACGCCCACCAGGTCGGCCAGGCGGCATTGCAGCCGCGGTCCGGCCAGCTGCAGCACCACCGCGGCGACGAGGCCGATGGCGACGACCACGCCCCGGGCGGCGAAGCCGCTCTGAACGCGACGCAGCGACACGCTGCGCAGCGAGCGCGGACGCGACGACGTGTTGCGAGCGTTCATGGACTGCTCCCGGGGTTGGGGGTGAACCCGCATCCTAGCAGCGTGCCCGCGGCGGCGGCAAGCGCCGCGATGGGGGGCCTGTGCGCGCCCGGCAACAGCGCGCGGCGGCCGCCGGCCTGGTTCTTCAGCCCTCGGGCATCTCGTGGCCGCAGGCGGCGCACTCGACGCTCGACAGCGACATCCACGGGAACGCGCGCAGCCAGCGGTGGTTGCAACGCGGGCAGCGCTCGGTGCTGCGGCGCGCGATCAGCGAGAACGTGACGGCGATCCAGAGGATGTCCAGCGTCACGTACAGGCCGTGCGGCGGCACGCCCAACAGCGCCTGCCAGGCCTTGATGACGGCCAGCATCAGGCAGCCGCCCAGCGGCAGCCAGCACCAGATCAGGACGCGGTCGGCGCGCAGCTGCCGCAGCGTGAGGGGGACAGCCGCCAAGTCGCTCAGCTCCGGTAGTCGGCGTTGATCTTGACGTAGTCGTACGAGAGGTCGCACGTCCACACGGTCGTCGAGGCGTCGCCGCGCTTGAGGTCGATGCGCACGGTGATCTCGGACTGCTTCATCACCCGGGCGCCGTCCTCTTCCCGGTAGTCCGTGCGGCGGCCGCCGTCGGTGACCACGGCGACGTCGTCCAGGAACAGGTCGATGCGCGACTGGTCGAGGTCGGCGATGCCGGCATAGCCCACCGCGGCCAGGATGCGACCCAGGTTCGGGTCGCTCGCGAAGAACGCCGTCTTGACGAGCGGCGAGTGCGCGATCGCGTAGGCCGCGAGCCGGCACTCGGCCTCGTCCTTGCCGCCGTCGATGCGCACCGTGATGAACTTGGTGGCGCCTTCGCCGTCGCGCACGATGGCCTGCGCCAGCTGCTGCGCGACCTGCGTGACGGCCGCCGCCAGCGCGCGTCCGTCGGCCGAGTCCAGCGTGTCGATGCGCGCATGGCCGGCCTGCTGGGTGGCCATCACGACGAAGCTGTCGTTGGTGGAGGTGTCGCCATCGATGGTGATGCGGTTGAACGACGCGTCGGCGGCCTGCCGGGCCAGCTGCTGCAGAACCGGCGCCGCGATCACGGCGTCGGTGGCCAGGAAGCCCAGCATCGTGGCCATGTTCGGGCGGATCATGCCGGCGCCCTTGCTGATGCCGGTGATGGTGACCGTCCTGCCGCCGATCGCGACCTGCGTCGACGCGGCCTTGGGCAGCGTGTCGGTGGTCATGATGCCCTCGGCGGCCTGCGCCCAGTGGGCGGCGTCCAGCGCGCCGAACGCGGTGGGCAGGCCGGCCGCGATGCGCTCGACCGGCAGCGTCTCCATGATCACGCCGGTGGAGAAAGGCAGCACCTGCTCGGGCTGGATGCCCAGCAGGCTGGCGGCGGCCTCGCAGGTGCGGCGCGCGCGCGCCAGGCCGTCGGCGCCGGTGCCGGCGTTGGCATTGCCGGTGTTGATGACCAGCGCGCGGATGCCGTCCTGGCCGTCGGCGCCGCCGCGGGCCAGGTGCTCGCGGCACACCTGCACCGGCGCGGCGCAGAAGCGGTTCTGCGTGAACACGCCCGCCACCACGGTGCCGGCGTCGAGCACGAACGCGACCAGGTCCTTGCGGTTGGCCTTGCGCACGCCAGCCATCGCGATGCCCACGCGCACGCCCGGGACGGGGTGCAGGTCGGCGGGCTGGGGGACGGCGAGGTTGACGGGCATGGCAGGAGCTCCGGGATCAGGGCGGCCGCGGGCCGCGAGGAGAGGCGATTCTAGAAGGCACGGCGGACCGATCGCCCGGAAATCGACGTGGCCCGCCTGCGGGCAAGCGGCGCACCCCGCCGCGTCGCATGCGGTCGAGGCGTTCAGTCGCTGCTGCCGCCCCCGCTGCAGCTGCTGCCGCACGAGCTGCCGCCGCTGCAGGAGCTGCCGCAGCTGCTGCCGCCGCTGCAGCTGCTGCCGCCACCGCCGCCGCCGCCGCCGCCGCCGAGGTCGACCGTGCCGCCGCTGTCCCACGACGCCCCGCCGCCGCCCGACCCACCGCCGTCACCGGAACCGCACGACGAGATGCCCGGGCTGCCGCAGGCCCCGCCGAACAGCCCATCGAAGGCCGAGCCGATGCCCGAGGGGACGCCGAAGCCCGAGCCGCCCGCACCCTCCCGCGCCTTCTTGCGCGCCAGTTGCCGCGCCTGCAGGCCCAGCGCGCCGAACTTGTCGTCCAGTCCGGCGAAGCGCGCGTCGCCTGCGAAGGCGGCCGTGCCCATGAGCGCCACGCCCAGCGCCAGCGCGTCGCCCGTGAACGGCGCCTTGGCACTTGTGGCCGGCGCCCTGGCCCGGCGGTACTTCGCGCTCAAGGTCTTCAGCGCGTCCTGCGCGCGGGCGGCCACGCGCGTGGGCCGGCGCGCGATGCGCAGGACCAGCAGCACGTTGGCCGCGGTCAACACCACCGGCACGACGGCCGCGCTGGCCGCGGCCAGCGCCACCAGCACGGCAGAGTCGCCCAGCGGGCGGCCTTCCAGGAAGGGCAGCCGGCAGCGCGCGAAACACACGGCCAGCCACAACGTGGCCACGGCCAGGGCGCGCGCCCGGGCGAGCGGCATCGTGCCGCGGTCGGCGAGCAGCCCTGCGGCGGCCAGCCGGCGTTCGCAGGCGTCGGCCAGGTATTTCACGCCTGCACAGGCGTCGGCCAGGCGCAGGCCGGCATCGGTGGCCACGCGCAGGCAGGCGGCCTCGACCGGATGCCGCGGCGGCGCGGACGAGCCGCGATCGACGGCCAACGCGTGGCGCGGCAGGCCGACACGCTCGGCCTGCGCCGGCAGCAGGAGCATGCCGCGCTGGACGAGCGTCGCGATGCCGGTCATCGCCATGCGTGCCGCGCCGCCGCCGAACCAGGCAACCTCGAAGGGATCGAGCGTGTCGCGCCGATGGGCCTGCCGCACGGATTTCTTCGTTCGCGACACGATCCAGGCCAGCAGGCCCGCCACCACCGCCGCTTCCAGCAGGAACCATTCGATCGACGACGCCATCAGCGGCCAGAGCACGCGCCGCGCACCCGGCAGCAGGCTCAGTGCGAGCGCCAGGGCCACGCAGGCCCAGCCGAGCCGCCGGCCCGGCTGCAACGTCCGCGGCACCGTCCAGCGTGGCCCGGGCATCGGGTCCGACGGCAGCGGCTGGCCAGGACGCGGCCAGACCGCCTCGGGCGGCGCCGCGCCGAAGCCGCGCCGGTAGACCTTGCGCGTGTACTCGTACATCTGGCGGTGACGCGCGGCGTCGCCGCCATCCGAGCGCCCCGGCTCGTGGTGCAGGAAGCGGCCGAACAGCGCCTCGCAGAAGGCCGCGTAGTGCGCCGTGCGAGTGAGGTGCAGGTGCCAGGCCTGGTCGACGTCCTGCGACGGGCTGACCGGCTCCTTGGCGAGCTGCGTCAGCACGAGGAAGCGGCGGTACTCGGCCACGACCGCGCGCGCATGGCCGAGGGTCCAGCCGTTGTCGTCGGCCAGGCGGGTCTCGAAGCCGAGGGGATCGTCCGGGGCATCGAAGCCATGCGCCTCGATGCGCCGCAGCAGCTGGATGGCGCGGGGATGTCCGGAGCCGACCGGCTCAGGGGCGTTCATGCGGGGCCTTTCGTTTGTCGAGCGGGTTATAGCCGGAGCCGGCGCTTCGGCCGCTCGGCCATGGACCGGGATTCGGGCATTCGTGCACGCATTCATCCGCCGCACCCGCCGCAGCCGCCGCCGCATCCCCCGCCGCCACCGCATCCGCTGCCGCCACCGCACCCCCCGCCGCCGTCGCCCCCGCCACTGCCGTGGCGGGCGCGCGCAAGTCGCATGCCCTCGGATCCGATCGCGTCATCCAGGCCGCCGAAGCCTGGCTGCGCCAGGACCGCGGCCGGTCCCAGCAGGGCCAGCGTCATCGGCAGCAGGCGCGGGGCGATGCGGGGGGCGCGGCCGCTGCGGCTGGCGCGCTCTTCGGCCGGAGTGCGTTCGGCACGCAGGGATTCGCCGAGCCCGCGCAGCGCACGTTCGCCGCGCCAAGTGCCGCCGCCGCGCAGCGTCAGGAGCACGAAGCTCACCGCGGTCGCGAGGGTCAGGAACACCAGGAAGCCCATCGGTCGGAACGTGCCGATCGCGTGCCCGATGCGCTCGAGTTCGACGGCCAGCCAAGCCCCGGTGACGATCGCCACGGCGGCCCGCGCCGGCGCGATCGTGGCGTCGTCGCCCGCCAGTCCGGCGCGCCGCAGCCGTGCACCGATGCGCATCGACCACGACCGCAGCGCGATGTCCGCACGCTGAAAGCGCAAGATGCCGTCGCGCGCCGCCTGCAGGCAGGCGCCCTCGACGGGGTGCAGCGCCCCTTGCGGAGCCTCCTGCACCACCACGAGACGGGTGACCGCGTGGCGCCGCCGGCCGACCCCCTCGGCCGTCGTGCGCAGCGCCAGCCGCCCGCGATCGACCAGCAGGCCGATCGCGGTGGCGACCACGCGACCCTTGCCGCCCGACAGCCAGGCAGCCTCATAGAGGTCCAGGGTGTCGCGTGGCGAGCCGCGCTGGAAGGGCGCCGTCGACAGGCACCCCAGCACGACCAGCAGCATCGTTGCCGGCACCGCGAAATGAAGGAAGCCGGGGCCGCTCACGTCGTGCGAGGCGTCGAGCACGCCCAGGCGGTTCAGCAGCATCGCCAACGCGAGCGCGGCAAGCAGGCCGGCGATCGCGAGCATCCAGCCCGGTTGCAGCGCGGCCGGCAGCCGCAGCATGGCGGGCGCCGGTGCGGGCGGCGAGAAGCGCTCGTCGACCTCCGGCCACACGTCGCGCGGCGCGGGCGACTGGAAGGTGCGTCGATACAGCGACAGCGTGCCCACGTACATGCCGCGATGGCGCTGGTGCTCGTCGGAGCCGGGCTCGGCCGGCCGGTGGTGCAGGAACCGCCCCAGCACCTCGCGGCAGAAGCGCTCGTAGTCGGCGGTGCGGGTGAGGTGGAGGTGCCAGGCCTGGTCGACGTCGTCCGACGGACACACCGGCGTGCCGGCGACCTGCGTGAGCACGAGGAAGCGGCGATATTCGCGGACGACCCGGACGGCGTGTCCGAGGGTCCAGCCGTTGTCGTCGGCCAGCCGGCACTCGAAGGCGAGCGGATCGCCCGGTGCGGAAAGGGGGTGGGCCTCGATGCGCGCCAGCAGCGTGGCGGCGCAGGTGCGGGTCTCTTCGTGAGAGTGGCTGGTGATGGGAACCTTCCTTTTCTTGTTGTTATGGTTTCTTGTTGTTGTCGGGCGAAGTGTCGAATCCGACTGCCGCAGCGGCAATCGTGGGAAACCACATCCGCGCGACTGCGCGCAGGACGAGGGCTTGGCGTGCACGCGTGGATCCTGCGACCGCGCGCAGGATGACAGGGTGGGCGCTCCGCGATGACAGGCTTGGCGCTCCGCCGGGACAGGGTTGGCGCTCGGCGATGACAGGGTTGGCGCGCCACGGATCTGGGCCAGTGCCGGCCGCTCCTGCACGCCGTTGCGCCCCGCGGCTTGCCGCCAAGCCGTCATCCTGCGCGCAGCGAAGCGAAGTCGCAGGATCCACCTCGGCCAACGCGCAATGCGGTCGAAGGCCCGGCGTGCACGCGTGGATCCTGCGACTGCGCGCAGGATGACAGTGTTGGCGCTCCGCGATGACAGTGTTGGCGCTTCGCGATGACAGTGTTGGCGCTCCGCGATGACAGTGTTGGCGCTTCGCGTTGACAGTGTTGGCGCTTCGCGTTGACAGGGTCCGCGCTCTGCGATGACAGGGTTGGCGCGCTGCGGATCAGGGCCGGTGCCGGGCGCTCCTGCACGCCGTTGCGCTCCGCGGCTTGCCGCCAAGCCGTCATCCTGCGCGCAGCGAAGCGAAGTCGCAGGATCCACCGCGGCCAGGGTGCACCTGTGAATCCGGGGCCGTCCTCGCCGGGCGCGCCTATTCGATGACGGAGTTGCGCGCCGCCTCGTCCTGCTGATCGTCGGGCAGGTGGATGCTGCCGGCATGGAAGTCGTACTCGAAGACTTCACCGTGGCGGCCCCATTCGATGACGGTCTTGAGCACCCGCTCGGCCTCGGCCGGATCGAGCTGCTGCTGCAGCAGGCGCAGGAACGGCTGCTCGGGCAGCGCGCGCTCCGGATCCTGCTCCAGGCTGTGGCGGATGTGCGCGGCCAGCGGCACGTTGGCGAGCACCTGCTGGCCGAACAGCTCCTGGCGCAGCGCGTGGTCGCCGTCGACGTAGCGCCGGCCCAGCAGCGTGAGGTGCAGGTCGCCGCTCTGCACCCGCGCCAGGCCCAGCAGGTCGATGGCGCTGGCCACGGGCAGCAGTTCGTCGTCGGTGAGCTCCGATTCCTCGGCCAGCTTGGGCAGGTCGGCCTCGCCATGGAACGGCGCGCCGGCCAGCAGTTCCAGCAGGCCTTCCATGCGCGCCACGTCGGCCTCGGGCAGGCGGTCGTGCAGGCGCATTTCCTCCGGCTCCTCGGCGGCGCGGCCGGCGCGCACGGCACCGGCGGTCATCAGCGCGTAGACCTCGTCGATCAGCGCGCGCACGCCGGCGGAATCGGGCACGCGCGGGCGCGGCAGGTCGATGGCGAGCTGGAAGCGCACGCGGCCGGGGTCGCTCGCGAAGATCAGGATGCGGTCGGCCATCAGCACCGCCTCCTCGATGTTGTGCGACACCACCAGCATCGCCTTGGTTGGCATGCCGCCCTGCGTCCAGAGCTCGAGGATGTCGTCGCGCAGGCGCTCGCCGGTGAGCACGTCCAGCGCGGAGAACGCCTCGTCCATCAGCAGCACGTCGGGTTGCGTGACGAGCGCGCGCGCGATGCCCACGCGCTGGCGCATGCCGCCGGAGAGCTCGCGCGGCAGCGCGCCCTCGAAGCCGGCCAGGCCGATCAGGCTGATCGCGTTCTCCGCGCGCTCGGCGCGCTCCTCGCGCCCGATGCCGCGCGCCTCGAGGCCCAGCTCGACGTTCTGCTGCACCGTCAGCCACGGAAACAGCGCGAACGACTGGAACACCATGCTGATGGCCCGCGCCGGCCCGTACAGCGGCTGGCCGCGGTACTGCACGCTGCCGGAGTCGACGCCGATCAGGCCGGCCATGATGCGCAGCAGCGTGCTCTTGCCCGAGCCCGACTGGCCCAGCAACGCGACGATCTCGCCCTCGCGCAGCGTGAAATCCACGCCCTCGAGCACCGGCCGCTCGCGCCCGTCCGCCGCGCGGAAGGACTTGCGGACGTCGTTGATCTTGATGATGGGGGAGCCGTGCTTTTCCATGGTCTGCTCGATCAGAAGTGCATGCGTTCTTCGGCGATTCGATACAGGCGCCGCCACACGAAGTGGTTCATGCCCATCACGAACACGCACATCACGCAGATGCCCAGTGCGATGCGGTGGAAGTCGCCGTCGGCCGTCCAGTGGGCGATGTAGCTGCCCAGGCCCTGGGCCTCCAGCTTGGTGTCGCCCCAGCTCACGTACTCCGACACGATGCTCGCGTTCCACGAGCCGCCGCTGGCCGTGATGGCGCCGGTGACGAAGCTGGGGAACACCGCCGGCAGGAAGAAGCGCTTCCAGCGCAGCCAGCCCGTCAGGCCCAGGTTGCCCGCGGCAAAGCGCAGCTCCGACGGAATGGACGACGCGCCCGCGATCACGTTGAACAGCAGGTACCACTGCGTCCCGAACACCATCAGCGGCGACAGCCAGATGTTGGGGTTCAGGTGCCAGTGCACGATGAACACCACCACGACGGGGAACATCAGGTTGGCCGGGAACGCCGCGAGGAACTGCGCCACCGCCTGCAGCCGCCCCGAGACGGCGGGCCGCAGCCCGATCCACACGCCGATGGGCACCCACACGAGCGAGGCCAGCGTGATCAGGACGACCACGCGCAGCATCGTCGCGCAGCCCAGGAGGAAGACGTGCCAGACCTCGGCGAAGCCGACCTCGGCATGCACGAAGGTGTAGAGCTCGTAGACGGCGTACAGGCCGCCCGCGGCGATCAGCGCGTCCCACACGCGCGCCAGCGTGCCGCTGTGCGGCGTCGCCCGGGCGCGGATCGACGTGCCGTCGTGCTTCATGCGGAACCACGTGAACGTGCTTTCCAGCGCGTGGGTGAAGCGCTCGCTCAGCTTGGCAATGCGCTCGGTGCGGCGCGACCACGTCAGCAGCCACGAGGTCGGCGCGGTCTCCTGGCCGGCTTCCTCGAAGCGGAACTTGTCGGCCCACGCCACCAGCGGGCGGAACAGCAACTGGTCGTACAGCACGATGCCGATCAGCATGCCCAGGATCGCCCAGCCGATGGCCTGCAGGTTGCGTGCCTCGATCGCCATCGCGATGTACGAGCCCACGCCCGGCAGCTTGATGTTCTGCCCCGAGACGGCGATGGCCTCCGACGCGACGACGAAGAACCAGCCGCCCGACATCGACATCATCATGTTCCACAGCAGCCCGGGCATCGCGAACGGCAGCTCCAGGCGCCAGAAGCGCTGCCACGCCGAGAGCTGGAACACGCGCGCGGCTTCCTGCAGCTCGCCGGGCACCGTGCGCATCGACTGGTAGAGGCTGAACGCCATGTTCCAGGCCTGCGACGTGAAGATCGCGAAGATCGCGGCGCACTCCACGCCGAACAGGTTGCCGGGGAACAGCGCGATGAAGCCGGTCACCGTGATCGACAGGAAGCCCAGGATCGGGATCGACTGCAGGATGTCCAGCAGCGGCACCAGCACCTTCTCCGCCGCTCGCCAGCGCGCGGCTGCGGTGGCGAACGCGAAGCTGAACAGCAGCGAGAACACCAGGGCCAGCAGCATGCGCAGCGTCGTGCGCAGCAGGTAGTACGGCAGTTGCAGCGGATCGAGCGACAGCGGGATCGCATCGCCCAGGTGGTACGGCTTGGTCATGCCGGTGGCACCCAGCCCCGCCAGCACCAGCGCGGCCAGCACCAGGGGCAGCAGCGCCCAGTCCCAGCGATTGCCGGCCTCGACGACCTGCCTGGGGAAGAAATTCCTCTCGAATGCCATGGGCAGGGATTGTCGCGGCTAAACCTTGTGCAACAAGGACAAAGCCGCATCCGGCGTCGCGCCGATGCGGCTTTGTGGTGAACACGCCCGCGTTCAGCAAGGCGTCACGGATCGGTCACGAGTTCCGGCGCCGCCGCCCGTCAGATCCAAGAAAAATTCAAGGGGCAAGCGAGCGTGGGGGCGTCATCCCCCGGGCCGCACGCGGCCGGCCCCGCGGGGGGCAGCGAGCGCGCGCGAAGCCTCCCCTCCGGGGGACAGCGAGCGTGGGGCTAAGCCAGTTTCCCGTGGCATTCCTTGAACTTCTTGCCGGAACCGCACGGGCACGGGTCGTTGCGGCCGACGCGGCGGTCGGGCAGGTTCGGGTTGGCGGCGGACAGGCCCTCGGGCGCGGGCTCCTGGCTGACGCTGCCGTCCTCGTTCGGGTGCGTGTACTGCACGTTGCTGACGTGCTCGACGCGCTCCTGCGCGGCCTGGGCCGCCTCGGCGGCCTGCTCCTGCGTCTGCACGCGCACCGTCAGCAGCACCTTCGTCACGTCGGTCTTGACGGTGTCGATCAGCTGCGAGAACAGCTCGAAGGCCTCGCGCTTGTATTCCTGCTTCGGG
>Ga0068855_100008336_pt1 | contig 12529 bp, 10 predicted proteins | sample KBSCornC52_FD_66592 | JGI IMG/M metagenome (GOLD analysis project Ga0068855, IMG submission 66592) | Corn rhizosphere microbial communities from Kellogg Biological Station, Michigan, USA - KBS Corn C5-2 | ecosystem: Host-associated > Plants > Roots > Rhizosphere > Soil ...
GCCGTGGCACGAAAACGTCCAACCGCCTCCCCAAGGCAGAAAAACGGCCGCGCCCGGCCGCCATACGCCGACCAAGGACAGGTTTCGAGCCCGGCGTAGGCCAGCGCAAAACGTGCCCCGGCAGCGCTCTCACCCACATGGGTCTCCCGACTCCCATACAGGCCACCGAACAGCCGCAGCTCGGGCAGTGCTACCGGCAATATTCCCAGACTGAGCTCCGACGCAAAGGCAATGCCCGGCAGAGCTCCGCCAGCGGCGACCGCTCCGAGCTCGACATCCGCATGCCAGGGTTCACGCGGCGCGTAGCTGTCCGCTGGAATGTAGAGCCGCGTGGCAGATGGTGTCGTTTTCGGGCGAGCAACCGGGCCGGCGCTGCTCGGAGCGGGTGGCGTTGGCGTCGCGGCACTGCCGGCGTCGGTCGAAGGCTCTGGTTGCGCTGGCGCAGGCTCGGGAGGCGGCGCCTCCACCGGTGGTGGCGGGGAATCGACGAGCAGCGCGATCACGAGCGCGAGCGATTCGTCGAGCGCCGAGCAGTGCGGCGCGCTGCTCTCTAAGCTGCGTTGTCCGAGCGACACGCCTGCGGCGGTCGCCAAGCTGAGCTCCGCAGACCAGGTGCCGTCCTCGGCGCGAGCGAGCGCGAGCCGAATGCGTAGCTGCGCGCCGTCCGGAGCGACGAACACCTTGCGGTGTAGCCGCGCCTCGACCGCGCGCTGCAGCGCGCCCGCTTCGATGCATTGCTCGGTACCCGCCGCGCGCTCCATGTCCAGCGCCGCGTCCACATGACTGGACGCGAACGCAGGCCGAGCGAGAAGAAAGCCCCACAGGCCAAGCCAGGTCGTTGCAAGCGCGCGCATCGATGGTGCTGGGAACGCACCATATCAGCATCGCGTGCGAGGCCTAGCGGCTCGTCCGGCAACCCTGACGAACGGCCGTTACTGCACGAGGCAACTGTTTTGGGTGAGGCAGTCCGCTACGCAAAGTCGAGCATTTGGCCGGCTTGCCAGCGCGCGTCGGAGCCGAAAGACTATTACGGCGTCAGCGTGCAGCCCGGTTGGTTCGAACACTGGGTCGTAGTCAGACCGGAACACGTGCTCGGTGCCGTCCCGGAGCAGAAGGTATAGGAACAGCCCGAGATGGCGTAGCACGAGACAGGAGAAGAATAGGTACTGCACGCATTCTGCGTTCCGTCACAATGGGCAGCCACAGGACCCGCCTGGGGTACCCAAGTACAACCATTCTTGCACAGCGCTGGCGAGGCAAAGACCGAACATGGCGTCGACGGAGTTCCGGCGCACTTCGCATCCCCGTTGCAGCCCATCGCGTTCGCGCATTGCTGGCTGTCGAGGGCCGAGCACGCGGTCGGAGTGCCCGTGCACGTCTGCGCCGCGCCACCCGAGCCGCCCTTGCCGCCACTGCCGGCCGTTGCGCCACCGCTGCCCGCGGCTGCGCCACCCGTGCCGCCGGTCGTTGTTCCACCTGTGCCCGCACTTGCGCCACCCGTGCCGCCGCTCGCGCCGCCGGTGCCCGCGGTTGCGCCACCCGAGCCGCCGCTCGCCGCGCCGCCAGTTCCGCCCGTGCTCGGCGCGCCAGCTTCTCCCGCGGAGCCGATCATTTCGCCGGCCGCGCCCGCGACCGCCCCCATGCCACCCGAAGTCATTCCGCCAGTGGTCACGGTTCCATCGCTGCCGCCTGACGTATTGCTCGTGCCGCCGCTCGTCGTGCCGCCAACGTCGGATCCGCCGCTACCGCCGGATCCGCCGGTCGTGCCGCCGCTGGTGCTGTCGTTCGAACTACAGCTCACGCCGACGAGAAGCACACACGGAACTAAGATGACCCAGGAAAGTTTTTTCATGTCCTATGAAGTGGTGAGGATGATTGAAAATTACGAGAGCTCGTTTTTGCGACGATTGCTGGCGAATATCGCCAGTTGAAACGCCGATTCACTGATTCACTGATTCACTGATGCAAAGCGGGCACTGCGCCGCCGCGGACTGCCGAGATGGTTTCGAAGCCGAGCAGCGCCGCTGTGCCGCAAAACACCGCAAAAAAGAGCAATGTCGAGCCCAACCGCCGCAGGCGCGTGGGCTCGGGCCCTGACGCCGACGGTACGATCGACAGCAGATTGTCGACTGAATAGCGCGGTGACTCGTTCCAAAACTGCTCTTCGGTGCCGGCCGCCGAGAGCTCAGCCTGCTCGGGAGCGTCGGGCGCGGGCGCAGAAATGCCGCTGCAATTTGCCATTTGCTTGCGATTCCCTCAGTCGCGCAACGGGCGCGCAACTCGGAGGGTCAGTGGGGCATAAGTCAAGATCTTATGATTGCCGACTCGAGTCCGTTTGGCTCAACGCCTACACCGGCTGCGCTCGGCTCACCCTTTGCCGCGCTCGGCGGCGCCGGAATTTCGGTCACGTCATAAAAGCGGCCCGCGGCTGCCACTCACTAGCTCGTACACCGACCCGATCCGCCCAATTCTGGGAAGAAATACGGAGAATCAGGATGCGAATCGCGCGAAGTCTACTGGCCACGTTCATCATCGCTACGGCTGCTTGGACGGGGTGCGGAGGGAGTAACTCGACGACGGGTGGCTCCGCCGGCAGCGCGGCTGCGGGCTCGGACAGTGGCGGCAGCGTGGGCACGGGCGGTTCCAATGCACACGCCGGCTCGACGAACAACGATTGTCACGCGGTCGGCGACGCCTGCGCCGCGAGCGGTGATTGCTGCTCTGGAGTCTGCGATCCCAAATCGGGTTGTGTGGCCGCGCTCACGACTTGCGCCGCCGCGGGTAACGCGTGCTCGGCGAGCACCGACTGCTGCTCGCTGAGCTGTACGGGCGGCAAGTGTTCGACCACTCAATGCGTCTCTGACGGTAGCGCGTGCACGAGCAACGACGGCTGCTGCAGCGGCACGTGCGGTGCGGATAAGACGTGCACGCCGCTCAGCACCAGTTGCAAGAGTGCGGGCAACACCTGCGCCGGCAATGACGACTGTTGCTCCGGCTTGTGCGACAGCGGCAAACATTGCGCGCTCGGCTCGTCGTTTTGCATTCAGCCCGGTGACGCCTGCGCACGCGACACTGATTGCTGCACCGCCAACTGCGTGATCGAGACGGGCCACACCATCGGTGCCTGTGCGGCTCCGCCGAGCGGTCCCTCCTACTGCACCAAGGTCGACGGCATGTTGTGCTCGGGTTGCGGCGATTGCTGCAGCCGCTTGTGCGCGCCCGGTCCGGCTGGTGTCTCGATTTGCCAACCGGCGAGCGGTTGCCACGTCACGGGTGACTTGTGCCTGAAGGACACCGACTGCTGCGGTGGCGACCCGAACAGCGGCCTGCCCGGCGCGGGCAACGGCCAATGCCACCTCGACCCGAGCGGCAAAATCGGTATTTGCACGAACCCGATGAACGGCGGCAACAACGCCTGCAATCCGGAAGGCAACGTGTGTCACTATTTGGCAGATCCAGGCTACGCTTGTACGAGCTCGTCGGCGCGCTCGGATTGTTGCGGACCGGAGACGCCCAAGTCGCTGATGTGCAAGCTCGACCCGCTCGGCGTGCCGCGCTGCCTCGGCGTCGGCATGTGCCACGAGGCCGGAGACGTGTGCGCTGCCGCGGCAGACTGTTGCGACAATGCGCCGTGCGTACCGGATGCAACCGGTGCGCTTCACTGCTCGGCAGCAAAGTGCGTGCCGACGGGCGATAGCTGCACCATCAACGGTGATTGCTGTCCGGGCGGCCTGTGCCATCGCGCTCCGGGCTCTACGGTCGGCAGCTGCACGGGCTCTGGTGGAACGGGCGCCGGCGGAGGCTCGGGCACCGGCGGAGCGAGCACGGGCGGCGGAGCGGGTGTGGGCGGCGCGCCGCCACCGGTCTGCGCGGAGTACGGTCAGATCTGCAATGTGGACGGTGACTGCTGCAACGGCGTACCGTGCACGTTCGGCATTTGCTCCGAACCCGTCGTCAAGTGATCGGCACCATTCTGACACGAACCGCGAGGACATTCTCAAGATGAAGCGCAGCCAGCTTTTGCATGCACCGCTCTGGCTTTCGTTGGCCTGCGCACTCGCCAGCGCCTGCGGCAGCTCGGGCTCCGGGAGCACGACGACGAACACCGGGCAGGCCTGTAAAACCGTTGCCGACTGCTACCCCGGCATCGACGCCGGGGCCCTGCTCGGTGCACCGAGCTGCTTGACCGCCGTGCAGAACGGCTACTGCACGCATCACTGCGCAAGCGACGACGACTGTTGCGCAGTGCCCGGTGAGTGCCCGAATAAGCTTGCGCAAGTCTGCGGCCCCTTCGAGTCGACCGGCGAAATGGACTGCTTTTTGAGCTGCGAAGACGCGCTCGTCACGCAGACGGGGCTGAGCGATGCCAACGCTTTCTGCGCAAAGTACGCGAATACGACGTTCATTTGCCGGTCTACGGGCGGCGGCTCGCTGAACCGAAAAGTGTGCGTGCCAAACGGCTGAGCGCGAAACTCGATAAGAGCCGTCGAATCACGCGGTCGGAGTGAAGCGGGCCGACCGTCCGAATGGCCTGGCCTGGCTCCCCTCACCTGCTCCTAGCCGAGCAGGTGGAGCCGAGTGCCGCCCATGCACTCGAGTTGCGTCCCTCTGAAGATCCAGACTAACGTTTGCGATCTTGGCCGATCTATCTTCGGCTTCAAAAAGGAAGAGGGACACGCGATGAGCAAGAGATGGTGGGTATCTGCGTTGCTTGGCTTGAGTGCGATGGCGGTGACCGGAGCGGCCGCGGCCGAGCCGAGGATGCATGACGGCTTCTATTTTCGTGGTGCGACGGGCTTGGGTTACACGCGCAGCAGCGTTTCCTATTCGCCCGCTGTTGCCGGATTCGGGGACCAGTCCCTCGGTGGCGTGTCGATCGGTTTCGATGCCTGGTTTGGCGGCTCGCCGACGCCCGGGCTCGCCATTGGCGGTGGCCTCACCGGTTACGATGTGCCGAGTCCAACCTTGAAAGTGGGCGGCAGCTCGGCAACGTTCGATGGTCACGAGACACTGTCGATCATCGCTCTGTTCGGCGATTACTACTTCGATCCGACCAAAGGCATGCACCTCGAAGGCTTGGTCGGCTTCGGAGCCCTGGGGCTCACCGCAAGCAACGGGCAGACGAGCAACAACGATCCGAGCGGTCTCGCGCTGGGTCTCGGCTTCGGCAATGACTGGTGGGTGAGCGACGAATGGAGCATCGGCGTGCTCGGCCGCTTCATCTATGCTCCGCTGAGCTATTCGGCCGGTGGTCAGAGCCTCAAGTACTCGACCATCACGCCCGCGCTGATGGCGACGTTCACGTACAACTGACGCGAAGCGGGACCTCGGCGAGGCTCGAGGTCCCGCGTCGCGCTTCAGGGTGCGGCAAGCTTGCGGCTCTTCCAGATCGCGAACAGCGCCGGATATACCGTGAGCTCGAGCAGGAACGACGTGACGAGGCCGCCGACCATCGGGGCCGCGATGCGCTTCATCACGTCAGCGCCTGTGCCCGTGCTCCAGAGCACCGGCACGAGACCGATGATCATCGTCGAGACCGTCATCAGCTTCGGTCGAAGCCGCTTGGCTGCGCCCTCCACGATCGTCTCGCGCAAATCAGCCGCTGAATGGAGCTGCCCGTCGCGCTTTCGCCGTTCATAAGCGAGCGTGAGGTAAAGCAGCATCACGACGCCAGTTTCTGCGTCGAGCCCCGCGAGGGCGATGATGCCGACCCAGACCGCGACGCTGATGTTGTAGTGGAGCAGATACAAAAGCCAAACCGCGCCGACCAGCGAGAACGGCACCGCGAGCATCACGATCGCCGTCTCGGTGAAGGATTGGGTGCTCAGATAAATCAGTAGAAAGACGATGCCGAGCGTGAGCGGAATCACCCACTTCAAGCGCGCTTTGGCGCGTTCGAAGTATTTGAATTGGCCCACCCAGTCGAGCCGCGTGCCGGCCGGCAACACGGCGTCGCGGCTCACGACTGTTTTGGCCTCGGCCACGTAATCCGCGATCGGCCGATCGGTGTCGACGAACACAAAGCCGACGAGTTTACCGCCCTCGCTGCGAATCATTGGGGGCCCGAGCACGCTGCGAATGTTCACGACCTCGGAAAGCGGCACCTGCTTGCCGTCGGGGGTGCCGATCAGGATTCGCCCGAGTTGTTCGGGATCGTCCCGGTACTCCCGGGCGTAGCGGACCGAGATCGGGTATCGCTCGCGGCCTTCCACCGCTTCGGACACGTTGTCCCCACCGATGGCTTGCGCGACGACCATGTTCACGTCCGCGACGCTCAGCCCGTGACGCGCGGCGTCCTCGCGCTTGACCTCGAAATCTAGGTAAAAACCACCGGTCGAGCGCTCGGCGAAGGCGCTGCGCGTGCCAGGGATTTTGGCCACGGCGTGCTCTACCGAAATGGCGGCCTGCTCGATCGCGTTCAGATCGTCGCCGAAGACTTGAATGCCGAGCGGGCTGCGCACGCCGGTCGCGAGCATTTCGGTGCGCGTTTGAATGGGCATCCACCAGACGTTGGGCATGCCCGGGAAATGCAGCTTCTCGTCCATGCGCTGAATCAGACCGTCCCAAGTCAGGCCCTTCCGCCACTGGTCCCGCGGTTTCAGCGTGACGATCACTTCGGCCATGCCGAGCGGGGCGGGATCCGTGGCCGTCTCCGCGCGCCCTTCCTTGCCGAATACGGTCGCGACCTCGGGGAACGCCTTCAGCTCGCGATCCATGACTTGCAGCAAGCGTGCGGCTTCGTTCTCCGACATGCCCGGCGGCGCGGTCGGCATGTACAAGATCACCCCCTCGTTCAGCGGCGGCATGAACTCGCTCTTCAGGCGAGTGACGGCAGGCGCGGTCAGTGCGACGATCAGTAGCGCTAGGCCGACCACCAGCCAACGCTGATCCACGACGAAGCGCACCACCGGCGAATAAGCGGCGGTCAACCAGCGATTGACCGGATTTTTGGCTTCATCCCGAACTTTGCCGCGAATCAGCAGCACGGCCAACGCCGGGGTGAGCGTGACCGCCAAGATCGCCGCAAAGCCGATGGCGTAGGTCTTGGTGAACGCGAGCGGTTTGAACAACCGGCCCTCGGTGGCCTCGAGCGTGAACACGGGCAAAAAGGAAATCGTGATCACGAGTAACGAGTAGAAGATCGATGGCCCGACCTCCTGCATCGCGCGCACGATCACCGTCGTTTGCGGCTCGCTCTTGCCCGTCGCCTCCCAGTCCGCGAGCTGCTTGTGAATATTTTCGATGATGATGATCGAAGCGTCGACCATTGCGCCGATCGCCACCGCGATTCCACCGAGCGACATGATGTTGGCAGTCAGGTGCTGCTCGGACAGCGGAATGAACGCCAAGAGCACACCGAGTGGCAAAGTCAGAATCGGAATCAGCGCGCTCCGCGCGTGCAGCAAAAACACGAAGATCACCAAGCTGACGACCAGCATCTCCTCGATCAGCGTGTGGCGTAGAGTCGCCACCGAATCTTCGATCAAGCCCGAGCGGTCGTAGGTGGTGACGATTTTTACGCCTTCCGGCAGCCCGCGTTCGATTTCGCGCAGTCGATCCTTGACCGCGTCGATCACGGTCAGCGCGTTCTCGCCGTAGCGCATGATCACGACGCCGCCAGGCGCCTCACCCTCGCCGTCGAGCTCGGCCACGCCGCGACGGATGTCGGGCCCGATGCTCACCACCGCCACGTCGCGCACTCGGATCGGAGTGCCGTCCACGACCTTGACCGGCGCGCGACCAATGTCGTCTGGGGTTTTCACGTAACCGCGCCCGCGAATCACCTGCTCGTGCCCCGCGATCTCGATCACCCGCCCTCCGACCTCCTGATTCGACGCGCGCACGGCCCGCGCCACGTCCTCGGTCGTGATGCCGAAGCCGAGCAACTTATTGGGGTCGACGTTGACCTGATATTGTTTGACGAAGCCGCCGACGCTGGCGACCTCGGCCACTCCCGGTACGCTCTCCAGCGCATAGCGGACGTTCCAATCCTGTAGCGAGCGAAGCTGCTGCAAATCGTGCTTTCCGCTCTTATCCACCAGGGCATATTCGAAGACCCAGCCGACGCCCGTCGCGTCCGGTCCGAGCGTCGGATTGACGCCTGCCGGTAACTTCGCGCGCACCGAGCTCATGTATTCGAGCACGCGGCTGCGCGCCCAGTAGATGTCCGTACCATCTTGAAAAATGACGTTCACGAACGACATGCCGAACATGGACTGCCCGCGCACGGCGCGCACGCGCGGCGCTGCGATCAGCGCCGCGGAAATCGGGTACGTCAGCTGATCCTCGACTAGATCTGGGCTTTGCCCCATCCACTCCGTGAACACGATCACCTGCACGTCCGAGAGATCGGGAATGGCGTCGAGTGGCGTGCGCTGCAACGACACCCAGCCCCAGAGCCCGAGCGCTGCCACGGCAAGAATCGTGAACCAAGGCCGCGCGGCAGTGGCCGCGATCACGCGCGCGATCAGGCTCGGAGACGCGGGCAGTGAGCCCAAAGCGGGCCCACTCATGGCTTCGAACCACTCGGAGTCGGCACTAGATCCATGCCACAAATCGGGCATTTTCCGGGCGCATTCTGGTGCACCTCGGGGTGCATCGGGCAGCTGAATCCTGCCGCCGGCGCGCTCGTTCGTGCGGACGGGGCAGCAAGCCGCGATGCCGTTGGAGCGGGGGGTCGCATTGGCATCGAACTCGGCGCGGGCGGCACGGACGATTGCGCCGGTGCAGTTGCCGGCGCGCTCGTCGCGTCGGGCGCGCTGTCCCAGTATTTCGCGGCCGTGCTAATGCGAGCTTCAGCGGCGATCAGGAACACGCCGGACGTGGCCACGACCTCGCCCGCCGCGAGCCCGGATAGCACCTCGTACATGCCGTCGGCTTCGCTGCCGACTTGGATCTCGCGCGGACTGAAGCGCCCTTCTCCGAGATCGACGAAGACCAAGCGTCGCGGCCCGGTGTATACGACGGCCGCCACAGGGACCTCGAGCCGCGATCCGACGTCCGAGCCAAGCTCCACGCTCGCGTACATTCCTGGCCGCAGCTCGCCGGCCTTGTTTGGGAGCTCGATGCGCACGCGGCCCGTTCGTGCGCCGCTTTCCAAATAAGGATACACGAACGCGACTTTTGCGTCGTAGCTCTTGCCCGGCAGATAATCGAGCGTAACGCGCGCCGGCTGCCCCACGCGCACGCGCGCCAGATCGGCCTCGTACACGTCGGCTTCGACCCAAACTCGGTCGAGCGCCGCAATCCGCAAGAGCCGCATCCCCGGCTCGACCGCCGCGCCTTCGACGATGTTCTTCTCGATCACGAAACCCGAGGCCGGAGACGCGACCGCGCTATTTTCCTCGGGCTCGCCCCGGGCCAGGATCGCCTCGATTTGCGCGCCACTCAGGCCCAACAAATCGAGGCGCTTGCGAGCCGCGCGCGCGAACGCCGGCGCGCGCGACCCCTCGGCTGCGTCGGCGCTGGCCGCCGTTGCGCCGCGCGAGGCGAGCAAAAAATCTTGTTCTGCGCTGTACAGATCTGGGCTGTACAAGGTGAGCAACGTTTGGCCGCGCGCCACGTGCTGCCCCGTCTCGTTGACCAGCAAACGGGTGATGAAGCCGCGCACTTTGAGCGTTACGTCGGTGAGCGTCGATTCATCGTAGGTCACGCGACCCAGTGCGCGAAAAGAGCGCCGCCGTGGGCCCTCCGCGACGGGCGCGGTGCGCACACCGATCAATTGCCGACGGTGTTCGTCGATCAGCACCACGCCCGCGTTCTGTTGCTCGCGCGTGACGGGGATCAGATCCATGCCGCAAATCGGGCATTTCCCTGGGCCGGGCTGCTTGACCGACGGGTGCATGGAACAGGTGTAGTGGTCGACATCGGCCAGAGCGTGCGGCTCACTGCTGGGCGCGGCTGACGCCGTCGTTTCGCCCGAGCTGCCGCCGCGAAACCAGGTCGAGAGCGGCCCGCGGTATACGACCGCGAGCAGCGCCAGCAGCCCCAAGAGCCCGAACGGCAGCCAGCGACTCGAGCGCTTCGCGGTCATCGGCGGCGCTCCGGCTCGTCCAGCCCTGGTATTCTGCCGAGCGCGCGATCGAGCTCGGCGCGGTGTCGATCGCATTCGGCGCGCGCAGTTTGGTATTCGAGCTCCACGCTGCGCAGATTTTTCTCCGCGGCGATCACGCTCATGAATGAGGTATGCGAGGTCGTAAAGCTCGCTCGGGCAGCGTCGATTTGCTGGCGTCCGAGCGGTAGCAGGCGCTTTTCGAACAGGCCGAGCACGTGCTCCGATTCCTGCAATTGCTTCAGAGCTACGTACACTTGAGTTCGCGCGGCGTCGGACAGGCGCGCCGCTTCACTCTCGAATTGAGCGCGCAGAGCACGTGACTCATCGGCCGCGCCTAGGCGCCGTTCGGAGGCGATCGGCAGACTGAAGCCGAGCCCGACCATCCAGCGATGCTCGGGCATATCCCACATCGAATTGTACGAGGTGGACACGGTCAGATCGGGGTAAGCGTCGCGATCGGCGCGCTCCGCGAGCGCTTGCGCAGCCTGTGCGCGCTGTCGCGCAGCCGCAATCTCGCTGCGCTGCGCAAGCGCATTGCTCTCGAGCCGCTCCGCCTCACTCGCCACGGGAACGGCAGGCATCGGCAACTCCGCCGGCGGCGGAGGCAAGGGCAGCTCGGGCGCTCGGTGTAAGAGTTCGTTCATCTGCGCGACCGTCACGTCACGCTGCGAGCTGAGGAGGGCGCTGTCGTGTTCCATGTGCGCGAGTTCTGCCTCCGCTTGCAGCGGATCTTGGGCCGTACCGTGGCCGGCCTCGAACTGTGCAGTGGCGGAGTCGCGCATCACGCGCATCAGCTCGACGTGTTTTTGGTTCACGTCGAGCGAGCGCGTGCTCACGAAATATTGGTCGTACAGCGTGACCGCGGTCAGAGCGAGCTCGCGCCGCATGGCTTCGTAATCGCTCTTCGAGGCCTCGGCCTCCGCTTGTGCCGCCGAGCTCTCGAGCGCCCGCTTGCCGAACCAGGGCACATGCTGGCTGATGCCGAGCTCGTAACCGAGCGGCGCCTGGGACGAGCCGATCGACAGCGGAGCCACGGCCAGATCGACCATCGGATCTTCCCAGACTCCGGCTTTTCGCGCGCGTGCGAGCGCGGCTCGCCAGCCCTGCCGCGCCGATTCGATGCTGGGATTCCGAGCCAAGACTGCGCGAACGTAGGCGCGCCGGTCGAGGCTTTTGGCTTCGAGCCCTGCGGCCGCGTCATTCGGCGGCGCTGCCGCCGCCAGGCCAGAAGCGTGTCCCCCTTGCGGACTGCCGATCGCCGGCGCGCTCGTTGCGGTGGTGGCGCACGCGGAGAGCGGAAGAATGCAAATCAAAGTCACAGTCAGACTATTCGCGGGCGAGAGGCGCGCGCGAATGCGGTCGTGCGTGGACGAACCGATCATGAAGCACACTCCGTAGATCCTGGACGAGCGTCGCGAGGAGCGCACCAATGCGCTCAGATCGCGGTTCAGCCCGTCGGGTTCGGAAAATCAGCGAACCCGAGACCGTTACGACGGAAGCGCGCGCTTCAGCTGAGCAGCGCGCAGTGCTTCACGAACAGCGGTGGCCCGAGCGCGGCCGGCGCCTGCGTCGACTCACGGCAGGGCCCTGGGTCGGACAACCTCGGCTCGAGCGCGGAGACAACGAAGGGCGTGATCTGCGGGCCCGGCGCGGCGTGGCCGTAGCGCAAGGCCTTGTCGACTCCGAGCGTGCTCGGCACCGAGGACGAAACTCGCTGGCAGCAATCGGATTCTCGGAGCTGCTGCTGCCGGCTGGGCGCGCTCGCGACTGCGTCGTCGCAGCAACACGAGGCCACGACGCGGCCCATCATTCGGCAGTAATGCTCGGAATGGACGCGCCCCCCGCTCGGCAAGAGCACGAGCACGGTCGCCAACAGGGCGAAAATCCAGGCTCTGACCGCGACCATCTCGAGCCAGTCTACACGATTTTCAGCCGCGCGCTGGCAGCCGGCGCGCTCAGCCCGACTCGCGCGCCCAGCCGCGCTGCTGAAGGAGCGCCGCCACGCGCGCCCGGATCTCGTCGCGGATCTGTCGCACCCGCTCGACCGGCTTCTGCTTCGGGTCTTCGAGCGGCCAATCGTCGCGCGCTAGCCCGGGCACCGCTGGGCAGGCCTCGCCACAACCCATGGTGACGAGCAGCGTCGCGCCGCGTGCCAGATCGTCCGAGAGAAACTGCGGTTTGCCGCCGGACAAGTCGATGCCGACCTCATTCATCGCCACGACCACCTCGGGGTGCACTCGGCTGCCCGGCTCGGTGCCGGCCGACACCGCGCGCGCCTTGGTCGGCTCGGCCAGATGATTGAACCAGGCCGCGGCCATCTGCGAACGGCCAGCGTTGTGAATACACGCGAAGAGAACGAGCGGGATATTGGGGGCCACTGACTATTACTCCGCCTCGGCTGCCGAGCCATGCGGCTCGAGCACCCGGGTCGCTACGGCCGGTAAACCCGGCACCAACCAACGAAAGAGAACCGTC
>Ga0068855_100008337_pt1 | contig 12529 bp, 11 predicted proteins | sample KBSCornC52_FD_66592 | JGI IMG/M metagenome (GOLD analysis project Ga0068855, IMG submission 66592) | Corn rhizosphere microbial communities from Kellogg Biological Station, Michigan, USA - KBS Corn C5-2 | ecosystem: Host-associated > Plants > Roots > Rhizosphere > Soil ...
ATGGAAGGCGCCAAGGCCCTCATCCAGTCCGTCATGGAGGAACTCCGCGCAAAGCGCGAGTCCCAACTTCCGAGTGCCGAATCAGCGGGTTAGCTGGGTGGCAATGCAGCCGAGAACGCATTGAAACTGCGAAATACGATATGCTGGTAGAGCGCGCCCTAGCTCAGCTGAATAGAGGTCGCCGAGGCGACCCTCCGGAGCATTAGGTCGGGAATCCGGATCTGCCGCGAAGATGGCTTTCTTCACATATGTCCTGAGAAGTTCCACCACGGGCAGGTTTTACACCGGTGCGACTTCGGATATCGAATGCCGCCTTTCCCAACACAACTCTGACCAAAGTCGATCCACAAAGAATCGCGGACCTTGGAACCTTGTGCATTGTGAATCGTTCCAGACGCTGGGTGACGCTCTGCGACGTGAGCGGTTCCTGAAAACAGGAAAGGGACGGGAGGAACTGAGAAGCATCCTGGAATCCGGGTCCGCCACGTCGAAGATCATTCCGGAACCAGACGCAAATCTCTGAAACCGGCAATTTACGATAAACTGGTAGAGCGCGCCCGTAGCTCAGCTGGATAGAGCGAATGCCTCCGGAGCATTAGGTCGGGAGTTCGAATCTCTCCGGGCGCACCATCTCCCTCCGTAGAATCCCAGGCATACATTGAGCTTGATCCGGCGCTGGTCCGGTCTATGAGGATTGCATGCACTTCGACTTTCATTTCACCGCTGTCCAAGTCCTCTGGACGGTGACCTTCGCCTCGCTCCTGGTCCTCCTCATCGTCCTCCTCGGTCGCGACCGCATCCGGCGCTTCCCATGGTTCACGACCGGCATCGTGCTGGTTACCCTGCGCCTGCTCGTAAGCCGGCTTCTCCACGACCGGCTGCCGCCCATCACCATGGGCGAAATCGCAATCACCCTCGCGAATATCTCCGCCCTCGTCGGCCTGGTCATCCTCGTCGAGATGGCACGCCATGCCTTCCGCCGTGCTTCTGTCCGCGCATGGCTGCTATGGACCATCTCCCTCCTCATCGTTGCCGGTGTCGTCCTCTGGAAGTGGGGCCCCTGGCCCAATTGGCACACGCTCGCTTTCGATACCCTGATCGCAAAGCTGCAATTCATGCAGTTTTTCGCTGTCAAATTGGGCCTGCTGATGGACGTACTATCCTTCGGCCTGGGCCTGCTCGTCGTGGCTTTCGGCCATCGTTACGGAGCTGGCTGGCGCAGTCACGTTCAGCGAATCATGATCGGACTCTCCACCGCCTCGCTCTCGCAGATGAGCGCACAGGGCATCTGGCAAATCATCGCCCGCCACACCACGCCCCACTCCCAGGCGGAGTATGAGCGCGTCATTGGCATGCAGGAGAAACTCCTCAACACCAACAGCGCCGTCTACGTACTCGTCGTGATCTGGTGGATTGTATGCCTTTGGATCGATGAACTCGGCAGCGTTGCGGATCACACCGCAGCCGATATCGCGACCTCATCCTCCGCCGCGAAAGTTGGAGACGCGTAGCCCTCTCGCTCGCCTCATTGACGGGTGTCCCATCCTTGCGAAGCAAGGGTGGGAAACAAGAAACTACTACATCGCAAAATCGATGAACCCTCGCTGCGGATCGGTGCTCACAAGCCTCACCGTAAGCCTGTCGCCCACATCCAGCCCCTTCGACCCGGGCTTGCCGCCATTCACCAGCATTCCCTCAACGTGCGGTTCGAGTGCCCGCACAAATGTGCCGTACTGGTTCACGCCAGTAACAATGGCCCGGAACGACTGCCCAATCCGCGGATGCAGCACCACTGCCGCAATGCGCTTTTGCATCACGCGCTCCACCTTCCGGGCATTATCCTCCATCAGCGTGCAGCGCTGCGCAATCGCGTTCAGGTCTCCCTCCAAATAGGGTTGCTGCCCCTTTGCCAGATACGCCTTCATCAATCGCTGCGTCACCACGTCAGGGAACCGCCGGTTCGGCGCCGTCGAGTGCGTGTAGTCCTGCACCGCCAATCCAAAGTGCCCCGGCGACACCTCGTTCGGCTTCACCAGCACGTACTCGCCCGGCCCCATCAGCTTCACAACCGCAAGCGAGAGATCCGGAAAGTGATCAGGATCCTTCTGCTTCTGCGCGAGCAGAAATTCATTCAGCGCCTTCGAGTCGGGCTCCTCCGGCAACTTCGTCCCCAGCCCGTTGGCAAGCTCCACAATCCGGTCCCACCGTTTCGGCGTCCGCACGATGCGCCGGATTGATGCAATTCCACCCTCTTCAAACGTCCTCGCAATCACTCCATTCGCCGCCACCATAAACTCTTCAATCAGCGATGTAGCCCTGTTCTTGTCGAGCTTCGTAATATCGACAGCTTCATCCCCGACAACCACCGGGTGCGTTTCGATCGTCTCCAGATCCAGCGCGCCATGCTGGAAGCGGCTGCCCAGCATGCTCTGCGCCGCTTTGTCCTGCAACTTCAACTGCGCGGCCAGGTCTGCATTGGCAGCCACCTTCTCCGGCGCTGGCCCCTGTCCTTCCAGCCACGCCCCGACACTCGGATATGCCAGTTGAGCGCGGTTTCGCACCAGCGCGCGATACGCCTTGCCATCCGATACAGCGCCGGACGCATCCACCACATACTCAATAACCAGCGCCACGCGATCTTCGTTCTCGTTCAGCGAGGTGATGCCTTCAGACAATTCCGCCGGTAGCATCGGGAACACCTTCACCCCCGTATACACCGACGTCGTCTCCGACTGCGCATGTTCATCGAGCAGGCTGCCGCGCTGGACCCGCACATCCACATCGGCAACGCCAATCAACACGCGGATGCGCCCATCCTGCAACTGCTCAGCCCACTCGATCTGATCGAGATCCTTCGAAGTATCGTTGTCAATCGAGGACCACAGAAGGCTGCGCAAATCCTGCGCATTGGGCGCAGCGGGCAGCTCCGGCTGAGCCTTGATCTTCGCCAGTTCAGTCTCGGTCCCCGCCGGAAAATCCGGTTGGAAACCATGCTCAATCATGTCGGCGTGCGCAGCCGCAGCAAGATCAAAATGCAGATTCTTCGTGGAATGCATCGGGAATAGCCTCTCCTGACGTGAAGTGCCAGCCTAACATGACGCCTCAAGCATCAGAAACACCAAGGGACGGCCACAGGCCGCCCCTTCCCCAACGGTGCACCACAATCAATCTATTGAATGCCCAGGTCCGACAGCACCTTCGGCTTCGCCTCATCCACGGCCAGCAGGTTGTGGCAGACCGCGCAATCCTGCGTGAGCTGTTTTCCATTCTGCGCCACATGATCGCCATCGTGACAACGGAAACACCCCGGGTAATTCATGTGCCCGATGTGATTCGGATGCGTACCCCACGTCACCTTCATATCCGGGAACGCATTCGATGTGAAGACCGTCAGCAGCCCCTCACCTGCCGCCTTCACCAGGTCAGGATGCTGCGCTAGCACCTCTGGATGTTCGTTGCGATAGAACTGCGTGAGCCCTTCCGGAATCTTCTGCCGTGCTTCGGCTTCCGTCTTGTAATCCGCCTTCAGCAGTTCCAGGCTCTTCTTGTGAACCCAGGGAAGTTGCGGACTGATCGCCCCCTCGGCCATTGCCCGATTGAGCGCGTCCTCAGCCGTCTGCATCGTATGTGCCGCGCGATTGTGACAATCGATGCAGTCCATCACACGGCGTTCACCCTGCGGCACCGAGCCCTTCAGGCTCGACGCCCCGAAAGCTGTCTTCGAGCCATCCGCATAGGTCCGCTCCGCCCAGGGAATCGTCGTCCGCGTCGGATCCGTTGCGATGTACTCGATGTGCCCAAGGTGAACGCCATGGATGCCGGTCAGGTGCGACAGAGAATCGATTCCGCCCAGGTGCAGCACCACGACGCTCTGCGTTTCCGTATTCTTCTCGTCATCTGCAAAGTTCGACTTCACCAGCAACCTTTCACCCACAAACTTTGCCGGCGTGTGGCAGCCTTCGCAAATCTCGCGCGCCGGACGTAGATTCATAACCGGCGAAGGAATCGGCTTGGGATAGCGATTGAAACTCACCTCGATGAGCTGCTTTGTGCCATTCACCTTTGCCTTGAAATACGATTCCGCACCCGAGCCAATGTGGCACGCGACACAATCAACGTGAGAGTGCGCTGAAACCTTGTACGCCGTATATTCGGGATGCATCACGTGGCAGGATTGCCCGCAGAACTGAGGCGAATCCATGTACGCCGCGCCGCGATAGCTCGCCATCGAGACCACCAGCAAATTCACGATTGTCGCCACAAGCACGATGTCCAGGCCGTGCCGGAACATCCGATCGTTTAGATCGATCTTGGGAAACTCAGCGGGAATTTGGCCGGCCTGCTGCAGCTTCCTGCGGCGAACAAAGACGCCCACCGGTATGAGCAACAACCCAAACACAAAAATCGCAGGCAGAATCAGGAAGAAAATAATGCCAAGATATGGATTATCATTCGGCCGCCCAAATAGCTCGACCAGCCAATAACCAATCATGGTTACGCCGGCTGCGCTGGTAATTGCGCCGCCTGCAAGACTGATCGGGTTGTTGCCGAAGAACAGTGCCGGCCGCACCCAGTTCTCACGGAATCGCTGCAGCATTATGGTCCCCCTTCAGACAGAAAATGACCCGCCTCATCCACCCCGGCGCATGGCCTGGGACCCGTTTCGACTACACGGCATGAAGCGGGTCAGTGTATTGCGACTATTTCAACGTGCGGAAATAGGTCACCACATCCTTGATCTGCTCGTCGCTCAGCTTGCCTGCGAACGCCTTCATCTTGCCTTTGCCGTTCTTCACAGACTCGATCTGCTCTTTCTCGCTCGTCTTGTACTCCGCCGCCGGCTTCACGCCCATCATCTTGGCGATACCTGCGCTCGGCGTACCTGTGCTGCCATGGCAGCTCTGGCAATTTGCCTTGTAGATCGCTTCACCTGTTTCCGCGAAGCCCATGGAGCCAGCCAGACATACCGTCGCAGCCAGCACCGCCATCGATCGAATCGCCCTCGTCATCAGAAGACTCCTTCAAAATGCATTATGGCCAGATCGTCGGGGGCCACGCCCAATCAACTTACTGCAACCAGCTAGGAACTTACTTTCTTTAACACCGTCTCTCACTGAAAGTAGCTGTCTCTGTGATCAACCCGGTGGTACCCGTCTCACTACACCCGGCGCATGCTCATAGTTCGAGAATGCGCCGGGCCCAATTACATTCACTTGCAACTACGTTCTGCTACAACATCACTGCATTACTTCAAAAAAGTTCTGAAGTGCTCTACAACATCCTTGATCTGCGCGTCCGAGAGCTTGTCCTTATACGGCTGCATCTTCCCCATGCCGTTCTTGACCGCTTCCACCATCTGCGCTTCGCTCATCTTCTTCACGTCAGGATCGGAAACAGGCTTCACCTTCATCGACTTTCCAGCAGCCGAATCCGCCATGCCCTTTTCGCCATGACACATCTGGCACTTCGATTTGTACAGCGCTTCGGTTGAAGACTGCGCGAAGCTCACGGATCCGGCCAGCATCAATGCCACCATCGCCGTTCCTACGTTACGCACCACTCTACTCATGCTCATCTCCCCAGGGATCTCCCCTGCTTCGGGGGAAGATCGCTGCGAAGGGACATCGTTCAAAGCAGCCGCTTGCCGGAAGCACTTCACGGCTGCATAGTTCACTGCAATCAGGTGGACCGGTACTGCCCTACGCTGCCCGGCCCGCCCGCGTTACTCAGAATGCATACTTCACACCAAGAGTTATGACATCGCCATGGTAATCACGCGAGGCCGGACCAGGACCGCCCGCCTCCTTGTATCCATGGTGAACCCAGTTTCCGTGCCACGCCCACTGGGGCGCGATATTGATAACAAGATCGCTGAATGGTGAAACAATCTTCGAATTCAAGGCGCCCGGAACCATCAGCGGATTGAGAAAATCAGCACTGCCGTTGTTGGACGTCACTCGTGCACCACCATTGAACCGGAAATACTTCGACGGCGAATATGTGAACGCACCCGAGAAGAAGTTCGCCGGAGCGTTATACGTGCCGTTGCCCAGATAGAGTTGCGAAGCCGCTGCCTGCGTGGGCAAAGTGCCGCCAGGATTATCCGCCGTCTGCAGGCACGTTCCCGTTGATCCCTGTGCTCCCGCCGGCAGCGGATACGTCGCGGTTGCTAAAAAGATGTAGCACATATCTGTTTGTGAGAACACGTCGTCATGCGAGTAGTTCAAGTCGAAACTGACCTGCTCGTTCGCAATCACCTGCGTGGCAAAGCTGAAATCGCGGTTGTGCTCCTTGTGATTGACAAGAGGGTCATCGTTCTTGCCCTCGAAATCATTCACGGTCACCGCAAAGTTCACCCACTTTGCCGGCGTGGTCACTGCCCTCGCCCTCACGTGATAAGCCTTGTTTGGAGCCGTGCGGGTAAAAGTGTTTGTCGGTGTCTCCGAGTTCGCCGACTTCCAGTTCAGGGTGTCCACATTCACGTTCGCCCGGAAAGTCCGCGACGGCGTAATGGAAGCGCCCACAATAAATCCGTTCTGGTGCCACGTAAGATTGTCGTCATCCGCATTGTTCACGTTGCGGTTGTCGAATCGCCATCCCGCCGAAAGCTTGAACTCCGGTGAGATCGTTACGATCCCCAGCACCGTATTCCGCTGGATCTTCTGATTGACCGAGTCCCCGCCCGGCGTGGTCGTCGTCACCGGAGTAAACGCAGTCAGAGGAGTGTTGACGTTCAGGTTAGCCGGGTGATCGGCCGCGCTCCCCCAGATCGTCGCTACCAGAACATCGCTGCCCACCGTACGGAAGTACCGGTAATCAAACGAATCCGAAACCGAGAACCACTTGGTCAGCTCCGCCTCGACTCCGAAATCCCCGTTTACGCTGTTGCGCTTGTTATGCGCGAGGCGCCCGTTCGCGAAACCGCCCGTGTCAACTTCCTGACGGTTGAACGTACGCGCCAGCAATCCATTGAACGTCTCGTTGAAATGGTTCACATTCGACACGCCGCCGCTGTACGCCACCCGTCCGTTAAACGACACTTTGTCCCAATAGTGCGAACTGAACCGCAACTGCTCCGTCGGAAATATCGTCCTCGTCGGCGCAACCTGGCTCTGCACCAGCGTCTGGCTGCAGAATGGATTCGCAATCCCGTTCACCACTTCAGCGGTTTTGTTAGCTCCAGTTCCGCATGTTGCCGTCGCCAGCGTGTTTACACCGAGCGATGTCGGCGTTCCGTTCGCCAGAGTGAAGGGCGTAGGCGCCAATTCGTACGAAGAATCGCCCCTGTAAAGTGCGAACAGCTCGTCATAGCTCAGTGTCGTGCGCTTCGCCAGCTTGAAGTCAACCCCGCCCGTGTAAGTGTCCAGCCCGTTGCGGAACCACTGGAACACCTGGACGTCGCCACCGCCATGTATGGTCGAGTATGTCGGCCCCTCATGTGTGTTGTGGTTATATCCCACGCGGAAACTCAGCCTCGACAGCGGAAACAGCGTAAACAAAGCATCCGTATTCCGCCGGACCGTATTGAAGACGTGCAGTGAACTCGGCTCCTGAACCAGTGCAGGCGTCGCAGCCGAAGCAGTCGACAACAGTGAATTATCCAGCAGGTTGTAATCGAAATAATTGCGATCGCGCCTGAAGTTGCCCGCGAAGTCGTAGAACCTTCCCTTCGACAGGTTCAGGTACGACACGTTGTTCGGCTCACCACCGTATCCAAAACTCGCCGTAGAAAGCTTGTCGAAAAACGGCGTCTTCGATGGATTCGTGGTGCGTAGTTCGAGCGACTGGTTCAGCACCCGCATCCCGGTGCCTTCGTTCACCATCGTCGCCCACATCGCGCTGCTGCCATCTTTCTGGGTGACCACGCCCCCCAGTTCGACACTGGAGTGCATGGTGTAATTGCCCACCATCTTCTCTTTTGGCTCGGCCACGGGCTTCTTCTCCGCTGCCGTCTTGGCGGTCTCGGATTGAACCGCCTGGGGCTGCTGCCCGAAGCCGCTCAAGGTTCCCCCGATCGCCAGGATTACCGCTGCGGTCAGGGCATTCAACCGGGCAAACTTGCTCCCGGCCGACGACCCAACCAGACTGTTCGCTTTTTCAATCTGTCTCGTCATCGCTCGCCCCTTACTCCGTTGAATTAAAGAAAATCGGACTGGTGTTCGATCCGTGAATGCTTGTATGGCAGGTAGTGCAGGCCTGGTACTGCGTCGCCTGGTTGTGCGCCGGTCCAATCGGTTGGCCCGTCGTAAAGTTGGGCGAAGGCGAGTGGCACTGCAGGCAAAGCGTGTTCACGCTCGCCCGATTGATCAACCGCGGATTGGGTCCGCCATGCGGGAAGTGGCAAGCTGTGCAGCCCTCCGTCTTCACGACGAAGTGTTCATAGGTAAACGGCCCCGCCGTCTCGCTGTGGCACTTCGTGCAGACCGCATCCATCTGTGCCGATGCGCGCAGATTCTTCCGGTTGAAGGTCCCGTGCGCGTCGTGGCAGTCCGTGCACTTCATCAGGCCTTCTTCCACCTTGTGGTGGAAAGGCATGTTGAACTGCGACTTCGTATCTGTGTGGCACTGGAAGCAAAGCTTCGGTTGCTCAACCTTCAGCAATTCCTCTCTGCTCTGGCTATGGTGAACACTGTGGCAGCTGATGCAGCTCACGTTGTTCTCACCATGTGCCGTGCGTTCAAAATTTGCATGCTGCCCCTGGTGACAGCTCAAACACCGCGCATCAATCTCTTTCGCGGTCGCCTTGGCCGGGTTGAAGATCTTCGTGACGTCCCCCCCACCATCAGCGTGTGCCTTCCCCGATCCGTGACAGCCTTCGCACGTCACGCCCGTCTTTCCGTGCATCTCCGCTAGCTTGGTGTGAGGATTGGAAGAGAATCCCTTCGCGACCTCTTCGTGACAAGTCGCGCAAGTCTCCTGGCCGACGAAATCTCCGGGAGCGGCTGCGGCCTGGTTCTTTGCGGCAGGATTGGCACCCTTTGCCGGAGCTGCCATCGCCACGGTGGAGTACATCAACACCGGTAGCATCAGCAAAAGAAGAAGACACAACCCCAGCTTGATTCCTGGAGCCGCATTGTCTCCTTTGCGTACGATTGCCCATTCTTTATGCATCAAGGTCACCCTTGGGAAGCTCCCGGTTAACTCCATCCCAGCTCGGCGATCTTGTTCTCGTGCGGGTTCCAGGTCAGGGAATCTGCTTGAGTCGAAAAATCTCGCTTTGCTGGTACTTGGCTGTACCTGTGCGGAGCGTCACCTTATGGGCAAAATCGTAACCCGCAGGGAACTAAGGTTACGGTGACCTCCATCACATCCGGAGCGATGCAATTCCGGTGCTCGCTTTCCCGAAATTCAGATTCCCTGCTCGAGCAACTGCGGACGCAAATTTCTCGCGGAGTTTCACCCGCACAACCCATGTTTTCAGCATCTTGCACTCCAGAGAAAGCCCCCCGAAGCTGACGGCCGGCACGCACCGGAAAGCTGGGCTATCGTCTGATCCCCCGGTCAGCTTCCATTGCAGACTCATGCGCTCCGTCACACTTGCCGCCCTTGCCGATTTGTCCCAGCAAGAAACTAGATCGCCTGCATTTTTCTCTCCGGGAATTTTTCTATTCCCAACGGCCCAATGGCCTTAGCCTTCCGAGCGAGCGTGAGCCCCATCACATCCACGAAGCACAAGGATGGTCAGACTGAATAAAAGGCACGAACATGGCGGATTTGGGAATCACGACGGCCCCTGCGCGGCGGCAGAAGATCATCAATCGCCAGTCGCCGATTGGCTGTGCAGCATGCGCCAATCGTCGGCCCGGATGGTTCTGCTCGCTCGGCAGCGCGGTTCTGGCGGACCTTGAGCTCGTAACCAGCACCATCAGCCTCCCGGCGCAGGCCTCGCTGTTCAGTCAGGGTGAAGACGCACGCTGCCTCTATCTGATCTGCAGCGGCTATCTCAAGCTGACTGCCGGCCGCGCTCAGGACCGCCAAATGATCGTTCGTGTTGCCGGTCCCGGTTCCGTCCTCGGACTCTATGCAGCTCTCTCTCACGGCGTTTACGAAGTCTCAGCCGAGTCGCTGACCTCAGCACAACTCCGCCCCGTCGAACGCGAGAGATTTCTCACCTTCCTGCGCAATCATCGTGAGGCACAGATGCGTTCCGTCCAATGCATCTGTCAGGAATATCGTTTCGCCCTCCAGGACGCATGCCGCATCGCGCTCGCAGAAACCGTTGCAGGCCGTCTCGGACGCCTCCTTCTCGAACTTGCGCACCAGATCGGCGAGCACGTGAATGGCGGCTATCGCTTCCCGCTCCTCCTCACGCACGAAGAGATGGCCTCCATGGCTTGCACCACGCGTGAGACCGTGACGCGCACTCTCGGCCAGTTCCGTAAAGAAGGTTCGATCACAATCGAAGATTCCATGATCACCCTCCATCAGCCGGAGAGGCTCCAGAACCTCCTCTAGTCAGAAACTTTCGTCCGCCTCGCTCCCTCGTTCCCTTCTTCCCTCATTCCCTGCCCTTCCCCGCTCCCGTCCAGGCTCCCGCTGAAGTCTAAGAGATATCATCGTATCTGGGAGTTCTGGCACGCTCATGACTCGCTTTTCCGCCTGCTTTGCTGCACTTCTTCTTCCCTTTCTCGCGTCTGCTCAGGTTGCGGGCAATGCTCCGCCGGCTGTGAATGCGCCCGTCACATCCACAGCTTCCCCTGATATCGCCCAATTCCAAAAAATCGAAGATGCCTGGGATCAGGCCGTCAACCGCCGCGACCAGTACGCATTGGAAAACGTACTTTCGCCGTTGTTCCTCGATGTCTCAGGCTCCGGCGACATCACGACGCGAAACCAGCAACTCGCCTTCATCATCGCCACCGAAGACAAATCGCTCCACCTGGAGCAGAAGGTCATCGCCGTGCGCATGCTGGGAGACACGGCAGTCGCCAACGGAACCTACGTGCTTCATCATCGCGGCTTATCCGGTGAAGTCAATGAAAAGGGCGTATTCACCCACGTTTTCGAGCGCGCCCACAACGGATGGGTCTGCATCAACTCACAACGCACCGTACTGATCGAAGACAACGGAAAGAGCAAGAAGAAGTCCAACGCCGAATTGCCCTTTCACATCCCGATCTTCGGAAAATCCGACAAATAACAGGCGACATATGCAGCCGAGAACGCCTCACCGGTTGTACTTCTTCAAAACCTGTTGAAGCTTTTCATGCGGCAGCGCCATCACCGTGCGTCCGTTGATTCCGGTCATCGTCTTCGCACCCACCATCGCATTCACAATCGCTTCTTCAGTCGCCTCCACGGTGGCCTCGAACAGCGGACTGATTCTATCTGTTGTAACAGTCCTTACAGTGTTCGGACCCGGACCATCATCCGCATGGGGATTCGCGGTAGAGAAGGCGATGAAGATATCTCCCGATCCGTTCCCTGAGATCGACCCCGTGCGTGCCACCCCCAGCGATGCGCGACGTGCAATGCGCTTCAGCTGATGAGGTAGCAGCGGCGCGTCCGTTGCAACCACAATAATGATCGAACCTACATCGCCCTTCTGCTCACTTCCGGGTAGCGCTGGCTCCGAAACCTGCGCATACGGCTCCGCTCCCGTGATCTCTCTACCCACTGGCACGCCCGCAATCGTCAGTTGTGGCCTTCTCCCGCAGTTGCACTGCACCAGCACACCCACCGTGTATCCGCCGTTTTCCGCTGACAGCACACGCGAAGCTGTTCCGGTGCCTCCCTTGAATCCGTAGCAGATCATCCCTGTTCCGCCGCCCGTGTTCCCCTCGGCAACGGAACCAGTCTTCGCAGAATCCAGTGCGGCGAACACATCCGCCTGCTTCACGTGAAACCCGTTAATGTCGTTCAGCCAGCCGTCCCACGTCTCCGCCACAACGGGAAGAGACCACTCATCCGCCTTCATCAGGTTCTGCTTGAACGCCCATTCAATCACCGAATCGCGCAGCACTCCCACGCTGTGCGTGTTTGTAATCGCAACCGGCCCTTTCAGCAGCCCAGCCTCTTCCAGCCAGGTCGTGCCGGTCATCTCGCCATTGCCGTTCAGGCTGAACCACCCCGCATAGACGTTGTTGGAGCTGTGCTTTCCGCGCGGAAAAACCACCGTCACGCCCGTGCGCACCGGACCCTCTCCAACCTTCAACGCTCCATCCCCGCGAATCAGCGTCGTTGCCCCCACCTCGACACCGGGAACATCCGTGATCGCATTGAGTCTTCCCGGAGTTCCCTCGAATGGCACTCCAAGATCGCGAGCGCGTGGATTTTTGTCGCTTGTTGACTGAGCCAAAACCGGCAGCGCTGCAAGACAGAGAACTGCGAGAGCGATTCGGGTTTGCGTGAACATACCCAGAATCTAGCAGTATCGCCAGCGCCACTCCGCTATTTACTTCCAAATAAATGCAGAGTTGGGCACGATCCGTTCGCGAGCATCGTGGTGCATTACCACATAGTCAGAGTCACCTTATCGACCCATTCGTGAAGCGGGGTACCTGTCGAATCCTGGTCCAGCTGGTATTGG
>Ga0068855_100008338_pt1 | contig 12528 bp, 13 predicted proteins | sample KBSCornC52_FD_66592 | JGI IMG/M metagenome (GOLD analysis project Ga0068855, IMG submission 66592) | Corn rhizosphere microbial communities from Kellogg Biological Station, Michigan, USA - KBS Corn C5-2 | ecosystem: Host-associated > Plants > Roots > Rhizosphere > Soil ...
CCACCGGATCGGCGTCATCGGGCGATTCCAGCAGCGGTCGAGATTCCAACAGCCCCGCCGATCCTGGCGACACGGATGCTCCTAACGATCCTGGCCCGGCCGGTTCCGACCCGCCGCCGTCCGCGCCATCCGCGCCGTCCGCGCCATCGGGCGATTCGAGTTCGCCGGAGCCGACCGCAACCTCAAGCGCCGGCGGTTCCGGCGGCTCCGGCGGCTCGGGATCTGCTGCCCAACCGCAGTTCCCCGGCACCGATCAATTCCAGATCACCGGACTCGCGCCGACCACGCTCGCCACCTCGGGTGGCATCGCGATCCTGTCTGGCCGGGCGCTCCCGACGTCCATCCAAGTCCTGGTAGGTGGCGTCCAGGCAACGGTCCTTGCGGGCAACACCTCGACGACCGCCGTCTTTATCGCTCCACCGATGCTGCCCGGCCACTACGACGTCGATGTCTACTCACGATTCGGTTCGACGCCGACGGTCCTCGCCGCCGTGCTCACCTACATCGCGTCGGACGCCGGAAGCTCGGGCAGTTCCGGAAGCTCGGGCAGTTCCGGAAGCTCGGGCAGTTCCGGTAGTTCAGGCAGTTCCGGTAGTTCAGGCAGTTCCGGTAGTTCAGGCGAGTCGGGTGACACCGGCGCCGGTTCCGGCACGGGCTCCAGTGACAGCGGCACCGGCACCGGCGATTCGGGCTCGTCCGCTTCTGACGCCGGTTCAGGAAGTTCCGGAAGCTCAGGAAGCTCCGGAAGCTCAGGAAGCTCAGGAAGCTCAGGAAGCAGTGGCGATTCCGGCAGCTCAGGAGACGGCGCCAGCTCGGGCGGTGGCGGTAGCTCCGATACGTCCTCGCCATCCGTCGTGACGACAGCGGGCGGCCTTCGGCTCGTGCAGTCGCCGACGATCACCGCACTGGTGGCTAACCTGACCTGGGATCCGGCCGCATGTGGCGTTAGCGACTGCAATGGCACCCCGCTCTAGGCCTCCATCACCGCGGCCGGGTGCATCGGGCGCGGTCTACCGTGCGACACCTCACCCAACGCGCAGCACCGAGCTGAGGCACCTGACCCGCGCGCACGCTCGGGGTCGGTGTGCTTGGGTGGTGCCCATGGTCGACGTAAGCAGGGAGCGGTTCGAAGAGCTCGTCGGCGAGGCGCTCGACGGCATCCCGGCCGAGTTCACCAAAGCGATGCGCAATGTGGCTGTGTTCGTCGAGGACTTTCCCGACGATGCCAACCTGCTCGGCCTCTACGTCGGCATTCCGCTGACCGAACGCACCACGTCGTACGCCGGGGTGTTGCCCGACCGAATCATGATCTACCGCTCGACGATCTGCGCGATGTGCTCGACCGAAGAGCAAGTGGTGCACGAGGTACGCAAGACCGTCGTGCACGAGGTGGCCCACCATTTCGGCATCGACGATGAACGGCTGCACGAGCTCGGGTACTGAGCACGCCACCCATCGCTGAGACGTCACTGCTCCGAAACGTCAATGACAAGCCGATCGATGCGACGTAAACTCGGCGGCCGATCCCACCAAATGCCGAGGAGGCGAACGCCGTCATGCCCGCTGCCGACCTCCACGCCGCCGATTCCGACATCCCCGCTCTCGATCCCGCTGCCGAGTTGCAGGCCGAGGCCACCCATCTGGCCGAGGCCCGCGCCGGGCTCGCCCGCATGCGCGAACGTGCTGATTCGCTAGAGGCAGCCGGCGGTAACGCAGTTTCCACCGAATATCTCGCGGCCACGTTGTATCGGCGGCGGATGTCGCTCGTCGACGATCCGTCGACCCCGCTCTTCTTCGGCCGGATCGACATCGCTCCACCGGGTGACGCGCTCGAACGCTTCTACGTCGGACGACGTCATGTGCACGACGAGCGTGGCGAACCGATGGTGATCGATTGGCGGGCCGAGATCTCCAGGGCGTTCTACCGGGCGAGCGCGTCAGACCCGATGGATCTCCGGCTCCGTAGGCGCTTCGGCTTCGTCGGTGGCAGGCTCACCGCGTTTGAAGACGAGACGTTCGACGCCGCGCGCGACATCGAAACCAGCCGCATCCTGACCGATGAGATCGAGCGGCCACGAGTTGGTCCGATGCGCGACATCGTCGCCACCATCCAGCCTGACCAAGATGAGATCGTGCGCGCCGATCTCGAAGAAACTCTTTGCGTACAAGGCGGTCCCGGCACCGGCAAGACCGCGGTCGGCCTGCATCGCGCGGCCTACTTGCTCTATGCACATCGCGCAAAACTGCGGAGCAGTGGCGTACTTGTGGTGGGGCCCAACGCCGCATTCCTGCATTACATCGAGCAGGTCCTGCCCGCGCTCGGCGAAGTCGAGGTTACCCAGCTGACGATCGACGAACTCGTCGCACGCCGCGGAATTCGGGTACGGGCGGCAGATTCGGCTTCCGTCCAACGACTCAAGGGCGACGCACGGATGGCCGAGGTGTTGCGACGCGCGGTATGGAGCCACGTCGGGGCGGTCACCGAAGCTGTCGTCGTTCCGCGCGGGTCATTTCGCATGCGGCTTTATCCCGGCCACGTCGAACAGCTCAAGGACGCCTTGCTCGCAAGGGGTTTGCGCTACTCGGCGTCGCGGGCGGTGTTCGCCACGATGCTCGGCTCCGCCTTCACCGCACAGGTCGAGGTGCGTGGTGAGGCGGCCGACGATCGAACGGTCACGGCACTGGCCCGGAGCAAGCCGGTGCGCGAGTGCGTCGACACGGTCTTGCCTGCCCTCGATCCGGCCGCAGTGCTGTTCCGGCTCCTCAGCTCGGCGGCTGCCATGGCGACCGCCGCTGACGAGATCCTCACCCCTCAAGAACAGCACTCCCTGTTGTGGCAGGAAATCCCGCGCTCGAGGGCGACAGCGCGCTGGTCGTCGTCCGACCTGGTCTTGCTCGACGAGATCGCAGATCTGCTCGAACGCACGGGCAGTTTCGGCCATGTGGTGCTCGACGAAGCGCAGGATCTATCGCCAATGCAATGCAGAGCGGTCGGACGACGATGCTCGACCGGCTCGGCTACGGTGCTCGGCGACCTAGCGCAGGGAACGACTGCTACGGCGTCGGAATCGTGGGAGAAAACCCTGCAGCATATGGGAAAATCCGATGGGCACGTGCGCGTGCTCGAACGCGGCTACCGGGTGCCACGCGAGGTCGTCGAGTTCGCGGCGCGCTTGCTACCGGTGGCGGCTCCCGGCGTGAGCGCGCCGTCGTCGATTCGCGCCGCTCGTGGATCGCTCCGGATTTCTTCAGTGGCGGCAGCGAAATTGATGACGACGGTTGTTGAGGCATGCACCGCTGCCCTGGCGTTGCCGGGGTCGGTCGGTCTGGTGGTCGCCGACCCCGCGACGGCAGCGACCGTGCGCGCGCTTACGAAAGCGGGTCTCGCCCACGGGGCGCTCGGGGCTGACGACGACCAACGGCTTACGGTGGTCCCCGCCTCAATGGCGAAAGGGCTCGAGTTCGACCACGTCGTGCTGGTCGAACCGGCCGACATCGCTGAGTCGGCGGCCAGCGAGATCGACCCCCGATTCGGACTCCGGCGCCTCTACATCGCCTTGACCCGGGCGGTGTCGGGCCTGGTCGTCATCCATGCCAAGCCGCTGCCCGACAGCCTCGCCGCCTAGCACCCCTGCCCCACCTGACCTGCCCGCGCCGCGCCCCTGACTGCGTCGAGCCAGCTGGCGTTAGGCGCGGTAGGCCGCGTCCAACTCATACATCCCAACCCACGGTGGCCGGAGAGATCGCGATTCGTGGGTAGATTCGGGGGCGTGGCTGATCGAGAGCGGCAATCGTTGGCTCGCAGGCTCGATCTGCGGCGCTTCGTCGTCGTGCGGCGGGCCGCCGAAAACGTACACGTTCGCCGGCTGAGTTGGCGCTTCTCGATCGTGGTGCTGGCGTTTATCGGTGCGGCGGTCGGTCTGGCACTAGCCGGGTCGGTCACTCAATCGGTCGGCCCGGTACACGCCCGCTTCTCCCTGCAGCCCTCAGCGTCGATGAAAGGCGGGACGTCGGTCAACATTCCGCCGCTCGGCTCGCTGCGGCTGGATACCGACCGCGCACCGGTTCAGCTGAACGCGACCGTCACCGACATCGACACCCAGGCCGCGCAGCGGCTGGTGAACGACCCGAGCCTGATCAAGGGCATCGAGAGTCATGTGACACGTGACGTCAACAAGGCGTTGATCCAGTTGCTCGCCCGCGCGGTCGTGGCGGCGCTGGTCGGGGCCGCGGTTCTGGTGTTCGTCGTCACCCGAAGGTGGCGGGCCGCGCTGGCAGGGATCCTCGTCGTCCTGCTCGCCGGCCTTGGCAGTGCCGCCGGCGCATACGCGACCTGGAACTCGAAAGCGCTCGCGGAACCGCACTACACAGGCCTGCTCAGTCGGGCTCCGACGATGGTCGGCAACGTGCAAGACATCGTCAACCGGTTCGGCAAATACAGCACCGAACTTGCCAAGCTCGTGACCAACCTGTCGAAGCTCTACGCCGTCACGTCGACGCTGCCGCTCGGCCCCGGTAATGGCGACACGATCAGCGTGCTCGACGTGTCCGACATCCACGAAAATCCCGAGGCCTGGAGCATCATCTCGAGCATCTCGCAGCAATTCGACGTCAACTTCATCATCGACACGGGCGATCTCACCGACCACGGCACATCGGCCGAAAACGCGATCGCCACCGGCATCGGCACCCTTGGCAAGACGTACGTTTTCATCAAGGGCAACCACGATTCCGACACGACGATCGCCGCCGTGCGCGCCCAGTCGAATGCGATCGTGCTCGACAACTCCACAACGGTGGTCGACGGCATCCGCATCTACGGGACGCCCGACCCGCGCTTCACCCCCGACATGGAGACCGCCGACACCAACGAGGACGAGAAAGTGATCGCCCAAGACGGCGAAGCTCTCGCGCTGCGGGTGAAAGCGGCGATGCCGCCGAAGATCGACATCGTGATGGTGCATGACCCGGTGGAGGGCCAGGCGCTCGGCGGCGTCGTGCCACTCGTGCTCGCGGGCCACCTGCACAAGCGCTCGATCACCCATCTCAAACAAGGCACGATCTTGTTCATCCAGGGGTCGACCGGTGGGGCGGGCCTACGCGCACTCGACAACGGCCCACCTACCCCCGTCGAAGCCTCCGTGCTCTATTTCAGTCGGACGACGCACGTCTTGCAGGCCTACGACGACATCACAATCGGCGGCCTCGGGTTGACATCGGTAAGCGTCGAGCGGCACGTGGTCGAACCTGCAAAGCCAGCAGCCTCGCCGTCGCCGGGCTCCTCCGCGCCGTCCACGCCGTCCACCGCCGGCGCGGGTTGACCACGTTAAGCCGGCTGGCGGTCACTTCATGCGGCGCGCGCACCCCCTGAAGGTGAGGTTGGCCGCATGAGGGGCCGCTCTTGGTGAGGCCGGTGGCCGCATGAGGGGCCGTTCCTGGTGAGGCCGGCGCCGCATGAGGGGCTCTTTTGGCTAGGCCGGACGGCGTCCCCTATGCTTGGGCAGTCCCCGACGGAAGGCGCCGGGGGCAGCGGTTGTCGGCGGGGCTCTCGACCGACCGTAGCTGTCGCCCTCATCGTCTAGTGGCCCAGGACACCGCCCTTTCAAGGCGGCGGCACGGGTTCGAATCCCGTTGGGGGCACGCACCACCGCTAGCCCGACAACTGAACTGCTCGAAATCGAAACGCTTGATCTGCACGTGTCCGACCACTGGTCCTGTGGTGAAGCCTGGAGTTCACGCCGCCCTGTCAAGGCGGAGGTCGCGGGTTCGAATCCCGTCAGGACCGCACAAGCAGTTCAGTCAAGGCCAGGTAGCTCAGTCGGTATGAGCGTCCGCCTGAAAAGCGGAAGGTCGACAGTTCGATCCTGTCCCTGGCCACCCGGATCTCGCGCGACGTGCCCGAGCTGTGCGACCCGCCCGAGCTGCACGACGTGCCCGAGCTGCCCGACCCGCGCGAGCTGCCCTAGCTGCCCGACCCGCCCGAGCTGCACGACCCGCGCGAGCTGACCAAGCTAACCGGGTAACTTCCAGCCGCAGAGCGCACGCAAGTTACCCCATTGTGTTTGTGTGCAGCAGGTCAGCGAGCTCGGCCCGGTAGGACGCGATGTCGAGGCCGGCCGCGGCCAACCACTGGTCGTTGAAATAGGTATGGGCGTACCGCTCGCCACCGTCGCATAGCAGCGTGACGATGCTGCCCGATTCACCGGCCGCGTGCATCTCGGCGGCGATGTGTAGGGCACCCCACAGGTTCGTGCCGGTCGAAGCGCCTACCCGTCGTCCAAGAATCGGCTCTACCGCCCGCATGGTGGCGAGCGACGCGGCGTCGGGCACGCACATCATGCGGTCGACCACGCCGGGAAGGAAACTTGGCTCGACGCGAGGCCGACCGATGCCCTCGATTCGCGAGCCGCGGGCCGTTACAACCTCGGCATCATCGTCGCGCCAGCCGGCGAAGAACGCTGAGTTCTCGGGATCGACGACGGCGAGGCACGTGTCGTAACGGCGGTAGCGCACGTAGCGGCCGATGGTTGCGCTGGTGCCCCCGGTGCCTGCACCGACGACAATCCAGCGCGGCACCGGAAACCGTTCGAGCCGCAACTGGTCGAAGATCGACTCGGCGATGTTGTTGTTACCCCGCCAGTCGGTGGCCCGCTCGGCGTAGGTGAACTGGTCGAGGTAATGGCCGTTCGTCGCTTTCGCCAACTCTGCCGCCGCTGCGTACATCGTTGTCGGATCATCGACGAGATGGCAGCGGCCGCCTTCGCGTTCGATCAGCGCGATCTTTTCTTCGCTCGTCGTTTTCGGCATTACCGCCACGAACGGCAGACCCAGCATGCGCGCGAAATACGCTTCGCTGACGGCAGTCGAGCCCGACGACGCCTCGATCACCGAGGTGCCTTCACGGATCCATCCGTTGCACAACCCGTAAAGAAACAACGATCGCGCGAGTCGGTGCTTCAACGATCCGGTCGGATGGGTCGACTCGTCTTTCAAGTACACGTCGACCCCGGGCAGGTTCGGCAGTGCAAACGGCACCAGATGGGTATCGGCAGAACGATTCGCGTCGGCCTCTACACGACGAATCGCTTCGTGGAGCCAGGTGCGCGCGTCCGGTGAGCTGCGATCGACGTCTTCCACGCTTGCAGACACTACTGGCGAGCGACGGAGGCGACGCTCAACTCGGCCGGGCATGTGCGTTGTTGTCGATCAGGCAGGCGTGGCGTCGAGGCGTGCGACCGCGTGCGGACGAAGCAGCGGCCACGGGTGGAAGAGCAGCACCGCCAAGAGCAGGAAAACTCCCGCAACCACCACGACGGCGGCCGGCGCAAGCACCTCTCCGACCAATCCCCATAGCCCAAAACCCACGCCCTGGAAGAACATCAGGCCCGACGAGTTGATCGACAACGCCGCCGCTTGCAAATCAGCCGGCGCAGCGTCGACGAGTTCTTGATCGACGGCGGGTTGGTAGGCCGCGCCGAGGCCGATCACGATGAGCAACACATAGGCCATCGGAAACGCCGGCGCCACAACGAAAATAAGCATCGAACCGCCCGCCAGGCACATCGCAGGGATCGCCACTCGACGTCGCCATACCACCGGTAGCAGGCGAGCCGCGACGATATCTCCGACGACCGTGCCGACCGGAATCGCCGTGAGCCAGAACCCGACCGCGTTCGAGTGCAGGTGCAGGTGCGAAACGTACGGCGCGGCAAGTGCTTCGGGTGCCACCGCACACAACGGAACAAGCCATTCGATGAGCATTACCTTGCGCAGTCGCCGATGCACCAGCACGGCCGCCAGGCTGCGCATCGATTCGTGGACGACGGACCGCTGCGCGGTCACGACTGACGACCGCCGCTCTTTCGTTCCGAAGCGCAATACCGTGGCCGACAACACGAATGAAGCTGCATCGACAACCAGCGCAATTCGTGGCGAGACCGCGACCAGCAATAGCCCACCGACCGCAAAGCCTGCAACCTGCGAGCCCTGCGCAACCAATCGCAGCACCGAACGACCGAGCACGTAGGGCGGGCCGAGCGGCAAGATCTGCGGCAGTGTCGCGGCCCGAACCCCTTGGAAAATAGGCGCGATCAAACCGAGCACGAACAGCAGCCCGAGGATGACCGCGACCGGAAGGTGCGGTGTCGCCATCACGAAGACGATGACGGCACTGGCGACGTCGCACACGACGAGTGTGCGCCGGGTGCGCCATCTCGCCGCAGCCGACGACAGGAACGAGCCGCCCAGCAGATAGGGCAAGAACATCAGCGTCATCGTCGATGCGGCGAGGGCTGGCGAATGCGTGCGTTGGTAGACAAGGACCGTTAGTGCGACGTCCGCCACGATGTTGCCCAGCATCGACACCACGTGCGCGATGAAGACTGCGCTGAATTCGCGGATGCGAAAGATCTGCGAATAGGTCGCCTTGGCGCTTGCGCCGGCGATGATCTCGGAGGGCGAAGTGTTGCTCACCCAGGCATCATCAGCGGTCCGGCACGCTATCACCAAGGGTTCGGCTACAGCCGAAAGCTTCTCGTCGAGATCCGAGGAGACGCTGCCGTCGAGGAGGCGTTATCCCGGCGGGCGTTGCCGCTACGGTGCGTCGTGAACGACGGCCTCTTGCGCGAGCGAAGCGGGGTGGTTAGCCGGACCGATGACATAGTCGTCGCACTTGTAGCACCACACGAACGACAGTCTCGAGAGCGGTAATGCGGAGATGACCCAGTGCCCGCTGTCATGCGCATGAGATCGAGCGTGACCGTTAAGTGAGTCACAGCAGCCCACCTTGCCGCACGTGAGGCAAAGCCTGCGGTTGTCGGTGGTTTTGCAACTGGCACACGCGGGCGCCGGTAGCGCCGTCGGCATATGCAGTGGCACGTGCACGCAGCGTTCACTGCCCGAAAATCTGCTCATCGACTGCCTCCTGATTCCAGACACGCGGCCGACCGGGGCGTGGTTCTGTCGCGGTTATCGACCATGCTGCCGTGGTTATCGACCAGGTAGGTACGAACCTAAGCTGAGCGGGCGGGCCGAGCGCAGCTCGACTTCGACGATTCAGTGCCCGAAATGCAGCAGGTGCGGCAATCCGACATGCGGATGCGGCAAGCGCTGACGGGCGCCGGCAGCCAGCCGAGCGTGATGCCGGCAACGCCAGCACAAGGGATCAGCCCGCCCTGCGCGCACGGTCCAGTGCGAGCATTCTGGGCAGTCGGCAAACCGAAGTACACCGACCAGGCCCATCACGCCGAAGGCGTCCATCACGCCGACCAGGATCAGGCCGAGCACACCCAGCACGCACGCGATGATCTCGACAGCCATTGCGGTACCTCCGACAAACTGCATGAGCCGAACATGAGCGGATCAACACTGCGTTCTGAACACTATATCGTGGCACGATTCTTCTGTCAGGTTCATGTGCTGAACCATGGCGCGCGCCAGCACGTGATGCGGTCGACCGATGCCGACGGTTTCCGTCGGCCCCGCCTTCGACGACCGACCGAGGTGATCTATGCCGGCCGCCCGTACCGCCGCCACACCGACAGCACCGACAGCGCCCGCCGCGCCCGCCGCCCGAACTATGCCCGCCGCGCCCGCCGCCCGAACTATGCCCGCCGCAGGCGGAAATCCAACGCCAACCGAAGCTGCCGCCCAAGCCCCCACGAGCGGTAACTACCTGATCTGCTCGCGGCGTTCGGTAATGCTCGGCAGCGTCGGAGTTGTCGGGTCGCTGCTTGTGTCGGCGTGCACCTCGCACGGCACCTCGGCGCGTGGCACTTCGGCGGACGGCGCGGCAGGGTCCGGCGCGGCGGGGTCAGACCCTGCGGCCTCGTCGGCCGCCTCCCCAGACGTGAGCGCGCTCAACTCCCGCACGCCCGGCTCGAGCGCGCTCACCCAAGCAACTCCTGGCGAGGCGACCGCAAGCGCCTCGCCGGCGACCGCGCCGGGCCAGCCGACGTCGACCACTAGCGGCCCGACGCCGGCGGACACGGCGGCACAGGCGCCAGGAAAGACGGCGAGCCCGCCAACCCAGCCGCCACAGCAGGCACCCGACCCCGCCCCGACTCAGGCAACGACGCCGACGCCGAGCGCGCAGCCGTCGTCCAGCCCGTCAAAGAAACCGTCGGGTACGGTGCTTGCCGCCCTCAGCGCCGTGCCGGCCGGCGGCTCTCTCGTCGTCAACGGACCGAACGGGCCGGTTGCACTCGCTCGGCCGAACTCGTCGAACGTGGTCGCGCACACCGCGATCTGCACGCACATGGGGTGCACGGTCGGCGCGGCGGGTGCGATGCTCGACTGCCCGTGCCACGGCTCGCAATACAACGCCTTTACCGGCGCGGTGGTGCAAGGTCCGGCACCGGCCGCGCTGCGCGCGATCAGCGTGCACGTCGACGGCGGCCAGATTGTCACGCCATAACGGACGCGGTGGCGACCGGCAACCGCTCAGGTGGTGGGCCGCAAGCTTGGCTGGCTCGTGACCGTGCCGTAGCCGCCCGACTTCAAAACGTTCGTCGGTGACGCGAGCAACGCTTCGAGGTCGGTTCCCCGCTGCGGCCGGCCGAACAAATACCCTGACCCAGATCGCAGCCCATCGCGAGGAGCCGGTGCCAGGTGTCGGCGTCGTCGATGCCCTCGGCGACCATCGTCAACCCGAGCGAGTGGGCGAGGTCGATGGTGGACCGCACGATTGCGGCCGCCCGCTGGTCGGCCAGGATCGGCGAGACGAATGCCCGGTCGAGTTTGAGTTCGTCGACGGGCAGGTCAGGCAGGTAGGCCAGCGACGAATAACCGGTGAGCCAGCCAATGTCGGCAATCGACGGGATCGGCTGCACTGGCTCGTGCACGAGCCAGTGTGCAACCAAAGCCCAGCCGGCGCCGTAAAGGGCCATGCCGACCGCGAACAATCACCAGATCAGCGCCGACCGCCGAGCGAGTGGCGCCCGCATCGCGCAACAGGCGGCGCAGGCGAAGTAGACGCCGCTGTAGAGCACGCCGTTGACCGGCAGCGAATAGCCTGCATGATTAGCCTGGAGTGATCCGCCGACGAGATAGGCGAGCAGGACGCCGATGCACAGCGCACGCCATGGTCCGACCGTGCGTGCGCGTGCGATCACGCGACTGCCGCTCGGCATGGATCACTCCTTTCGCTTGAACATCGGCATCACGCACGGTTGCCTGAGCAACTCTCCCGCCGGCCTCGATGTGCCGGCTGTGCTGGCTGTGCTGGCTGTGCTGGCCTGTGCCGAGCTCCGGGTTACTTCACGAATGACCATGAACGGCCGATCATTAGCCGACCGATCTGAACCGGCGAGCCTCGCCGATCCGTTGGCCGCATAGAGACGAATTCGACTCACGTGCCTTAAGGAGCATCATGGGACCGACCGTGATCAGCGGCTTGCCGGCGCACATCTTGCTCGTGCACGTGGTGTTGGCGATCGTTCCGGTTGCCGCAGTTTTGGTGATCGTCGCCGCCGTGTGGCCCGCCGCCCGTCGATGGCTCAACTGGTTACCTGCGCTCGCCGCGCTCGGCGCGCTGGTGTTCGTACCGATCACCACTCATGCGGGGCACTGGCTCGAAAACCACTACCGCGGCCAGATAACCGCGGCAATTCAGCACCATGTGAACCTGGGCAACCAGATGTTCGGCTGGGTGCTGGCCTTGTTCGCGGCATCGGTGCTGGTCCTTGCGCTGAACTGGTTCGAGGGCCAACGCTCGCTGGTGGTGGGTACGGGTCGCGGGCCAGCGGCAACCAAGCGAGTCGGCGACGGTGCCAGAAACGGTTCGGACAATCTTCCCGGCAATCGTCCCGAAGGTGGTGCCGGGATAGGTCCCGGCAGTGGTGCCGGGGATCACCTCAGCGCTGGTGGTACCGACGGCGCGCACCGTGGTGGCGTGAGTGTCGCCGCGCGGCCGCGCTCTGCGTCGTCCACCTCGGCTCGGCTGGGCATGTTCGGCTCACGACCACTCCGCGTGCTTGTCGCGATCCTCGCGATCGTTGCGGCAGTCGGGGCCGTACAGCAGGTTTATCGCACCGGTGAAGCCGGCTCGCGGGCCGTCTGGACCGGCACTTTCAGCAACTAATCGCCGGTACGGCACCTGGGAAGGTAGCGTTCCCGTCACCGCCCTCGTAACTTGTTGACGGCCACTCCAGCCGTGAATATGTTTGGGGGAACAACAAAACGCCGTGCCGCTGCTACGCCCAGGAGGCTCCCCGTGTCGTCGCTTGTTCCTTCTCCGCAGGATCGTTTTACGTTTGGGTTGTGGACGGTGGGGTGGTCGGCGCGGGATCCGTTTGGTGATGCGACCCGGCCGGCGTTGGATCCGGTTGAGTCGGTGCATCGGTTGGCGGAGTTGGGCGCGTATGGGGTGACGTTTCATGATGATGATCTGATTCCGTTCGGCTCGTCGGACGCTGATCGTGATCATCACATTGAGCGGTTCAAGAAGGCGTTGGCGGAGACCGGGTTGGTGGTGCCGATGGCGACCACGAACACGTTCACCCATCCGGTGTTTAAGGATGGGGCGTTTAC
>Ga0068855_100008341_pt1 | contig 12527 bp, 6 predicted proteins | sample KBSCornC52_FD_66592 | JGI IMG/M metagenome (GOLD analysis project Ga0068855, IMG submission 66592) | Corn rhizosphere microbial communities from Kellogg Biological Station, Michigan, USA - KBS Corn C5-2 | ecosystem: Host-associated > Plants > Roots > Rhizosphere > Soil ...
GCCCCTTTCTTGCTTCAGCCATGATCGAGCTCGTTTCTTCTTCAACTCATCTCTGGGTTCCGACTCATCGTCTGTTCTTGATCCGAAACGCGGACGGACTTCGCTGGTCGACACTTTCATTTGCGGTGTGGGCGGCACAGGAATACGTTGGTTGCATGCTCCACGCCCGCCCCTACAATCTGGCGCTCAATGCTAGCTCATCGAGCATCAAGTTCGCATTGTACGAATGCGGCTCCTGGGATGCGCCCGTCCTGCAGGGCAAGCTTGATCAGAACGGGGCGGAGGAGACGAATCGAGTTGCCTCGCTGGGACCACGTGCGGCCTACGCGCAGCAGGCGGTCCGAGACAAACTAATCGAGTACAAGCAGTCCATAGCCAGCCACGACGAGCACATGCCGGAGGTGCGCAACTGGCGATGGACCGCTGGGCCGTCAGCGCCCGGCGAGGGGCCGTCCTAAAAGCCGGCAGCAGCGTTATGCCCGATGTACCGTGCATCGTCACGCTCTCGCCACGGGACTATGACGCTGTCCTGTTCGACCTGGATGGTGTGCTGACCCAGACGGGTCGCGTGCACGCAGCTGCGTGGAAGCGCCTCTTCGACGAGTTCTTGCAGAAGAGGGCCACGGACGCGGGAGACCCGTTCGTACCCTTCGATGTCGAAGCGGACTACCGCCGCTACGTCGACGGCAAGCCGCGCTACGACGGTGTCGCCGCATTTCTTCATTCACGCGGGATCCAGATGCCCGTCGGGAGTCCGGATGATGGACCTGTCGTGCAGAGCGTCCATGGCCTCGGCAATCGGAAGGATGCGTACTTTCTGGACGAACTCGAGCAGCGGGGTGTGGAGCGGTACGACTCGTCGATCGCGCTCGTGCAGACGCTGCGCGCCGAGGATGTGAAAACCGCAGTAGTCTCGTCCAGCAACAACTGCGCTGCGGTGCTCGCGGCGGCCGGCATCGCCGACCTGTTCGACATTCGCGTCGACGGCCTCGATCTCGCGCGCTTGGATCTACAGGGCAAGCCTGCGCCGGACAGCTTTCTCGAGGCGGCCCGCCGTCTCGATGTCGAGCCATCCCGGGCAATCGTCGTGGAGGACGCCCTGGCGGGCGTGCAGGCGGGGCGAGCAGGCCGCATGGGGCTCGTGGTTGGTGTCGATCGAGCCGGGCACTCACTCGAGCTCCGAAAGGCCGGCGCCGATGTCGTCGTCGGCGACCTGGCGCAGGTGCGCGTCGCAGTAGAGCCGCCGTCCACGTGGTCGTTCGCTTACGACGGCTTCGACGCGGCCCACGAGGGGACGCGCGAAGCACTGTGCGCGCTTGGCAACGGTTACTTCGCGACGCGCGGCGCATCGCCTGGTTCGCTCGCCGATGGTGTGCACTATCCCGGCACGTATCTGGCCGGTGGCTACAACCGCTTGCGCACCGATCTCGCCGGCCGTGTGGTCGAGCAGGAAGACCTGGTCAACGTGCCGAACTGGGTGACGTTGCACATTCGGTGCTGCGACGGCGAGTGGTTCGATGAACAGCATGCCACGCTGCTGGAGTACCGCCAGCAACTCGATCTCCGACGGGGGATGCTGCTGCGTACCGTGCGGTTCGAGCAGGCTGGGCGCCGCTCGATCATGCGCGAGCGGCGCCTGGTCTCGATGCACGACACGCACGTCGCCGCGCTGGAAGTCTCGTTAACCCCGGAGAACTGGTCCGGAAAGCTCACAGTTCGTTCCGCCCTCGACGGACGCGTGGTGAATGGCGGCGCGCAACTGTATCGTCCGTTCAACAACCGGCATCTCGAACCCGTCGGCTCAGAGGCGGTCGACAGCACAGGGATGTTTCTTCTGGTCCGCGTGAGCCAATCCAGACTCTACGTTGCCGAAGCGGCTCGCACCGATGTACGCGTAAACGGCAACGTATTCGATGCTGAGCGATCTCTGGTAGACGAACCTGGATACATCGCTCAGGAGCTGACCGTGAATGTGGCGGAGGGCCAGACGATCACGATAGAGAAAATCGTCGCGCTGTACACGTCACGGGATCTCGCAATTTCGGAGCCGGCCTTGGAAGCCCGCAAGCGCGTGCGACGTGCGGGGGCATTCGACAGCCTGCTTGCCGCGCACGTGCGCACGTGGAAGCAGTTGTGGCGCCGTTTCGACGTGAACATCGCACCGTTACAACCGGGAAAGCTGAACGTGCTGATGCTGCTTCGGCTCAACATGCTGCACCTGCTGCAGACGACGTCCCCCCAATCGATCGGGCTCGACATCGGTGTGCCGGCGCGTGGATGGACGGGTGAGGCGTATCAGGGCCACGTCTTCTGGGACGAACTGTTCATCTTCCCGTTTCTCAATTACCGCATGCCGGAGATCACCCGGTCGCTGTTGATGTACCGCTATCGCCGGCTGGGCGAGGCGCGAGCGGCGGCCCGCGCAGCGGGCTTTCGCGGGGCGATGTTCCCCTGGCAGAGCGGCAGCAACGGTGAAGAAGTCACCCAGGAGTCAAACCTGAATCCGCGCTCCAAGCGTTGGGTCCCTGATAACTCGTACCTGCAGCGCCATGTCGGGAGCGCGGTGGCCTACAACGTCTGGCAATACTTCCAGGTCACCGACGATCGCGAGTTCCTGGAGTCGTATGGCGCAGAGCTGATCCTCGAGATCGCGCGGTTCTGGGCGAGTATCGCCCGGTTCAATTCCTCTCGCGGCCGGTACGAAATCCACGGCGTGATGGGTCCCGACGAGTATCACGACCGCTACCCCGGCGCCACTGGTCCCGGCCTTTCCAACAATGCGTACACCAACATCATGGCGGTCTGGGTGCTGTGGCGGGCGCTCGATGTACTCGACGTGCTGTCCACGATCCGTCGCGCGGAGCTCACGGCGTCGCTCGGCCTGACCCGCGACGAAATCGCACAGTGGGATGAGATCTCCCGGCGGATCTACGTGCCGATTCAGGCGGACGGCATCGTCAGCCAGTTCGAGGGCTACGAGTCGCTTCAGGAATTCGACTGGGCAGGCTATCGGGCGCGGTACGGAGATATCCAACGCCTCGATCTGATTCTGGAAGCCGAGCATGACACACCGAATCGCTACAAGCTCTCGAAGCAGGCGGACGTGTTGATGCTCTTCTACGTGTTCTCGGCCGACGAGCTCAGGGCGCTGTTCGCCCGGCTAGGATATTCGCTCGCGCCAGACACGATTCCGCGGATGATTTCCTATTACGACGACCGTACGTCGCATGGGTCGACGCTATCCCGGGTGGTCCATGCGTGGGTGCTCGCGCGCTCGAATCGTCCGCGAGCGATGCGCTACTTCGCGGAGGCGCTACAAAGCGACGTGGCGGACATCCAGGGAGGCACGACGCGGGAAGGGGTTCACCTTGGCGCGATGGCAGGAACGGTCGATCTGGCGCAGCGCGTCTCGACAGGCATCGAGGTGAGGGGAGATGTGCTCCGTCTGAATCCGAGGTTGCCCCAAGATATGGAGCGGCTCGACATGCGGATCCGTTACCGAGGCCATTCGCTGGACCTGCGGCTGACGCGTGACGCGCTGCTTGTCCGCGGCCGAGATCGCGGTCCCGCCCCGATTTGGCTCGGCTTCAAAGAGGATGTCCATGAATTTGCCGGAGGGACGCGTGCTTTCCCACTCGAAAGCACACGGTGATCGAGAGCCGGCGATCTCTGTGACCTGCTGCTCTTCGACGTGCTCACCATCCAGGATCGTCTCTCAGGTCCACAGCCGATGACGTACACGGAGTTCAAGAGCCAGGTCGCGAACAAGAACGTCGGCGAGGATTCGCGCGAGGCGATTCGATCGAAGGCCAGCTGAGAAACGCCGTCGGAGTGAATCGATGAATCAGGCCGTTCCTCCCCAGCGTCGCCCAAAGCCTCCCGAGCCGAGGCGCAGGGCGGTTCGCCAGGACATCGTCGCCGGCTTCGTCAACGCCGTCGTCAGCGTTCCGGATGGACTCGCGTCAGCGACGCTTGCGGGCGTGAACCCAGTGTACGGACTCTATGCGAGCATCGCAGCACCCATTGCGGGCAGTGCAATCGTGAGTGCGCAGTTGATGCAGATCTCGACGACCAGTGCCTCAGCGCTCGCCGCTGGGCAGGTCATTGCCGTGTATCCGGTGGGCGAGCGGGACGATGTGCTGTTCCTGCTCGTCATGCTGATTGGTCTGTGGCTTGCGATGTTCGGTCTGCTGCGCGCCGGACGTCTCGTACGCTTCGTCTCTCACGCAGTTATGACGGGCTTTTTGGGGGGCGTCGCGACCCTGCTCATTCTGGACCAGTCAGCGCCGTTCGTTGGCGTCAACGTGGAGGGCCGCAATGAGGTCGCCCAGTTTTTCGATTTGCTGACACGCGCTTCGGATTTCAGCATCAGCACGATCGTGACAGGCAGCGTCGCCTTGATACTGGCTATCGGGCTGAGACGCACGGCGGTCGGAAATCTCTCTTCCGTGGTGGCGCTCGTCGTGCCGTCATTATTGGTGGTGCTATTCAGATGGGACGATGTTCAGCGCGTCGCGGACGTGAGCCCAATCCCCCGCGGAATTCCTACGCCGCGCTGGCCGGAGTTCGGGCTTCTCACACCCGAGCTGGTTTTCGCCGCGTTCGCCATTGCGGTAGTCGTCGGGGTGCAGGGTGCGGGCGTCAGCCAAAGCGTCGAAAACCCGGACGACAGCCCGGTGAACGCTTCCCGCGACCTCATGGCCCAAGGAGCGGCGAATGTCGCGAGTGGCCTCTTATTGGGGATTCCCGCCGGCGGCTCAGTCGGGCAAACCGCATTGAACGTTGCCGTCGGCGCTCGCACTCGATGGTCCGGGGTCCTGGGCGGCGTGTGGATGCTGGTGATCGTGCTGGCCGCTGCTGGCCTTGTCGGTCAGGTTCCCATGACCGTGCTGGCAGCTTTGATGATCATGTCGGGTATCAGCGCTTTGGATTTCGGCGAGGCGCGCTCGATCTGGAACACTGGCGGCTCCGCGCGCTTGGCGATCGTCGTGACCTTCGCGGCGACGTTGTTCCTGTCCATCCCGATCGCCGTAGGGACGGGTGTCCTGTTGACGATCATCCTGTATCTCTCCTCCTCGGCATCCGACGTCAGTGTCCGGGCTCTGGTGCGGGTCGGCAACGGGAGGGTTGCTGAACAATCTCCGCCTTCACGGCTTGAAAGCGATGCGATCCTCGTCCTCGATGTATATGGGAGCCTCTTCTTCGCCGGCGCGCGGACGCTGGCCGACTCCCTGCCGAGCGCTGAGGGTGTAGAGAGACCTGTGGTTGTGCTCAGATTGCGCGGCCGTTCGAGTGTGGGCGCCACTCTGATCGATGTCCTCGCCGGATACGCGGAGTCGCTGGCCGAAGCCAGGGGGCGGTTGTACCTGGCGGGCGTGAGTGAACCCGCCGCCACACAGCTTCGAAGCTCGGGCAAACTCGACATCGGCGGCGTGGTGCACATCGTTCGGGCCCGCGCGGTGCTTGGCGAATCGATCGAGGAGGCGCTCGCGCTCGCAGAAGAGTGGCAACGAGGTTCCCGCGAACGCTCGGCAGAACACTGACAGCGTTCGGCGCCTCCGGCGTCTTGGACCCCTTCAGGACCGCGGCGTGTGCTGCGCGCCATTATCGCTGCGGGCTGCCGCCGTTGCGAGCCACGCCTCGGCGTCCGCTACGGCCGCGCGTGTGGACTGCCACACGAGTGGAGTGGCTGGATGGGCGTGCACCCCCCCGCGCAGCTGCAGCTTGCCTGAGCGGACGATCTGCTGATGCGCGGCGTCACTCACACCAGTGAGATAAAGCCGCCCGTTCGCCTCTTCGAGCTCGTTGGCATACCCGCCGAGCACATCGATCAGTGTCGCGTCCAGCGTCTGACGTCCGCGCAACCGCAGGACGACGGCCGCCCGATCTGATCCCTGAGCCGCCGGCAGTAGACGCTCGAAGGTCCTCGCGCCGGCGTAGAACAGCTCGCCGTAGACGTCTAGCACAGTCACGGTGCCGCTTGGCAATTGTCGGGGCGGCGTGCGCTCCTCGACGCGGGCTTCATCATGCCTGACGAGTTGGACAATGGTCACTGCGCTCGCTGTCCGGCTGAGGAACAGAAGGGCTGAGAGCACCACGCCCAGGCCGACTGCAGCTTGAATCGGAAGGAACAAGGTCGCGAGATAGGTCGTGGCTCCAGCGATGACTGACGGCCAACCGGCGTTGCGCAGCGCCGCTGCCTCCGACGGCTTCAGACTGCTCGCACCCGCCACCATCAGCAGCGCGCCCAGCGCCGGCATCGCGATGAACCCGACCAGAGTGGGTACGACCACCACGATCACGGCCATCCAGAGACCGGCGAAGATCGCCGCCCAGCGGGTGACGCCGCCGGAGATTACATTGATCGCCGTGCCACTGAGTGAACCGCCCACCGGCAATCCGCGAAACAGACCGCACGCGACGTTCGCGGCACCCTGCGCGATGAAGTCCCGCGAGATTCGCGTTCGTGAGCCGTCGCGGTTCGGCACACTCTGGCTGACGCCAACGCCCTGCACCAGCGTCACGAGCGCGACCGAGAAGGCGCCGGTGACGATGCTGAGTGTGTCGGCAACGGTGAACGCCGGAAGCTGCGGCATCGGTATGCTTCCGGCGATCTCTCCGACGTCGGACACGACCTGCACATTCGCGCCGATTAACGCGACCAGGAGCGATGGGACCACCACCGCGACGAGACGGCCGACGCTTCGCAGTTTCGTGCGAGGGAGCAGCACGGCAAGCGCCAGCGCAAGCCCCCCGTGGCGAGCGCAGCCAGATTGACTTCGCCGTAATGTGCGAACACGTCGATCGCCTGCATGACCTTGTTGCTGCCGCTCGCGGGGTACCCAGCCAACGTCGTTATCTGGCTCACACCCAACAAGCTCGAGATGCCGAAACAGAAATCCTGTTGTCACCGAATAGGAGACGAAGCGTGTTAGTCGACCAAGTCTGAGTACACCGAACAGGATCTGGAACACGCCGTCGAGGAGGACGAGCGCGAAGAGCGCGGGGCTGCGCTCCGCCGCGCCGGTCTGCGTGAGCGATTGGCCAGCGGTGAGCGAAGCCGCCGCTGTGGTGGTGATCACCATCAGGGCCGTGCTCGACAGCAGACCGCCGACAAGCGGCCCCATCATCGTGGCGTACAGCCCATAGAGTGGATTCACGCCGACCATAACGCCGTTGGCCATCCCGTCGGGGATGTTCGCAACCGCGAGGCTCAGACCCGCCAGCCCGTCCTGCCGGCCCGACGGACTGCGCGGGAGATGCCCCCGCGCGGTCGCCACTGCCTCGCGCAGTTCACGCAGCCCTGGCTGCGCGGCATCAGTTCCTGCGTCTGTTGATGCCGTTTCCTCAGGGGATGGCGAGATGTCGGGCCCGGGCTGTCGACGAGAGTCGGAGGAATCCAGGCGATCTACTCCTTGACGAGCGCGACTTCCAGCCGCTGTTCGTCGGGAACCTCGTGGTCACTGTCGCGTGCGTCGTCGGGAATGTCGATGTCGACCCACTGCACGGTCCCGGTGAACCGGTGCACGGAATAGTCACGTGTGACCGGAGAGCCGGTGTCAGTGCCGATCTCGAGCGGCTCGTCGCTGGCGAATGGAAGCGGCTGCGTCCGCTGAACCCGTCCTTCGCCGACAACGCGATCGTCGATGAAGAGCGTTACGGTTCCACCCTTTGCCGGACCCCCGCCGTCGTATTCGAAGTCCATGCGAACGCGGTGCGTTCCCGGCGGCAACCGCTCGGTGCTCTCGACGTGAAAGAGATCGATACCGTAGAAGTTGTAGCAGTACTTGGGGCGGCCGTCTTTGACGTAAACGGACCAGCCTCCCGGAAATCCCCCTTGCGCGACGATCACGCCGTCGCAGCCATCGGTGGGGACGTGAACCTGCGCGATCACTCGATGCGACTTGTTCTTGACGTTGACGACGGAGAAGGCGTTGAGTCGACCAATCCCCTTGTACAGCCGCTGGTGTCGCGTTCGGGCGAGCACTGGTCTGCGGGCCGTATCAGGATTCGCCAGTTCCGCGACGCGATCGTCGAGCGGCAGGACGTTATGCCTTGCGGCTTCGATCAGAAACAGGCGCTGGAGTTCGTGCAGTTTCTGAGGATGTTCGCTGGCGAGGTCGCGTGCTTGTGTCCAGTCGGTCGTGGTGTCGTAGAGTTCCCAAACGGCATCGTGGAGCCCGCGCCGAGGCCATCCTGCGCCGGGTGGATTGTGCGCGGCGACCGCGGTCCATCCCTTGTGATAGATGCCGCGGTTGCCGAGTATCTCGAAGTACTGCGTCTCATGGCGGTCGGGTGCATCCGGCTGGTCGAAGCTGTACGCCATGCTCACACCTTCGATCGGCTGCTGCGTGACGCCGTTGACGAGTACGGGCTGCGGCAGGCCAGCGACCTCGAGGAACGTCGGCGCGACGTCGATGACGTGGTGGAACTGATGGCGCAGTTCGCCGCGCGCCGTGATGCCGCGAGGCCAGTGGACAATCAAGCCGTTCCGCGTACCACCCCAGTGTGAGGCAATGCGCTTGGTCCACTGGTACGGCGTATTCATCGCGTGGCCCCAGCCGAGCGAGTACTGCGGGTACGATTCGGGTGTGCCAAACGATTCCAGCCGCTCGCGCAAGAACTCCGGTGTTTCGACGTGTTCCATCCCAGTCATGGTCAATGACTCGTTCCACGTGCCGTTGAGCGTGCCCTCGCCCGACGCGCCGTTGTCACCCGTGATGACACAGATCAACGTGTCCTCGAGCGCACGCATTTCTTCGATCGCATCGATGACCTGACCGATGCAATGGTCCGTGTGCTCCAGGAACGCTGCGTAGAGCTCCATTTGGCGCGTGAGCACTGGCTTCATCTGGCCCGGAACATCGCGCCACGCGGGAATACCATCTGGCCGGGTGGTGAGCTCGCAGTCAGATGGGATGATGCCGAGCTGTTTCTGGCGATCGAAAATCTGCTCGCGCAGCGTGTCCCAGCCTTGATCGAACTTCCCGCGGTACCGATCGCGCCACGCGGCGGGCACGTGAATGGGGGCGTGAGTCGCGCCGGGTGCAAAGTACAGAAAGAACGGTTTATCAGTCGCCAGCGCGCGCTGCTGCCCGAGCCATCTGCCCGCCTTGTCTGCGAGGTCCTCGGTAAGGTGGTATCCCTCCTCCGGCGTCCGTTCCGGCGTGACCGGCGTCGTGCCCTCAGTCAGACTGGGATAGAACTGGCTCGTTTCGCCGCCAATGAAGCCGTAAAAGTATTCGAATCCGCTGCCGGTCGGCCATCGGTCGAACGGACCCATCGGGCTCCACTCCCAAGTGGGTACCTCGTGACACTTGCCGAACTGCGCGGTCGAGTAGCCATTCACTCGCAACATCTCCGCCGTCGTGGCTGCGGTGTTCGGCCGCCGCGACGTGTAACCAGGTGCCGCCGATGCCATGTCAGCGACGGCGCCCATTCCCACAGCGTGGTGGTTCCGTCCGGTGAGCAGGGCCTGGCGTGTGGGGGAGCACATCGCCGTCGTGTGGAATCGGAGGTAGCGCAGCCCGCCGGCGGCAAGCCGCTCGAAAGTCGGCGTGCGGCAGGGACCACCGAAGGCGCTGTTCGAGCCGAAGCCGGCATCGTCCAGCAAGATGAGCACAATATGGGGAGCGCCGGACGGCGGACGCACTGGCTCGATGGGTTCGTACTTCACGTTCGGATCCCGCGCGTCATACATCGTCGGTCCGGCGTAAGGCCGGTCGGGAATTGGCAGCACGTGACGCGGGACATCGGACGGCATGATCGGTCTCCTTACCTTCGGAATGGGCCGGCGTGGACTCGGTTCAAGCGACGGCCGACTGTCTGTGAGCGCGCCTGTTGAGTAGCTTCGCAGCGGGGAAGAGGACGGCCATCGTCACCAACGACACGACGACTGCCATGACGAGCACACCTGGTGCGTCGAATGCTTGTGTGGCGACCACCAGCGCCGCCGCGAAATTACGCTGTGCCGTGCCAAGCGCCATCTCATCGCGCAGGTGCTCGCCGAACGCTCCGCCGAGCACCCATCCAGTACAGAACGCACCAGCGATGAACAGCAGGGACGCGGCAATGGCACCAGTTCCGAACACGCCGAGCACCGTGGAGAGATTGAGCGCAACGGTCAGTACGACCAACGTCAGGAGCGCGACGTTCGTAGCCACGCCAAGAACGGGCAAGATGCGACCCGTCGCGGGCGCGAGACGCTTCACCAGTAAACCCGCACCGAGCGGCAGCAGCATCGTCAACACGAGTGGCGCCGCGATCGCCCATGCGCTGATCTCGGAGCCTGGCGCGAGGAGGGGAACGATTAGTGGCATATAGCCAATGGTCACGATGATGAGCAGCACCAGTAATCCGGCGCTGAACGGGACATCGCCATTCGCTATTTGCGTGAACTTGATAGTCATCGGCGCCCCTGCCGCGGAGCCGGCGAGTACAAGGCCGATCGCGTACTCCGTGTCGAGCTCGATCAGCTGCAGAATCGCGACCGCGAACATCGGAACCGCAACGAAATTCGCCACGAGCGCCAGCACGACAGCCCAGAAATCCCGCAGGGGGCCAACAAGTTCTTCCACGCCATAACGCAGCCCGATCGACGCCATGCTGGCGATGGCGAAGATCTGAACGGCTGGCTTCGAGATTGTTGTGAGGAGGTCAGACATGTCCCCTCTCAGGTCGTGAGGACTCGAGCGCCGTTCCATCGAGTGGTACCGATGATGTAGCAGCGGACCGCCAAACGCAGCGGAAGCCCAGGTGGCAGGTAGACGTATCAATGGCTTCGCCCTGCCGGGCCGCGGGCCGATACCGCAGGCAGTAATTCGGTGCGCAGAGGTGCGATCCTCCTTTAATCACCCGCCGAGCCGGCACGTCGCGCGTGTGACGCGATGTGTCGATCTCCTGCCTTTCTGCGACGTGGGGCTTGGCGGGCGTGCAGCAGGGCTTTACACGCGATCCTGCATGCTGAGGAGCGAAGAGGTCGACGGTCCACTCCCACACGTTGCCCGCCATGTCGTAGAGGCCGTACCCATTCGGGGGAAACGCGTCCACAGGTGATGTGCCTTCGAATCCATCGAGCCGTAGGTTTTCCCAGGGGAAGCGGCCCTGCCACGTGTTGGCGAGCATGCGCCCCTGTGGGGCGAAGTCGTTACCCCACACGTACACCGCATCTTCCAGTCCGCCGCGGGCCGCGAATTCCCATTCGGCCTCGGTCGGCAGATCCTTGCCGGCGAAGCGCGCGTATGCGAGCGCGTCCTCCCATGCCACGTGAGTGACAGGATGATGCTCGCGCCCGTTGAGTGTGCTGTCCGGACCTTCAGGGTGCCGCCACGACGCACCCGGCACGTATGACCACCACGCGCGGTAATCGTGCAGGGGCACCGGCTTCGACGGCCGCCGAAACACCAGCGAGCCAGGAACGAGCAGCCCCGGGTCGGCACCTGGGTACCCCGCGGGATCCAGCGGACGCTCGGCGACCGTGACGTAATCGGTCGCTTCGACGAAGCGCCGGAAGTCTGCCGTCGTGACCGGGTATGGATCGATCCAGAATCCCGCGACGGATGAGAGATGGGCCGGTCGTTCCTCAGGGTAGAAGTCGTTCGAACCCATTTGGAACGCGCCTCCCGCCATCCAGATCATCGATATCGGCGAAGCAGGCGAAGCGAACGCGGCTGTCATTGTGAGTCTCCCAGCGGGACGCCAACCGCGAATCGCAATGAGCTCCCGCCAGGGATGCAGCCTGCTGGCCAGAAGTACTGCGGTCACCCGCGTCGAGTCCGCGGCAGATGACCTTCACTTCCTGGAAGCGCGCCGCGCAAAAGCAGCGGCGGTGAGGTTGCTCGGTTGCCGTTCTTGCATGTCCGGAGAGAACCAGGGCCATTGTGCACAGGCTGGTCGGTGTCGCAGCCGCAGAGCTGTTTTACCCCGTGCTCACGCCTGTGGCTCTCACCAGGCATCCCTACTCTTGTGCCATCCAACCGCGTGTATGGGACCGGCAACGCAACGCGTGTTCTTCAGGGGCGGTGATCATGGACCCAGACGATCGCAAAGGAAGCGATGACTTCATTCCCTATCCGACAGATCGGGTGGTGGGAACCATTGACGATCCGAAGGAGGCGCGAACCGCGATTGAGGCGTTACTGACGGCGGGTTTTGCGCGGGACGAGATCGACGTTCTGCACGGCGAAGGAGGACTGAATCGCCTCGATCTCGCTGGTACGGAGCACGGGTTTCTCGCCAGATTCCAACGAACGCTGATTCGCACGGCGGCCGATGAACACAAGCATCTCAGCCGCCACGTCGAAGATGTGCGAGCGGGCCGCTTCGTCGTCATGGTGCTCGCGAAACAAGCAGCGGAACGCGAGCGCGCCGCCCAGATCCTGAGCTCACATGGTGCCAAGTTCATCTGGTTCTATGGGCGTTGGACGTACAGGGCCTTCGATGGCGATCGGATCGCTCCAAAGGCCGGGCGGACCCACTCGCCCTCTGCGCAGTCGAGCGATGCCCGTGCTGATGTCAACAACCCTGTT
>Ga0068855_100008344_pt1 | contig 12524 bp, 16 predicted proteins | sample KBSCornC52_FD_66592 | JGI IMG/M metagenome (GOLD analysis project Ga0068855, IMG submission 66592) | Corn rhizosphere microbial communities from Kellogg Biological Station, Michigan, USA - KBS Corn C5-2 | ecosystem: Host-associated > Plants > Roots > Rhizosphere > Soil ...
TGTCAACATCGAAGAATTCGGCGTGTCCTGGCACGGCTTCATCCTGAGCCGCAAGGCATTGGCGCTCGATGAAATCACGCACTGGACACGCATCCAGGGTCGCGACTTCGCGCGCTACGAACTGGCCGGCCGCAACACCATCGCTGACCACGGCGCCTGGGCGCGCGCACTGCTCGGCGTGCTCGACATCGACGCCGACTGGCTGGAATATGAAGACCGCACCGCCGGCGTCTACCGCGCGGTGCACGTCGACAACGACCGCATCGACATGTGCATCTTCCTGTCCAAGCGCCCCGACCTGCCTTCGCGCGCCTGGCTGGCGAGCCTGTTCGACAAGGAGCAACTGGAAGAAGCCGACCGCGTCGGCCTGCTGATCGGCCAGCCAATCGAAAAAGGCGCCGACACCGGCCCGACCGTGTGTTCGTGCTTCGGCGTGGGCCGCAACACGATCTGCAACGCAGTGCGCGAACAAGGATTGAAGACGGTGGCGGAAGTCACCGCCTGCCTCAAGGCCGGCGGCAACTGCGGCTCTTGCGTGCCGGAGATCAAGAAGTTGCTGGTGGAGACGCGGGCCGCGGAGACGGCCTGATTGTTTCCATCGTGATCAGGAAATACAGGCAGGCCAGCACCATGAGATTTTTAGTCAGAGGGCCAAAGGGATGAAAGAGGAATTCCGGCAGCCGTATGGTGATCGCCGCAGAATAGACAAGCACTACGATGCACTGCAGTTGCCAGAGTTTTCGACCAGGTAAGCATAGCGTCGCAACGCCCATGCCGGCGTCAAGCACACAGGCAAGGATAAATATCGTCTCTCTGCCCTGTACCAGTCCCAGTTGTTGCAGCCAGTCCAGCGAGATGGCGTGTGGAAAGAAAAACCAAGACGTAATCGCCGTCCATATCCACAGGAACGCAATGCCGATCCGCATGCTCCAGTAGAGCCGCCGCAGGCTTGCTCCGAGCCTATCCCATGTCATGTCCCGGCTCCTCAAAATGACGGCTTGAAGACCATCAGCCAGTACACCACAATCAGCGCAACAAATGCGGGCACGCCGAGCCAGAACCAGATGGTGGCGTAGCGCCAGTATTGTTGCGGCAGCGGCGTACCGTTGCTGTCGGCCAATCTCGCCAGATCGCGCATCCTTATCTGCAACACCACCACCGGCAGCCAGCAACAGCCGGCCAGTGCATACAGCAGCAACGCATATAACAGCCAGCCGCTCCATAGAGGAAAACCTGCCAGCCAGACCAACGCCAAACCGGTGACCGGCTGCAATATCACGGCCGGCGTCGTAAAGATCCAATCAGCCATGACGGTACGCTCGGTGATGATGCGGATGGCGCGGACGTCGCCGCTGCGGTCAGTGATCCATTTGAAGAAGGCGATCCCGATGCCGGTGCCGAACAGGATGGTGGCGCTCAGGATATGCAGCCATTTGAGCAGCAAGTAGGAACTCATGCGGGCACCTCCCAGACATCGAGCCCGATCAGCGCTTGCAGATAGTCGTCGACGCCGAGTACCCCCATGCATGGCTGCGCTCCGGATGGAAATGTGGTTCCGCCGGCGAGTTTTCGCGCCAGCGCAATCGATGCGCCGCACGGAATGTACGGACCATGATTGTTGACAGCAATGAGATGCCAGGTCAGGGTCTGCGCACGGCCGTCCAGATCCTCTCCTTCCATGGAGACGAACATACCTCCTTTGTCACTCACAAAGGATTCGAGCCATTGACTGATCCGGTGCAAGGGACCGACCAGCGGTACAAGGCTCGCCAGTAGTCCGAGACGAACCAGTTGCGATCCTGCCCAGACGAAGAGATGGCCAGGAGCACTGGCAAAGCCGGCATGGAAACTGACGCTATCGACATGAGGGTAACGCTTGGGAAAAAGTACAAGATCAGGCACGTCGCAGGCGCCGAGAAAACGTGGTCCCACCGGCGCTGGAAACCGATGGCGTCGCATATCCAGCCAACCGTGCACAGTAATCCAGTTTCGCGCATCCAGGCGCAGGAACGGCTTTCCGCAATAGCCGAACACGCCACGCATGGTGGCAAGGCCGGGCGCTCGCGCTCCTGATCCGATGCCGTGGCGTATCGCGGTCAAGCGGCTGAACCGGCTTTGATAGCGATCAACCACCGCAGAAGACAGCGCTGGCAAGGAGCTCGCGCCACTCGTGACAAATACGCCGCGTTCGCGCGCTACAGTATCCAGTTTCGAAATCCCAGCCACAAAGTCGCGCCCGTCCGCAAGATCAATGTAGTTTGCTCCTGCCGCGATGGCAGCACGCGCCACGTGGTAATCCTGTCCCTGAAACGGACCGGCGGTATGAATTACCGTGTTGACCCCGAGCTTTGACAGTCGTTCGGACAGATCAGGCGCCTCCGCGTCAATGGCCAACCCATGTGAGACGTCAAGCCCCATCGAGCTTGCCATCTCCTGTGCCCGGGAGGCGCTGCGACCACCGATGAGAAGACGGATGTTTGCGTCCTTGCTCAAGGACTGGCAGATGCGTCCTCCAAAAAAACCGTAGCCGCCAAGAACCAGAATGGTATGCATGTGTGATTTTTCGATCTGCAAGGAATCTCAGGAAATCCACAGTACCGCGCCGTCGCCGCGTCCTGCCGCATCTCGGTAGAACTCGACCAATACTTGATAGTTATGCCTCAGATAGTCGAGCGCCTCATCGCCTTCGATCACGCAAGTATCGGCAAGATAGACATCTGCGGCCGCCATCTCGGCTGGCTTATATCTGGATCTAAAGTTTTCTTCATCAATTAGCGCCAGCGCGGATGCAATGCTGCGCACCTGGTCCGGATCGAGAATGCGTGCCGGACCATATCCGAGATCATCGCCAACGCCATCCCCGCCAAGCACCGCGCCGCCTAGCGGCTGCGTCACGTCATACGTAGAACCCGTAAGCATGAAATGAATGCAATGCCAGGCTTTATCCAGATCCACCCGATTATCAGGATCGGCATCTTCGTCCTCTGGAAAAACAAACTTGATCACGTCGTCCGGATTGGATTTCAGTTGCGAAATCGTGACCGGATCGGCGCTGGAAAAATAGGCAATCATTCCCATGTAAAAACTCCTCTTTAAGGACCTCGACATTACCGCGGCGATCTTCTGCGAAAGATAAAAAATTCGACCAACGGCATCACAAGCAAGCCGCTCAGCTAGCAGGAAAGCATCCTCAGGCATAAGGCTGCAATTTGAAAGCCAGCGCCGTTGCTATACAACCCGCCTGAGGAATAAGACGGAAAAACATAAGAAATAAAATGGGCTACAACGAATAACAACCAACATGGCAAGGTTGCCGCATATATCGTCCGAGGTTTTCTTGTTATGACTTGGCATGATTTTTTCAGAAATTTCATCCGTCGTCTGACCCACAATGGCAATCCATCATTTAACCGGCCCTAGCGATTCTTATTGCTATCATCGTTGCGGTCGCCACATATCACCCAGAAATTCGCGACCGCCAAGGCGGCCCACCCAAACAAAAAGAACAGATTTTTCATGCGCCCGGCGGGAAACAAAAATCCACACACGATCAGCACGCCGCCAATCAGCGCAAGTTTTGTGTGCGTCAGGTTCTTCACGACCATTCCTGCTTGCTCAACACCTTCAAAGTGACGTCATCCAGTTCAGCCGTGCTCAGAGCACGCATGGCTCGAACAAATTCGTCCAATTGAGACGGCTCTGTCATCAGATAAAGCTTGATTTCATGCGCGACCTTGTCATTGCCGAACGCAAAGAATTCGGATTGCGCCAGGACAGAAATATGAATTCTGCCGCGTGCTTGACAATGCAGTCGCGCGTGAAATGCTCCCGCTGCATATTCCCGCCCGAACTCGCCGAATCTCAAATCATGAATTCCGCCATGAATCTGCTCTCTGAATTCCTCCAATTCAACAACGATGTCCTTCAGGTATTGATGACCTGCATAGACATTGCAGATGAACTGCGACACACCGTCCCCAGCCCGGATAGAAAGTTCGACCAACTCTTCATCGGACCAAATTTTTCTGATTTCAATTCCAGCCTGCATCTCGACCGTTCCTTTGAACACTCTTGCCACGACTGTCTTTTTGTCTGAGGACCTGATTTTTGAACGTTGCCTCACATCCATCCGACGGGTGTCGTTCCGGACATGACAACACCGGCTGCCTAGTCATCCAGGCGTGAGCCTTCTGCCCAGGTTTCCTGCACGACGCCAGCGGCATCAATGCCGTACCCGTTGAAAATCCAGCCATTCATGAATTCGCCGTCATAGTGATTGCCGTTCGGCGCGATAAGGGATCCTTTTATCAGTCGCGAGTTATCGCCGGGCTCTTCCAGCTTCAGGCGATTCCCGTTGGACCATACCACCGTCGTCGGCCCGGTGCGTGTTCCGTATCTGAGAGCGCCTTCATAGCGCATATTGAACTCACCATTGATAAACCAGTCGAGACTCCCGAGGCCCTCAGCATATCCGCGAAAACATGAGCCGCTCCAGGTAACAGTCTCGTCAGCTCTGGGATGATCGTTCCACACTTTGCAGCCGTTGGTGGTCAACGTCCATGAGGGCGCCGCCTGCGGTTCCGGGACACAAGTAGTTTGCTGGCTGGCAGTGGCATGCCCGACGGACAGGACGCAAACGTTGAATGCCAAAAACAGGCACGATTGAATGATGCGGGACGTCATTCCGCGCTCTCCGGTTGATCGCTTTTTCTCATTCAGGCTCTTGCACAGTCATTTGATCGAGATCGTTTGCAGCACCGTGGTAATTGATTTTTCTTGCAACGATGCACCATCGATGACAAGGCCAAAACCATTGGTGTCGATATTGATGCGCGTGCTGTCCAGAACACCTCCTTTTCCGAACATGATGGACGGATCGACGACATCGGCAGCAAGCAAATGGGTTCCGAATGCTCCTTCCTGAGCTATCAGAAAATCACCTGCGACGCCAGCGGCAATCAGTCCCGCACGTGTCAACAAACTGGTCTCGCCGACGTGGGCGCCGACGATGATCCGTACGCCGCGGCGGCGTGCTTCGCCGATCAGTGCGATCGCACGCAGCAGACCTCCCATCTTCGATACGCGCAAATTGATGATCCAGGTGTCGGCTGTTCCTGTCAGGCGGTCGAGCTGGTCCAGCCGCAACAGGCTTTCATCGAGGATGATCCTGGTTTTCGCAGCGACGGCAAGGCGACACATGCCCTCATAGTCGCCGGCGCTCAGCGGCTCTTCAACCGCCCAGAACGGATAGTCCAGTGTCGACAATGCGGCTATCGCTACGTCGGGATCACACCACAGGTTGTTAGCGTCGGCGCGCACTGCGTTTGGCGAGATCCCTGCGGCAGACAAGCTGCGCACCTTTGCAAGGTCCCGTTCAGCATCGCCGGAGAGCTTGATTTTGAAACTGGAAAATCCGGCTTGCAGGTAGTGATTCAACTGGCCTTCAAACCGTCGCGGCGAAGCGTCGCCCAGCACCGCGGTGTAGTGGAAATTTCCGGCAAGTTCCGGCTTGCCCAACAAGGCTTCTACAGTTTTTTTTTCATGACGGCCAATGACGTCGAGTAACGCCAACTCAACGGCCGACCACGCTGCGGGGTTGCTGTCGATAGCGATCCGATGCGTATTCCCCCATTCTTGCAGTGTGGGCAGATCGTGGATCGTCTCCAGCCATTCACGCGCGTGCGCAGAAAAGAAACGGGCCGCGCTGTCCATGCTTTCCGACGTCACATATGCGCGCGGGCATCCTTCACCGAATCCGGCGACGCCGCCGGTGGAACGTACTTCCACCCAGAGCGTTTCCGTCGACGCACGATCTGCCGAAGCGTGACTGAACGTGGCATTGAACGGAATGTGAAGAGAGGAACATTGTATCGATTCGAGCAACATAGTCAGCAGTCTTCTCCCCAGGCATCCAGATCAAATGAAAACGTCTTGCGATAAGCAAGCGCAACAGTCTTGAATTGTCCCTCACGCTGGCCCTGCGCCACGCAAAATTGTTTATAGGCATCCAGGGCTCCGGGCTTTAGCCACGTAGCATGCAGCGCACCGAGTCGCTCGCTTTCGCGCTTTGCCGAGTACTCAACGTTGAGTGCGCATAATTTTTCATCCACGTGCACTGACAACAGTTCCGCAGCGGGATTACCAGCGGATTCGGTCTCGACGTACAGGCGATAGCCGCGCTCTTCTTCGTCAGCCAGCATCATCACGAACCGCGACGACAAGCCGAATTCCGCGGCTACTGTACGCACTGCGGCGAGCACCTGCGATTCATATAGTTTTTCGCCGGTGATGTTGGTGACGCCCTTCCCTTTTTGCATGAATTTGAACAACGGCATCTTGTACAGGAAGCCCCGTACGCGGATCAGATCATTAATGAAATAGCGATACAGACCGGAGGGCGTCGTCACCAGAATGTAATAGTCGATGCCTTTCCTCAGTTGACCCAGCGTGAGAAATTCAGCTTGTCCCGCATCCCATTTCTCCCGTTCAACAAATTCAAAGAAATGCGTGTCCAGCGTCGGCAATCCGCTTCCTGCGCGGAGGCCGAGCGTGATGGTGCCGCGGAACTCGCTCGACACGTAACCGAGTTCGAGCACGCGTATGCGGTCCGAAAGTTCTCGGCGCAGAGCATCGACGGCGATGCCGGCACTGGCGCAAGTCCAAGTGACCACCATTCGTGCGGCCGGCCACAGATCTGCCATACGCACTTCTTCCGTCTTCGCCAACAGGCTCAATTGATCAGCGCGATCAGGCGAAGCAACCAGACGCGGCCGAATGACGGACAGCACATCTTGCGGAATGCGGTCGAGCAGGAAGAAGCTGCCCTGGCGTATGTCGTCAATCAGAATGGATTCATGCTCGCGGTAGAGCTTCATCAACGTCAGCAAGGTTGATGAATTGGCCGCGCCGATGTAGGTAATGTCCGGCCAGGCGAGAGCCAGGCGCAGAATCAGCAGGTATTTCACCCTGCTGTCGGCAATCGTCAGCACCTGCGGCGGCAAGACGAATTTCTCCAGCACCACGGAGGGCGTGTTGCCGGCGACAATTCCCGAGGCCGAGCCGAACGGCTTGCCGTTTGCAAGCATCCCCTCGAATGCAGGACTGACAACGGCGAGGATGCCGCCGCTGAATGCCTCCGGGCAGGCGCGATGCTGGAGCGCAACCGAAGCGCGCTGGATGCGTCGCAAGGCTTTCAGATGCGTTCGCGTCAAAGGAATGTCTTTGGCCTTGCCGGTGGTGCCGCTGGTGCGCACGTATTGAACTGGCGCCTCCTTGGTCAACGCAGGTTCGCCGCTTTGTATTTCTGCGTCGACATACGGACGCAGCATCTCGTAGTCGCTCACAGGCAGCAGACGTCTGAAGTCGTCATAGTCGCGAATTTGAGAAAAGCCATGGCGCCGGCCGAATGTGGTGTCACGATTCTCCTTTACGATGCGCGCCAGCAAGGCATGCTGCAATGCCATAGGATCACGCGCCGCCCGGGATATTTTCCGGCCTTGCACAAAACGCAGGATCCGCAGATTGAGCGTAATGGACAAATCTGCGATCCGTATGCGCCAAGTGCGGCGACGCAAGTTCGACTCTCCGCCGTTGAAAGGTGCAACCATTTGCGCCCAGAAATGTTTGGGATAGGCCTTGTTCATGATGCCGATGTCATCGACCGTCTTGCCCGCCGGCAGATACCAGGTCCCGAACAGCATGTCCCAGATGATTGTCGTATTGCCGAAATTGCAGGACGCTATCTTTGGATCGGTGCTGTGATGCCAGCGATGCGTCTCGGCGCTGCCGACCAGATAGTTGAGCCAGCCGTAACTCAAGCGGATATTGCTGTGCTGGAAAAAGCCGTTGACCGAATACAGCAGAAAATAGCCGGCAATTACCTCAGGCGCTACGCCAAGCAACATGAACGGCACCGTATCGAGAGAAAAATGCAGGAGCTTTTCCAGCGGATGGAATCGGCCGACGTTGAGCGAATACAGGATGTCGGGCGAATGGTGCACCTCATGCAGGCGCCACAGGAAATCGAAACGATGGCAGGCCCGATGCAGCCAGTAGCGGACGAAGTCAACGATCAGCACCATCGTAAGCACTTGCGCAGCCAAGGGCCAGGAATGCGGCCATAGGGAGCTGGGCGCATGATCGTGCAGCCAACCTGAAATGAAAAACACGCTCACCACCGCGAGACCGCGCGGCAACACAACCTGAACGAACGCCATGAATGCTGCGTCTGCACTGACGTCGCTCCATGTTGGCCGCCAGTTCAGGCGTTCCGGAAAACGTAGTTCGAGCAGGATGATAGCGCTTGCTACCGCAATGATGGGCAAATACGCTGCAAGGATCAGCGGGACGCCTGCGCCCAGCATCGCACTGAAGGCCAACACTGCACAGCCAAACGCCAGCGGATACCAGAGATAAGGCAGAAATGGAGACTTCATTGCCGGCCCCCGTCTTCTGGACGCGATGGGGAACGCAGATGATGGCGCGCCATCGCCAGCACAAAACCAGCCAACACAACATGGAAGACAGCCGGGATCCAGGTGCTGAACCATGCGGGGGCACCCGGCATCGTCAATCCGACCACAATGCGGATTAACGATCCTGTCATGTACAAGCCGCCTGTCCATGCAAGGGTTCTTCCGACGTTGAACGACGGCTGCAACATACCAAGATGAATGCGATATGTGCAAGTGCTCATCGTCGCCAGGATCACCAGTTGCACGGACAGTAAAAGCCAATATGGCAGACTGCTGCCCTGAAACGCGTCAAAGGGCGGAAGATAGGTTTGCGGAAGCCAGCGCTGCATCGCCTGCCCCGCCACGCGCAGCGCGAAGAGGAAAATCAGGGACCAAAGCAGGAAGGTCGAATTATTGGTTTGAAGGAGTGCGCGATGCGATGGAAGAAGTCTTGAATTGCTTTCGCCGATAGTCATAAAGTGAATTCTTGAGTCGGGCACATGCGCGTCGACGTTATTGGAATTTTTCTGAAACTCACTGCAGGTAAAGATGAATGTCGGGAATATAGCAATATTCCGACACGTCGTCGAATGTCTTGCGACGAATCAGCGTGGTGGCGTCAGAGTGATGCGGGAGAAGCAGGGATTGCGCGTAACGACAATGACGCCGATAGTGACGTCAGCAAGCATGGCGAAGAGCGTTGAAGCGCGGATGGAAACTGACTCGCCGCTCAGTCCGCCTGCCGCGAAGTGATAACGATCGGCGCCGGGCTTTCGCCGTTGGCCTGTTCCAGCGATTGACGGTAGCGTGCGGAACGCTCCATGTTGATCTGGTATTGCTCTTCGGCGTGGCGGTACGCCAGTTGCTCTGCCGGCGAACGGCTGCAGCCGCTGATGGCGAGTGTGCACAGGATCAAAAGCAGGAACTGCCGCATGAATGTCTCCGGGGGTGGATTATCTATTTCTTTTTGGCAATCATATACGCAATATATCCAACAGGCAATTTTTCCAGCGGGAAATCTCGCTACAAACCGCGTCGGCATTGACGTTCCGACAACTATGGCAAATTTCTGTATTCTTCGGCATGCTCTGAGCTGCCTGTACTCTTGAAGACCCCGCTCTCCCCAAAGGAATATCCTTGTCCCTCCTCTCCCCGCTGTTGAACAAACTGGCTTGTGCGCTGCTGGCGGTTGCCGCCCTGTTCATCTCAAACGCCGCCCACGCCGAACAGAAACGCTGCCTCAGCGAATGCAAACCGCGCATCGGCATCGTCTCTGCCTTCGGTGCTGAAGCCGACATCCTGCTGGAGCAGACCCGGCAAAAGCGCGACTGGCGTATCAACGGCAATCGCTTCACGACCGGGGTATTGCGCGGCAATCCGGTGGTGATCGTGCTCAGCGGCGTGAGCGTGGTCAACGCCACCATGGTCACGCAGCTGATGCTGGATCATTTTCACGTAGAGCGCCTGCTCATGAGCGGCATCGCCGGCGGCGTCAATCCGGCCAATCATGTCGGCGACGTGGTCGTACCGGAAAGCTGGGCGATGCCCATGGAGGTGTACTGGAACGGCGACGGCAGCCTGCCCGCGGCTTGCGGCAAAGCGGGCGACGTCAGTTGCCTGGGCTTGAAACTGGCGACGGAGAACGGCAAGGTGCGTCCCGACTTCCAGTTCGACGCGCCCGGCGGCAAAGTCAGCAGCGGGCTGTTCATGCGCGACAGTTTTGTGATGAATGCGGCCAACGCGCCGCAGGGAGAATTTCGTTTCGAGTTCCAGGCTGATGCGCAGATGCTCGCTGTTGCGCGCAGCCTCCAACCGGTACTGGCGACTTGCGGACCAAAGAACCCGGCGCTGTGCGTTGCCGTACAGCCGGCATTGAAAGTCGGCGGGCGCGGAATTTCGGGTACGGCGTTTCTAGCCAATGCCGGCTATCGCACCTATCTGCACGATACCTTGCAAGCAGAATTGGTGGATATGGAAACCGCCGCCTTTGCCCAGGTGGCGTACGCCAACGGCGTGCCGTTCATCGCATTTCGCAGCGTCTCCGATCTGGCAGGTGGCAATGACTTCAAAGACGTCGGCGCCTTCTTTGGGAGCGGATTGGCGGAGACGAACGAGGCGAATGTGACGCTGGCGTTTCTGGAAGCGTGGAAACGGCGTCGCTGAGATCAGATCTGCTGCCTGCGCATACCCGGTCCGCTTCAAAGATTTTCGACATTGCTGCGATATCAACGTGCACGGGCGAACGTTGCGTCCCGTCAGCCATCCCATTCCTGAGCGATTCTTTTCAGGAGCCTGAGCATGAGCAACGTGATGAACCGATCCCTTCTTGCGCTGATTATCTGCGGCGCCGGGTGGCTGTCGCCGGCTATTGCCCAATCAGATCAAGCAGCCTCCGGCGACCAACTCTTCTCGTACGCGGCGCCCCTATCCAAGGACATCATGGGCAGTGCCGGAAAATGGATCGGCGGCATCAGCCTGACCGCCCCGACTGAGCGCGGTACCGGGCCAGGGCCGGCATCCGCTGCATCGCCGGCAATGCGATTCAAAGTGGCGGAACCAGCCTGGATCGGCGTACTCGATACCGTCGGACAAATTGCAGGAAGCGTGCGCATCGAATCGTCCAATATCGGCATCTCGGGCAAAATCAATCAACCCGCACCTCGCGTCAATAGTCCGCTGCCGCCGTCAAACTAAAACTGCCTTCAGGCCCGTATCAGAACCTGGGCTTGACCGTCTTCCAGTCCGGCTTGTACTTGCGCATCTGGCGCACGTCGTCGCGCGAGCGGATGCCGCAGCCGAGATAGAGATCGTGCAGCTTGGCCAGTTGATCGCGATCAAGCTCCACACCCAGACCGGGCGCACGCGTGAGGCTGACGCAGCCGTTGCGAATAGCCAGCTTGCCGCCCTTGATGACTTCTTCGTCGGCTTCCTGCCACGGATAGTGAGTGTCGCAGGCATAGGACAGATTGGGCACCGCCGCCGCCACATGCGACATCGCCATCAGGCTGATGCCCAGATGCGAATTGGAGTGCATCGAGACGCCCAGGCCGAAGGTATCGCACATCAACGCCAGCATCTGCGTGTCGCGCAGGCCGCCCCAGTAATGATGATCGGCCAGCACGATCTGCACGCTGTTCAAGGCGACGCTGCGGCGGAACTCATCGAAATCAGTCACCACCATATTGGTCGCCAGCGGCAGGCCGGTGCGACGATGCAGCTCCGCCATGCCTTCCAGTCCCGGCGTCGGATCTTCATAGTATTGCAGATCATCTCCCAGCAATTCGGCCATGCGCACGGCGGTTTCCAGCGACCAGTTGGCGTTGGGATCGATGCGCAGAGGGGCGTTCGGGAAGGCTTTTTTCAATGCCTTTATGCAGGCGACTTCATGCTCCGGTTCCAAAGCGCCGGCTTTGAGCTTGATGCTTTGGAAACCGTTTTCATCGATCATCCTGCGCGCCTGGGCGACGATCTGCTCTTCGCTCAGCGCTTCGCCCCAGGCATCGGGCTGGTACGGGCTGTCGATATGTTCTGCGTATTTGAAAAACAGATAGGCGCTGAACGGGATCTCGGTGCGCACCGCACCGCCGAGCAAGTCGACCAGCGGCACGTTCAGGTAGCGCGCCTGTACGTCGAGCAAGGCGACTTCGAATGCAGAATACGCATTGCTGACGGCCTTGCTGGCGTGCGAACCGGGCGCGAGTTCCGCGCCTGAATTGCCGGCCGGCGCCATGCCCGCGACCGCAGCCTTGACGATCGCGCGCAGGCCGTTAAGGTTGAAAGGATCGAGGCCGATCATTTGCGCCTTGACCTTGTCCATCACAGCCAGTGCCGGCGCGTCGCCATAGCTTTCGCCGAGGCCGAAATGACCATTGTCGGTTTCGACTTCGATGATGGAGCGCAGCGCATACGGCTCATGGATGCCGCTGGCGTTGAGCAAAGGCGCATCCTTGAATGCGATCGGTGTGACGGTGACGCGTGTAATCTTCATGTCTATTTTCCGGAATCAGTAATGAATTATTTGTTGCCTGCGATCGCTGCGGAGTGCGCCGTGGTGCGGGCGAAGAACACCAC
>Ga0068855_100008346_pt1 | contig 12524 bp, 7 predicted proteins | sample KBSCornC52_FD_66592 | JGI IMG/M metagenome (GOLD analysis project Ga0068855, IMG submission 66592) | Corn rhizosphere microbial communities from Kellogg Biological Station, Michigan, USA - KBS Corn C5-2 | ecosystem: Host-associated > Plants > Roots > Rhizosphere > Soil ...
GAGTTTGGGAGCCGTAATGCGCAAGCTTGGGTGCCGTCGAGTGATCCCCGTATTTTCGCAAACTGTGGATTGACGCAGGTCCGGCAGGCATTCCCGTCAAGGTGATCTCGAAACAGCACCTTCGAGGTCGGCCTGCTTTATTGGGCCTGCGTCAAACTTGTACGGCCACAGTTCAGTACTGCTTGTAGGGCAGGAACTTGCCGGACATCACAACATTGACCCGGTCGCCTTTCGGGTCGGGCTCCCGCACGATGTCCATGTGGAAGTCGATGGCGCTCATGATGCCGTCCCCGAACTCTTCGTGGATGAGTTCCTTGATCGTCGTCCCGTAGACATTGACGATCTCGTACCAGCGGTAGATCAGCGGATCGGTCGGCACCGCCGTCGGCAGCGAGCCCTTGTAGGGGACGACCTGTAGCCACTTGCACTCTTCGTCGGTCAGGCCAAAGATGTCGCCGAGGATGCCGGCCTGCTCGGACGAGGCGGTCATCTGGCCCAGGCACAGTGCAGTCGTCCACTCCTTCGATTGGCCGACCCGGGCGGCGACGTCGTCCCACTTGATGCCCCTGGAGACCTTTGCGCTGATGATTTTTTCGGTGACTTCGATGCGGTTCATGGCGTACCTGTCATGTGCGGTTAAGGGAAGGAAGAGTCAATGTAACCCGCCATGCGTAAGCGGATGCGACGCACGTCATCAGTGCGCACGATGAGCTGGCCGCGCCGTTCCGGCGCGCAAGCCCCCAGCAGGGTGCGCGCCGGAACGCGTCGTCAGCATTGGCTCGTTCCACCGCCTGTAGATGCAAGGCATGTGCCAGCGGTACGCGCGGTGTGTCGACGTCAGGACGCGAGGTGCCTTGCCGCCGCCAGGAAATCATCCTTCGAGATGCCCGGCAGCGTGAGCACCTCCGCCTGCGGGTATTGCACGAAGTTGCGGTCGATCGAACGCAGGTAGGCGGGATCGTAATGCTCGACGAGCAGCTGGTCGACCAGCTCGGCCATGCGCCCCGTGTTGGCCAGCTCATGCCACGCACCGATGCGCGCGCGGCCGTGCAGCTGTGTGAGGTGGTCCAGCTGGCCGTTCAGGATGGCCGGATTGGCGCAGAAGTGCTCGTAGTCTTCCATCAGCAACTGCACGCGCAGCGGCCGGTCGAGCTGCAGCGCGACGCACGAAGATGCGCGCATGCGTTCCATCAGGCCTTCCGGTACGCGCAAATTGCCCACCTTCTTGCTTTCCGATTCCACGAACACGGGCCGCGACGGGTCGAAGCGGCGCAGCTTGTCCCAGATGCGCGTCTCGAACATCTTCTGGCTCGGCTGCGGCTCGCCCGGCAAATGCCCCAGCACGGAACCGCGGTGGGCGGCCAGGCGTTCCAGGTCGAGCACCTGGGCGCCGATGGCGTCGAGCGTTTCCAGCAGGCGGCTCTTGCCGCTGCCCGTCGTGCCGCAGATGACGCGATACTCCAGCGGCGGCGGGTTTTCCAGCGCGGTGGCGACGTAGGCGCGATAGGCCTTGTAGCCGCCGTCCAGTTGCACGACGGGCCAGCCGATCTTGGCGAAGATGAGGGCCATCGAGCCGCTGCGGTTGCCGCCGCGCCAGCAATACACGAGCGGCTTCCAGTCTTTCGGCTTGTCCGCTAACAGCGTCTCGACGTAGTGCGCGATGTTGCGGGCCACGAGCGGCGCGCCGATCTTTTTCGCTTCGAACGCGCCGACCTGCTTGTAGGTGGTGCCCACGAGGACGCGCTGGGCGTCGTTCAGCGTGGGGCAGTTGATCGCGCCCGGGATGCGGTCGAGCGCGAACTCGGACTCGCTGCGCGCGTCGATGATGGTGTCGAACTGGTCGAGCATGGGCAGGACGTCGTCGACGCCGAGGACTGCGGGGTATTTCATTATCGTTTGACGAGGGGCGCGAATTGCGGCCAGATGTTGTTGAGGATGATCGGATGGGCCGCCGCGAGCGGGTGCATGCGGTCGGCCTGGAAGTTGGCGGGATCCTGCGCGACGCCTTCCAGCATGAACGGCACGAGCGGCACCTTGTACGTGCCCGCAAGGTCCTTGTACATGCCTGCGAAGCGCTCGGTATAGGCGCGGCCATAGTTCGGCGGCATGCGCATGCCGACCAGCAGCACCTTGGCCCGGTTCTGCTGTGCCAGCTGGATCATCGTGCGCAGGTTGTCCGTGGCGGCCGGCACGGGCAGGCCGCGCAGCCCGTCGTTGGCGCCAAGTTCGAGTACGACGACGTCCGGCCTGTGCTGCTGCAGCAGTGCGGGCAGCCGGGTGCGGCCGCCGCTCGTCGTCTCGCCGCTGATGCTGGCGTTGACGATGCGGGCGTCGATGTTTTCCCGTTTCAGCCGCTGTTCCAGCAGCGCGACCCAGCCGCTGCCGCGCGCGAGGCCGTATTCGGCGGACAGGCTGTCGCCCACCACGAGTACCGTTTTTGGGGCAGAATAGGCGCTTACCGGCGCGGCGATTGCGAACACCGCGACGGCAATGAACGTCCATTTTCTGAGAAGCGAAGCAAGCATGCGTGATATTCCCGAGGCAGCAAAAGTCGGTGCAGGACAGGGTGGAGCGGACTTGCCGGCGATCGAGGTTCGCGCCCTCTCCAAGCGCGTCCTCGATGCCAGTGGCGAGCTCGCGATCCTGCACGAGGTGGATTTTACCGTGCAACCGGCCGAGACGCTTGCCCTGGTCGGTGCCTCCGGTTCCGGCAAGTCCACGTTGCTGGGCCTGCTGGCGGGCCTCGACACGCCATCGTCCGGCCAGGTACTGCTCGACGGCACGGACATCTTCGCGCTCGACGAGGATGGCCGCGCGGCGTTCCGCAAGGCCAGGCTGGGCTTCGTGTTCCAGTCGTTCCAGCTGCTGGCCCACCTGACGGCGCTGGAAAACGTGATGCTGCCGCTCGAATTGCGGGGCGATGGCGACGCGCGCGCGAAGGCCGAGGCGATGCTCGGCCGCGTGGGCCTCGGCAGCCGCCTGCGTCATTATCCGAAATACCTGTCCGGTGGCGAGCAGCAGCGCGTGGCCCTGGCGCGCGCTTTCGTCACCGAACCGCCGCTGCTGTTCGCGGACGAACCCACGGGCAGCCTCGACGCGGCCACCGGCGACGCCGTCATCCGCCTGATGTTCGACCTGAATCGCGAGCGCGGTTCCACGCTGGTCCTCGTCACCCACGATCCCGCCATGGCCGCACGCTGCGGCCGCACCCTGACGATCGCCGCCGGCCGGCTGGTCCAGTAAGGCGCGCCTCAGGCGCGTTCCGCGTCCGCCACGAGGGCATTCAGCTCGGCGCGGATCGCGCGCGGCAGCTCGCCGGCCGTCAGGCCGATGGGCCCGACGCCGCCGGCCACCAGCCGGTCCGCCGCTGCGCCGTGCAGCCACACGCCCGCCAGCGCAGCTTCCCACGCGGGCCAGCCCTGGCCCAGCAGCGTGCCGATCAGGCCCGCCAGCACGTCGCCCGTGCCACCCGTCGCGAGGCCAGGATTGCCCGTCCTGTTGAGCGCCACCTCGCCGTCCGGACGCGCGATGACGGTACCGGCGCCCTTCAGCACGACGACGGCCCGCAGGCGCTGCGCTAGTTCGCGCGCGTTTTCCAGGCGGTCGGCCTGCACGATGGCCGCCGTCACACCCAGCAGGCGTGCCGCTTCGAGCGGATGCGGCGTCAATACGGTCTCGCCATCGTGCGCGGCGAGGCGTGCCGCGAGGTCCGGACTGGCCGCGCACAGGTTCAGCGCATCGGCGTCGACGAGCAGCGGCCCGGTGCCGTCGATGACTTTCGACAGCAGGTGCCTGGCGTCGGCGGAATCGCCCATGCCGGGACCGGCGACGACCGTGCGGCCGGCGAAGGAGAAGCCGGCCGCGTCGCGGAACATGATCTCGGGCTGCAACGGGTCGAGCCCGGGACCCGGATCGACGGCGGCCACGAACACACGGCCCGCGCCCGCATGGAGGGCCGCGCGCGCGGCCAGGATGCCGGCGCCGGCCATGCCGCGCGCGCCGCCCAGCACGGCCACGTCGCCGTAGGTGCCCTTGTGGCTGTTGCGCCGGCGCGGCGCCAGCAGGGCGGCGAACCGGGCGGGTGAATTCAGCCGCGCCTGCGCCTGCACGGCAGGCGGACCAGCAGCGCCCAGGCGGTCGACGTGCACGCGGCCCGCGTGGTCGCAACCGTCGCCCGTGTGCAGGCCCGGCTTGTTGCCGAGGAAGGTGATCGTGTGCGTGGCGCGCACGGCCACGCCATCCGGCCCGATGACGGCACCCGTGTCCGCATCGAGCCCGCTCGGCACGTCCAGCGCCAGCACGGGGCAGCGCAGGTCGTGCGTGTTCGCCGCGAGCACGCGTGCGCGGCCCTCGAGCGGGCGCGCGAGGCCAATGCCGAACAGCCCGTCGACGACGAGGCAACAGCCGTGCGCGTCGTCGACGTCGTCCACGAAGCGTGCGCGGCTCGTCCGCGCGCGCCCGAGGGCGTGCTGCGCCTCCGCGGACGGCGTCGTACCGGGCAGGTGCACGATGTCGACACTGGCGCCCAGGTTGGCAAGGTTGGCGGCGACCTCCAGTGCGTCGCCGCCGTTGTTGCCGGGTCCGGCCAGCACGAGCACTCGGTCGTGCGGCAGGCCGCCCAGCACTTCGAGCGCATAGGTCGACGCGGCCTCGCCTGCGCGCCGCATCAAGGTGCCGGCGGGCAGCTGCGCCTGCTCGGCCTGCTCGATGGCCCGGATCTGGGCGACACTGTAGAGCGGATTGTCCATATCTTTCCTGAAAAGCGCCTTGGACGCAGAAGCATGCATTTTCGCTAAAATCGGCGGGCCGCGCGACTACAATGGCGGCTGGCTTGACTGAGACTATACGAGGAATGACGATGGACTGGCAGTTCTGGATCGACCGCGGCGGTACTTTCACGGACATCGTGGCGCGCCGGCCCGACGGCAGCCTTGCCACGCACAAGCTGCTGTCGGAAAACCCGGAGCAATATCGTGACGCGGCCGTGGCGGGCATCCGCCATCTGCTGGGTCTGTCCCCTGACGCGGCAATCCCGGCCGGGCAGGTCGAGGCCATCAAGATGGGCACGACGGTCGCCACCAATGCGTTGTTGGAACGCAAGGGCGAGCCGACCGTGCTGGCGATCACAAAAGGTTTTCGTGACGCGCTGCGTATCGCTTACCAGAACCGGCCGCGCCTGTTCGACCGCCATATCGTGCTGCCCGAACTGCTGTACGGCCGCGTCGTGGAGATCGAGGAACGCATCGGCGCGCACGGCGACATGGTGACGCCGCTCGACGTGGCCGCCGCGCAGCGCGACCTGCAGGCCGCGTACGACGAAGGCGTCCGCGCGCTCGCCATCGTGTTCATGCATGGTTACCGCTACCCGGCGCACGAGGAGGCCGTGGCCCGCATCGGGCGCGCCATCGGCTTCACGCAGGTCTCCGTGTCGCACGCCGTGAGCCCGCTGATGAAGCTCGTGGCGCGCGGCGACACGACCGTCGTCGATGCCTATCTGTCGCCGATCCTGCGCCGCTACGTCGACCAGGTCGCGGGCGAGTTGCCCGGGGTGAACCTGCAGTTCATGCAATCGAGCGGCGGCCTCACGGACGCGCGCGCGTTCCAGGGCAAGGACAGCATCCTGTCCGGCCCGGCCGGCGGCATTGTCGGCATGGTGCGTGCGAGCCGGCTCGCGGGCTTCGATCGCGTCATCGGCTTCGACATGGGCGGCACGTCGACGGACGTGTCGCACTACGCGGGCGAATTCGAGCGCGTGTTCGAGACGCAGGTGGCCGGCGTGCGCATGCGCGCCCCGATGATGAGCATCCATACCGTCGCCGCCGGCGGCGGCTCGATCGTGCACTTCGACGGCAGCCGCTACCGCGTCGGCCCGGACAGCGCGGGCGCGAATCCGGGACCCGCCGGCTACCGCCGCGGCGGGCCGCTCGCCGTCACCGACTGCAACGTCATGCTCGGCAAGATCCAGCCGCGCCACTTCCCACACCTGTTCGGCCCGGACGGCGATGCGCCGCTCGACGCGGACGCCGTGCACGCGGGCTTCGAACGACTGGCCGACGATATCGGCCACGCGACGGGCACGCGCCCGCTGCCGGAAGCCGTCGCCGAAGGGTTCATCCGCATCGCCGTCGGCAACATGGCGAATGCGATCAAGCAGATCTCGGTGCAGCGCGGGCACGACGTGACGGAATACACGCTCACGAGCTTCGGCGGCGCGGGTGGCCAGCATGCCTGCCTCGTCGCCGACGCGTTGGGCATGAAGACGGTGTTCATCCATTCGCTGGCGGGGGTGCTGTCCGCGTACGGCATGGGCCTCGCGGACCAGGGCGCGATGCGCGAGCGCGCCGTCGAACGCCGCCTGGACGCGATCGCCGCCGGTGCGCTGGCGGCCGAACTCGATGCGCTGGCAGCCGCTGCGTGCGCCGACCTGGGTGCGCAGGGCGTGGCGCCCGGGCGCATCGACGTGCTGCGCCGCGTGCACCTGCGCTACGAGGGCACGGACGCCGCCATCGTCGTGATGGATGCCGACCACGCGGGCTTGCAGGCGCAGTTCGAGCAGGCGTACCGCCGCCGCTTTTCCTTCCTCATGCCGGGCAAGGCGCTCGTCGTGGAAGCCGTATCGGTGGAAGCGCTGGGCCGGTCCGACGCGCCGCCCGAGCAGCCGGCGGCGGTGACGCCGCGCGGGATGCCGCCCGCGGCCTTCGAGACCGTCCGGATGTTCGCCGATGGCGCGTGGCGCGACACGGGCCTGTACCGCCGCCAGGACATTGCGCCGGGCGACCTGATCGACGGCCCCGCGATCATCGCGGAAGCGAATGCGACCACCGTGGTCGAGCCGGGCTGGCGCGCCGAGGTCACCGCGTATGACCACCTCGTGCTGCGGCGCGTGCAGGCGCTGCCGCGGCGCCATGCGATCGGCACGACGGTCGACCCGGTGATGCTGGAGATCTTCAACAACCTGTTCATGTCCATCGCCGAGCAGATGGGCCTGCGCCTGCAGAACACGGCGTACTCGGTCAACATCAAGGAGCGCCTGGATTTTTCCTGTGCCATCTTCGACGCCGACGGCAACCTCGTCGCCAACGCGCCGCACATGCCGGTGCACCTGGGGTCCATGGGCGAGAGCATCAAGGCGGTGATGCGCAAGAACGCCGGCACCATGAAGGCGGGCGACGTCTACGTGCTCAACGATCCGTACCACGGCGGCACGCACCTGCCGGACGTGACGGTGATCTCGCCCGTGTTCGACGAGGCGGGCGAGGCGATCCTGTTCTACGTCGGCTCGCGCGGCCACCATGCGGACATCGGCGGCACCACGCCGGGCTCGATGCCGCCGGATTCCGTCCACATCGAGGAAGAGGGTGTCCTGATCGACAACTTCAAGCTGGTCGACGGCGTCGATGGCGTGCTGCGCGAGGCCGAGGCGCGCGCGCTGCTGGGCGGCGCCCGCTGGCCCGCGCGCAATCCGGACCAGAACCTGGCCGACCTGCGCGCCCAGGTGGCGGCGAACCAGAAGGGCGTAGAGGAATTGCGCCGGATGGTCGCGCATTTCGGGCTGGACGTCGTGCGCGCCTACATGGGGCACGTGCAGGACAATGCCGAGGAGGCGGTGCGGCGCGTGATCACGGCCCTGTCGGACGGGCACTTCGTCAATGAACTCGACAACGGCGCACGCATCGAGGTCGCCATCCGCGTCGACCGCGCGGCGCGCAGCGCGGAGATCGACTTCACGGGCACGTCGGCGCAGCTGCCGAACAATTTCAACGCGCCGTCGGCCGTCTGCATGGCCGCCGTGCTGTACGTATTCCGCACGCTCGTCGACGACGACATCCCGTTGAACGCCGGCTGCCTCAAGCCGCTGAAGGTGATCATTCCGCCCGGTTCCATGCTGAATCCGCATTACCCGGCGTCGGTCGTGTCGGGCAACGTGGAGACGTCGACGTGCATCACGAATGCGTTGTACGGCGCATTGAACGTGATGGCGGCGGCGCAGGGCACGATGAACAACTTCACGTTCGGGAACGCGCGCCACCAGTACTACGAGACCATTTCCGGCGGCTCCGGGGCCGGTCCGGGCTTCGACGGGACGGACGTCGTGCAGACGAACATGACGAATTCGCGCCTGACCGACCCCGAAATCCTCGAGTTCCGTTTCCCCGTGCGGCTGGACAGTTATGCGATCCGTGCGGGTTCCGGCGGCGCGGGCCGTTGGCACGGCGGCAATGGCGGCGTACGCCGCATCCGCTTCCTGGAGCCGATGACGGCCGCGATCCTGTCCAACAACCGCATCCATCCACCGTTCGGCATGGCCGGCGGGCTGCCGGGCGCGCGCGGGCGGAATCTGGTCGAGCGCGCGGACGGCAGCATCGAGGCACTGGGGCACATCGGCAAGACCGCGATGGAGCCCGGCGACGTGTTCGTCATCGAGACGCCGGGCGGCGGAGGGTACGGGCTGCCTTCAGAGGGTTAAGTCGAGATACCGTACTTGCGCTTGGCCGCGGCCAGTTCGGCATCGAGCGCGGCCAGGCGCGGATGGGCCGGGTCGAGCGCCCGGATGTGTTCCAGCTGCTCCTCGGACAGCGCGGCGAGCGGATGGTCCCAGCCCATTTCCATGATCTGGCGGAGCACGCCGCCGACGACGGCGATCATGACCTGCAGGTTGTTCGGCGCCATGTGCAGCGCCTCCAGCAGGGTCTGGACGGCGCCGCGCACGTCGCCCATATTGCGCTTCTCGTCCGCCACGCCCAGCAGGATCTGCGCCTGCGCGCGCAATTGCTTGCCCATGCCGTCGGCCAGGTCGGGGCGCCCGGCTTTCACGAACACGTTCAGCGCCTGCTGTGCGGACAGCGCATCGTCGCTGCCGTTCAGCGCGCCCAGCAGGACTTCCGACGCCTCGTCGTCCATCCGGTGCGACAGGCAGCTTTGGGCGAGGTCCACGCGCAAGCCGGACGACAGCGTACCGCCCGCGCGCACGGCGTCGACGGCCTGTTTCAGTTCCTTGACGGCGGCCGCGCCATTCCCGGCCGCGTCGTGCAGCAGCGCGATGGAGATGGCCTTGCACGCATCGGCCGCCGGCGTGCCACGCAGCGAGCGTTCGAGGTCGCGGATCGTGGCGGACGCGCCATGCGGATCGCCCTTGCGCACGAGCGCCTTCACGAGGTTGACGTGGTCCTCGGGATTGCGGAATTCCGAATGGCGCGAGCGCGTGACGACCTGGCGGAACGATTTCTCGGCGGCGTCCGCGTCGCCCGTCTCCAGCGCCACCGCGCCCAGGCGGCGCAGCCGGCGCACGACGTACGGCGAGATGGCGACCGCGTCCTCCAGCGTCTTCCTGGCTTCCACAAAGTCGCCACGTTCCTGCTGGCAGCGCGCGAGCAGGTCGTAGGCGGCCATCAGGCGTGGATTGTCCGCCACGATCTGTTCGATCAGCGGAATGGCCTCGTCCGCGCGGCCCTGGGCGGCGAGCGAGCGAGCCAGGCCGAGGCGCGCCCAGCCGATGGGCTTCGCGGACAACACGTCGCGGTAGACTGTTTCCGCCAGCTCGTGCTCCTTCAGCGAGGCGTGCAGTTCCGCGCGCAGGCGGGCGAAGTCGAGGGCGTAGTGCGGCCGCGCGCGGGCCGCTTCGATGGCCGCCTCGATCGCCTCGCGCGGCTGGCCCTGGGCGATCAGCTGGTAGACCGGGAGCAGGGCGGCGCGGCGCGTGACGGCCTTCTGGATACGGTGGTGCAGCACCTGGGCCGTGAACGGTTTCAGGATGTAGTCGGTGGGGGTCAGCTCGGCCGCGCTCACGACCTTGCCGTATGCGCCCTCCGCCGTCAGCATGATGAAGATGGCCCACGGCGGGATGATGCGGTGGTGGCGCAGGTCTTCAAGCAATTGCTGGCCGTCCTGGCCTTCGTCCGTGCCGGTCCCGAGATCGTATTCGCACAGGATGATGTCGAACGACCGCCGGCCGAGCGCCTTGATGGCCGTGCCGGCGTTCATGGCCGATTCGATGCGCGTGATGCCGGATTGCCCCAGCATGTTCTGCAGGTTCGCGCGGACGCCCGGGTTGGGATCGACGATCAGGACGCTCAGTTGCGCGCTCAGCTGAGCGCTCGATAGCGTACTCGACTGCGGGGCGATCTGGCTGGATGGGCTTTTTTCTGGCATGCGTAATGGGTAACGGCTGGCCGTGCACGGGCATTTTCCGGCACTACGATACCGCTTACCTGCAAGGTCGGCAATATTTCGGCTCGTTTCCCCTCCTGTGTGCAGCCAGCTGAAGACCGACAGGGGGTGTAGGCTGTATAATAACGGGCTTCTTTCACCCGCAGCCACGCTGCATCAACCGACTTTCCAGCCATGTTGATTCTGCCGGGTTCCAATGCCCTCTCTGCTTTCCGTAGCCAACGCCTCCTCACGCAACTGCAAGCCGTCGCCCCGACGATTGCCGACGTCTCGGCGCGCTACTACCACTTCATCGACGCAAGCGCGCCCCTGTCCGCGGAGGACACCGAGCGCCTCACCGCCATGCTCACCTATGGCGAGCCTGTGCCGGAAACGCAGTACGAGGGCGTAACCGAGGAATTCTTCGTGATCCCGCGCCTGGGCACCATTTCGCCGTGGGCCTCGAAAGCCACCGACATCGCCCATAACTGCGGCATGGCGCACATCCACCGCGTCGAACGCGGCGTCGCCTACAAGGTCGTGCTGAAGAGCGGCATCCTCGGCACCGGCTTCGGTGCGCCGAAGAAGCTGGCCGATGACCAGCTTGCCGGCGTCGCCGCGCTGCTGCACGACCGCATGACGGAAACCGTGCTGCGCAGCGCGGACCAGGCGCAGGCCCTGTTCACGGAACTGGAAAGCCGTCCGCTCGACCAGGTCGACGTGCTGGGCCAGGGCCGTGCCGCCCTCGTCGCAGCGAATGCCACGATGGGCCTGGCGCTGGCGGAGGACGAGATCGACTACCTGTTCGACGCGTTCTCGCGCGTGCAGCGCAACCCGACCGACGTCGAGCTGATGATGTTCGCGCAGGCGAACTCCGAACACTGCCGCCACAAGATCTTCAACGCCGAATGGACCATCGACGGCGTGAAGCAGGACAAGTCGCTGTTCCAGATGATCAAGAACACGCACCAGCTGCAGCCGAAGGGCACGATCGTCGCGTACAGCGACAACTCGGCGATCATGGAAGGCGCGGAAGCCCTGCGCTTCTACCCGCAGGCCGACACGCAGGCCTATGCCCCGGTCACGCAGCTGACGCACACGCTGATGAAGGTCGAGACGCACAACCACCCGACCGCGATCTCCCCGTTCCCGGGCGCCTCGACGGGCGCCGGCGGCGAGATCCGCGACGAGGGCGCGACCGGCCGCGGCGCCAAGCCGAAGGCCGGCCTCACCGGTTTCACCGTGTCGAACCTGTACCTGCCGGATGCCGTGCAGCCGTGGGAAAACGCGGCCAACGTCAACAGCGCCGACAAAGCGGGTTCGGATCGCGTCTATGGCAAGCCGGAACGCATCGCATCGCCGCTGCAGATCATGGTCGACGGCCCGCTGGGCGGCGCCGCGTTCAACAACGAATTCGGCCGTCCGAACCTGGGCGGCTACTTCCGCACCTACGAGCAGAACGTCGGCCCGACTGCCATCAACGGTAACACCGTGTTCGGCTACCACAAGCCGATCATGATCGCGGGCGGCATCGGCAACATCTCGGCCGCGCACACGCACAAGGACGACATCCCGGTCGGCAGCCTGCTGCTGCAACTGGGCGGTCCGGGCATGCGCATCGGCATGGCCGGCGCGGCCGCGTCGTCGATGGCGACGGGCACCAACACGGCCGACCTGGATTTCGACTCGGTCCAGCGCGGCAACCCGGAGATGGAGCGCCGCGCGCAGGAAGTCATCAACAGCTGCTGGCAGCTGGGCGACGCGAACCCGATCATCTCGATCCACGACGTGGGCGCGGGCGGCATTTCGAACGCGTTCCCGGAAATCACGAACGACGCCAAACGCGGCGCCACGTTCGACCTGCGCAAGGTGCCGCTGGAAGAAAGCGGCATGTCGCCGAAGGAAATCTGGAGCAATGAATCGCAGGAGCGCTATGTGCTGGCGATCTCGCCGGACGATCTGCCACGCTTCGCCGCGATCTGCGAACGCGAACGCTGCCCGTTCGCAGCCGTTGGCGTCGCGACGGAAGAGCGCCAGCTGCGCCTGATCGACCCGATCACGAATACCTCTCCGGTCGACATGCCGATGGATGTCCTACTGGGCAAGCCTCCGAAGATGCACCGCAACGTCGAGCACGTGGAAGAGCAGTTCAAGCCGGTCGACGTCACGGGTCTCGATCTGGAAGAAGTGGGGCGTCGTGTGCTGCTGCTGCCGACGGTGGCCGATAAATCGTTCCTGATCACCATCGGCGACCGCACGGTCGGCGGCATGAGCGTGCGCGACCAGATGGTCGGTCCGTGGCAGGTGCCGGTGGCCGACTGCGCCGTCACCACCCTGAGCTTCGAAGGCTACAAGGGCGAAGCGATGGCGATGGGCGA
>Ga0068855_100008347_pt1 | contig 12524 bp, 13 predicted proteins | sample KBSCornC52_FD_66592 | JGI IMG/M metagenome (GOLD analysis project Ga0068855, IMG submission 66592) | Corn rhizosphere microbial communities from Kellogg Biological Station, Michigan, USA - KBS Corn C5-2 | ecosystem: Host-associated > Plants > Roots > Rhizosphere > Soil ...
TCCGCAACCCCGCCCAGGAGCGCTCGATGCGGGCGACCGGCAAGTCGAGCGCGCGCTCGAGTCGATCGACGCACACGGCGATATCCAACTCCTCGGGCTGCGCATCGCAGGGTGGCGAAGGCGTCTCGTCGGCGGGCGAAACCAACAGCTTGCGCCCCTCCGGCTTGAAGTAGAACGTCTCGCCGATATCCATGACCGCTGGCCAATCGACGGCGGCGCCATTCTCCGGTCCCGGGACGAGAATCACCGTCCGCCGCAACGGTGTCAGGCCAACAGGGCGCGCGCCCGCCAGACGCCCGACCTCATCCGCCCAGGCACCGGCCGCATTGATCAGAATGTTGGCCTCATAGCGGACGGGCGCCATGCCGGGTGATGCAACCTCGAGAGACCAGCGCGTGTGCTGCCGCACGACACTCAGTAACTGCGCATCACGACGGATCTCGACTCCGCGGGTCACTGCCAGACGTTGGAAACCGTAATGCAGGGAATGCACGTCGATGTCCGCCGAGCCGCTTTCAAACGCTGCGGCGGCCACATATCCGGGCCGAAGCAGCGGTACCATGCGGTACACCGCGGCAGTATCCATCAACTCCAGCGGACAGGGATCGGAGCGTGAATCCTCGATCGCCTGCTCCACTTCCCCGCGCTGGTCCTCCCGGCCGATATAGAGACACGCCCGTGGAGTGAGCAATGGCTGCTCACTGAAACCCTCCGGAGGCCTTTCGAAAAAACGTCGGCTGGCCGAGGACAGGGCGCGGATCGCGCGATTGCCGTAGGTTTCCGAATAGATGGCGGCGGACCGGCCGGTCGTGTGATAGGCCAGATGCGGCTCGCGCTCCAGAAGCAATACCCGGTGGGACCGAGCCAGCTCAGACGCGACAGAGATTCCCGCAATGCCGCCGCCGATTACCGCGTAGTCGACCTGAGTCATAGCATGCGCCGCTCTCCTTGGAGCGCCAAATGATAGCGCGGCAGCGGCAGCACCGCGTCAGTACAACGGCCAACCCTGTAGGATGGAACTTACGGCAACCCGGAGCCCGCATGGGAAGACTGATCCCCGCCCCCGCCCTCGCTCGCAAGTCCTTCTTGCGGACAGTCGCACTGTTCGCGGCATCCCTCATTCCCACCATTGCAGCGGCGGCGGGCGACGGCGCGCACAAGCCGTCATTGGGTATTTTCTTCGGCGAGATCGTGGCCCTCGTGGTCTGCGGGCGGCTGGTCGGGGAGCTCATGGAGCGGATCGGTCAGCCCGCGGTCATGGGACAGCTCATCGGCGGCATGATTCTCGGGCCCTCGGTGCTGGGAGCGCTCGCTCCGCAGTTGCAACAAACCCTGTTTCCGGCCGACCCGGATCAGAAAGCCATGCTGGATGCCGTGTCGGAGCTGGGCATACTGCTGTTGCTCTTGTTGACCGGCATGGAGACCGACCTCTCGGTCATTCGCCGGTCCCGACGCACGGCTCTCTGCGTCTCGATTGCCGGCATTGCCATTCCCTTCGCCTGTGGTGTTCTCGTGGGCGAGTGGCTGCCGGATACGGTGCTGCCGGATCCAGGCAAACGTCTCATTACCAGCCTGTTCCTGGGGACTGCGCTCTCGATCTCATCGGTGAAGATCGTCGCGCTGCTGGTGCGCGAGCTGGGTTTGCTTCGCCGCACCGTCGGCCAGGTCATTGTCGCCTCCGCCATCATCGACGATACGATCGGTTGGATCATCATGTCGGTGACATTCGGACTGGCACTCCACGGCGGTATCGATGTCGCCACGGTAACCCGGAGTGTGCTGGGTACCGCACTCTTTCTCGTCTTGAGCTTCACCATCGGACGGCGCGTCGTCTTCTTCCTGATCCGCTGGGCCAATGATCGCTTCGTGAGCGACCTCTCCGCTGTCAGCATGATCATTGTCATCACCGGGCTGATGGCGCTCATCACGAATGCGATTGGTGTGCACACGGTGCTGGGCGCTTTCATAGCGGGCATTCTCGTTGGCCAATCGCCCATTCTGACCCGACACATCGACGAGCAATTGCGCGGCCTGATCGTGGCTGTCTTCATGCCGGTCTTCTTCGGCATCGCGGGCCTGTCGGCAAACTTGCGGGCACTGACCAGCATGGACCTGCTGTTGTTGACTGTAGGTCTGATCATCATTGCCAGCATCGGCAAATTCGCAGGCGCCGCCCTGGGCGGCCGCATTGGTGGTCTGACCGCCGCGGAATCATTCGCCGTAGGCAGCGGTATGAATGCCCGCGGCTCGACGGAAGTCATCATCGCGTCCTTCGGCTTATCTATGGGCGCGCTGAGTCAGAATCTGTTCACGTCGATCGTCACCATGGCCGTCGTCACGACCATGGTCATGCCGCCGATGCTGCGTTGGGCCGCCGCTCGGCTGCCCATGCGCCCGGAGGAGCGCGAAAGACTCGAGAGGGAGGACCAGGAGGCGCGCGGTTTTCTTTCCAACGTCGAGCGTCTGCTGGTGGCAGTTGATTCGAGTCATAGCGGCCACTTGGCGGCGCGGTTGGTGGGACTGCTGGCCGGCGTACGGCAGATCCCAACCACCGTATTGCACTTCGACTATACAACCGCCGAGGCACTTCCCGGAGCCGAGGAGCAAGCCGAGCGTACCGCGACTGTGGTGACCGAAGCGGCCGCATCCGGAGGTGAGGCAGCCGAGCCGGCGGATGAGCCGGACCCGCCGCGACATGAAGTGGACATCACGCTGCGGATCAAGGAGGCCGGCGAGGCCGAGCAAGCGATCAGCGAGGAAGCCAAGAAGGGTTACGGGTTGCTTTTCATTGGCCGTGAGCAGGCCTCCGAGGAGGATCGGTTTACTCAACAGATCACCCGCACCGCCGCCAGCTTCAACGGCCCCATCGCGGTCACCATCGCGCGCGGCAAACATCGCGAAGGGAAACTGCGCTCAGCCAACCCGATGCCCTGGGCGCGCGGGGCTCCCGGGGTTGAAGCAGCGAGTGAGCATGAGCCGCTCTCGATTCTCGTCCCCATCACCGGAACCGCGACCTCCCGGCACGGTGCGGAGCTGGCGATCGCGCTGGTGCAGGGATCTCGGGGCACCGTGACCGCTTTGCATGTTGCCGGCATTCCGTCGTTCAGGGAAAGCCGACGATGGGGAGCAGCGCTGGGCGCTGCGTTGGCGCCGGACAGTAGCGCCGATGCGGCTATCCGGGACATCGTTGATTTAGGGAAAGCGTACGGCGTGGACGTCAAGGGCACCGTACGCACCAGACGCGATGCGGAAAACGCCATCATCCGCGAAGCGCGCGGGGGTCGTTACGATCTCATCATCATGGGCGTCAGTCCGCGCCCTGGTGATCAGCTGTTCTTCGGCGAGGTTCCGGCGGACCTTCTCAAGCGGGCGCCGTGCTCGCTCCTGTTCGTCTCCAGTGAGCCCGCTGCCTAGGAAGGCTGCTCCCGCTCCTGCTCTACACGACTGCTTCGTGAACGTAGCACCAGCGCCAATCCTCGCCGGGCTCGAACGATTGAATGATGGGGTGGCGGGTCGCATGGAAGTGGGCGGTGGCATGCCGGTTCGGCGAATCGTCGCAGCACCCGACGTGGCCGCAGGTCAGGCACAACCGCAAATGGACCCAGTCCGAGCCGATTTTCAGGCAATCCTCGCAACCGTCCGCACTCGGCGTGACGTCGCGGACTTCTTTCAGGTGAGGGTCTTGCATAGATCACGCGCCAGCATAATGGGTGCCCACATGCTAATTTGCAGTTCCCGGCGGCGCCATGGGTCCTCGAGCTTTATGTCGACGTTGTTCGACCACATCCTGCAGGCCGATGTTGGGCTTCGCCCCCAGATCGCGCAGACACCTCTGGAGCTCAGCCCGGGCTTGTCCGCGGCGACCGGCTGCGAGGTGCTGCTGAAATGCGAGCATCTCCATCCGACCGGCTCATTCAAGGTACGCGGCTCTGCCAACAAGATCCGCGTACTGAGCGAGCCTGCCAGACGCGCCGGCGTGATTACCGCCTCGACAGGCAATCACGGCATGGGAGTAGCGCGGGCTGGGGCCCATGCCGGCGTAGCCGTCACCGTCTACGTAGGATCCGGGACGCTGCCGCAGAAAATCGCGGCAATCCGCGCAATGGGTGCGGAAGTGGTCACCATCGACGGGCCGCCTCTGGAGGCCGAGCTGGCGGCACGGACACAAGCGACTGCTCTGGGCAAGACCTATATCTCGCCTTACAACGATCTGGACGTGATAGCCGGTCAAGGCACGATCGGAGCCGAGTTGGCGCGCCAGGCGCCGGGATTGGATGCGGTCTTTGTATCGGTCGGCGGTGGCGGCCTGATCAGCGGCATCGGAACCGCACTCGAGCGCCTGAGTCCCACGACCCGCATCGTGGGTGTCTGGCCGGAAAATTCCCCTTGCCTCCTCGAAGCTCTCAAAGCCGGTGCGATCGTCGATACGCAAGAGCAACCCACCTTGTCGGATGCCACCGCTGGCGCCATTGAGCCGGGCGCCGTGACATTCCCGATCTGTAACCACGTGATCGATGCCACCCTCACGGTGAGTGAAGCCGAGATCGGCGCGGCCCTGCGTGAGGTCGCGCAGACGGATCGTTGGATCATCGAAGGAGCTGCCGGTGTTGCGGTCGCTGGCCTCATCAAATGTGCGGCTGACTATCGGGGCCGGAAAGTCGCCGCCGTGGTGTGCGGACGTAACATCACACTGGACAAATTCCTGCGCGCCATAAAGTGAGGGCACGGTGGATCGCCGAATCAGGATCTCGCTCATCGTGGTCGCGGTGCTCGTCCTGGCGTATCCGCTGGCACCCTGGCTCATCGGATTGGCCGCGGAGCATCAGTGGCAGGCCCGCGAGCAGGTGCTGCTCCAACAATATCCCTGGTTGGAAGTGCTCGAGCGCGACTATCACCGTGGTGTCTACAGCTCCACGGAGGAACTGACCTATCGCCTGCGCGGCCCGGTGGTCCAGAGCCTCGCCTTTCTTGGCGACGGAGCGCACTTCTCTGCAACAGTGCGCAATACGATCCATCACGGACCGTTACCGCAAATGCGGGATTTTGCGCCGGCGACGGTGGATACACGCGTCATCCTGTCACCCGAGTGGCAAGCCAGGCTGACGGGGTGGCTTGGCGACAAGGCAAGCTTGACCATCCACACGCGACTGGGGTGGTTCGGTGGCAGCACGACGGAAATCCACAGTCCGCCTGCCGAAAAGAATGCCACCGATGGGACCACACTGATCTGGCGCGGCCTGGACGGAACAAACACGGTGGGACGCGACATGACGCAGTATGTCGCCGATTTCACCTCTCCGGGCTTCAGCCTCAAATCCGTCGCCGCGAGCCTGGATGTTGCGAACCTCAGGTTGCAGGCAGACCGCCGCAGCGTATTCGATCAGGTCTATGTCGGCCCCTTCAACCTGACATTGGATCGCCTGGAGATGAGTCAGGTGATGCCAGCACGCCAGGCGTCAATTCATAACCTTGCGCTCGACGCGCACGCCTCCGCACAAGGCGAGTACGTCGACATGGACGCCAAGGTCACCGCCGACACCCTGCAGGTGGCCGAATTTACAGCCTCACGACTGAGATACGAGATCCGCACGGCGCATCTCCATGGTCCCACCCTATCCGCCCTTGCCAGGGGACTGGAGACTGCGCAAGCGCAGAGCGCCGACAGCATTGCTTATGCGCAGAAGACGCAGGACTTATTCAAAACACACGGGATCGAGATACTCGTGCGCGACCCGGTCATTGAGATACCGACTATCCAGCTCGTGATGCCCGAAGGCGAGCTTCTCGTATCGATGAAGGTCAGCGCGCAGGGGCTCACCCGCGAGGAGCTGAATGGTCCCCCTGCCCTGATGCGGCTTGCTTTGGTGAAGCACATGCAGGCCTCAGCTGATGTACGCATCGACACGGCACTGCTCGACAAGATGCTCGATAGCACCGGCAAAGGCGACAGGCTCGCCACACCCCTGCAAGGCATGCAGCAGCAGGGTTATCTCAAGCTCGATGGTAAAGCATTGACCACACATCTCACGTACCGGAATGGTCAATTGGAGGTCAACGGCCTGCCGTTCCCCGCGGTGGGACCCATGTCGCAACGACCGCATCCATGAAGTGATTCGCAGCCTGCACCGTCAGGTGGTCAGGAGTCCGGTTGGCGAGCATTGGGGAGAGGCGCTTCCCAGATACGGTTTTTCGGATGAGCGCTGTGATACTCAGCGCAGCCGGCGGTATATAGCAGCATGATCGTGCAGCATGCGGTGCCTGTCCCCGCTGGGGATTCCCTCGCTAGCCGCTCGGTCGGAGGACCGATGGGCCAGCCGGATCGATCGATGGATAGGCTGTCGAGCGACGAATTGGATTGGGATGCGCTATACGCGAACCTTGCACCCCGCGTATACAACTACTTCCGTTATCGGATGGCGAACAATGCCGACGCCGAGGAGTTGACGTCCAGGACCTTCGAGCGGGCTTGGCGGTCACGGGCGCTCTATCGTCACGACCTGGCAGGATTCTCCACCTGGCTGTTCAAAATCGCCCAGAACGTCGGCATCGACCATCGCAGCAGGCACCGCACTCATTTGCCCCTCGAGGCGGCCAGCAATGTCGCCCTCGATGCGACGCCCGAGCTCGACGCGGAGCTGAGCTCCGATCTGGCAAGACTCGCGCGGCTCACCGCCAGATTGCCCGACCGCGAGCGTGAGTTGATAGCGCTCAAGTACGGTGCTTCGCTCAACAATCGGCTCATCGCCGGCCTGACTGGCCTCAGCGAGTCGAACGTCGGCACCGTGCTGCACCGCCTGGTGAAGTCCTTGCGGGCGCAGTGGTACGGGCGAGAGAGCGCGCAATCATGAATGATGACTTCCTCCATGAGATGCGTGAGCCGCCACGGCCGGAGTTCCTCGCGCAGTTGAAGGGCAAGTTGGATCAACGGACGCTTGCGGCGCAACCCCGGCAGCGGCGCTCCTTCTCGTTTATCCGCGGACTCATTACCGGCCTGTTGCTCGCCGGCGCCGGTCTGGCGATCGCGGCCGCAACGCTCAATGACATGCCTGCAGCGCTTCGTGTCCTCGTTCGCGCACCAGTGCAGTTCCTGGCTCGCGTACTCCCCGGCGGGGGAGGTCCAAGGTCCTCCGAGCAGGCCAAAAGTCAGGATCACCATGGGGCCGTGCCGCTGGGGCCGGCGTGGTTTCCAACACACCCCGATGCACAGGCTGCCTCTGAGGTCGCTGGGCCCCCGAGCGCGCCCGAGGCCAAGGCGGGTGCGCCGGCAAGGACCGGCAGCGCGCGTGCGCAAGACACGCAAACAGCTTCTGCGGGGTCCAACTCTCCCAACTTTGAGCGCATCGCCGTGATTGCCTCGCCGACGACGTTCGTCATCGCGCAACATGCTGCGACTGGCGGCCGCGCAGTGGTAGAGCTGGCGGGTGCTCCCGTCCTGCGTCTGTGTCAGTCGCAGCCGTTCGGCCCTCCAGAGATCATCGAGGTCTCCCGACGATTGTCCGTGCAGGAACTGAGCACCTGCAGCAACAACGGGCTGCGCGATATCCTGGAGGTCAAACTCGGCTACCAGGGCATTGTCCTGGTGCGCTCGAGGCTCTATGGACCGCTCAAACTTTCCGGCCGGGATCTGTTTCTGGCACTCGCCGGCAAGCTTCCGGATCCCCGTCAGCCCGAGCGCCTCATCGATAACCCGAACGTCTCCTGGAATCAGGTCGACCCGACGCTGCCCTATGACCGGATCGAGTTGATCGGTCCGGCGCTGGCGTCCGTTCCCGGCCGACTGAGCATCGAGCTGCTGATGGATGCCGGTTGCAACACCTATCCGCGGATGGCATCGTTGCGAGAGCAGGACCCGGGACGTTACGAGGAAGTGTGCAGAAGTGTCCGCGAAGATGGCGTGTATCGGGAGAGCACCAACGCCGGAGGGGCCATGAGTCCTCTCTTTACGGACCAGCTGGTGACCAACCCAACAGCCATAGGGATTCTCACTCTCGAGCAGTTCCAGCAGTCGCGCGACAAGCTGATTGCGATCCCGATCGATGGCGTCGATCCAACGGAAGCAAACATCGCGAGCAGTGCATACCCGCTTTCACGCACGCTCTACATCTATGCCATCAGACGTCGAGTCTTCGGCTCACGCTCGTTCCGTACTCTCGTACGCGACAACATGGGAGCGACGTACCGCTTCGGCTCGGACCTAAGCGGCTGGGGCTTTCTGCAGCTCGACCCGGACGAGCGCGCCGCAATTTTGGCGAATGTGGATGAGTTCAAGGACTCTCGAAACTAACATAGGAGATCATGATGAGTTTCATGCGCGTGTCGCTCGCTGTCGCCTTGTCGTGTGTTGCCGTCGTTGCATACCCGCAGGCTTCTCCCTCGACCACGGAAAGTGTGAGTGCCGCGCACGTGGAGAACGGCGTACCCCTGGAGAAGCTGCTGGCTGCGGTCGCGAAGAAGACCGGCAAGAAATTCGTGGTGGATCCACGGGTGCACGCTGAGGTCGTGCTCGTAGGGCAGGATCCCGCCAGTGTCAGCTACAACGACCTTCTGACGATCCTGCAAATGTATGGCTACGTCGCCGGGGAATTCGGTGGGTATGTGAATGTGTCTCCCATCGCGAACGCACGCCAGGAGCCTTCGCTGTTGCTGACGGGCAAGGACTCCCGCCCGGACGCCGAGGTGGTCACCGCGGTGATCGCTTTGAAAAGCGCGCCTGCCGCGCAGCTCGTGCCCATCTTGCGCCCCCTGATTCCCCAATACGGCCACCTCGCGGCACTCCCGTGTGCCAACAGGCTGATCCTGGTCGACACCTTCGGCAACGTGAAGCGGCTCGAGGCGGTGATCGAGGCCCTGGACGTCGGAGAGCCCTACAAGGAAAAGTGTGAGCCGCACGCGGCGGAAAGGGGTGGATCGTGAGTTTCAAGCCCCGAGCGCCGCAAGTACCAGGTCCACCTGGAGGCGGATCAGCCGCCGCAGGTGAGCGCTATCCTTCGCAGCTTCTTTCAATCCACGGCACGAATAGACAAGGTTGCGGGCGATCTCGCGCGCGGAGGCTTTCGATCGCGAGGCGGCCACGGGTTCGGCCAGCAACTCTGCGACAAAATCAACGAACAGCTCATACATCTCTCGGACGATCGGCAGAGCGAGGTCGAACAGGTCTTTGGCATCAGGATGCCTCTCCATCAGCTCCAACCCGTGCGCGCCCCACTCCTCGCAGCAGCGATGGAGCTTGCCATCCAGCGTCCGCAACTTCGCCAGCGCGGCACGTAACTCATCGAGCATCTGTCCATTCAGACGCCTGATCACCGCGGCGAAGATTTCATCCTTGTCCGCGAAAAGAATATAGAGCGCCGGCCGTGAGAGCTGCGCGGCCCCGGCCAGGTCCGCCATAGTCGTGCGGGCGTAGCCGTATCGGAGAAATACATCGGTAGCGGCCGCCACCACGGCGTCGCGTCTCGCTCCCATCTCCTCATGCGAAAGCTTCTGTGTCATCTATTCAAACATATTGACAGATTATCTATAAATGTCATAGTGTCACGACCCACGGAGACACACATGCAGCCTGTCGTACTGACCGACGAAGATCTGGCGCGCGCGGAGCGAGCGGCTCCGCCCCACACACCCATTACCATGTTGAACCTGGTCGCTTTCCATTCCAGCGCGATGTACGAGGACCGGTCTTACTCAGCTTGCTCAGGCAGTGAGGCCTATTTCCAACGCTATGCGCCGGCATTCAGGCAGGCAGCAGCTGCGGCTGGTGTTGAAGGCATCAAGGTCATTTACGTAGGCGCTGTAGCAGCCACCCTCGCCGGCCCGACAGAGCCGCGTTGGGACGCGGTTGCGCTCGTCGAATATCCCCATTTCGAAGCATTGCGCAAAGTGTTGCAAAGTCCCGTTTACAAGGCCGAAGCCGAGCCGCATCGCAAAGCCGCCCTCAAAGCGTGGCAGTTCACCATGACCACTCAGCCGCGCTGATGGGCGCCTGACAACCAGTGTGAGAACTCCGCGGTCAGCTTCGTATATTCCTCCATAGGCGGAAACCCGGAATAGCTGTGAATCGCGGGTGTCGACACCCACGGGAGCTTCGCGCTGGTCCAGGTTTCTATGAAGGGCGCAAACCACGCCACGTCGTTCAGCATAGTGACCCGGACGTTGACGAATTCCGGTAGAAAACGAGTAAACATCCAGCTCATGCACTGCGGACAGAAAAAATGCCGCAGGTCCGGATTGCGCAGGCCCCCGATGGCCGGCTCACCGCGAAGCACTTCAAAGCCGTTCGTCGGAATTGCCGCACTTAGAGAGAATGCGCTGGCACTCATCCGCTGACAGCCTCTGCAATGACAGGCCATGGTCAGGATCGGCTGTGCACTGATTTGAATCTGCACTTCACCGCAGCGGCAACTCCCCTGTGCCGGTAATACCAATTTGCTCATGAGCCACCTCAAAGGACACGGACAAATCCGGCGACATTGTCATTGTCCTGGATGGCCGGCGCAATGCATAGGCCGGCTTCCTCGGGGCAGGCTAGTATAATGGCGGGCGAATCCGGTGGTGAGAGTTGACCAGGATGAGACTCGAGCACGTAGCGATCTGGACAGAGGACCTCGACCGCCTCGCAACCTTCTACTGCACCTACTTCGGAGCTGCAGCCAGCGCTCCGTATGCAAACCTTGCCAAGGGGTTTGAGTCGCGATTCCTGCGCTTCGATACCGGAGCGCGACTGGAAATCATGCGAACGACCTCTCTTTCGCCGGTCAAATACGAGCCAGGCGCCCAGAGAATGGGGTTGACTCACATCGCTATATCAGTGGGTTCCGAACAGCACGTCGATGAGCTGACGAGCCGATTGCGACGGGACGGATTTGCGATCCTCGATGGCCCGCGCCGCACCGGAGACGGATACTACGAAAGTGTGGCGCTCGATCCGGACGGCAACCGCATCGAAATCACCGTCTGAGCGCACGGCCCCCGCCCTCTCATGCGTGGCGGGGAACCGTGTGGTGGTATTGCGGAGCTCAGCCCGGAACAACGATGCGACGCATATCCCTATCTCGCTGGGTCGCAGGAGCAGTGTCGAGTGAGTCAAGCGTCCGGCGCAGGTGTTGCTGCCAGGCCGTGAAGCCGTCCCAGCGCTTTCGGCTGTACGAATGCTTCGAGCCACTCTTTGCGATGAGCGCGTTGGCGAATGGTGAGGCCGATTCGGAATTGTATGACATGCGAGTCCTGCCTGGATTGCCCGAGAGTTCTTGCGGTGGTGACAAGATAGTCCGTCGCAGGACACAGACGTAAGCTCATGCGGGTATTAAAGCGGTGACCGACACACGACCCGGGTTACACCACAGTCACATCGCTCGGTGGCGCACATCGCGGGCTTGGCGACTATGAGTAAGGAATAATCTGTGGCTCCAGACCGCGCCGTAATCGCCTGCCTTGGCTCGAGCGCCACCGCAGCCAAGGGCAGTTACGATTGGATTGGAGATTTGCAGTCACGCCCCGAGAATGCAGCCAAACGGTTTTTGAACTTTGGCGTAGGCGGCGACCTGGCGTACAACGCGTTGCAACGGCTGCCCGCGGTCGCCCGATGCAATCCGGGCACGGTCGTGGTTCTGATCGGCGGAAATGACATCCTCACCCGTGCCTCCAGGAAACTCAGAAGGTTTCTCGCCGGCTGGAAGCGGTTCCCACACGAACCAACGTCAGGTTGGTATGAAGAAAACTTGCGATGCATTGCGCGCGAGCTCAAGGGCCGGCTCGGCACAACGGTCGCTCTGTGCTCACTTCAGCCGATGGGCGAAGATCCGGGCTCTCAGGATCCTTTCCAGAGTCGGCTCAACGAACTCGTACATGACTATAGTGCGATTGTGCAGCGGGTCGCGCGGGAGGAGAACGCCGTCTACATCCCATTCTACGAGCGGTTCAGTGACGCGATTCGCGGCTCTCCCGGCCCGGCCCTCACGGACATCAAGATCTTGAGCATGTATCGGGACGCCTTCCGGCATTTCGTTCTGGGCTGGAACCTCGATCGCATCGCCGAGCGCAATGGCTGGCGCTTCCACACCGACGGTATCCACCTCAACAGTCGAGGTGGAAAAATCCTAGCGGATCTTGTCCAGCTATTCTTGGCCACGGGATGACGGCGCTCCTGGCAAGCAGTGCGCCCAGGACACGGGGACACTCGCGACGGTGTGCGCGTAAGCATGAGCGCGCTTTTTGATGGGCTCCTGCGCAAGCTTTTTGATGGAGTTCCCGTTCCGGGTTCCCGCACGTTGTAGAGGGGCTACGGGAACCGGGAATCGAGTTGCCCGAGAGGCCGATGCATTCTGGCGAAGGGCCCAGATCGGCCATGCTGAGACGTTCGAAGAATGGAAACGCTCGCTCCGAAGCGGCCATTCCCGAATTGTGAAAGGGCGCCGCAACCTGTTCCGCATGCGGCAATTCTACGATGCGTACAAAGACCACAAAGCTGCGGTGCCATTGGTACGACATATCAGCTGGAGCGGCAATCTCCTCATACTCAGCCGGTGTAA
>Ga0068855_100008348_pt1 | contig 12524 bp, 8 predicted proteins | sample KBSCornC52_FD_66592 | JGI IMG/M metagenome (GOLD analysis project Ga0068855, IMG submission 66592) | Corn rhizosphere microbial communities from Kellogg Biological Station, Michigan, USA - KBS Corn C5-2 | ecosystem: Host-associated > Plants > Roots > Rhizosphere > Soil ...
CCGCGGAGGCCGGATATCCGCCGAGAAGCTCTTCGACGAGCCGTGCGTTCTCACCGCGCGACCCGTGCATTTTCCAATTTCCCGCGACCATGGGACGGCGCATGGAACCGACCTCTTATCAGGCATGAGCGCCGTAGCCGGCAAAAACCACGCTTTTTGACGGCGGCCGACGAAGTAATGTCCGCTGAAATTGCCGCAGGCAATTTCAGCCAATGAATCAAGGGCGCGCGATCATAGCGATGCGCTCCCATTGGTGCAATGTGCCTGTGCCAATCGAACCCGTCGCAATCGCTACACGGCATCAGGGGCATCAGGCCGCGGCAGCGGCCTTCACAACTTCCGCAAGCTCGGTCGCGGCAGAGCGAGTGGCCTCTTCGTTCCTGCCTTCCACCATGACCCGGATCACCGGCTCCGTGCCCGAGGCCCGCAGAACCACGCGACCGTCGCCGGCCATGCGTTTCTCAATGGCCCGAACCGCATCCTGCACGGCCGGCACGGCGGACGGGTCAAAGCGCTTCGCGACTTTCACGTTCAGCAGCACCTGCGGGAACTTCAACATTCCCGAGGCGAGCTCCGCCAGCGACAGGCCTGTCTTTTTCATGACCGCCAGCACTTGTAACGCGCTGACGATCCCATCGCCCGTGGTCGTCTTGTCCAGACAGAGGATATGCCCCGAGGTCTCCCCGCCGAGAATGCCACCCGTGTCGCGCAACAGGCCCAGAACATAACGGTCACCCACCGCTGCGCGCTGAAAATCGATCCGGCTCTCGCGCAAGGCAACCTCCAGCCCCAGATTGCTCATCACCGTACCAACCACCGGGCCGCGCAACGTGCCGGCTTGTTGGTGAGCCCGCGCGATGACGTAAAGAAGTTGATCGCCATCGACCAGGCGGCCGAGATGATCGACCATCACGAGCCGATCGCCGTCGCCATCGAGAGCGATGCCCACATTGGCGCGCACGCCAGGGACCGTAAGTTGCAGAAGATCCGGAGCGGTCGATCCGCAGCCGTCGTTGATGTTACGTCCGTTGGGCGAGCAGCCGATCGGAACGATCTCGGCGCCAAGATCCGCAAGCACCCGGGGCGCAACCTTGTAGGCGGCGCCGTTGGCACAGTCGATGACGATCTTCATGCCGCTCAAATCCAAGCCTGGCGGCAGCGTGGAAGCACAGAAATCCTGGTAGTGCGTACGCGACTTGTCCACACGCGTCGCTCGGCCGAGGCTGCGCGAGGTCCGTGTCACGGGCGGCTGCGCCAGCTCCTGCTCGATCCGATCTTCCAGATCGTCGGACAACTTCGCGCCCGTGGCGTCGAAGAACTTGATACCGTTGTCGTCGTAGGGGTTGTGCGAGGCGCTGATCACAACACCGAAATCGCATTCAAACCGACGGGTCATGTAGGCAATGCCGGGCGTAGGCAGGGGCCCGATGAGCATCGCGTTGACACCCGCGGCTACGAAGCCCGCTTCCAACGCGGACTCGAACATGTAGCCGGAGACTCGCGTGTCTTTGCCGATGAGCACCGTACCCCCCTCCGGGGTGAGTACGCGTGCGACGGCGCTCGCCAGGTTCAAAGCGAAGTCAACGGTCATGGGGAATTCGCCAACGCGACCCCGGACGCCATCGGTGCCAAAGTACTTACGACCCATCAATACTCCCCTGCTCGGAAACTGCAGCGACTACTTTCAACGCATCCACTGTTGCCGCGACATCGTGCGCGCGGATGATCCGGGCGCCGTTCATGGCCGCAACCACCGCCAGCGCGATGCTGCCGTAGACCCGCTCGCCGGCCCTTCGGCCGGTCAGTGTGCCGGCAATAGACTTCCGTGACAAACCGACCAACACGGGCAGCTCACCCGTGGTCAGCTCCCGCAGCCGCCGCAGGAGCTCGAGGTTGTGTCCCAAAGTCTTGCCGAAACCGAAGCCCGGGTCGATCACCATGCGGTTCGCCGCGATACCCGCGGCGCGGCAACTTTGCACGCGTTGGACGAGAAAGGCCTTGACCTCTTTCACGACGTCAACATAACTGGGCTCCTGCTGCATGGTCCGGGGGTCGCCCTGCATGTGCATGAGGCACACCGCGCAACCACTCGCGGCGGTCACCGCCAAGGCTCCCGGCTCGGTGAGGGCGCGCACATCGTTGATGAGGCCAGCTCCGGCGGCGATGACTTCCCGGATGACCTCGGGCTTGCTGGTATCGACCGAAATAATCGCAGTAGGGGCTGCCTGGTGGAGCCGCTCGACGACCGGAACCACCCGGCGAAGCTCCTCCGCAACACTTACCGGCGCCGCCCCCGGCCGAGTCGATTCCCCACCGACATCAAGGATCGCCGCCCCTTCCTCGACGAGACGCAAACCCTGCGCGACCGCGGACTCGACATCCAGAAACTGGCCGCCATCGGAGAAGGAGTCGGGGGTGACATTGACCACGCCCATGACCACAGGGCGCCTCAGATCCAGCGTCTTGCCGCCACAAAAAAGCATCGCAGGCACCTAGCCAAAGAAAAAGGCGCAGACGGGTCGGAGTCTGCGCCTCGAGAAACCCGAGGGACGCCAGGACTCGAGGTTCTCCCCGAGCCCCCGTCGAACCGGGTCAGTGTTGACCAGCCGGCGAGCCGATAGGTCCACCGGTCGCGGCGCCCTCTGCGGGTGCCTTGGGCGGCTTGTTCGACAGTGTGTCGTCCCAGCCGGCCGGCGGCCGCGGTGGCCTTCCGCCCATGATGTCCCTGAGCTGCTCTTCGTCGATCGTCTCGTACTTCACGAGCGCTTCGGCCATCAGGTGCAGCTTGTCCAAAGCGTCGGTCAGGATCTGCCGCGCGCGTTGATAGTTGCTCTCAATGACTCGGCGCACTTCCTCGTCGATGGCGTGCGCGGTCACATCCGACACCTGCTTGTGTTGGGTCACGCTGCGGCCCAGGAACACCTCGCCCGAGTCTTCCGAGTACGTCAGCGGCCCGAGCTTGTCCGACAAGCCCCACTTGGTGACCATGTTGCGAGCCAACTCGGTCGCACGCTCGATGTCGTTGGAAGCGCCCGTCGTAACCGACTCGGGCCCGAAGATCAGCTCTTCGGCGATGCGCCCGCCAAACAGGGTGGCGATCGCACTCTCGAGGCGACGCTTCGAGAAGCTGTAGCGATCCTGTTCCGGCAGGAACTGGGTGACACCCAGGGCCCGGCCACGCGGGATGATCGTCACCTTGTAGACCGGATCGTGCTCCGGAACGGTCATGCCCACGATGGCATGGCCCGCCTCGTGATAAGCGGTCATCTTCTTCTCCGCCTCGCTCATCACCATGGAGCGCCGCTCGGCGCCCATCATGATCTTGTCCTTCGCGCGCTCGAACTCGTCCATGCCCACCATGCGCTTGTTGGCGCGGGCGGCGAACAAAGCAGCCTCGTTCACGAGATTCGCGAGGTCGGCACCCGAGAAGCCCGGCGTGCCGCGGGCGATGTAGCCCGGCTTCACGTCGTCGTTCAGGGGAACACGCCGCATGTGCACGCGGAGAATCTGCTCGCGACCGCGAACATCCGGCAGCGGGACGACAACCTGACGGTCGAAGCGGCCCGGGCGGAGCAGCGCGGGGTCGAGCACATCCGGCCGGTTCGTGGCGGCGATGACAATGATGCCTTCGTTACCCTCGAAACCGTCCATCTCGACCAGCAACTGGTTCAAAGTCTGCTCGCGCTCATCGTGACCACCGCCCAAGCCGGCGCCACGATGACGGCCGACGGCGTCGATCTCGTCGATGAAAATGATGCAGGGGGCGTGCTTCTTTGCCTGCTCGAACATGTCGCGCACGCGGGATGCGCCGACACCGACGAACATCTCGACGAAGTCCGAGCCCGAGATGGTAAAGAACGGAACTTTCGCCTCGCCGGCAATGGCACGCGCCAGCAAGGTCTTACCGGTACCGGGCGAGCCGACCATGAGGACGCCCTTCGGGATCTTGCCGCCGAGCTTCTGGAACTTACCCGGGTCCTTGAGGAAGTCGACGATCTCCGAGACTTCCTGCTTCGCCTCATCGACGCCAGCCACGTCCGCGAAGGTCACATTGACCTGGTCCTCGCCCAGCAGCCGCGCGCGGCTCTTGCCGAAGGACATGGCCCCCCGGCCGCCGGAGGCGCCCTGCATCTGCCGTAGCATGTAGACGAATACCAGTATCAACAGCAATGCCGGCGCGAGCTGCAACAACAACTGCGCCAGGAAATTCGGCTGTTTCGGGGGTCGTCCCTCGATGGCCACGTTCGCCTTCTGCAGCGCGCCAATGAGGGCGGTGTAGTCGGTTTCTGGATTGAAGGTCTTGAACTGGCTCTTGTCCTTGCGAACCCCGTAGATCATCTCGCCCTGCAGCACCACCGAATCCACGCGATTCGCTTTGACGTCGTCGAGGAACGTCGAGTACCGCACTTCTTCCGGCTGCCCTACGGTCGGCATGTAGCGGCTGAAGACCGCCAGCAGCACGAGGACAATAACCACCCATAAGAGGATGTTTTTAGTCAAATCGTTCATGCACTGTTACTTCGATGAGGCCTCGTGTTGCAGCAGGCAGCCATTTCGCCCGCTATCATGAGTCATTCCTAAGGGCAAGCTACACCAAGCGAAAGTCCATAGCCAGCAAATACATCTCAGCGCTCCGCGAGCGGGATGCCGCAGGTTTCTGCAGCTTCACCCTGGCAAAGTCGCCGCCGGGGGGGCCTGGACCCGGCGCCTTGAAACACTTTGATCAGGGCGTGGCCATGCGGCTTCAAGACCCGGCCGGCCATATCCGGGGCCAGCTCGCCGAGATAGGAGCGCCAGCCCTCGGTGGCCTGCGTCCGTTTTACATATGGGTCGGTGAAGTGCTCGCGGAGCCATTGACGGTTTTTGAACGCCGGGTCATGCGGCTGTGTTCCCGCCTATACAATCGCGCTCATGGCAAAAAAAGACACCGCAGTTGAGCCGGCAGCGGCTCTGGAGCTGTCCGAGAAGCAGCGCCGCTACCTTCGTGGACTGGCCCACCCCTTGGACCCGGTCATACGCCTGGGGAAGGAAGGCCTCACCGAGGCAGTCGCCAAAGAGACCACCCGAGCGCTCTTCGATCACGAGCTCATCAAGGTGAAAGGCCCAGGGGGTGACCGCGACGCCAGGGACGCCCTGTTCGCCGCCCTTGCCGAACGCACGGGCAGCGCCCTCGTGCATCGCATCGGGAATGTCGCCGTACTGTACCGCCCGCGGCCTGACGTGAAGCGGATTCTGATCCCGGACTAGGAACCGGAAGAGGCCCCAAACCTACTCGAAGCGGACGCCGACGATCTCGTACGAACGGATGCCTCCAGGTGCGGCGACATCAACGACATCGCCCTCTGACTTCCCTACGACCGCGCGCGCGATCGGCGAAGTGATCGAGACCCGGCCCGACTTGATGTCAGCCTCGTCCTCGCCCACCACTTGATAGGTGACGCGGTGCGCGCCCTCCTGCTCTTCGAGCTCGACGAGGGCGCCGAACACGACTTTTCCCGTGTTCGTCAGCTTTGACGTATCGATCACTTCGGCGGTCGAGAGCTTGGCCTCGATCTCCTTGATCCGTCCTTCGATGAATCCCTGTTGCTCGCGGGCCGCGTGATACTCCGCGTTTTCCGAGAGATCACCGTGCCCGCGCGCCTCCGCAATCGCCTTGATCACGTTCGGGCGAGCCTCCGTCTTCAGCCTCTTCAGCTCCGTACGTAGCGCCTCGGCGCCGCGCAAAGTCATTGGAGTGCGTTTCATGCGCTTATCTCTTTGTGCAGATCCTGCAGTCGATTCACTTCGACCTCATCGAGGTGATCCAACGCTTCGCAAGTAGCGAGCCCCGCTGCAAGGGTCGTGTAGTACGTCACGCGACGATACACGGCCTCGCGGCGAATGGAGTTCGACTCCCGGATCGCCTGCTTGCCCTCGGTGGTGTTCACGATCAAATCGATCTCATCGTTCTTGATCATGTCCACGATGTGCGGCCGGCCCTCGCGCACCTTGTTCACCCGCCGACAGGGGACGCCGGCCTCGGTGAGTGCGTGCGCTGTGCCCTCCGTGGCCAGGACTTCGAAACCGCGCTCGATGAGCTTGCGCGCAAGCCCCACCGCTCCGGCCTTATCCCGGTCCCGGACACTGATGAAGCATACTCCGTTACGAGGCAGGATCACCCCCGAGGCGGTCTGTGCTTTGGCATAGGCCTCACCGAAAGTCCGTCCGGTCCCCATCACTTCGCCGGTGGACTTCATCTCCGGACCCAAAATAGGATCCGCTTCCGGGAACTTGTTGAAGGGGAAGACGGCCTCCTTGACCGAGAAGAACTCCGGCACCCGCTCCCGGGTGACTCCCAGCTCCTGCAGCTTGCGGCCCGTCATGACGCGCGCGGCGATTTTCGCCAGCGGAACCCCGGTCGCCTTGGACACGAAAGGTACCGTGCGCGATGCACGCGGATTCACTTCCAGCACATAGATGATCCCGTTCTGGATCGCGAACTGGATATTCATCAATCCCACGACATTCAACGCCTTGGCCAGCTTGCGCGTCTGCTCGCGCAGATCGTCCTGCACCTGGGCGCTGAGGCTGTTGGGAGGCAGGGAGCAGCCGGAGTCGCCTGAGTGGACGCCCGCTTGCTCCACGTGCTCCATGATGCCGCCGATCAAAACATCCTCGCCGTCGCAGACCGCATCCACGTCGACCTCGATCGCGACATCCAGAAAGCGATCCAGCAATACCGGGCTGTCATTGGACACCTGGACGGCGTGGGTCATGTAGGAGCGCAGGTCGTCCTCGTTGAAGACGATCTCCATTGCGCGTCCACCGAGCACGTACGACGGCCGCACCACGAGCGGGAAACCAACTTCCCGGGCAAGGCTCACGGCTTGCTCTTCGGTGCGCGCGGTCGCATTGGCCGGCTGTTTCAGGTTCAAGTTGCGCACCAGCGCCTGGAAGCGCTCGCGATCCTCGGCCACGTCGATGGAATCCGGCGAGGTGCCGATGATCGGCGCGCCCGCTTCCTCCAATGCACGCGACAGCTTCAGCGGGGTCTGCCCGCCGAACTGCACGATGACCCCTTCCGGCTTCTCCTTGGCCATGATCTCCAACACATCCTCGAGGGTGAGGGGCTCGAAATACAGCCTGTCGGAAGTGTCATAGTCGGTCGATACGGTCTCCGGGTTGCAATTGACCATGATGGTCTCGAACCCGTCCTCGCGCAGTTGCAGCGCCGCATGCACACAGCAATAGTCGAATTCGATGCCCTGACCGATGCGGTTGGGCCCGCCGCCCAGGATCATGATCTTGCGGCGCTCGGTGGGGTTTGCCTCGCACTCCTCCTCGTACGTCGAATACAGGTAGGCGGTCGAGGTCGCGAATTCGGCGGCACAGGTGTCGACGCGTTTGTAGACAGGCACGACACCCAACTCGTGGCGCTTGGAGCGGATGGCGCGCTCGGGCATGTCGACGAGCTTGCCGAGCCGGCTGTCGGAAAAGCCTTTCCGCTTCAGTACCCGGAGGCGGTCGGCCGTGAGCGCGGAAAAGCCCTCCTTGTTGACCCGCGCCTCATCCTTGAGGAGATCCTGCACCTGAGCGAGAAACCACGGATCGATGTGGGTGAGCTCGTGCACGCGCTCGAGCGTCCAGCCGGCGCGGAATGCATCCGCCACGTATAACAAGCGATCGGCACCGGGCGCCTGCAGCTCGTAGGTCATCTTGTCACGCGCCTCATCGGTGAGCGGCAAGGTGAGCCGTGGCGAGAGCCCGTCGAGTCCGGTCTCCAGGCCGCGCAATGCTTTCTGCAAGGACTCCTGGAAGGTGCGACCGATCGCCATGACCTCGCCGACGGATTTCATCTGCGTCGTCAGGCGGTCGTTGGCAGCCGGGAATTTCTCGAACGTGAAGCGCGGGATCTTGGTAACGACGTAGTCGATCGAGGGCTCGAAGGACGCAGGCGTCGCGCCGCCAGTGATGTCGTTCTTCAACTCATCGAGCGTGTAGCCGACAGCGAGCTTCGCGGCGATCTTGGCGATGGGGAAGCCGGTCGCTTTCGAAGCCAGGGCCGAGGAGCGCGACACCCGTGGGTTCATCTCGATGACCAGCAGACGCCCGTCTTGTGGATTGACGGCGAACTGTACGTTCGAGCCACCCGTATCGACGCCGATCTTGCGCAATACCGCGATAGAGGCATCGCGCATGCGCTGATATTCCTTGTCCGTCAGCGTCAAAGCCGGCGCGACGGTGATCGAATCGCCGGTGTGCACGCCCATCGGATCGAAGTTCTCGATGGAGCAGACGATGATGCAATTGTCCTTGTGGTCGCGGACCACCTCCATCTCGAACTCTTTCCAACCGATGACCGATTCCTCGATCAACACCTCGCTGGTGGGCGAAGCCTCGAGGCCACGCGCGACGATCGCCTCCAATTCCTCACGGTTGTAGGCAATGCCGCCGCCGGTGCCGCCCATAGTGAACGACGGACGGATCACCACGGGATAGCCGGTCTCGCCCGCGATGGCATGCGCCTCCTCGATGCTGCGCGCGATCTGCGACTTCGGGCATTCGAGCCCGATCTCGCTCATGGCGTTGCGAAACAACTCGCGATCTTCTGCCATATCGATGGCCGCGCGGGATGCGGCGATGAGCTGCACGGAATTCTTCTCGAGCACGCCTTCACGAACGAGGTCGAGTGCCGTGTTGAGCGCAGTCTGGCCGCCCATGGTAGGCAGCAGTGCGTCCGGCTTCTCCTTCTCGATGATCCGCGCGACGGTTTTCCAGTTGATCGGCTCGATGTAGATGGCGTCCGCCATCTCCGGGTCCGTCATGATGGTCGCCGGATTCGAGTTCACCAGGATGACGCGGTAGCCCTCTTCCCTGAGCGCCTTGCACGCCTGCGCGCCGGAGTAATCGAATTCGCAGGCCTGCCCGATGATGATGGGGCCCGCGCCGATGATGAGGATGCTCTGGATGTCAGTTCGTTTGGGCATGTCAGACTTTTAGCGGCGCGTGGCGCCGGTTCTCGACGTCGAGCCGCTGCCGGCCACAGCGCGCCGACTTTTACTTACGTGCGTTTTCCTCAGCCAGCCGCAGCTGCATCTGGAGACGGCGCAGCATCAGGTGGTTGAAGCGTTCAAACAGCGGTTTCAGGTCGTGCGGACCGGGGCTCGCCTCCGGGTGGCCTTGGAATCCGAACGCCGGGCGATCCTTGAAAGCCAGGCCCTGCAGCGTGCCATCAAACAACGAGCGGTGCGTCGCTTTCACATTCGACGGCAGGGTCGCCTCATCGACCGCGAAGCCATGGTTCTGACTCGTGATGAAGACACGACCCGAGTCGAGATCCTGCACCGGGTGATTCGCGCCGTGATGACCGGCCTTCATCTTTACAGTCTGTGCGCCACTGGCAAGGCCCAGGATCTGGTGTCCGAGGCAGATCCCGAAAACGGGCAGATCGGTCTCGAGTAATTTGCGTGCCGCGCTGATGGCGTAGTCGCAAGGCTCGGGGTCACCCGGGCCGTTGGAAAGGAACACGCCATCGGGATGCAACGCCTGCACTTCCTCGGCCGAGGTTTGCGCAGGCACGACCGTTACCCGGCAGCCATAGTCGGCCAACAGCCGCAGGATGTTGCGTTTGATGCCGAAATCGTAGGCGACCACGTGCAACCGCTGATGCGAGCGAATCGGCGGGCGGTTGGATTCCGGCCAGACGCTGCCCTCGTTCCACTGGAAGCTGCGCTTGGTGGATACCACCTTCGCCAGGTCCATGCCCTTCAGGCCAGGGAACTTGCGCGCGAGCTTCACGGCGGCCGCGTGATCGACGGTCTTCTCGCCAGTCATGATGCAGCCGGCCTGCGCACCCTTTTCCCGCAGGATGCGGGTCAGCTTGCGCGTGTCGATGTTGGCAATTGCGACGACCTTGCCGCGCTCGAGGAATTCCGTCAGCGACTCGTTCATGCGCCAGTTGCTCGGGATGATCGGCAGGTCGCGGATGATGAGCCCGGCGGAGTAGATCTGCGCGGATTCCAGATCCTCGGGCGTCGCGCCGGTGTTACCGATGTGGGGACATGTCAGGGTAACGATCTGACGGGCATAGGACGGGTCGGTCAGGATCTCCTGGTAGCCCGTCAATGCGGTATTGAAAACGACTTCGCCTGTGGTGTTGCCTTTTGCTCCAATCGACTGGCCGCGGAAGATCGTGCCATCCGCCAGCGCCAGCACCGCAGGTACGCCGCTCACTTAATAGATTCCCCTTGGTTTATTTGGCCGAAAGTCGCCTTACGGCGCTTTCGGCAGTCAACCCACACGCTCAACTTCACACGCGAGCAAAAAGCGTGGTTTTTGCTCGCGAAGCAGGGCCAGTGCCTGCCTAGGGCTGTTTCCGGCGGCGCTCGTGCCACCCGCTGCTAGGGCACGTGCCAGTCATTTCGCGTGCCTGACATACCGCGCAGCGTCGCGAAGCAGGGTCCCGACTGCCGCGCGCGCATATACAAAGCGGGAGGAGTTCTCTCGAACATCCTCCCGCCTTGCATGGACTAACCCGTACTCGGATTACGCCGAAATTCTAAGGGGCAGCGCCCGAGGTGTCTATGGAAAAATCCCTTACCTGACACTGTGCAAACCTGCAGAGTCTTTTCTAAGCCTCTGTTTTTAAACCGATAAAATCGCGCATAAAGTAGCGTCCGGGGGGCCGTCCGGCAAGCCAGAGCGCGGCCCGGAGAGCGCCGCGGGCGAAAACGGCCCGGTCGGTCGCCCGATGACCTAGCGTCACCTGCTCGCCCGTACCGGCGAACAGAACGGTGTGGTCGCCGACGATGTCGCCGCCGCGAATCACGGCGTAGCCGATGTCACCCCGCATGCGTTCCCCGGTGCGGTCGGACCAGCCTGAGCCGGCATGCGGGCGGGCACTCGCGGCCGACTCCACCGCACCACGCCCCTCCGCCGCGGCCTTGCCCAGCGCAAGCGCGGTCCCGGAGGGCGCGTCTTTCTTCATCCGGTGGTGCGCCTCGACAATCTCGATGTCGAAGTCGGCCGGCAAAGCCCTGGCCGCCATCCGTGTGAGCTCCGTCAGCAACGTGACGCCGATGCTGGTGTTAGGTGCCACCAACAGCGGGATCTCCTTGGCTGCGGCGTCGAGCTCCGATGTCAGATCGGCTGCGAAGCCCGTCGTGCCGATCAAGAGCGGCTTGCGGGCCGCGCGGCAGACGGCCAAGTTGGAACCGGTCGCGTGCGGCTGCGAGAAATCGATCACGAAGTCCGCACGCCCGAGGGCAGCAGCCAGGTCATCCGTCACGGCAATGTCCAGCCGGCCAACGCCGGCCAACTCGCCCGCATCTCTACCAAGCGAATCACTGGAAGTGGAGGCTATTGCGCCGCTGATCGCAATTTGATCGCGAAGCTCGCAGGCGGCCCGCACCAGTGCGCGGCCCATTCGACCGGCGGCACCAATGATGACCGCGTTTAACGGTGAGGGCATGCGACGGCCTGGCGATAGCTTGCGCCGGCTGCCCGTGTCGTCGGAGCTCGGACGGTCCCTGCGGTCCGCCGACGGACGCCATGGATTGGCCACCGCTCCAGCGTAGCCCGCAGGCAATGCTCGATCACGCCGAGCCGCCCGAGAAGAATCGCTTCACACCCTCGAAGAAGCCCTTCTCCCGCGGCGCGTGCTTGTTCCGGTCTCCCTTGAGGGTCTCATCGAGCTTGCGAATGAGCTCGCGCTGCTCGGCTGACAAATTGACCGGTGTTTCAATCACCACGCGACAGAACAAGTCACCCCGCGACCCGCCGCGAACCGGCTTCACGCCTTTGTCGCGCAGGCGGAAAATGCGTCCCGACTGTGTCTCCGCGGGGATCTTCAAGGTCACGTCGCCTTCGAGGGTGGGCACTTCAACAGTGCCGCCCAATGTGGCGGTCGCAAAGCTCACCGGAACCTCGCAGCTCAGGTGCTCGCCATCGCGCTCGAAGATCGGATGCTCTTTGACGTTGATTTCAACATACAGGTCGCCAGGGGGACCGCCGTTACGACCCGCTTCACCCTCGCCTGAGAGCCGGATCCGATCGCCGGTATCGACGCCTGCGGGTACCTTTACAGAGAGTTTCTTCGAGCGTCGTACCCGACCCTGCCCCAGGCAGGTGTCGCAAGGATTCTTGACGACAGTGCCGTTGCCACGGCAGCGGGGACACGTCTGCTGGAGCTGGAAAAAACCCTGTGAGATCCGGACCTGGCCAGAGCCACCGCAGGTGTCGCAGGCGACGGCGGTACTGCCCTTCGCCGCTCCGCTCCCACCGCAAGTCTCACACTCCGACAGCTTCGGAACCTCGACCTCCACCGAGCTGCCGAACACGGCCTGACCCAGCTCCAACTCGAGCTCGTAGCGCAAGTCGGCGCCGCGGAACATCTGTGAGCGTCCGCCGGCCCCGCCGCGACGGGTTCCAAAGATGTCGCCGAAAACGTCGCCAAAGATATCGCTGAACGCATCGCCCGGGCCGAATCCACCGCGACCGCCGCCGCCGCGTGAGGATGCCTCGATCCCGGCATGCCCGTGCTGATC
>Ga0068855_100008350_pt1 | contig 12522 bp, 11 predicted proteins | sample KBSCornC52_FD_66592 | JGI IMG/M metagenome (GOLD analysis project Ga0068855, IMG submission 66592) | Corn rhizosphere microbial communities from Kellogg Biological Station, Michigan, USA - KBS Corn C5-2 | ecosystem: Host-associated > Plants > Roots > Rhizosphere > Soil ...
GAGAATTGGAGCGACACGGTAGCCGTCGTCTTCGTTACGCGGTCCGACTGTCTGGTTGTAGGAGAACACATCGCCGGGCTTCAGAAGTGTTCCGTTGATGTGGCTGGAGGCGATTCGAATGTTTCCTGCTCTCGATTCGGTGCCATTCACATAGGACGACTTCGCGCCGAGCATCGTGTTGATCTGGTCCAGGTCGGCGGAAGTGATCGCCGCCGGAGTGACCTTCGCGACTAGCTCTGCCTCCGGGCCTTCTGGAATTGTTGCCGCTGCAGGAGCTTGCGTCGTCGCTGCGCCTGGGTTATCCTGCGGAGGCGCGCTGGTACCATCGGCCGGATGCTCGGCGGCTGGCTGTCCCGCCGTGGGTGGCGCAGGCGGAGGTGTGGCGAGATAGGCCGCCCACGAGTTTTTGATAGCGGCTGCCGAGCCTTCTACGTCGACGGCGATTCCGTTGACTTCGTGGTGCGTTCCAAATCCGCCGCCTCTCGCCAGTACGAACTTCGCGTTCTTGGGCTTACGGTTCGCATCAGACGCAATCTGCCGCTTCAAATAGGTGGTAAGGCGGGCATCGTCTGCAGCCGACACCGGCGCAACCTGCACCGTCTTCGGGCCCGAGAACATGTGACTCACCTGCCCGGCAAAGCTCTCGCGACCTGCCTTTTCAGCGGCTTCGAGGGTTCGGTCGATGTTGACGGAGAGCCCCAGCTTCGCGGCGTCCGGCTTCCAGGTCCGGCTGATGCCTGCGTCCGGAGCGAAGTGCAGCGAGACCTGCGCGGCCTGTTTTCGCGCCGCCCATTGCTCCAGGGCGGGCCTCGCCTCGGAATACGTCTTTCCGCCAAGGTCGAGCTCACCGACGTGGACGCCCGGGACAATCTGGTTGTCGGGCTGTCTCGCGCGAGCTCCCATGACGGCAGCGCCCAATGCAATGGCTACGAGCGGCGTGATTACAAGCATACGACGCATGGGAACGCGATTGACGCGATCGATAGGTTGAGCGGCCGGGCGAATTACAGACACGTGGTGCTTTCCTTCACTTTTGCAGGTCGAAAAATTGCCGATCAGATGCGGTCATTTGCTCGCGTAAACGGTACGTCGTCATCGTTCGCAGCACCCGAGTAACCGTCTTCACTCCGCTGAGCGAATGGCTCGCGATACGAATCGCCAAGCGAGTCACGATCGTAGCCCTTGTACGGGCCTTCATGTTCCTCAAGGCGCTCGATCAACTGCTCGAGCTTTTCTGAATGCTGCTCGAGTAGATCGATCCGCTGCTGCATTTCGCGTATCGTCGCGTCCTGCGGATCAACACGGTTGATGACGTTGTCCATCACGTGCACGACAGATTCGTCTGTAATTCGCTGGCCGTTGCGCCGCACGATCCTTCCGGGAATGCCTACAACGGTACAGTCCGGCGGTACGTTCATGTTCACGACGGCGTTCGCGCCTATCATGCACCGATCGCCGATCGTGTGCGGACCGAGAATCTTTGCGCCCATCCCGACCATCACACCATTGCCGAGCGTTGGGTGCCGCTTCACCTTTTCGATGCTGGTGCCGCCAAGCGTCACCTGGTGGTAAAGGACTACATCGTCGCCGATCACAGAAGTTTCGCCGATGACGACGCCCATGCCATGGTCGATGAAGAACCTGCGGCCTATGTCGGCTCCCGGATGGATTTCAATTCCCGTGCAGAAGCGGCTGAACTGCGAGATCAGACGGCCGATGAGCCGGCATTTGCGCTTCCACAGCCAATGAGCGATCCGGTGTGCCCACAGGGCATGAAGCCCGGGATACGTGAGCACTTCCCAGATGCTTCCGGCGGCCGGATCTTTGGCTAAAACAGTCTGAATATCTTCTTGGAAGAGACTGGACACGAGTGCGGATTCCCTGCGTTTGAGAGTAAACGGGCGAATAATCCATTCGATAGCGGCGCTTGAAAATCGTCGGAGATTTTCACCTGCTATTGGGAAAGGAGGCGCTCGAAACTGCTTATGCGATCTCGACTTAGACGAATCGCCATCAAACGAAGTTCCCGCTCAGCGGCTAGCCATATAATCATACCTTAACCACAGTAGAAATAACATGTCAGACTTTGTGACGCATTGAAAAACATCGACTGTTCGCCAGAGTTTGTCAAGAGTTTGCCTCACGGTATTCTTTCGGGTTTCTGCCCTGAAAAGTAGAGGGCCAGGCGCCGATATTTAGAGTACCGCTAGAAGGAGCTCCCCAGATGACCCAGAGAGATGTGCTTGAGGCCGGACGCCACTCCATTATGATCGCCCTGCAGCTTTGCCTCCCAGTACTGCTCTTTGCGCTAATCGCGGGTGTGCTGGTGAGCATTTTCCAGGCAGTAACACAGATACAGGAATTTACGCTCACCTTCGTACCGAAGCTGCTGGCGGTGATCCTGGCGCTGGCGATCTTCGGCTCATGGATGATCTCCACGATGGTGCGGTTCTTTACTGATATTTACTCACAGATGCCGCCAACGCCTCATTAGGTTCGCGACCTTCATTTATGAACTACACTGAGATCAGCATCCACACCTTTTATACGTTTCTGCTGGTGTTCGCGCGAGTGGGCGGGCTGATCGTCGCGGCGCCCCTGCTGGGCAATCGCGCCATCCCGCGGACTGTTCGGGCCGGGTTTGCCCTGGTCTTTTCACTTGCATTGACGCCCCTTACCGCGACAAAAGTGGGTCCGATACCGCACCATTTGCTGCTTCTGGCTGCCGCCGTGTTGAAGGACGGTCTGTTCGGCATCTCGATCGGCTTCGCCGCACGCCTGCTGTTCTCATCCGTTGAGATGGCGGGCTACTTCGTCGATACCCAGATGGGATTCGGATTCATTAATCTCGTCAATCCGTTCTCGGAACAGCAATCCTCGGTCCTCAGCGTGTTCCAGTATCAGCTTGCGATCACGGTCTACCTGCTTGCCAATGGCCATCTCGCCCTGCTCGGCTCAGTGGCCGACAGCTTCCTCGCTCTTCCGCCAGGCGCGGTCGACCCGCATGCCGCCTTCGGCCTGACGATGACCTCGCTGCTCAAGACGATGTTCATCCTCGGATTTCGGCTCGCGCTTCCCGCCGCGGGTGTCCTGCTCGTGGTGGATCTTGCCTTCGCGCTCGTTGCCCGCGCGGTGCCTCAGATGAACGTGTTCATCGTCGGGCAGCCGGCAAAAATCATCATCGGTTTGACAACTGTCGCCTTGTTGATGCCAATCATGGCGATCATTGTCGGGCAGATTATCGCCCAGTCAGGCATCTCCATTCAGACGCTGATCAACGGGGCCAGGTAGCTGAGCGGCCATGTCTGATTTAGGCGATCGAACGGAAGCCGCCACGCCCCGGCGGCGAAGTGAAGCGCGAAGAAAGGGCCAGGTTCCGCGATCCCCCGATCTGACCTCCGCATTGGTGTTTCTTGGACTGCTAGTAGCCGTGCGCAATATCGGCCCGGAGACCGGGCGCATCGTGAAGACCTACATGGACACGGCGTTCGCCCACATTGACGCGGGTGGCTTTTCACCGTCCCTTGTGATGCAGCTCGCGCGGGAAGCCGTCATGGTGATGATCCGCGCCGGCGGACCGATTCTGCTTGTCGGACTGATCCTTGCCGTGGTCGTGAATGTCGCACAGACAAACGGCCCAGTATTTGCAACCGAAGCGCTTGCCCCGGACTTTAGCCGCGTCAATCCAGCAAAGGGTCTGCAGCGATTCTTCAGCAGCCGAGCGTTCGTCGATCTAGGCAAGTCCATCTTCAAAATTGGGATTATCGGGCTGATCGCGTTCAACACCATCAAGGAGAGCTATCCGCAGCTCGTGATGACCGCACACATGGACATCTCCGCGGCGCTGGGCTTGATCGGCGGCGTACTGTTCAATATGGCGATGCGGGCGATGGCGGCGATGCTTGTCCTCGCTGCGATCGATTTTTTCTACCAGCGCTGGCAGCACGAGAAGATGCTGCGGATGAGCAAGCAGGAGATCAAGCAGGAGCACAAGCAGTCCGACGGCGACCCCCAGTGGAAAGCCCGCATCCGAGCGCGGGGACGCGCCCTCAGCAAGAAGCGCATGATGGCGGAGGTGCCGAAGGCAGACGTGATCATCACCAACCCTACTCACTTTGCCGTCGCGCTGAAGTATGACAGCAACCGCATGGGCGCGCCGATCGTTGTGGCGAAAGGCCAGGATCTTATCGCCGCGAAGATCCGCGACATCGCCCGCGAGAACGACGTCCCCATCATCGAGAACCCGCCCCTCGCGCGCGCCCTCTACAAAGAGACTGACATCGGCCGCGAGATCCCCGCCGCCCTGTACGAAGCCGTCGCCGAAGTTCTCGCGTTCGTCTACCAGATCAACCAGCGCCGCGCCGCCCGCGCGCGATAAGATCATCAATGAGGCGTCCGGCCTGAGATCTGGTATGTAACGCAAAAAGGTCGAGCCCCGTATCATAAGAGACATTCTTCATCGCCTAACCATATCAAAGCTGACTATCAAAATGCACGTGGAAAACCGCCCATGATCGCATTGCGCTCCCTGGGTCTTAAATTGCACTATGCTGCAGCCATTGCGGCGGCTCTCATTTTCGCAGGTCGGTCCAGTGCGGAGCTGGCGCCGCGCGCGCAGGCGGGCGGGCAAAATGGGTCGAGCGCCGTGCTTACAAAATGGCACGAAGCGGGTGGAACGTGGAAGAGCGAAGCCGGAGGTCTTATCGGCTCGGTTGACGGAACGTCCCGAGGGTTTGCCATTGCGGACGACGCACCATTCGCCGGGCCGCAAACGGTGGAGGCGATCGTGACGCCTCGCAGGCACATCGGAGATAGCTGGAGCGCCAGCGGACTCTGCCTCTATGCGCATACCGCCAACTACTGGAGATTGGCGCTCGTGGAGAGCCCGGACAAGCGCATGCGCTACGCGGAGCTCACGCTGCAAAACGACGGCGTGGGGTTGGGTGAGCGTAATCTAGCGGCGCTTGAACCCGGCGATCCACCGCTCGACTGGATCTGGAACACGCCTTACCGTCTTCGCCTGACGGTAACACCGGAGAGAATTACTGGCGAAGTATTCTCGATGGACGCGAAACGGCGCTGGCATTCATCCTACCGGTTGGCGGGCACGGCCCTTGTGCGGTCCGGGTGGCCGGCGGTGGGTGTACAAGGAAGCGAGAGCCAATTCGCACGAATCAGTCAGGCGCGCGCGGAGCCCGGTCCCGAGTCCGATCCGGTTCGATGCGCGGAGCTCGAAGAGAAACCGGCGCGCTCCAAGTGGCTTAGCCTGCCTCTCTCGCGGCTTGTCGTCAATCCCAATATGTCGAACGATCCTCCCGCGCCCGCGTCGATCGCGCCCTGTTTGCCTGTAAATGCCGCCTATTATGCCGGTGACACTCCCATCCGCCTTCCATATCTATGGGCATGGCAGTTCCAGGATCAGAACGGCGTCCGTCCCACCATTACGGCCGGGCACGCCGCAGAGTTCACGGACCGCACGGCATCCCAATGGAAGGCGGAACGGAGCACGGTTGTATTCAATGGATCTTCGGTGCGATTGTCGGTCGCAGACGTACCCTACGGCTCGCTCACCACCACCGTGTCGGTTGATCTTGACGAGACGCCCTATCTCATGGTGCGCATCCCAAAGTCCGAGGGCCAATGGGCAATTAAAGTGAACTCTGGCTCGCAGGCGGTCGATACCGTCCTGCAGGTCGATACCACTCAGACGGGCAACTTCCTCATCGATCTGCCCGCGAAAACAGGCTGGCACGGCAAGCGCAAGTTCAAGCTCATTCTATTTGCGATCGGCGCGAAAGGAAGCACCGCGACTTTCAGCGGACTGCGTTTCGCGGGCGCGGACGGTCACTTCCCCAGACCGGAAGTCAAGGAGACCGTCTGGCGCCCGCATCAAATCGTAGAGCGGGCCGAGACCGGCGACGCAGCACTAAAAGTTGAGAGCGCCGTCACCATGCCTGACGAGGATACTGTTGCACAGCGGTTGCGGGTTACTCGAGCCTCCGGACAAAGCGTCACGTTGACCGGCCAGCTGCCGTCCGGGAAGCCGCGCTGGGATGTGGAACGAAACACTGTGATCGTCGAAGGCCCGGATTTCACCGCCGTCATCAAGGTGAGTCGCAAGGCCCGGTGGGTCGGAGTATTCGACTCCATTCTGGACGGGGTTGCGGGCGTGCCGGCACAGGCGGCGAGTGCCGACGGCGGCGCGTGGGCCGTTGCCATCGACGGCGTTAAGGCGGGCGATGAAATTGTCGTGGCGGCTCGCTTCTTGCGTCCAGGCCGTCCGATCGGTCCTGCTCTTGCATTGGCCGCAGAAAGCGCTAGCGGCGAGGGTTTTCAGTCAGCGCTGGCTCGGCAGGAGAGTGCATGGAATGAGCGCCTCGCACGCGTTCCGCATCCTCTCTCATTCTCGCTGCATGCTCTCGACCCGCATGGTGTGACACCGGAAGAGATTCGGCGAGTCTACTACAAGGCCTGGGTCTTCCTGCTCTCCGACAGCCTGCCGCAGATGGCCGAAAATGGTTTCGCCTATCCGCAAATCTGCTGCGGCAAGCCGGCTCTGTGGAGCGAAGGAGCAGCGCACGCAACGGCGACGTCTCAATGGGAGAGCTTTCTTGCGATGCAGCTCATCGCGTATTCGAGCCCTGCCCTCGCATGGGACGCCTTCGCCGGGCAGATGTCCCTTGTTCGAGCAGATGGCTCGCTCGGGGGCGAGGGACTGCCGTCCCGCCACGCTCAAACAGCCTGGGTTCTCTATTCTCTCACGGGAGACCGAGAGCGACTCAAGTCCGCGTATGCTCCCCTGAAGCGGCTGCTGTTATGGAAGGCAGCAAATCCGCGCTGGATCTACCATAACTCGACGCCGGAGGATCAAAAGGACTCCGAATTCGTCGTCCACGCCCTGATGGACATGGATTATGCCCGCCGCATCGCACAGGCGCTGTCTATGCCGGAGGAGGTGCGGTTCTGGCAGGCTCGCTCGGCGGAGATGGCAGGGGATTACCACCACTGGTTTTGGGACAAACAGGGTCGCGACTATCGTCTTTACCGTACATCGACGGGCAAAGGCGAGTCACCGGACCAACCGTGGAATCTGCAGGGCCTTGTGCTGCCGCCAGACATCCTGAGCCAACAAGAGCGCAATTCGCTGCTGCGCCTATTTCGCTCGTCCGTGCGTCGCGATATTCCATTCCTGATCCCAGGGCTTGCCGGATTCCCAAAGTACAACTACACGCTGCGCGGCCTGCAGCAGTATGGGACGGAGGAGGAGACCACCCTGATGATCGAATCCGCGGTACGGGATACGGCGCTCGCTGCCGAGTTCTCTGAAAGCTACACACAGGCTTTTCCGCCGTCACCGGTCGGTGTCGTGCCCTCCGTGTTCGGCGCAGCGCAGATGGTGGATGGCGTCCTGTGGCACAACGGCATCATGCTGGGCGACGGGCTTCCCGTCCTGGTAAGGGTCGCGCAGGCCCGGGGCGTCTGTAATCTTCGGCTGTTCGGTCATGCTATCGATGTCATCGAGGACGACGTGGCCAACCGCCTATCGATGCAGGGAACCGGTCTGAGCGACCTCGCCCTCCTGAACAGCCTCCATTCCGCAAAGTCACCCGATGGATCGATATTCTGGGCCGGCGCGCTGCCCGCTGCCTCCCGCGTTCGCCTGGAAGCGATTTCAACCCCGTAATCAGCTGCCATCTCCGCATCTCAGGAACTCGTCGCTCCTCATCTGCGTCCATCTTTGTTACAGATATCATATATCAACGCTTTGGCGTATCGCATGGAGGCGACGTTATGCGTATAGAAGGCACAGAACACCTTCGAATTGAGACTTATGAAGAGGGCTACCACTCACGGTCAAGCCGCGAGGAGCCGGCTACAGAGGAGATGCCGCTCGCTGAATCGCAGGAGCCTTTTGGCAGTACAGTGGCTCCGCGGGCGGTCTGGAAAGGCTCGATCAGCTTCGGGATGGTGATGATTCCCGTGAAGCTCTACTCAGCGATCGCCAGCAAGGACATCGGATTCCACCTCCTTCACAAAACCTGCGGAACCCGGCTTAAGAATCTACGCTGGTGTCCTGTCGATGAAGAAGCGGTGCCGTGGGAAGACGTGGTGCGCGGCTACGAGTACGCGCCCGACAAGCATGTCATCATGACGGAAGAGGATTTTGAGTCGATTCCCATACCAAGCAAACGGATCATCGACCTATCGACATTTGTGCCGATCGGCGAGATCGACCCGATCTATTTCGAAAAGAGCTACTACCTCACTCCCGAGCCCCCTGCCGAGAAACCGTTTGCCATGCTCTCTACCGTGATGGAGCAGCGACAGCTTGCCGCGATCGGGAAAATATCCATTCGAGAGCGAGAGCGCTTATGCGCGCTCAGGCCCCTGGACGGAACATTGGGACTCGAAACGCTATTCTACGAGGACGAAATCCGGGAACGCCGGGGCGGCGTCACCGCCGTCAATGTGTCCGACCGGGAGATGGACATGGCGTACCAGTTGATCGATTTCCTCACGGATGACTTCAGGCCGAGTGAATACCGCGACGAGTCTCGCGAAGCGCTGCAAAAGGTCATTGACGCAAAGCTCGAAGGTCGACAGATCGAGAGGCCGCGCGAAGAGCCGGGCGGCAAAGTAATCGATCTGATGGATGCCCTGCGTGCCAGTCTGGAGCTGGCGCGCTTGCATCGAGCAGGCACGCCGAGATAGCCAGGACCGTCCTGATCAGGCAGGCGCGGACCCACCGAACCGGGGCTCGGCTGACAGCTGTGCGGCGCGGAGAGTATTCGGGTACCATACGGTCATTCCGACACAGGGTATTGGCTGGCGATTAAGGGTCGTTGTGTCTGAAAGAGTGGGGGACCGAAATGATTTGCCCGAAAACTCTTGCGGTAATTGCGTTTACCCTCGTGGTTGCGCTCGCCGGATGTCAATCTCACCACGGTACGTCAACAGTAGTTCCTGCGGCATCGGACGTGACTGAATTCGATAACGCCGTGCGCGATGGCGATACCGAAATTGTCAGCCGGTTGATCCAGGCCAAGCCAGAAATGATCAATGCGAAGGACGAGGCCGGCAAAACCCCGCTCACGATCGCTACCGAGAAGGGCGATGCAGAAATGACCAAGCTGCTCAAGCGCCACGGCGGTCACGAGTGACTTCGCCACCTCAACGCACCAATTACGGCTAACTCCGATCCATTAAGCTGTCAACTACACATCATCAACTCCCGATTGCTTGACATTTAAGCATTCGCTAAAGTATAATGAGCTCATGAGCAGAAGAATGACGACAACAGACGTGTTCGCGGCGATCGCGGACCCGACGCGGCGGGCGATCCTGGAGCGCCTCACGTCGGGCGAGCTGCCGGTGATGGCATTGGCACAGCAGTTCGACGTCACGCTTTCTGCAGTCTCGCAGCACATTCGCATTTTACGAGAGGTTGGACTGGTGGAGGCGCGCAAGGCAGGCCGCGAGCGCGTCTACCGGCTGAACGCAGAACCGCTGAAAGCCGTGGCCGAATGGACGCGCTACTATGAGCCGTTCTGGCGTTCACGGTTGGATGCGCTGGGCGAGTATCTGGAGCGCCAGGCTGAGGATTGATTGTTGTCGGTTGTTGGCACAATGAAACTAAACTTTTTCGGTGCCCGCAAGGAGATGAAATGAACCGGGATGAGATCGAGGCCGGCGACGGCAGCGTGATTATGGAAAGGGAGTATCCGCACCCTCCGGAGCGGGTTTGGGAGGCGCTTACCGACCCGAAGGCGCTAAGCGATTGGCTCCTGCCGACCACGACCCGGCCCATATTAGGCGGCGGCTTTCAAATGATCCAACGAGCGCCAGGCGGCCGGCCCAGGAGAGTTCAGTGCAGGGTGGTCGAGCTGGATGCGCCTCACAGGCTCGCGTACTCCTGGAAGTCCGAAGAGGACGCGGCGCCTTCACTGGTCTGCTGGACTCTCGAGCCGGTCGAGGGTGGCACGCACGTCCGCCTGGAGCACATCCTGCCCGAGGGCGGCAATATCGCGCTAAGCGCAAGCGCAGGAGTGCGATTTCGTGGCGCCAGCGCGTTGGCGTGCCTTGGCCTCTGGCTGGGGCGTATCATGGCGAATGGCAAATATGGGAGATATAGTACCGATAGGACCGGTATCTCCCATGCTTCCGATCTCTCCCATCTCTCCCGTGGCCTCGCCAAAGACCCAAGGAGGGCTGCCACATGCCGCTAGTTGCAAACAAACGAGCGCTCCAGCCCACTGCCAGCGCTAGGTCCCGCCCAAGGGCGATGCAGGGTGTCGTGCCGATGGTCGTCGAGCAGACCGTTCGCGGCGAGCGGGCATACGACATCTACTCGCGGCTCCTTAAAGATCGGATCATTTTCATCGGCGACGAGATCGATGATGCCATGGCGAACCTCGTGATCGCCGAATTGTTGTTCCTGGAGAAGGAGGACCCCGGAGCGGACATAGACCTCTATATCAACAGCCCCGGTGGAAGTGTTTCGGCAGGGCTAGCAATGTACGACGTGATGACCCATATCAACTGCGACGTGGCTACTGTCTGCGTGGGGGTAGCGTGCTCGATGGCCTCCGTGCTGCTCGCGGGAGGGGCGCCCGGCAAGCGCTACGCCATGCCGAATTCACGCATCATGATCCACCAGGCAAGCGGAGGCTATCGTGGCGCGATGGCGGACGCGGAGATCTATCTGGAAGAGATGAAGCGGCAGTACGAGACTATCATCCGGATTCTTTCCGAGTCGACGGGCAAGCCGCAGGAAAAGATTCGACGCGACTGCGATCGCGACTACTTCATGTCGGCGCAGGAAGCGCTGGAGTATGGGCTTGTGGATCAAGCGCTGAATGGGAAACGAGTTCGCGACGGCAGCAGCGAGCTTACATAAGGCGCAAGAACATGCGAGCCGATCGACTTTGCTCGCGCTCGCCGGGTAGCGGATTAGATCCGGCCGATGGCTATGGATCGTCAGATCAGTCCGATCGGCCGGATCTTAACTGCAGATCGCAATGAATCTGCTAAAGGTTCCCAGAATTTGCGAGATCTTCCTCGATTGCTTGCAGCGCTTTTTTCTCCTGCTTCTGCCGCCGCTTTTCGGCCTTCTTAATGGCTGCGCGAAGCTTCTTCTCGGCCCTTGCCGCGGCTTTTGCAGCCTTCTTATCCAGTTTCGCCTGATCGGCAGGGCTTGACACCATCCCAGGAGCGCTGCTGCTCAGCTGAACGACATTGATTGTGTCGCTCACGGGCAGCGTGCGGTCGATTCCATTGACCTCAAAGGTGATCGCTCGCGGCGTTACATCGACCACAGGAATGTTCTGCCAGGCGTCGCCAGCCGCGATGTAGGTTCCTTCTCGGGTTGTTCGCGACTCGATCAACGCAAAAGTCTGGCCGTGCACCGTCATCGATCCGGCATAGACGGCATCTGAGGTTGGATCATTGGGAGGTGACACAAAGACGCGTGGCGCGGCGCGGCCCGGCGGGGGCGCTGAACGGGGATCGAGCGGCTTAGGCCCGCTGAACATGTCTTCGCGGATCGCGCGGATATAGAGCGGGCGTTCCGACGACCTAGCTACGATCTTCTTCTGCGGTGCGAATTCTCGTGTGGCAGGCAGCGTAACCGAAGCCGAATTCGCAGACGGTCGAGAACTCAGGTCAGGTCTTTTGAGGTACGTGGCATAAGCGCCCAGACCGGTTGCGGCGGCAACAAGTATGAGCGGCCATCGGATATGAGAGCGTGTCAATCGAGAGGTCAGTTTCACAGTTTCTTCAATTGATAGGATTGAACTTTATCCTGCACCGACTTCGAATCCATCTCCATCTTCTGCATCTCCAGCAACTTGCTCGCCGCGCCCATGCTGGATTTGTACTGCATGAGCATCTGTAGTTTGGAGGCATTTGGATCCTGCCGGGCGCCGGATGGCAGCGGCGAAGGCTGCCCGGCGGCCGCGCCGTTGGCGGGCGCTGAGCCGGCGGCGGTAGCGCTGAGCGGCACAACGTTCACCTCGTCGCTCTTCATGAGGGTCCGGTTAGCTCCGTTCACCCTGAGCGAGACATGGTCAGAAGCAATCTCCGCAATGTCGAACCCGTGCCAGTTTCCTCCCGCGAAAATGTACTCGCCCTCTCGTGTCGAGCGGCTTTCGATCAGCGCGGTCGTTCTGCCGTCTATCGTTGCCGACCCGGCATAAACTGCATCGGCGAGCGGATCCGGCGGAGGCTGAGGGATTACGATCTGCCTTTGTGGCTTGACGGGCGGCGCGGCCGGCTTCGGATCTGGCGGCTGAGGGCCATTGAACATATTTGCGCGGATGGCTCGCTCGTACGACACCTGTGACGGAGTTGCCGGCGTCGAAGGCTTCCTGGCAGACGGATGTGCCGGATGTGATTGAGTCCGACCAGCCTGGGTGACAGGCAAGGAACTCACAGGTCTCGGCCTGCCAAGGTAAGCTCCGTAGGCAGCCAGACCGGTCACTACAGCGGCTACTATGAGCGGCCAGCTCACATGCAAACCTTTTA
>Ga0068855_100008355_pt1 | contig 12519 bp, 6 predicted proteins | sample KBSCornC52_FD_66592 | JGI IMG/M metagenome (GOLD analysis project Ga0068855, IMG submission 66592) | Corn rhizosphere microbial communities from Kellogg Biological Station, Michigan, USA - KBS Corn C5-2 | ecosystem: Host-associated > Plants > Roots > Rhizosphere > Soil ...
GCGAGCGGACCCGGGCGAGCCGCGGCACGTTCATCTGCTCCGCCGATCAACGGGTACACATGATTACGCTGTGCCTCGCGATCGAAGAGAGTACGCATTTGCGCGAGCTTTTGCGGGTTGCTCGCAGCGACATCGGTCGCTTGACTGAAGTCTTTGTTCAGATCGAACAACTGCCACCGATCTTCATCGAGCGGCCGTTCGCGCGCCGGTGCGAACACCCAAGGCATCTGCTCGGAGCGGCGCGCCGATGCGAACCATCCATCCAGGTAGATGCCGTACGTGCCCATGATCTCGAAATATTGCGCTCCGTGTCGCGATGCCTCTTCGGGTCGATCGATGCTGTACAACAACGACGTGCCGTCATAGGACAGTTGCTTTACACCATCGACTTCCGTGGGAAGCGGAATGTGGGCTGCTTCGAGAATCGTCGGCAGTACATCAGTGACGTGAAAGAACTGTTTGCGTAGCCCGCCTTTGTCGTGAAGCTTCGCCGGCCAAGACATGGCCATACCGTTGCGCACAGCACCGAGATGCGAGGCGATGCGTTTGAAATAGGGAAAAGGGGTCGAGCCTGCCCAAGCCCAACCGGCTGAATAGTGCGGCTCCGTCTTGGGGCCGCCGAGTTGGTCGATGCGATCCAACATGTCTTGCATGTCGGGCTTGATGCCGCTCAGCGTCATCAGCTCGTCGATCGTGCCGGTGGGTGTGCCTTCAGCGCTCGCGCCATTGTCGCCGGCGATATAGATGACCAACGTATTGTCGAACGCATCGAGGGATCGAAGCGCATCGAGCACTCGACCGACTTCGTGATCCGTCTGTGCGAGGTAGCCTGCATACACTTCCTGCATGCGCGCGAGCACACGCTGCTGCGTCGGCGTGAATGAGTCCCAGGCCGGAATTTCCGGCGGCCGCGGCGTGAGAAGGGTCTCTGCCGGAATGACGCCAAGCGCTTTCTCGCGAGCGAATGTTTTCTCCCGCTGTCGATCCCAGCCCGCATCGAATTGACCTTTGAAACGATCGATCCATTGCTTTGGCGCCTGCAGAGGCGCATGCGTGCCGCCTGGAGCTAGATAAAGAAAAAAAGGTTTGGCGGGCGCGGCGGCATGCTGGCTTCTCAACCATGCAATCGCGTGGTCGGCGAGACTCTCATTGAGCGTGTAGCCCTCGCGCTGCGGGAACTCGACGGGAACGGTGTTTTCGTAGAGCGTCGGCGTCCATTGATCGGTGTCGCCGCCGAGAAATCCGTAAAAGTATTCAAAGCCCTTGCCCGTAGGCCAGCGATCGAACGGACCCGCAGGACCGGCTTCCCATACAGGCGTGTTGTGCCACTTGCCGAACATCGAAGTGTTATATCCATGCAGACGCAGGATATCGGCGAGCGAAGCGGCGTCTTGTCCCCAATGTCCGTCGTAGCCCGGATAGCCTTTTGCGCCTTCGGGTACGGGTCCATTGCCGGTGCGATGATGATTGCGGCCCGTGAGCAACGCCGCTCGCGTGGGCGAGCACATTCCCGTCGTATAGAAGTTGGTGTAGCGCAAACCTTCCTGCGCGACGCGATCCAATGCAGGCGTGGGAATGGGCCCGCCGAACGTCGAGGGATGCCCGAACCCGACATCGTCCAAAAGAACGACGATGATGTTCGGCGCTCCCGCAGGTGGCGCTATCGATGGAGCATATGCAGGAGTCGATGCATTCAGCGTCTTGCCCGCGACACCTTCGAATCGAGGGGCAGGCAGAGGCAACACTTCACTACGCTGTGAGCTTGCATCTTTGGAAGAGGCAAACGTCAACATCGGCAGCAAGAGCAGAATCGAAATTCGCAGCGCGAATGTGCCACTCGTCATGAACATGTTCCGGTGAAACGCTTTCTATTCGAGATCGATCGAGACCGACTGCAACTCGCCGTCGAAGGGAAATGGAAAGGGATAGTCGGTGCCGATCGGGGAGCCGTAATCGGCGCCGATATCCAAACCGTCGGTGACGGAGAAGACAGCAGGCAGCGTGCGTTCTATGCGGCCCGTGCCGACTTGTTTGCCGTTACACCACAGAGACACCGTTCCACCCAAACCGCGGTCCTTGCCCGCACTGCCGTCGTATGCAAAGTGAGCACTGACGTTGGTCGCATCGCTTGGCAGCGGCATCGTCGAGACGATGTGGTCGTAGCGGATTTCTCCGTAGTTGTAATCGAACGCGAGCCGCCCTTGGTGAATGTAGAACGCCCAACCGCCGGTCATGCCACCTTGGGTTGCCAGCATTCCCTGCGCTTGCGAGGAAAACTTTCCTTGTGCAGTGACTCGCCACGCGCGATTGTGCACGTTGGGTGCGATGGCTTCGGGTAATCCGATCATGCCCGGATAAAAAACGAAGTGCGTTCTGCCTTGCGCGGGATTGGGACGCGCAGAGCCCAACAGACGTTCATTCGCCCGCCAGTCGAGCGGCAATACATTGTTCTGCGCCGCTTGCGCCCACCAGAGATCTTCTAGCTGACGCAGCTTGCCCGGCTCGGATCGCGCGAGATCGTGCGCCTGCGAAAAATCCTTGCGCAAATCGTACAGCTCCCACACGACTTTATCGGGATCGAGACCGGCGCGATTCGGATTGCTCACGTCGGTCGTGATCGGCGCAGAAGCGAACCAGCCTCGGTCGTAGATTCCGCGATTGGAAAATACCTCGAAGTATTGAGTCTCACGCTGCTCCGGCAACTTCGCATCGGTGAACGTGCCGAGCATGCTCACGCCGTCGACGCGCTTTTGCGCAGTGCCGTTCACGCTGACAGGCATGTCGACGCCGGCTGCTGCGAGCAATGTAGGCATGACGTCGGTCACGTCGAAGAACTGCTCGCGTAATCCACCTTTCTCTTTGATACGCGCCGGCCACGACACCAGCAACGGATTGCGAATCGCGCCCAAATGCGACACCACTTGTTTGTAGTATTTGAACGGTGTGTTCATCGCCCAAGCCCAGCCTATGGCGAAATGATTGTTGTAATGGGGACCGCCCAACTCCGCGACCGCTTGCGGCGTGAACGTGGGCAAATTCGCCAGACCGTTTGCAGGCGCGATCTCGTTCAATTCACCGCCCGGTCCGCCTTCGGCGCTCGCACCGTTGTCGCCGACGATATAGATCACGAGCGTATTGTCTGCGTCCGGCAAACTGCCGACGGCGTCGAGAACGCGTCCGACTTCATGATCCGCATAGGCGCCGAACGCAGCGAAGACTTCCATTTGCCGCGCATACAACGCTTTCTGCTCCGCATCCAACGAATCCCAGGCCGGAATGAAATCCGGCCGCGCAGTCAATGCGGTTTGCGGCGGAATCACGCCGAGCTTCTTTTGCCGTTCGAAAGTGGCGCTGCGATATCGATCCCATCCCATGTCGAACTGACCTTTGAACTTCTCGATCCACGCGCGCGGTGCGTGATGCGGCGCATGCGTGGCACCGGTCGCGAGATAGAGAAAGAAAGGTTTTTTGGGATCGGCCGCTTTGACGGAGTGCAGCCATGCGATCGAATGATCGGCAAGATCGGCGGTCAGCTGATAATCAGGATTCTTCGAGGGCGGCACCGGACGAGTGTTTTCGTACAACGGCGGCTGCCATTGACTCGTGCCCCAGCCGTTGAAGCCGTAGAAGTAGTCGAAACCCATGCCGGTCGGCCAATGATTGAACGGCCCCGCCGGCCCACCTTCCCAATTGGGCGTGTTGTGATTCTTGCCGAACATGGCAGTGGCATAGCCGTGCTGTCGCAAGATTTCTGCGACGGTCGCAGTGCTGCGCGGAATGTAGCCCACATAGCCGTCGTAGCCGGTTGCAAGCTCACCCACCAAACCGAATCCTGCATTGTGCGGATTGCGACCGGTGAGTAGCGCGGCGCGTGTGGGCGAGCAGATACCCGCCGTATGGAAACGGTTGTAGCGCAAGCCCGTTGCGGCAAGCTTCTCCATGTTCGGTGCAGGCACGCCGCCGCCGAACACGCTGAACTGCCCGAAGCCGACATCGTCGAGCAATATCAATACGATGTTGGGTGCACCGGCCGATGCGTGCGTGGGCGATGGGTATTGGGGAGCGTCGGATTCTAGATAAGTACGGCCGACGTGACCTTGGAAGCGCGGCTCCGCCGTCGGCAATGTGGTTTGCGCGAACACGAAACACGGGCCGAACAGCCAGAAAAATAGCCCGCACGAGACGTAGCGTAGCCGACTCATCGTTCCCCCCAAGGACCCGCACTCTCACATAGTCACAACGCCTCGCCGCTTCTGCAAACGCATTATTCTCATCACAACGATGAGCATTTCGAATACTACGCCGTTAATTTTTGCGACCGGAGCGCTTATTTACGCCACGCGCCGCTCGGGACTTCCTCCCTCCCAACATCTCCGCGTGCTCGCGACAGTGTTCGACCATCTGCTCGATGAAGTACCGAGCGCCCGGCGAGAGTGTTCTACCGGCAAGCGAAATGATCTTGAGCTGAGTGGAATCGGTCTTCGAGAATGGGTTCTGCGATAACTCGACCAGGGAACCCGCTTCAAGCTCGGCGGCAACGGTCGCATACGATGCCATCAATACTGCATCGCTCTGCAGCGCCGCGGATTTGAGCGCCAAAAAATCATCGCAGGTCACGAGCGGCGGCAACGCTTCGCCCGGCCGCAAGCCCGCTGCACTTTTCAAGGTTGCCGAAGATTGGCGCGGCATATTCCCGCTCAGCAAGGGGTATTTCAGAATCTCGCGCGGCGACGGCGTCGACACGGCAAGCGGATGCCCAGCACGCACATAGAGCGATAGCGGTAATGTCGCCAACGGAGTCATCGAAACTTTGTCCGATATCGAGACGTGCCCGACCGAGCAAATGCAGAACTCGATGTGCTCGGCATCGAGCGATTCGAGCAGCGCCGGCGCGTTGTTGATTTCCACACTCACTTGCAAGTGGTTCTGCTTGCGCGCGATGTCGGCGAGCAAACGGACCAGAAAAATACTGGCCGGCAAAGGCCCCAAGCCGAAGGCGACGGAACCGAACTCGCCTTTGCCCATCAAGCCGAGATCGTGCTGCAAACTACGGGCTTCGAACAAAATCCTCTCGGCGCGTTCGATCAATAGACGTCCTGCCGCAGTGACGTGCACTCCGGCGCGACCGCGATCGAAGATCCGCAGCTGCAATTGATCTTCGAGCGATTGCACGCTGCGGCTCAATGCGGACTGCGTGATGTGCAGCTCTTCCGCCGCTTTCACGTAGCTGCCGGCGCGGGCCAGTACACAGATATGTTTGAGTTTGCGTAGCTCCACTATTCTCTCGATGCATGGAAAACGCGCGAATTATTCATTGGCCAATTGCGCAACCGCAATAGCATAGTGGTTGCCGAAGTGCTTCACGCGACGCCTCGGACGTCGAAATGTCGCGACGCTCAATTCTCATGACGGGCTGGCATCCCAGGAGCGGGAGCACAACCGCGCACACAACACTCGGCAAAAATCAGGGGAAAATTATGAACGCGCATCGATCTACGCGCACGGCAGGTCTTCCACATCGGTTTGGTTCGATGATGCAACTCGCCGCCACGGCGGCGGCAGCAGGCGCTGTGCTATCGCCAAACGTACGCGCATTTGCGCAGGAAAGAGCGGCGAGCGGACTGGAGGAAATCATCGTCACCGCGCAACGACGCGAAGAGAGCATGCAAGCCGTACCCATCGCAGTCACGCCGCTCACCGCTAAGGAATTGGACGCGCGTGGAATTACCGGACTTGCAGGGCTCGCTCACGGCGCCGTACCGACCGTCAGCGTAATCAATTTCGCGGGGCGGCCGGCCGAATTGCAGTATTCGATCCGCGGTATCGGCGAGACCGATCCATCGCAGCCGAGCTTCGAAAGCGGTGTCGCGCTTTATTTGGACGGCGTGTATATCGCCCGCCGTCAAGGATCGGGCATGGAGCTGGCCGATCTCGAACGCATCGAAGTGCTACGCGGTCCCCAAGGCACTCTGTTTGGTCGCAATGCCGTCGGCGGCGCCATCAACATGACGACCAAGAAGCCCACTGGAGAATGGGGATTCAAAACCGTCGTCGAAGGCGGAAATTACGACTATCGCCGCATCAAGGCGACACTCAACACGCAAGAATTTCTCGGGCTCAAATTCAAGTTCGACGTACTGCATTCCGAACGCGGCGCATTCACGAACAATGCGGCAGCGGGCCAGGGCAACTGGGGCGAGAACTGGCAGAACGGCATTCGCGCGGCTGTGCGATGGCAACCCATCGATGCGCTCACCGTCGACTATAGCTACGACAAAGAACGCATTTCGTTCATTCAGCTCTACAACCAGCTCATTCACAACACCACTGTTTCACCTCTGTTCACTTCACTGCTCGCGCCTTACGTAGAGCTCGACCGTAATCTGGGCACGTCGCCTGCACCCGGCCTTTATGCTCCATACTCCCGCAGCGAAGTGAGCGGCCATTCGCTGATCGCACAGTGGCAACTCTCCCCCGACGCGGTAGTGAAATCGATTTCGGCCTATCGCGATTTGCACGACAACAATCACGCCATCAACGGTTTCGGCATTCTCGCGCCGAACAGCACCGGCTTCGGATCGCCGCCGCCCGCGATCCTCGGCAACTCGCTTGCCGGCTTTGCACTCAGAAATCATCAAATTCAGCAGGAATTTCAGCTCATCGGCTCTTACCAGCGCTTGAGCTACACGCTCGGTGTCGGCTATTTCAGAGAATATTCCCTGGGCACAGCCCTTTCGCAGTTCGGAACGGGGTTCTATTCCAACGGCGCAGGCGGTTTCACGCCCGCACTGCTGCCGACGCCGTTTACGACACCTCCTACGGAGACCGCGGTGGACTCCAAGTCCGTCGGCACTTATGGTCAGGTCACCTGGACTCCGCCGTTACTCAGTGATCGTCTACATCTCACGGGGGGTCTACGCTACTCCGCGGATGACAAAACCGTCACTCGCGAGGTTCTGAACGGTGCGCCCGTGAACGTTCCTGTGCGCGTCACCGAACACCGTGTCGATCCTGCAGCCACAGTGGCATTCGATATTTTGGAAGACGTTTCTACTTATCTACGCTACGCCACTGCCTATCGTGGCGGCGGCGCGAGCATTCGTGAGTTGCCTTACACCGCGGCTCAATCTCCGACCGGCGTCGGCGATCCCATAGGCTTGCATGGCTTCGGACCCGAGAAAGTCAAAACATACGAGTGGGGGTTCAAATCCGAACTGCTCGATCACCGTCTGCGTACTAATGCCGCACTGTTCTACTCACAGTTGGACGGTCACCAAATCAGCCTGCAGACGCCTGCGGGAGTGGCATCGACTCGTGTGTTCAACGTGCCGGAATCGATTCTCCTGAAGGGAGCGGAGCTCGAAGTCACGCTGGTGCCTGTGACCGGACTGACGTTGAGCGGCGGCGTCACCTGGCTCAAGAAAACGCAGCCCGACACGGTGTTGAATCCGATCACGGGACAGCAAACGCCGTTCCAAATATCTCAGTATCCCGCCAATCGCTATTCAGCCAACGCGCAGTATCAATTTCCGAAGCTGCCGGTCGGCACTTTGAGCGCACGTGTCGGCGTTACCGGCTCGAGTTCTTATTGCTTCAACGATGTCAGCTGCGTGCAATACCCGGATCTCAAAGGCGGCAAACACAACGATTTGATCGACGCCCGCATCACGCTGTCCGACATCGAACTCGGGGCCCACGGCGGCGCGCTGCAAATCGCACTGTGGGGCCAGAACCTGAGCGATCAGAAGTACTACACGTTCGGCTTTACGGTGCCGGGATTGAATACCGGCGTCATCGACTATGGCGAGCCGCGCACTTACGGCGCATCTCTAACATACGAATTCTAAGCACGCCGTCGGCACGCGGGCGAATGAAAGACTTCGCCCGCGTGTTGGACCGAATCATTGCATGAACCCTGCCTTCACATCGTCTTGCGATAGCAGGTGTATGGGAACAGGCTTGGCGCGCCAGATATCGCGGCAATATTCGCGAATGGTGCGATCCGAGGAGAACTTACCCGAGCGCGCGGCGTTCAAGATGGACATGCGCGTCCAGTGATCTGTGTTCTTATAGGCTTCCGAGACGCGCGCCTGGCACTCGATGTACGAGCGGAAATCCGCGAATAACAGATAAGGATCGTGATACATCAAGCCGTCCACGAGCGGCCGGAACAGCTCCGTATCGCCGCGTGAGAAGTAGCCGCCGCGGATGAGCTCGATCACTTCCCGCAACTCTTGATCGGCTTGATAGTAGTCCATCGGACGATAGCCCTTCGCCTTGAGCGCGTAGACTTCCTCGGTCGTGTGACCGAATAAGAAAAAATTCTCCCGCCCGACTTCCTCGCGTATCTCGATGTTGGCGCCGTCCATGGTGCCGATGGTGAGCGCCCCATTCATCGAGAACTTCATGTTGCCCGTGCCCGACGCCTCTTTTCCCGCTGTCGAGATCTGCTCGGACAGCTCCGCAGCAGGATAGATGCGTTGACCGTTCGTCACGCTGAAGTTGGGCACGAACACGACCTTGATGCGATCGCGCACATGCGGATCGCGATTGACGATGTCGCCCACTGCATTGATGAGCTTGATCATCAACTTGGCCAAGTGATAGCCGGGCGCAGCTTTGCCGCCGAACACAAACGTGCGCGGCGGGATGTCGAACTCCACGTCGGACTTGAGACGCCGATACAAAGCGATCACGTGCAGGATGTTCAAATGCTGCCGTTTGTATTCGTGAATGCGTTTGACTTGCACATCGAACATCGAGTCCGGATCGACCATGACGCCGGTTTGTTTGAGGATGGTTTGTGCAAAATCGCGCTTGTTGGAACGCTTGATGCCCCACCACGCAGAGCGAAATGCAGCGTCTTCCGCAAGCGGCTCCAGCCGCTTGAGTTCGCTCAAGTTCTTGATCCACTCCGTGCCGATGACTTCGGAAATCAACTTAGCCAACCGCGGATTCGCCAATACCAGCCAGCGCCGCGGTGTTACACCGTTGGTCTTGTTACTGAACTTCTCCGGCCAGAGCTGGTAGAAATCCGCCAAGACATCTTTCTTCAGTAGCTCCGAATGTAAGTCCGCCACACCGTTGATGGCGTGGCTGCCGATACACGCAAGATGCGCCATGCGAACGTAGCGATCGCCGCGCTCGTCGATCAAAGACAATCGCGCGACCTTGTCGTCGCTGCCCATGAATCGAATGCGGACCTCGTCCAAAAATCTCGCGTTGATCTCGTAGATGATTTCCAAGTGGCGCGGCAAGACGCGCTTGAACAATTCCAGAGGCCAACATTCGAGCGCTTCGGGCAGCAGCGTGTGATTGGTATACGCCAGCGTCTTGGTCGTGATGGCCCATGCGTCTTCCCAAGCCAGCACATGTTCATCGACGAGCAGTCGCATGAGCTCGGCGACGGCAATCGCCGGGTGCGTGTCGTTCAACTGCACCGCGAATTTCTCGTGAAAGCGCTCGAGCGGAATTTTCTGTCCGTGCAAAATTCTGAGCATGTCTTTGAGCGAGCACGCGACGAAGAAATACTGCTGTTCGAGTCTGAGTTCCTTGCCTCGCAACTGCTCGTCGTTGGGATAGAGCACTTTGCTCAAGTTTTCCGAGGTGACTTTCTGATTGACGGCGCCGTAGTAGTCGCCGCGATTGAACACCGCGAAGTCGAACGACTCGGGCGCTTCGGCCTTCCACAACCGCAACGTGTTCGCGGTGTTATTGTGATAGCCCAAGATGGGCGTATCGTACGGCACGCCGTTGACGATTTTGTCCGGCACCCATCGCACACGCAGGCGATCGTACTCGTCTCGATACTGCTCGGTGCAACCTCCGAGTTTCACTTCCTGCGCCCACTCCGGTCGTGCGATTTCCCAAGGATTGCCGAAGCGCAGCCATTTGTCCGTCTTCTCGATTTGCCAGCCGTCCACGATGTCTTGTTGGAAGATGCCGAATTCATAGCGAATGCCGTAACCCAGTCCGGGCACTTCGAGCGTCGCTAGCGAATCGATGAAACATGCCGCCAGCCGTCCGAGGCCGCCGTTACCGAGACCCGGCTCGTCTTCCTGCGCCAGTAACTCGTCGAAGTTGAGTCCCAGTTCGGCAATGGCTTGCTTGACTTGGTCGTAGATGCCTAAGTTGATGAGGTTGTTGCCGAGATGCGGCCCCATCAGAAATTCGGCCGACAGATAACACACCGTACGCGATCCTTGCTTGGTATATGCAGCCGCTGTGCTGATCCAGCGTTGCAACATGCGGTCGCGTACCGTGTATGCGAGCGCCATGTAATAGTCCGTTTGTGTCGCGAGCGCCGGGAACTTGCCTTGCACATAGAACAGGTTGTCGAGAAAGGCATTTTTCAACGCTTCCTTGGACAGTGCTGTGCGATAGTCGACCGGGGCGAGTTCGGGTTGTGCGCTCACGGCAAAGTCTCCACGTTGAAACGGCCATGCAGTGGTGCAAATTTCGTGCATCACACGAAGAGTCGGCGATGCCACGCACCGGCAGCAGTTTGCAGTGGTCCTGTGTTTGTTGCGTGACTGGAGCGCGCACCATGAAAGCTCAATCGCGCGCTTGCGTGCACGATGGATGTGCGGTTCCGTTGCCCCCACCCTAACCCTCCCCCGCTTCGCAGGGGAGGGATGAAGAGCGCATTAATCTTTCCCCTGCGCAGCGGGGGGAAGGAATGAGAGCGCATTACTCCCTCCCCTGCGCGTCCTCGCGCGGGGGAGGGTTGGGGTGGGGGCAACAGATGAAGACAACGATCGTTAGTGCTTCACGCCCGCCGCAATAGCTCGACCCAATGCGCTGAGCCAGCGATCGATTTCGGCGTCGCTCGCTTGTAAGAAGCCGATGCGCAGAAATTGCTTTGCGTCCGCGCCCACCTCGATGCGTTCACTCGGCGCAAATATCAATCCATCGCGTGCGAGACGGGATCTGACTCGTTCCCAATCGACCCGCGCCGAGAGTTCCAACCACAAATAAGCACCGCCTTGCGGAATCGAACAGCGAGTCCAGGCGCCGCAGTACTGCCGCAACGCATTGAGCGCATAGTCGCGCTTGCGCTTACACGCGGCACGAATGCGTTCGAGCTGCGACGTCAATTTGCCGTCTGCGATGTATTGATCGACGGCTCGCGCGAGCCACAAACTCACACCGGAATCTTCGCGAACTCTGGCCAACGATTCGATCACGAGCGGTGTCGCCGAGACCCAGCCGATGCGCAACGCCGGTGCGATCGTCTTGCTGAAACTCTCGACTTGAACGACGCAACCTTCGGTATCGAGACTTTGCAATGTGGGTAGCGGGCGCTGCTCGTAATACAACTCGTACTGCACATTGTCTTCGATGACGAGCACGTTCCACTTGCGCGCCAACGACAATAATTGCTCGCGTCTCTGCATCCGCATCAGCACGCCCGTCGGCACGTGGAACGTGGGAATGGTGTAGATCAACTTGGGTTTGACGCCGCGGCGAGTCATGTCCGTCAAACTTCTTTCGACCGAATCGACATCCATGCCGCGCTCATCGACGGGCACGTGCGACACGAACGCACCCGCCGCCGTGAAATATCGGAGCGCATGTTTCTTGGAGACACTCTCCATGACCACGCCGTCGCCGGGATCGACGAATGCACTCACCACGAGTGCAAGACCTTGCGCTGCACCACTCACTAGCAAGATGCCGGCAGCAGAGCGTGCAAAGCCGTCGCGAGCAGTGAGGATCTCGGCAATCCGCTCGCGTAGCCCGGCGTCGCCATAGGTCATTTCATGCGGGGCGCCGCTCGCGAAATACGACAAGGCATCGCCGCTGGCTTTGTCCAGCGCACGCGTCGCGTACTGCTTCAACTCTTCGGAAGGATAGAGCTCCGCGTCGAGGCCGCCATAGGTCAGATCGCAATACTTGGTATCGGGTATCACCAGCGGCGCCATCAGATGGCAACGTTGCGATCGTAGTGCGTGAATATCTGCCACAGCCCCTCTCCCGCGGATCTTTGCCGACGAGGGCCAACCGTCTGTGTGCAGTCCGCTCGCAGTCGCGCGAGCGTCCTTAGTGCGCGGCCTCGGCAGCAATCTCAAACGTTATTGATAATTCGAGCTTTGATCGCCTCGTATTCCGAATCGCTGATGAGTTTTGCATCCAGCATTTGCTTGGCACGTTGCAAGCGTTGCACCGAATCTTCGCCGCTCGCATCGCCTGTACTTCCCGTCTGGGCGCCACTGATTTGCACGCCGCCCGCGCGGGCCCGAAGTTCTTCCAGTTCGCGAATGCGCCGCTTCTCGCGCCAAGATTGCTCGTGCGCCTGGCACACGCGATAGATATCTTGAGCATCGTGCTTGCGCAGACCTGAATACACGAAGGTGCGTCCTTTGCCTTCGGCAGTGGTAAGGTCGGCACTTTCATACGCCGTCAGGATGAGATCCGCGCCGAACAAACCCACTTTGATTTTGGCTTCCTTGAGATCTTGCCAGCGCAAGTCGATGGGATCGAAGCCGCCCAACAACGGCCGCGACAGCGCGATGAACC
>Ga0068855_100008356_pt1 | contig 12519 bp, 10 predicted proteins | sample KBSCornC52_FD_66592 | JGI IMG/M metagenome (GOLD analysis project Ga0068855, IMG submission 66592) | Corn rhizosphere microbial communities from Kellogg Biological Station, Michigan, USA - KBS Corn C5-2 | ecosystem: Host-associated > Plants > Roots > Rhizosphere > Soil ...
TGGCTGCCACTGATTTGGGACGTCGTGACCGGTCAGCAGACCGACCCCGGTATCGATCTGCCCGGCGATGTCTCGGCGTCTTGGTATCACGATGCTTCGGCGTTGTTGATCGGCCACGAACACCATGCGCGCAGCGAGCTTTACCGGTTCGATCTGGCGAGCGGTGATCTCGTCGACCTGGGCAGCCCGCGCGGCACCATCGCCGGAGCCACGGCGCGACCCGACGGCGTCGTCGAGTTCTTGTGGTCATCAGGTGAGCAACCGCCCGCAGTTCGCGACGTGGCGGGCAATGTGGTGTTTCGCGCGCCGGGTGCGGCCGCACCCGAATCCGTTCCGGTCGACGACCTGTGGGTTGATGGGCCAGGTGGGCAGGTCCATGCGCTACTTTCCAAGCCGACGGGGTCGTCCGGGCCATTGCCCACCGTGTTTTTGGTACATGGTGGGCCTGGCGCCCACGACGCCGATGCGTTCTCTCCCGGAGTCGCGGCCTGGGTCGATGCCGGGTTTGCCGTCGTCCGGGTGAACTACCGCGGATCGACCGGCTACGGTTCGGCCTGGCGCGACGCCATCGAAAAACGGGTCGGACTCACCGAGATCGACGACATCACTGCGGTGCGCGATTGGGCCGTCGAAAGCGGCCTGTCGGACGCCGAGAAGCTCGTGCTCGCGGGCGCGTCCTGGGGCGGTTACCTCACGTTGCTCGGCCTCGGAGTGCGGCCGGAGTCGTGGTCGGTGGGCGTCGCGGGCGTACCGGTTGCCGACTACGTCGCCGCCTACGAAGACGAAATGGAGGCGTTGCGCGCGTTCGATCGCTCGCTCTTCGGCGGCACCCCCGAGGAGATGCCGGACAGTTACCGCCGCTCGTCACCCGTCACTTATGTGGACGACGTGCGCGCCCCGGTGCTGGTGCTCGCGGGCGCGAACGATCCGCGGTGCCCGATCAGGCAGATCGACAATTATCTCGCTCGACTAGCGGATCGAGGCGTGCCGCATGAGGTGTACCGGTTCGACGCCGGCCACGGTTCACTCGTCGTCGACGAGCGGATTCGTCAAGTCGAGGCCGAGTTATCGTTCGCCCGCCGCTCGGTTGGAATGGGCCACGCTCGCTGAGCGCTCGCCGAACCGCCCGAGCCGGTCGCCCGAACCAGCTGCCCGAGCCAGCTGCCCGAACCAGCTGCCCGAGCCAGCTGCCCGAACCGGCTGCGCAGATAGGCGATGCGCGCCATCGCCTTCTGAGAGTGAGTGACTTTCCGGGTTGCTTTGGTCTGCTGCACATACGCAGCAGACCAAAGCGTCTTCCGAAGTAAGTCTCCGTCCGGGAGCACACGACACGGCAGCCGCGCCGACCCCTCTCGCCCACAATTGGCGAGTGGCCTTTCCACAGCGGAAGCCGACAGCCGCCGGCGCCTGACGGATATGACCACGCTGGAGCCGTGGACGCTTTCCCAACTGATGCATATCTTCGGGCAGCGCGCTTGCATGCCGATTTCAGCCAGCGCGAACTTGCCCAAGCCGCCGGCCTACCTCCGTGGGTGGTTGCCCGCCTAGAGAGCGAACCAGAGCGCGCCCGGATTCAACCGTTCGCTCGAGCGCTGGATGCCTGCGGGCTGCGCCTCACCGTCGTCAACGGTGACTTCAACGCGGTCGCCAACGGCAACTTCTACGAGTTCTCATCTGAGTTCATCCCGGTTGAAGGTGAGTGCAGAGATCGATCTGGGCGCCGGTATCCAGCTCATCTGGACGTTCGATCCGCACGGTCCGGGTGGTGGGGCGAGGGTTGGCCGATGTTTCAGACCCGTGAGCCCGAGTTCACGTTCGATCGTGCACGGTGGCGCCGCGACGCGCGGCGCAAAGGCATGGTGCGTGAGTACCTCGAACAACGTTGCCGAGCCGGTATCGACCCCGACGCGCACCTCGACGCCGACGCGCACCTCGATGCCGACGCCGGACTCGAGCCGGGTCCGGAATCGGGTTCGGAGTCGGGTTCGGAGTCGGGTCCAGGGCCGCAGCCCGGCCACGACTAGCGGGCAGCTGCGATCAGTTCGGCGATTTGCACCGCGTTGAGGGCGGCGCCCTTGCGCAGATTGTCGTTGCTGACGAACAGCGCCAGGCCGCGCGAGTCGGCCACGCCAGGGTCTTGCCGCACCCGCCCGACGAAACTGGGGTCAGCGCCAGCCGCCTGCAACGGGTTCGGCACGTCGGTCACAGCGACGCCGGGCGCCGAACCGAGCAACTCCAGAGCACGCGCGACCGGCAGCGGTCGGGAAAACTCCGCATTGATCGACAGCGAGTGCCCCGAAAACACCGGCACCCGCACGCAGGTACCCGACACCAACAGTGACGGGATGCCCAGAATCTTGCGACTCTCGTTACGCAGCTTCTTTTCTTCATCGGTCTCGAACTGGCCGTCGTCAACGATCGATCCGGCCAGCGGCACCACGTTGAACGCGATCGGCCGCACGTACTTCACCGGCGCCGGAAACACGACTGCCGAACCGTCATGGGTCAGCTCGGCCGCTCGGTCGACCACCTGCCGAACTTGCTTGTCGAGTTCGTCGACGCCGGCCAACCCGCTGCCAGAAACCGCCTGGTAGGTGCTCACGACGAGCCGCACCAGACCGGCCTCGTCGTGCAACGGCTTGAGCACCGGCATCGCGGCCATCGTCGTGCAGTTCGGATTGGCGATGATCCCCTTACGGGCATCGCGCACCGCCTCGGGGTTGACCTCGCTCACGACCAACGGAACGTCAGGATCCATCCGCCATGCCGACGAGTTGTCGACGACGATCACGCCTGCGGCTGCAAACTTCGGGGCCAGCTCGCGCGAGGTCGTGCCACCGGCGGAGAACAAAGCGATGTCGAGGCCCGATGGGTCAGCGACAGCGGCGTCCTCGACAAGGATCTCGCCCCCATCCCATGGAAGGGTTGTGCCCGCTGAGCGGGCGGACGCGAAGAACCGCATCTGCGCAACGGGAAACTCCCGCTCCGCCAGGATTCGCCGCATGACGGCGCCGACCTGACCGGTGGCACCGACAACGCCGATCCGCAAGCCGTCCTTCGTCGCATCGCTGCTCATCGGCCAGTACCTCCGTACACCGTCGCTGCGCCGTTCGGGTCGTCGAGTTCGAACGCACTGTGCAAAGCCGCCACGGCCGCGGGTAGTTCGTCTTCGCGCACCACGACCGAGATGCGGATCTGCGATGTCGAGATCATCTCGACGTTGATGCCCGCGTCGGCGAGCGACGACAAGAACTTCGCCGTCACACCTGGGTGCGTGCGCATGCCCGCACCGATCAACGACACCTTGCCGATCTGGTCGTCGGATTGCAGCGACTCGAAGCCGATCTGCCCCTGCGCCTTGGTCAGCGCCTCAACAGCCGCAGTCAGGTCGGACGTCGGCAGCGTGAACGTGATGTCGGTGCGACCGGTGGCAACCGACGACACGTTCTGCACGATCATGTCGATGTTGACACCGGCGTCGGCCACCGCGCTGAAGATCTGCGCGGCCTCGCCAGGCTTGTCGGGCACCCCGACTACGGTGATCTTCGCTTCGCCGCGCTCGTGTGCGACGCCGGAGATGATCGGGGCTTCCATCTGTTCCTCCGCGGAGATATCGACGATCCAGGTGCCGGGCTTCGTCGAGAACGACGACCGCACGTGGATCGGGAGCGAAAACCGGCGCGCGTACTCGACGCACCGCAAGTGCAAGATCTTCGCCCCGGAGGACGCCATCTCGAGCATCTCGTCGTACGAAAGCTTGGGGATCTGCCGGGCCGTGGAAACGATGCGCGGATCGGCGGTGAACACGCCGTCGACGTCGGTGTAGATCTCGCACACCTCGGCGCCGAGCGCGGCGGCCAGCGCCACTGCGGTCGTGTCTGACCCCCCGCGACCCAGCGTCGTGATGTCTTTGGTGTCCTGCGAGACGCCCTGGAATCCGGCAACGATCGTGATGTGGCCCTTGTCGAGCGCCTCACGAATGCGGCCGGGCGTGACGTCGATGATCTGGGCCTTGCCATGCCTGGAGTCGGTGATCACGCCGGCCTGGCTGCCGGTGAATGAGCGCGCATCCATTCCAAGGTTCGCGATCGCCATCGCGAGCAGCGCCATCGAAATGCGCTCGCCCGAGGTCAGCAAGATGTCGAGCTCGCGCGCGGGCGGTAGTGGCGACACCTGGGCGGCAAGATCCATCAGCTCGTCGGTGGTGTCGCCCATGGCAGACACGACGACGCAAACGTCGTGGCCCTCCTTGCGGGTGGCGACGATACGCTGGGCGACCTTTTTGATGCGCTCAGCGTCAGCGACGGACGAGCCACCATATTTTTGGACGACGAGGCCCACGGGCGAACACTCCTCGGAGGGGAAGACCGCGGGCCAGTCTACCGGGGCCCGTTAGGTTGGCTTCCGTGCGTTTATCCACGCGGCTCGCAGCCGGCGTCGCCAGTCTCACGGGCCTGCTGTTGGCAACGTCCGCCTGCACGTCGCACCACCAGCCGGCAGGGCCGTCGTCCGCAAGTCTTGATGCACTAGCCGTGCGCCACCTGCAGGACGAGGCAACCCTTGCAGGCAAGAAGTCGTTCACCGCGACCTATCTCGCGCAGGGCGGCAGCCCGGAGCGCACCGACACGGTGCAGGTTTACCGGACGCCGGCGGCGGCGCGGATCGACGTCGAGGAGTCGGGCACCACGGTTCGCATCGTGGCCGACAAGAGCGGTACCTATTCCTGCAAGCTGGCGCCAGGGGCGGCGCCGCTCTGCGTGACGCTGGCAGGTGCCGGCCAGCAACTGTCGCCGTCCCTTGCCGCTCAGCTCCAGCTCGCATTGCTGTTCACGACGGCGCCGGCTCAGCTCGCGAGCGGCAGCGGATACCACGTACAGCCCGCCGACACGCAGGCGCCAAGCAATGCAGGTGCCGGCGGCGCAGGTGCCAGCGGCGCGACTGGCAGCCTGCCAACGGCAACATGCTTCGCGATCGTGCACGTGCCGACCGACTCCGACGTCGCACCGGGCACCTACTGTTTCAGCAACGGCCTGTTGGTCTCCGCGCGTTACCGCACCGGTTCGCTGCAGCTGACCTCCATCGGAGCGAGCCCCGACGACAGCGATTTCTCGCTGCCCGCCTCCCCAGTGCCGTTGCCGAGCGGAAGCGCCGCTGCTACTCCGAGCTGACGTCAAGGCGGTCGTGCGCGACCACCGACTGCAGCGCCCGCAGCGCCGCGCTGGCGTGCGTGCCCCAGTGCGAGACGTAGGAGAACTGCCACCACCACAGCGCTTCGATGGCCCGGCCCGCCTTGTAATGCTGAAGGCCGTGCAGCAAATCGCCGACAACGCCGGAAAGGTCGTCGGAAAGCAAGAATCGCACCGCGCTCGGCGGGTTCTCGTACGGGTCGAACAGCTCGACGTAAGGATCGATCGGGCCAAGGATGGCGGCCAGCCGCTCGCGCAGTTCGTCGATGTCGGGGTCGGGTCCGGCGTCCGGCTCGAACCGCTCGGTGGGCACGATGTCGCCGATCGCCCCGAGCCGCCCACCGGCCAGCAGCAGCTGCGACACCTCGAGGAGCAGCAACGCGACCGCGCCGGCAGGCTCGTCGCCGCGCGCGATCTCGCGGACGGCGATCACAAAACTCTCGACCTGGTCGGCGATCTCGGCCGCGAAATCGGCGAGATCGTCGGAATGTCCTTCGACCACGAGTTCAGACATCGAGTTGCCTTCTCCCCTCGAACGCTCGCCCGAGCGTGACTTCGTCGGCGTATTCAAGGTCGCCACCGACCGGCAACCCACTCGCGAGCCTGGTGACCCGCAATCCCATCGGCTTGACCAACCGCGCCAGGTAGGTGGCAGTCGCTTCGCCCTCGAGATTTGGATCGGTTGCGAGGATCAACTCGTTCACCGTTCCGTCAGCGAGCCTAGTCATGAGCTCGCGGACCCGCAGGTCGTCGGGGCCGACGCCTTCGATCGGGCTGATCGCCCCGCCGAGAACGTGATAGCGCCCGCGGAACTCCCGAGTCTTCTCGATCGCCACGACGTCTTTCGGTTCTTCGACGACACAGATCACGTTCGGGTCGCGCCGCGGGTCCCGGCAGATGCGGCACTCGTCGCCCTCGGCAACGTTGCCGCAGATGCTGCAGAACCGCACCTTCTCCTTCACCTCAAGCAAGACCTGAGCCAGCCGGCGAACGTCGGCAGCATCGGCCGCAAGCAGATGGAAAGCAATCCGTTGCGCGCTCTTCGGACCGACGTTCGGCAGCCTGCCGAGCTCGTCGATCAAATCTTGGACGACGCCTTCGTACACGTGGTTCGCGTCTGCCTTTGGTAGATGCGGTCTTTACAGGCCGAGTCCGGGCAAGCCGGGAAGGCCGGGAAGGCCGGCGCCCATGCCGCCGAGACCTTGGGTAAGCGGGCCCATCTTCTGCTGCTGAAGCTCGGAGGCGTTGCCAGTAGCGTCGCGCACGGCGGCGACCACCAGGTCGGCGAGCGTCTCCGTGTCGTCGGGGTCGACAGCCTTCGGATCGATCGTGAGCGAAAGCAACTCGCCGCTGCCCGTGACGGTCGCGGTGACGAGGCCGCCGCCCGCGCTGCCCTCGACTCGCGCGTCGGCCAACTCGGCTTGCGCCTCCATGAGCTGTTGCTGCATCTTCTGCGCTTGCTTGAGAATCTGCTGCATGTTGGGCTGCGGGCCGGGCGCCATCGACGTCCTCCTTGGTCGTGTTGCGTGATCGTGTTGCGTGATCGTGCTGCTTGATCGCGATCACCGGAGCGCCGGTGACCGGAGACACGAGCCTACGACGTAGGGGTGTCACGTCGCCGGTGTGCGGGCCGCTCATGGGGCGCGTGTCACAGCGCGACGCGTGCCCCGGCGCGACGCGTGTCCCGGCGTGGGACTTTTCATGGCGCGCGCGTGCCACGATGACCCCGTGCACCTGCGTCCTCGCCTGCTTCGCTCTGCTGCGCTATTGCCGCAGAGCAAAGCATCTCGGCAAGCCCCCACCGTGCCCGAGCCGACGCGGCTCCTCCTGCTCGCAGCGCTGGCCACGGTGGTCACGGTCACCGGTGTTACTGCATGCTCCGGCGCAAATCCGAAGAGCGCGACAACTCTGGGCACTCGCTCGAATGCGCCGGCATCGCCGACTGCCGGGGCATCGTCGGACGCGTCGACGGTGACACCGAGTGCGCTCGCTTCCGCTGGTTCAGCCGCCCCGGATTCACTGTCACCCGCGGATTCCTCGTCGCCGACCACGCCCCCGAGATCGGGCTCGACACCCCTACAGAGTCACAATCCGGCGGTGGCGACGTCGACGCCGAGCACAACGCCGCCCGCCAAAACTGCACTTGTGCCGACACCCAGCCCACCAGCCGCCTCGACGCCCAGCCGGACACCGGCCGGCACCGCGCAACCGACGTCCGCACCACAGGGAGCCGGTGCCCTGGTTGGAAAAGTGATCGTGCTCGACCCCGGGCACAACCTCAATAACAGCTCGGCGATCAACAACCCGGTGTACGCCGGAAATGGTGTGACGAAGGCCTGCGACACAGTGGGCACGTCGACGAATGGCGGCTACCCGGAGCACGCATTCACGTGGGACGTCGCTAATCGCACAGCGGCGATCTTGCGCGCCCAAGGGGCAACCGTGATTTTGACGCGGACGTCGGACGCCGGCGTCGGGCCGTGCATCACAACGCGCGCGCAGATCGGCAACGACGCGCACGCCGATGCGTTCATCGCGATTCATGCGGACGGCGGACCCGCGACGGGTCACGGCTTCTTCGTCATGCAACCGCCGCCGAACAACCCAAACGTGAATCCAGGCGGCGCCGCGCAATCGCGAATTCTTGCGACCACGATGCATGACGTTTTCCACGCGACTACGGGGATCCCGTATTCGACATATATCTCGAACGGTTATTACCCCGACTCGACGATCACCGGGACCATAAACTTGTCGCACGGTCCGGTGATCACCATCGAATGCTTGAACATGCGCAACAGTTCTGATGCCGCGCTGGCGACCGATCCGCACGGGCGTCAGCAAGTCGCGGCCGGTATTGCGGCCGGGCTCGTTGCTTTCCTGACGAAATAGCCGCTCGGCAAACCCATTCGTCGCAGACCGCTACGGCGTTTCGCCGTCGTCGATGACGGTGGCGCCGAGATGTCGCTGCAGCAGGGCGAGTCCGGACGAACCGTCGTCGGCATCATCGTCGTCGGGATCGGGCTCATCGCTGATCGGAGGTGTAGGAGCCGAGGCGTCACGCCGAGAGCCCCGATCCCGAAGCGCCGGATCCTCCGTGCCCGCCCCCGACGGATCGGACGGCGCGGGGCGCGCCGACGACCGCCGCTGCGGCGCCGACCGTGCGGCAGCACCGGGCGAGGCCGGACTCGACGGCGGCGAGCCGGCGGACGGCGATGGGGACGACGGCGAGGCTGCGGGTGACGAACCGCCGCCTGCGAGCGTGGTCTCGATTCGGAAGTCGGCGCCGACGACCTCTTTGAGCGCCTCGCGCAACACATCCTCGTTGGCGTTGCCGAGTTTGAACTGCCGCTCCAGTGGTCCGGTCGTGAAACCCAGCACGATCACGTTGTCGCGGACGTCGACAACCTGGGCAGGGCCTGACATCAACAGCGCATGGGTAGCCCGGCGCCGCCGCTTCGCAGCGTCGAGCACGTCGTCCCACATCCGCCGCAACGATGTCGCATCGAGCTGGCCTGGCACGGCTGCTGGTCGTCCGGCCGGTGTCGCAGCCGCAGTCGGTGTCTGCGACACGTCTGGGGCAGCGGTCGGACTCGCTGAAGCGGGTGGCGCACCGGAGGGCGCGGACGGCGCCGCGGACGGCGGCGTTTCCGGACGGACCGGGCGTACCGGCTCCGGTGCCGGAGTTGCACCAGCTAACCGCCGCTCGATCCGTTCCAGACGTACCAACAAGCTGGCGGCGTCGGCGGAGGCGCCCGGCAGCAGCACCCGGGCGCAAATCAGCTCGAGCAACAAGCGGGGTGCGGTGGCACCACGCATCTCGGTCAGACCCGCGTTCACGATGTCAGCGGCCCGGGTCAGTTCGGCGCGGCCCAGTTGACCGGCCTGCCGTGTCATGCGCTCCAGCACGTCAACCGGAACGTCGAGCAGTCCCTTGTCGCCAGCATCAGGAACGGCGTCGAGCACGATGAGGTCGCGCAACCGTTCGAGCAGGTCTTCAGTGAACCGACGCGGATCGTGCCCGGCCTCGACCACCCGATCAACGATTTCGAGCACCGCGCCGCCGTCGTGGGCGGCGAACGCGTCGACCACGTCGTCGAGCAAACGTGCGTCGGTGAAACCGAGTAGGGCGACGGCTTCCTTGTAGGTGACCCCACCCGCGCCGGCGCCCGCGATGAGCTGGTCGAGCACCGATTGCGCGTCCCGCACCGACCCGCCACCGGCCCGTACGACCAGGCCAAGCGCAGCGGGTTCGATGGTGACGCCTTCGGCGTCGCAGATGCGGGCCAGGTTCTCGCGCAACGCGCCCGGCGGAACCAACCGGAACGGGTAGTGGTGCGTGCGCGACCGGATCGTGCCGATGACCTTCTCGGGCTCGGTCGTGGCGAAGATGAATTTCAGGTGCGGTGGCGGCTCTTCGACCAGCTTCAGCAGCGCGTTGAATCCGGCCGTGGTGACCATGTGCGCCTCGTCGATGATGTAGATCTTGAACCGCGACGACGCCGGCCCGTACGCAGACCGATCCCGCAGGTCACGCGCATCGTCGACCCCGCCGTGCGACGCCGCGTCGATCTCGATGACGTCGATGCTGCCAGGGCCGGCGGGCGCGAGATCGGTACACGACTGGCACACCCCGCACGGCGTCGGCGTCGGACCCTGCTCGCAGTTCAGCGATCGCGCCAAGATTCGAGCGGACGACGTCTTGCCGCACCCGCGAGGCCCCGAAAACAGGTACGCGTGATGCACCCGATTGTTGCGAAGGGCCTGCTGCAGCGGCTCGGTAACGTGCTCTTGCCCGATAACCTCGGCGAAGGTGCTGGGCCGGTACTTGCGGTAGAGCGCGAGACTCATGCGCCGACGTCCTCCATCTGACTCAAAGGACCCCCCGCGCACCCGTCAGGGCCCGCTTACCCTTGCTGCCTTCCGGCCCTGGGGGGGTTCGTGGGATGGACGCCGCGCGAGGGGTCTGCCCGCGAGTGTAGTGAAGTCGGACGACGCTGCGCGCCCGCCGTCCACCGCTCCACCGATCCCTTGGCGCTCGTCATGGACAACGTGTCGAGTCGGCCGAGTGAAGCCCACACTTTGCCCACGATCAACGGGAAACGCAGGCGGCGGGGAAGGCGTCCGCGGACCTCAATGGACCGCGGTAGCCAATCGGCTACTCTGCTCGGCGGAGGATTCGCATAGTGGCCGAGTGCGCACGCTTGGAAAGCGTGTAGAGGGCAACCTCTCGCGGGTTCAAATCCCGCATCCTCCGCTCACCAGTTTGGGCCCATCCAGGCATCGGTCCGGTGGCACCACCTCGGGGCGTTTCGCGAGATCGGGAGCGCGATCGGCGATGACGGCACCCGCAAGCATCGCCACCGTCGCGATCTGGATCGCCCGGCGGATCGCCAAACAGCAGCTGGCGCGGCGGCTCGTCGTCGTCCGGACACCGCGAAAAGCGCTAGCGGCGCTCGCGATCGCAACCACCGCATTGATCACGACCGCTGCGCTCGGGCCCAGCGCGGCCGTCGAGCCGTTACCCGGCAGCCCGCCGTTCGGCTGGCACGCGCATCCGCCGGCGGCGCTGGTCACTGCGCTGCTCGCCATCACGGTGATTGCCGGCAGCTACGGCGTGCTCGGCTGCCTCGCGGCGTTGAAGCGGGGCTGCGTGCTCGACACGAAACGGCTGCTGACCGCATCGTTTCTGGTGACAGCCGCGCTGGGTTTGCTCGCGCCGGTCGGATCGTCGGACCCTGGAAGCTACGCCGCCTATGGCCGGTTGGCAGCGGTCGGACACGACCCGTACGCAACGCCGCCGAGCGTTCTCACCGGCAGTTACCACGCGATCGCCGAACCGCCCTGGCAATCGACGACGAGCGTCTATGGTCCCGTCGCGACCGGCGAGCAGTGGATCGCCGCCAAGATCGCCGGCGATGGCCCAACCGCGCCTGCCCACGCGGTGTTCCTACTCGGCGTTGTCAACGCGGCGGTGTTCATCGCGACCGGCCTGCTTCTTCAACTCCTCGCGACGAGCCGGGCCGGACGACGCAGAGCGGCTGTCTTCTTCTGTGCGAATCCCGTGCTGTTGTTCGAAGGAGTGGCCGGGGCGCACATCGACGTCGTCGCGACGTTCTTGGTGGTCGCGGCGATCGCAGCGTTGCGGCCGCTTCGATCCCGAGGTTCCTTGCGATGGCTGGCGATCTTCGGGGCCGGCGTCCTCGGTGGCGCGGCCTCGGCCGTCAAGGCCTCAGCGGGGCTCGCCGGACTCGGACTCGCTTGGTGGCTGGCAGCAACGTCGGCGCCCCGACGTTCGATCGCCACGATCTCGCCCACGCCGCCGACGGCGGTTCGACGGGCGCGGCTCGACGCCGTCCAGCTCGGAGTTCTTGCGGCTGGTGCCGCTGCGGTGCTCGTGCCGGGCTATCTGCTGGCAGGCTCGCACGCCTTCGACCAGTTGCGGCACGCAAGCGGTTTCGTCTCGTTCGCCGATCCGTGGCGCGTCGTCACGCACCCGCTCGAGGTCGGCCTTGGGCATGACGCGGCCCGTTCGGTGATTCGGGTGGCCGCCTGGGTGGCATTCGCGATGTACGTCTTGCTGCTCGATCGCGGGTTGCCCGCCCGGCCGGGGTTACCTGGTCTGCATGGCGGTCTCGTCCGCGGAGTCGCAGGGAGCATTTCTGACCGGAGAAACCCCGTCGGGGCCGCTCGGACGGCGCTCGTGCTCGTGCTGGGATGGCTATTGACCGCACCTTACGTACTGCCGTGGTACGCGATCCTCGCGTTCGCGCTTCTCGCCCTGCTTCCGGCGTCGGGCTTCGATCGTCTGGTGGTGTTCTGGACGGCGGTGCTTGCGCTCGCCTACCTGCCGGGCCGCGAGGTAAGCCTGCCAAGCTGGCTGCACGACCTGACCGACGGCTGGAAGTCGGGTGTTTCGCCGGTTCTGCTGCTCGCGACGTCGGCCGTCGCGGCGCTGTTGTGCCTTCGACGTCGGGATTTGCGAGCTCCCGGTTGAAAATGCGCGCGAAGCGCACGGGATTCGTCGTTTTCGAAAATCCGGACGAACCACCCATGGTCGTCTCGAATATAGGCCTGCGCGACTTATGGTGCAGGGCGATTTGACCTGCTACGGTGATCGACGGTCGCAGTTCCAAGTACGTGTTCTCACGCCGCGGAACGTCAGCGCGGTTCGTGTCCTTCGGATTCCGTATCGGATACCCGAAGTCAACTCCCCGCGCCGGCCCGGCAGCCGCGCGGTGCGGGTGCCGAATCCTGGTAAGGGAGAGCACGTGACGCAGGGTGTTGTGAAGTGGTTCAACGCCGAGAAGGGCTTCGGCTTCATTGCCGTCGA
>Ga0068855_100008359_pt1 | contig 12518 bp, 14 predicted proteins | sample KBSCornC52_FD_66592 | JGI IMG/M metagenome (GOLD analysis project Ga0068855, IMG submission 66592) | Corn rhizosphere microbial communities from Kellogg Biological Station, Michigan, USA - KBS Corn C5-2 | ecosystem: Host-associated > Plants > Roots > Rhizosphere > Soil ...
CGTGGGGCCACCTGCACGAGACGCCGGCGGGCGCGCGTCGCATCGACTCGCTGTTGGAGCTCGTGTGAGCGACTTCCGCGTCGGCACGGGCTTCGACGCACACGCGCTCGAGGACGGCGTGCCGCTGACGCTCGGCGGCGTCCGGATAGAGCATCCGCGCGGGCTCGCGGGCCACTCGGACGGGGACGTGCTCGCGCACGCGCTGACCGACGCGGTGCTCGGCGCGGCCGGCCTGGAGGACATCGGCGCGCTCTTCCCGTCCGGCGACCCCGCCTTGCACGGGGCGGATTCGGTCGAGCTGCTGCGGCAGGCGTGGGCGCGCGTGCAGGAGGACGGCTGGCATCTCGTCAACGCGGACGTCGTGCTGATCGGCGAGGAGCCGCGGGTCGCGCCGCACCGCTCGGCGATGCGCGCCCGGCTCGCCGATGCGCTCGGCGTGGAACCAGAACGCGTCGCCGTCCGTGCGACGACGACCGACGGCCTCGGATTCACCGGGCGCAAAGAAGGACTTGCGGCACAGGCCGTCGCACTTCTTCGTCGGTGAAGCTTCGCATCCTCACGCACGCCGAACGCGACCTCCGCGGCACGCTCCCGTACCTGTGGCCGGAGTTCATGAAGCACGACCCGATCGTGAACGCGTTCTGGCCGCGGCTGTACGAGCTGTTTCCCGACTTCCAGTTCTGGATCGTCGACGGCCGCGACACCGTCGGCTACGCGTGCACGGTGCCTGTGCGCTGGGACGGCCTCGCGGAGCCGCGCGGTATCGACTGGGTCTTCAGCAGCGGTCAGGGCGGCGAGCCGACGACGTTGAGCGCAGTCGTCGCCGCGTTGCTGCCCGAGTACCGCGGCAAGGGGATCAGCTCCGTGCTGCTGCGGCGCATGACGAGCCTTGCGACCGCGCACGGCTTCGACTGCATGATCGCGCCGGTGCGGCCGACCTGGAAAGAGCGCTATCCGCTCGTCCCCATCGAGAACTACGTGAAGTGGCGGCGCGAGGACAGCTTCCACTACGACCCCTGGATCCGCGCCCACGAGCGTGTCGGCGCGGAGGTTGTCGATCCGGCGCCGCGCTCGATGACGATCACCGGCACTCGCGAGGAGTGGGAGGAGTGGACGGAGCTGCAGTTTCCGGAGGACGGCGACTACGTCGTGCCGGGTGCGCTGGCGACGGTGCGCTTCGAGGGAGGGAACGGCACGTACGTCGAGCCGAACGTGTGGCTGCGGCATCCGGTGTAGTCCGTACGCTTGTTCGCATGGCTGCGAAGCCGCTCGACCAGTGGACGCCCGACGAGCTGCGGGTGGAGATCACGCGGCTGACGGAGGAGCTTGCGCGCCGCGCCGCCGCCCCGACGCGCAAGAGCGCGCCCGAGATCGCGAAGTCGTGCGAGAACTGGATCCGCGGTCATGCGTGGGACGAGACGTTCACCCTGGAGATGGTCGAGGACGAGCTCGCCGTGCACGAGCGCAAGCTCGGTCAGGAGCTGCAACCACTCGAGCGCGAACGGCTCGTCCAGCTCTGGCACGCGCTGTACGCCGAGCGCTATCAGGCCGCGGCTTGACGTCAGGCGACTGCCTCGAGTCAGTCGCGAGCCTTGCTGTCGTTGCGAGGCCTCGCCTCACGCAAGCTAACGCGAAGCGTTAGCGAGCGGCCCCGAGAGCACGGGCGCGGCCCCCGCCGCCCGCGCGACGTTGGCCTGTCCTCCGACGACGAGCCTGAGAGCACGAAGCGCACCGGAGACCACGCTCTCCGGTGCGCGAAGTTCCTTCGCTAGCGCCCGCCTCGGCGGGCGTTCTTCTGCGCCTTCTCGAGGCGCCGGCGCATCTCCCGGTTCGTCGCCTCGGGCGCGACGCCCGCGCCCTGCTGCTCCTGCATCTCGAGCAGTGCGCGCCGCTCGTCGCGCGTCAGCTGCGACATCGCAGCCTGCGCCTTCATCGGGTCGCGCAGGGCGCCGGTGCGCTGCATCTTCTTCATGGCCGACGCGAGCTCCGGGTTCGAGCGCTCGATCGCGGCGTTCGACGCCTTCTCGATCCACTTCTTGAGCAGCGGCACCTTCATCAGGAGGAGCAGGACGGGGCGCAGGTAGCGGCCGTTCTGCACGCGCCCGAGCAGCGCCACGACGCCGAGGAGCACGACGAGGAAGAGCAGGATCCAGACCGGGATGAGGAGGGTGGCGAGCGAAGCGAGCATCGAGGCGGTCATGGTAGGGAAACTCCGGCGCCGGTGACGCGCACCAGGCCGTCTTTGGCGAGCGCGGCCACCGCTTCGTCGTCGGCAGGCTCCTCGCCGGCGATCACCGCGCGGAGCGCGCGCGACCGGCGCTGGCGGAAGGAGCCTTCGAAGGCGCCCTGCTTGCGGAGCGGCTCGTAGCGCCGGCCGCGGCTCGGGCAGCCGTCGGCGAGCGGACAGGCGTCGCAGCGGGGAATGCGTGCCAGACAGACGGTCGCACCGAGATCCATCAACGCCTGCGCCGCCGCGCTCGTGAACGACGCCCCGGTGCGTTCCCGGATGCGTCGAACGTTCACGTCGACGGGGAGGACGTCCCGGCCGAACGCGAAGCATGCGACGGCGTCCGCGGTATAGCGCCCGACGCCGGGCAGCTCGGTCAGGTCGTCGGGCCACCCGTGCGCGGCGACGTGCTGCGCGGCGCGGTGGAGATTGAGCGCGCGGCGGTTGTAGCCGAGCCCTTGCCATTCGGCGATGACGTCTGCGGCGCTCGCACCCGCGAGCGCGTCCACCGTCGGCCAGCGCTCGAGCCACTGCTGCCACCGTCGCACGACGCGCTCGACCTGTGTCTGCTGCGCCATCACCTCGCTGACGAGGATCGCGTAGGGATCGCGCATGCCGCGCCACGGCAGCTCGCGGCCGTTCGTGTCGAACCACGCGAGGAGCCGCGCTTCCACGCGTAGAAGCCTAGTTCTGCCCTTACAAGCTCGTAATCCGACGGTCGTTACCGTGGACGTCGTGAAGGTCGCGCTCGTCGCAACACTCGCCGCAGCGTTCGTCGCTCTGGTCGCCGTTCAGCCGTCGACCGCCTCGTCGTATGCCCAGTTCGGCGTTCAGGACGATGCGTGGCTGATGTACGGGCCCGGCACGCTCGACGACCGGCTCGACACCCTCGATCGACTCGGCGTCAAGATCGTCCGTTTGACGGTTCGCTGGGATCAGGTTGCGCCGACGAAGCCTTCGAACGAACGGGACCCGTCGGATCCTGCCTATGTCTGGGGTGCATACGGCACGACGCTCGACGGCTTGCACGCGCGGGGCATTCCGGTCGTGTTGACGCTGTGGGCGGCTCCGCGCTGGGCGAACGGGGGACGCTCGCCGAACGTGCTTCCGCGCGCCGGTTTCGGGAACTTCGCCTACGCCGCCGCGAAGCGGTTCCCGTGGGTCCGTCAGTGGACGATCTGGAACGAGCCGAACACGCACATGTTCGCGAGCCCCGTCTCGCCGAAGCTGTACACGCAGCGCTTGCTGAACCCGGCGTACGTGCTGCTGCACCGTGCGAACCGCGCGAATCGCGTCGCGGGCGGCGTGACGTCGCCGCGCCGCACGCCGAGCGGCATGTCGCCGCTGGACTTCATGCAAGGGATGAGGCGCTACCACGCGCGACTCGATGCGTACGCCCAGAATCCATATCCGGCCTCACCGCGCGAGACACCGTTCTCGACCCCCTGCTCGTGGTGCACCACGTTGACGATGGCAAAGCTGCCGCAGATCCGCGCGCACGTGACGGCGCTCTTCGGGGCGAAGCCGCTCTGGCTGACCGAGTACGGCTACCAGACCAATCCGCCGGACCGGCTGCTCGGAGTGTCGCCGGCGCTGCAGGCGCGGTACGTCGGCCAGGCGGCGCTGCGCGTGTGGGAGCAGCCCGGCGTCACGCTCTTGATCCATTTTCTCGTGCGCGACGAGCCCACGCTCGGCGGCTGGCAGAGTGGGCTCTTCACGAGCCACGGCTCGGCGAAGCCGGCGGAGCGCGCGTTCGCGCTCCCGTTCGTCGAGCGCTCGCGGCGGGGCTCGCGCGTCGTCCTGTGGGGACAAGTTCGACCCGGGTCCGGCCACCGCCGCTATCGGCTCGAGCGCTGGACCGGTCGAAGCTGGGCGTCCGTCGGCGGCACGCGCAGCACCGATCGCCACGGGACGTTCACGCGCGTCGTTCGCGGCGTCCAGGGAAGTCGCTTTCGTGTCCGGTCGCTGTCGCCGGCCATGGTGAGCCCGTTGCTTAAGATCGACTGACGATGGCCGACTTCAACCAGGAGATCATCGAGGAGTTCCGCGCGAACGGCGGCAGGGTCGGCGGCAGGTTCGAGGGAGCACCGCTGTTGCTCCTCCACCACCGCGGCGCGAAGAGCGGCAAGGAGTACGTCAACCCGCTCATGTACCAGGATCTCGGCGGCGGATCGCTCGCGATCTTCGCGTCGAAGGGCGGCGCGCCGACGAATCCGGACTGGTTCCACAACCTGCGCGCGAACCCGAACACGAAGATCGAGCTCGGCGCGGACACCGTCGACGTCGTCGCACGCGTTGCGTCAAACGAGGATCGCGACCGGATCTGGGAAGCCCAGAAGCGGGCGTACCCGAACTTCGCCGAGTACGAGCGGTCGGCGGGCGGGCGCACGATCCCGGTCGTGGTGCTCGACCGCGCCTGATCGGGCGGCCGACCGATGAGTTTCCGTCCCGGCGGCGGTCTCAATGGGCAACCACGACGAGCAGGAGGCTCAGATGTCCAAAGTGCAGTCGCAGCTCAAGCTCACGAAGGTCGGGCGCGTGGCCGTGCCCACCGCCGACGTCGACGCGGCGCTCGAGTTCTACGTCGGCACGCTCGGCTTCGAGAAGATCGTCGACCTCCCGATGGGCGACTCGGCCCGCTGGGTCGAGGTGAAGGTCGCCGACGGCGAGACGACGATCGCGCTCGCCCCGCCGCCGCCGGGCAAGCCTGCCGGGGGCGCCGACACGGGGATCATCATCGACACGACCGACATCGAGGCGGACCACGCTGCGCTGAAGGCTGCAGGTGCGGACGTCGACGAGGAGATCAGCCGCTACGGCGGGCCCGTGCCGCCGATGTTCTGGGTGCGGGACCCGGAGGGCAATGCGTTGATCGTCGTCCAGCCGAACGACTAGTCGCACGCCGCCGGCGAGCCGGCCGGGGCGCGGCTCCAGACGAGCGGGAAGCGGCGGTCGTCGTCGATCGGATCGCCGATGCGCAACGACGCGACGTACTCCGGCGCGAGCATGTCATGCGGCCGCCCGTTGTACGTCGCGCCGTCGGGCATGAATGCACACGTCATCGCGCGCCTGGGGCGCGGCGTCATGTTGGCGCCGGCGCCGTGCGCAACGAGGCCGTTGTGGAAGATCGCGCCGCCCGCGGGACACGGGACGGCGATCGGCTCGCGCTCGAGCCACTGCGGATACTGGTCGAACAGGGCGCCGAAGTTCTCGCCGATCGGCGTCAACTCATAGCGCGCTTCGCGTTGCGTCCCGGGGAGATACCAGAGGCAGCCGTTCTCGATCGTCGCGTCGTCGAGCGCGACCCAGACCGAGACGGCGTCGCCCGAGTCGAACGACCAGAACGGGTCGTCGAGATGCCACGCGGTCGGATTGCCGTAGTGCGGCTTGATCAACGCCTGGTCGTGCCAGACCCGAACTCCGTCGACCCCGGCGAGCAGTGCCGCCGCCTGGCCGAGGCGAGCGTCGAGGATCAGCTCGGCCATCCCGGCGTGGGTGTCGGCGAGACGTTGACACTGCGTGAAGACACGTGAATAGAAGCCGTCGTCGTCGGACGTGCCGGCGACACGTTCCCGCACCGCATCGTCGGTGACGTCGCGCCAGCGCCGAAGCTCTGCCTCGTCGAGAAAGTTCGGTATTCGGACGAAACCGTCACGGCGGTATGCGGCGATCTGAGCGGCGTTCGGAAGCTTCATTCGTCGATCGCTTCGCCGCTCTCGAGATCGAAGAAGTGCAGCCGCCGGGGATCGAGCGCGAGCTCGATCGTGTCGCCGACCGCGACCGCGTCGTCGGGCTCGAGCGTTGCGATCGCCGGCACGCGGGTGTCGTCCGTGCGGCCGAGCACGACGTCCGGGCCGTCGCTCATCGCCTCGATCACCGCGTCCGTCACGACCGCCCGCCCCTGCACCTCCACGTGCGCCAGCATCGTCGGCCCGAGCGACTCGGTCAGCACCACGCGCGCCGGCAACCGCAGCTCCGAGCCGGTGCCTGCGCGGCGGAGATGCTCTGGGCGGATCCCCAATGCGACCGCCCGGCCGCGGTAGGCCGCGAGCTTCTCGCGGCCGCGCGGTACGGACAGCGTCGTTTCCCCGACGCGAACGCTGTCCTCGTGCACGTCGGCTTGCACGAAATTCATCGCAGGACTGCCGATGAAGCTCGCGACGAAGAGGTTCAAAGGACGGTCGTAGAGCGCCTGTGGAGGCGCGCATTGCTGCAGCATCCCCCGGCGCATCACCGCGACGCGGTCGCCCATCGTCATCGCCTCGACCTGGTCGTGCGTGACGTAGATCGTCGTTGCGTTCAGCTGGCGCTGAAGCCGCGAGATCTCCGCGCGCATCTGCACCCGCAGCTTTGCGTCGAGGTTCGACAGCGGCTCGTCCATCAGGAATGCGTGAGGCTCGCGCACGATCGCGCGCCCCATCGCGACCCGCTGCCGCTGTCCGCCGGACAGCTGCCCGGGTCGACGCTTCATCAGCTCGCTCAGGTCGAGGACGCGCCCAGCCTCGTCCACGCGCTCGGTCGCCTTGCGCTTCTCGATCCCGCGCGACCGCAACCCGAACATCATGTTCTCGAAGACGTTCATGTGGGGGTAGAGCGCGTAGTTCTGGAACACCATCGCGACGTCGCGCCGTCGCGGCGGCAGATCCTGCACCGGCCGCCGGCCGATGCGGATCTCGCCCGCGCTCAGATCCTCGAGCCCCGCGACGAGCCGCAACGCGGTCGTCTTCCCGCAGCCGGAGGGGCCGACGAGCACCATGAACTCGCCGTCGGCGATGTCGAGCGACAGCGCGTCCACGGCGCGCGTGCCGTCGCCGAAGCTCTTGTCGACGCGGTCGAAGGTGACGCTGGCCACTGGTCCTCCTCGGTGAAGTTACGCGGGCGGCGGTGCGGTGCTCTGGCGGACGACGAGCGATGCGGGCAGGAGATGCGGGCCCGAATCCGGCTCGTTGCCGGCGATGCGCTCGAGGATCAATCCCGCGGCGTACTCGCCGACCTCGCGCATCGGCTGGTGCACCGTCGTCAGCGGCGGGTCGACGTAGGCCGCGATCGGCACGTCGTCGTAGCCCACGATCGAGACGTCGTTCGGGACGCTCAAGCCTTCGAGGCGCAGGCGGCGGATCGCGCCGAGGGCGATCAGGTCGCTCTGCGCGAAGATTGCGGTGAACGGCACACCGCTCGCGAGCAGGCGGTCGGTGGCGGCCCGACCGCTCTCGAGGCCCCAGTCGACACCGCGCTCGACGAGCTCCGGCGTGCCGGCGATGCCCGCCTCGAGCAGCGCGTCGCGGTAGCCGGAGAGACGCGCATCGGCCGACGGCCAGTCGCGCGGACCGACGATCGTCGCGATCGACCGGTGGCCGAGCTCGAGCAGATGCGTCGTCGCATCGAAGCCACCGCGGCGGTTGTCGACGTCGACGCTCGTGAAGCCGTCGAGCGCCAGGGAGCCGATCGAGACGAGCGGGATGCCGGCGCTCGCCGCCCCGCGTAGATGCTCGCCCTCGAAGACGACACCCGGACGAGCGAGGATCAGCCCCTCGACACGGCGTTCGAGCATCAGCCGGAGATAACCGGTCCCCTCGCCGTCGTCGGGCGTCTCTTCGACGCTGCCGACGATCAAGTAGTAGTTGCGCCGCCGCGCCTCGAGCTCGGCGCCGGCGACGGCGCGGGCGAAGAACCCGTCGGAGACGTCGGCGGTCACCATCCCGAGCGTGTGCGTGCGGTTCGAGATCAGGCCCCGCGCCATCGGGCTCGGCACATACCCCAGCTGCTCGATCGCGTCGAGGACTCGCCGGCGCGTGTCGTCGGCGACGCTCGTCTGGCCGTTGATGACCCGCGAGACGGTCTGGTGGGAGACTGCGGCCAGGGCGGCCACGTCCCGGATCGTGGCGCGTCTAGCGACCATCGAGCCCAGCATTCCTCCGACGCCACCGTGACCGGTCACAATTCCCCTTGACGGATCGACTCCCAATCGTCATGTTACCGGTCAACCGGTCATGTGACCAGTCACATTTCTGCAGTGTCGGATACTCCACGAGGAGGCGCAGCATGGACGGGAGACGAACCATTCGGCGCGTCAGCAGGGTCGCCGTGGCGGTCACGGCGCTGGCGGCGCTGCTCGTGGTCGCAGCGGGAGCGAATGCGGCCCATCGCACGACGACGCTCACGGTCTGGTGCTGGACACCGAGCGACGACGCACTCAAGACCGCCGATGCGGGCTTCACCAAAGCGCATCCGGACATCACCCTCAATTACGTCCAGATCAAGCCGCAGGACGTCTACCAGAAGCTTCAGCTCGACGCGGCCGCCGGCAGCGGCTTCCCGGACGTGAGCTGCATCGAGGATTCGCATCTCGCGCAGTTCACGAAGCTCGGCATCCTCGCCGACATCACGAAGCAGGCGGCGCCCTACAAGAAGCAGATCCAGGCGTACAAGTGGACGCAGGAGACGCTGAACGGGCACGTCTACGCCTTCCCATGGGACGCGGGCCCGATGGGCCTCTTCTATCGGCGCAGCGTCTTCAAGTCCGCCGGCATCAACCCGAGCTCGATCCGCACGTGGAACGACTTCTACAAGGCCGGGCTCAAGCTGAAGAAGCTCGGCACCCCGATCTGGCTGCAGTCGAAGGCGCAGAACGACGCGCGCTTCTTCGAGGACCTGCTGTGGCAGCAGGGGCTCGGTTACGTCGACGCGAAGGGCCACGTCGTTCTGGACAAGAGCCCGAAGGTCCTCGCGACCCTGCAGTTCCTCGGCAAGATGTGGAACGCGGGGATCCTCGGCGACCAGGCCGAATGGACCGACCCGTGGTACGCGGCGATCAGCGGCGGCAAGGTGGCGACGCTCCCCATGGCCGTGTGGATGGGCACGTTCCTCAAGAGCTGGCTCGCGCCGAAGACGAGCGGCGATTGGGGCGTCATCCCGCTGCCGTCCTGGACGGCGAAGGGTGCTCACACCGCGAACGACGGCGGCTCGGCGCTCGCGATCTTCAAGTCGAGCTCGAACTTCAACGCCGCCTGGCAGTACGTGCAGTGGCATCTCGGCCGCGCCGACGTTCAGGCGCACATGTATCAGCAGACGGACATCTTCCCCTCCCTCGAGTCGGCGTGGCGGAGCCCCTACATGCGGCAGACCGATGCCTACTACGGCGGCGAGAAGCAACGGCAGATCTTCGAGACGCTGGCGAAGCAGATCCCGGTTGCATACATCTACTCGAGTGACTACGAGCAGATGGACAGCCTGATGTCGACGGAGCTGCAGAAGTTCGCACTCGGAAAAGAGACTGCGCAGCAGGCGCTGAAGAACGCGGCGAACGCGATTCGCTCGAGAACGGGCAGGTCGTAGCGCGGCCTTGGCCGTCCTCGATTCGCCGAGCGAGCGTATGGGCCCGGCCGGCCGCCCCGCGCGGGCGGCCGGGCTTTCTCGCGCGCGTCGCGCGCTGCGGCGGGCCGGCTGGCCGCTGCTCTTCGTCTCGCCGTTCTTCGTCCTCTTCGGCATCTTCAGCCTCTACCCGATCGGGTTCTCGGCCTGGCTTTCGCTGCGCGATTGGTCGCTGACGGGACCGGCGCGCTGGGTCGGCCTCGCGAACTACCGGGCGCTCATCCACGACGCGCTGTTCTGGCAGTCGATGCTGAACGCCGCGCTGTTGTTTCTCATCTACGTCCCGGCGATGACGCTGATCGCGCTCGTGCTCGCGTCCCTCTTGAACAGCCGGTACGTCCGGTTGCAGGGATTCTGGCGAACGCTCATCTTCCTGCCCTACATCATGTCGGGGACGGTCGCGGCGGCGTTCACGTTCCAACTCTTGCTCGACAGGAACGCGGGCTACGCGAACAAGTTCCTGTCGTTTCTCGGAGTCTCACCGGTCCCGTGGCTCGACAGCACATGGTGGGCCCGCATCTCGCTGGGCCTGCTCGTCCTCTGGGCATGGCTCGGCTACAACATGCTGATCATGCTCGCGGGGTTGCAGGCGATCCCGCCCGAGCTCAGCGAGGCTGCGCGCGTGGACGGCGCCGGGCCGGTGCGGATCTTTTGCCGCATCACCGTGCCCTTGCTGCGGCCCGTGATCGTCTTCTCGGTGACGCTGTCGATCATCGGGACGTTCTCGCTGTTCACCGAGCCGCTGCTCTTGTTCCCGGTCGCAGGCGGCCCGGCGAACGCGGCCTCGACGCCGGTGCTGCAGATCTGGCAGAACACGTTCTCGTTCCTGCGCGTCGGCTACAGCGCCGCGATGAGCTGGATCTACTTCGCCGTGATCGTCGTCATCGCGCTCACGCAGTACTTCCTCGTCAGCCGCGGCGACCGCTACCTCGTGGATCGCCGATGACGCTCCGCGGAGAACATGTCGCCAAGTTCGCCGTCTACCTCGTGCTCGCTGCGGTGTCCGCGTTCATGATCTTCCCGTTCGTCTGGATGGTCGTGTCGTCGCTGAAGCCGTTCACGGAGATCTTCGCGGACACGCATTTCCTGCCGCAGCACTGGACGCTGCACAACTTCTCCTCGTTCTTCCACCAGACGAATGCCGCGCGTGCGATCTGGAACAGCTTCTACATCGCGACGTCGCAGACGATCCTTTCGCTCTTCCTCTGCGCGCTCGGCGGCTACGGCTTCGCGAAGTTTCGCTTCCCCGGCCGAAACGTCCTGTTTGCGTTCGTCATCGCGACGCTCGCGGTCCCGTTTGCAGTGATCGTCGTGCCCCTGTTCGTGATGATGCGCAACACCTTCCACTGGATCGACACGCCGTGGCCGCTGATCGTCCCGTGGGCTGCGAACGCCTTCGGGATCTTCTTCATGCGGCAGTACATGCTGTCGATCCCCGACGAGATCCTCGACGCCGGACGTGTCGACGGCGCCTCGGAGCTCCGCATCTTCTTCCGAGTCGTGCTCCCGGTGTGCAAGCCGGCGCTGATCAGCCTCGGGATCATCGTCTTCATCGCCAGCTGGAACAACTTCCTCTGGCCGCTCGTCGTCCTGCCGTCGCAGAGCCACTGGACGCTGCCGCTCGTCCTGCGCTCGCTCCAGGGGCCGCCCGGACGGACGCCCTACGACGTGCTGATGGCCGGTTCCGTGATCAGCACGCTGCCGCTCGTCATCGGCTTTCTCGTCTTCCAGCGCCGGCTCGTCTCCGGGATCATGGCCGGGACGGTGAAGGGCTGATGCGCCCGCGGCTCGGCGTCGCGTATTACCCCGAGCAGTGGCCGCGCAGCCGCTGGGAGACCGATGCGCGTCTGATGGCGGAGGCCGGCCTCGCGGTCGTCCGCATCGGCGAGTTCGCCTGGGTCGAGCTCGAGCGCTCTGCCGGGACGTTCGACTTCGGCTGGCTCGACGACGCGATCGAGATCCTCGTGGCGAACGAGCTCGCCGTGATGCTCGGCACGCCGACCGCCGCACCGCCGGCGTGGCTGGTCGAGGCGCATCCCGAGATCCTCCCGCGCCGCGCCGACGGCCGCGTGCACCCGTTCGGGCACCGTCGCCATTACTGCCCGAACCAGCCGGCGATGCAGGAGGCGTCGCGACGGATCGTCGCTGCGCTCGCCGACCGCTACGGGAACGACCCGCGTGTCGAGTCGTGGCAGATCGACAACGAGCTCATGGGGCGCTGCGTCTGCGACGTCTGCCGGGTGCGCTTCCAGGATTGGCTACGCGAGCGGTACGGGTCGATCGAGGCGCTCAACGAGAGCTGGGGCACGGCGTTTTGGAGCCAGCGGTACGACGACTTCGCGCAGATCCCGCCCCCCGAGCTCGGGACGGCGGCCGCGACGCTGTTCCGGACGCATGCGCCGAATCCCTCGCTCGCGCTCGACTTTCGCCGCTTCACCTCCGACTCGCACATCGCGTACTTGCGCCTGCAGGTCGACGAGCTGCGCTCGCGCGGCACGGCGCAGCCGATCACGACGAATCTGATGGGCTTCAAGTTCGCGGAGATCGACTACCACCGGCTCGCTGCCGAGCTGGACGTCGTCGCCTGGGACAACTATCCCGCGCTCGATCGCAGTGGGCACTGGAGCGGTTCCGCGCTCGCCGCCGACGCGATGCGCGGGCTGAAGAACAAACCCGTTTGGATCGTCGAGCAGCAGGTCGGCGCGCTCGGCTGGGAGATCCTGCACACGCCCCGGCGCGGGCAGATGCGGCTGCACACGTACCAGGCGATCGCGCACGGCGCCGAGCTCGTCGGGTACTTCCGCTGGCGCACGGCACGCCACGGCACCGAGCAGCACTGGTACGGCGTGATCGACGCGCACGGACGCGTCGGTCGCCGATACCGCGAGCTCGCGGAGCTCTCGAAGGAGGTCGACGCGCT
>Ga0068855_100008362_pt1 | contig 12514 bp, 9 predicted proteins | sample KBSCornC52_FD_66592 | JGI IMG/M metagenome (GOLD analysis project Ga0068855, IMG submission 66592) | Corn rhizosphere microbial communities from Kellogg Biological Station, Michigan, USA - KBS Corn C5-2 | ecosystem: Host-associated > Plants > Roots > Rhizosphere > Soil ...
CGCCGATTTCAGCAAGCTGCCGCGGGCCCGGCGGGAGGAGGTGTTCCGGCTCGCCATGTCCCTTCCGTATGGCGACGCCGACAACAACGAGATCTACCAGGCCCTTGGCCGGGGCACGTCGCTGCTGCCGGACGATGCCCAGGTGGGCGCGGCCTGCGATTTGCTGAAGACGGCCAGGGAGAGCTACTTTCCCGACAGGCCGAACAATGAAGAGGGGGCGCGCCTGCGCGAGTCGGACCGGCGCGACGAACGGGATTTCGGCTACTTCAAGGCGCTGTGCGACATTTTGTGCGGCGACATTCCCAGGGTGGGCGGCGAGCGGTTGATCTCTGCCCTGATGGACGACATCGACCTGCCGGATCGCCCCCAGGACCTCGTCATGACGTCGTGGGACGAGGCCGCCGCCAAGCTGGACCCCGCCCCGCGCGCCCAGGCCTTCGGCCGGATTTTCGGCCCGATGCTGCGGCACTTGCCCGCCGCGGAGTTGCTGGCGATGTGGCACGACAAGTGCACCGGGCACCTCGTGGCCCTGGGCGCCACGACCGACTCGCCGTTGATGAAAGACCTGGCGGCCCAGTTGGCGTCGGCGAAGGCGCAGCGCCCCGCCGACCTGGCGACCCTGGAGACGATGGAGCGCAGTCTGGTGGGCATCCAGGCGGCGGCGAGCGCCAGGTTGGACACGGACGAGGCGTCGTCGGGGGACTCGGAGGCGGTCCCGTTCCGGCCGCCCACCTGAAGGCTCGCAGGCTGCCAGCGAGGGCTCCCGTGGCCTTGCCCGAGGAGGTGCGGCCGGGCGGGAAGCGGTGCGGGACCGGGGCGCCCGTGTTCAGTGCAGCGGCCGCTCGGCCCGCCGCTTCAGACCCGGTTCATCGACATGCCCGAGGTGGCGCGCAGGCGCTCGATCAGCTTGGGGGCGATGTCCTTGAGGGGCAGCACCTCGTGGGCGGCGCCCGCGTTGATGGCTTCACGCGGCATGCCGAAGACCACGCAGCTCGCCTCGTCCTGGACCAGGTTGTAGCTGCCGGCGTCGCGCAGCTCCTTCATGGCCTTGGCGCCGTCGGCCCCCATGCCGGTGAGCATGATGCCCAGCGCATTGGGCCCGACCACGCGGGCCGCGGACTTGAACAGCACCTCCACCGAGGGGCGGTGGCGGTTCACCGGCTCGCCGTCCTGCACGCGTGCGATGTAGTTGGCGCCGCTGCGCTCCACGCTGAGGTGAAAGCCGCCCGGGGCGATGTAGGCGTGGCCCGGCAGGATGCGCTCGCCGTCCTGCGCCTCGGCCACGCGGATGCGGCACAGGCCGTCCAGGCGCGCGGCGTAGCTCTTCGTGAAACCAGGCGGCATGTGCTGGGTGATGCAGACGGCCGGGCAATCGGGTGGCAGGTTGACCAGCACCTCCTTGGTGGCCTCGGTGCCGCCGGTGGACGCGCCGATGAAGATGATCTTCTCGGTCGACAGGCGTCCGATGGACGGGGCCGGCGCGGCCGCGACCTGGGCGGGGGCGTGCCCGCCGGCCGGGGGGGCGGCCACGTGCAGCTTGCGGATGTGCGCCTTGGCGGCGACGCGGACCTTCTCGGTGATGTCCTCGGCCAGCAGCTTGAGGCCGTCGGCAATGCCGATCTTCGGCTTGGCGACGAAGTCGACCGCGCCCAGTTCGAGGGCGCGCATCGTGACCTCGGCGCCGCGCTCGGTCAGGGTGGACACCATCACCACCGGCATCGGCCGCAGGCGCATCAGCTTGCTGAGGAAGTCGATGCCGTCCATGCGGGGCATTTCGACGTCCAGCGTGATGACGTCGGGGTTCAGTTCGCGGATCATCTCGCGCGCCACCAGGGGGTCGCTTGCGGCGCCGATGCACTCCATGTCGGGCTGGCGGTTGATGATCTCGGTCAAAAGGCTGCGCACCAGGGCGGAATCGTCAACCACCACCACGCGTGTCTTGGCCATGTCGTGCTCTCTTCTTTGTCTTTGTCCGGCGTTTCGGGCCGCCGTCCGGGGTCAGAACAAGTCGACCGACCCGCCGCCGGTGCTGGCGGGGACGGCCTTCTTGACGGCGGCGCGGTCCTGCGCCAACAGGGCGTCGGTGTTGGCCGGGGCCAGCCGCTTCACCATCGCCTTGCCGGAGCCGGGCAGGAAGCAGACCTTGCGCGGGTAGATGTCGAGCACGTCCTTGGAGACGATGGGGATGCGCTCGGTCTTGAGGTAGTCCATGACGAAGGTGGTGTTGCGCTCGCCGACGTTCATGGAGGTCATGCCGCTGACGACCTGGCCACCGCCGAAGATCTTGGCTTCCATGGTCATGCGCTGGGCGCCGCGCTTCATCATCTCGTTGATCAGGAGCTCCATGGCGTACGAGCCGTAGCGACCGGAGTCGCCGGCGCCCTCGGGCAGCATGAAGTGGTTCATGCCGCCGACCTTGGCGTTGCGGTCGTAGATGCAGGCGGCGATGCACGAACCCAGGGTGGTCATGATCAGCATGTCCTCGCTGTGGACGAAGTACTCGCCCGGCAGGATCTTCACGGCGTCGTTCTTGAAGTGGGCGTCGTAGAAGAAGAACGAGGCTTCCCCGGGTTTGCGCGTCTCCGCCTTCAGGCGCTCGAGCCGCGAGCCGGAGGAGGGGTTCACTGAGGAGATCAAGGCCATGGTGGTCCGATGTCGACTGGGATGGATTGGATTGCCTGGGCCGGCGGGTGGCGGGCTCAGACGCGCTCGTAGATGGTTTTTCCGCGCAGGCGGAACAGGTCTTTTTCCTCGGTGAAATTCTCCGAGTGACCGACGAACAGCAGGCTCTTGGGCTTCATCACGCCGTGGATGCGCTCCAGGACCTGCCGCTGGGTCGGCGCATCGAAATAGATCATCACGTTGCGGCAGAAGACGATGTCGAAGGGATCGCCGAGCGACCAGCGCTTGTCCATCAGGTTGTGCGGGCGGAAGTCGATCAGGCGGGCCAGTTCGGGCTTGACCCGGATCGAGCCGCTGTTGGCACCCTTGCCGCGCAGGAAGTGGGCCTTGAGCCGCTCGGGCGACAGTCCGCGCGCATCGGCGTTGTAGACGCCGCGGCTGGCGGTGGCCAGCACCTTGGTGTCGATGTCGCTGGCCAGGATGTTCACCGGCGCCCCGCTGCCGAGCGCCTCGACGCAGGTCATGGCGATGGTGTAGGGCTCCTCGCCGGTGGACGCGGCGCTGCACCACAGGCGCAGCGGTTGGCCGGCGCGCTGCTTGAGGTCGCCCAGCAGCGCGTGGAAGTGGTGCTCTTCGCGGAAGAAGGAGGTCAGGTTGGTCGTGAGGCAGTTCACGAACTCCTGCCACTCGGCCTCGGCGGCCTGGCCGGTGGCGCCTTGCAGCCACTGGAGGTACTCGCCGAAGGAGGACATGCCGGTGTCGCGCAGCCGCCGCGACAGGCGGCTGTAGACCATGGCCTGCTTGCCCGCGTGCAGGCTGATGCCGGCCCGTTCGTAGATGAGCTTGCGCACACGGTCGAAGTCGGCGGCGTCGAAGCTGAACTCGTGCTCGGCGCGGACGGCACCGGCCGTGTTGCGCAGGGCAGTCTGTTCAGCAGGCGAGGCAGCGCTCATGGAATCTCCGCTCGAAAGGCAGGGGTGCCGTCGCGCACGGAATGCGCTCGGGCTCTCGGGGTGAACGGCGTCGCCAGGGTTTGCCCGGCCTCCTCTCACCCTCTCGGTTATCGGTTGTGAGTCTGATCGCCTTGAGGTTTCGATTAAGAGGAAAAATGCGCCGAAATCGACCTTTATCTGGGTCGATTGCCCAGTGGCCTCGCTGCTAGACTTCACGCAACCGAAAACAAGACACTGTGACCACCCCGCTCGCGCCCGATCACACCACCCAGCTCAAAATGGGGGCGGCGCTGCAGTTGCTGGCGCAGTCGGGCCACTCGCTGCCCGACCTCAAGGCCGTCGGGTCCACCGTCTGGCTGCAGGCCGTCATCGATTCCCTATGCGACCTGTCCAGCCGCGACCCGCTCACGGGCCTGGCCAACCGCCGGCAGTTCGAGCTGACCCTGTCCCGCGAGATCGACCGCGTGGCCCGCGCCGGCGAACCGGCCCTGGTCCTGATGGTCGACATCGACCGCTTCAAGCTCGTCAACGACACCTACGGCCATTCGGCCGGCGACCTGGTCATCCAGTTCGTGGCCCACACGCTGCTCGACTGCGTGCGCCCGATGGACACCGTGGCCCGCTTCGGCGGCGAGGAGTTCGCCGTCATCCTGCCGAACTGCGCGCCCGCGTTCGGCCAGACGGTCGCCGAGCGCATCCGCCGCCGGGTCGAGGCCGGCGTGATCCCGCTGCCGGTGCAGGGCAGCACCTCCATCACCATCAGCCTGGGTGGCGCCTATGCGCCGCAATGGGTGCGTTCGTCGGCGCCGCTGTGGATCGAACGCGCCGACCGCCAGCTGTACCAGGCCAAGTCCGAAGGCCGCAACCGCGCCTGCCTGGAGCAGCCGCCGATCAGCATGGTCAGCTCGGAAGAGAAGGGCCTGCTGTTCGGGACCTCTCAGTTTCAGGACATCCCCTCCCCCCCATGAGCAGTCTTCCCCCATCCCCCGCGACCGAGGCCGCATCGCCGCCCAAGCGGCGCGCCCGCATCTGCGCCATCACGAGTGGCAAGGGGGGCGTGGGCAAGACCTTCCTGTCCGCCAACCTGGCCGCGGCGCTGGCCCGGCAGGGCGAACGGGTGCTGGTGCTCGACGCCGACCTCGGGCTGGCCAACCTCGATGTCGTGCTGAACCTCTTCCCCAAGATCACGCTGCACGACGTGTTCACCGGCAAGGCCCAGCTGGAGCAGGCGATCCTGCCGGCGCCCGGCGGCTTCTCGGTGCTGCTGGCGGGCTCCGGCCTGGTGGAGTACTCGCGCCTCACGCCCGAGGTGCGCGAGCAGCTGCAGCACATCATCGACACGGTGGCGCCCCGCTTCGACCGCATCCTCATCGACACCGGCGCGGGCATCTCCGAGGTGGTGCTGTACGCCGTCTCGCTGGCCGACGAGGTGGTCGTCGTGGCCACGCCCGAGCCCACCTCCCTCACCGACGCCTACGCCACCATCAAGGTGCTGGCCACGCAGCAGCAGCGCTCGGCCATCTCTCTGGTGGTGAACCAGGTCAGCCGCAGCGGCGAAGGCCGGGCCATCCGCGGCCAGCTGCAACTGGTGGTCGACCGCTTCGTCACCCCGGCCCTCACCGACCCGAGCGTCACCTTCAAGCTGGAGCTGCTCGGGGAGATCCCCTCCGACACCGCCGTGCGCATGGCCATCCAGAAGCGCCAGCTGCTGCTGGAGGTGCTGCCCGGCTCGGCCGCCGCCAAGGGCGTGATGGCGGTGGCCGCCAAGATGATCGGCGGCTGACCGATGTCCGATCCCGCCGGCGCGGCGCCGGCCCGGCCGGCGACACCGTTCGAATGGATGGGCGGCGAGGACGCGGTGCGCGCCCTGGCCGACCGCTTCTACGACCTGATGGACCTCGATCCCGCCTATGCGGTCATCCGGGCCCTGCACCCTTCCTCGCTCGACGGTTCCCGCGACAAGTTCTTCTGGTTCCTGTGCGGCTGGCTGGGCGGGCCCCAGCACTACGTGGAGCGCTTCGGGCATCCCCGCCTGCGGGCGCGCCACCTGCCGTTTTCCGTCGGCATCCGCGAACGCGACCAGTGGCTGGCCTGCATGCACCAGGCCATGACCGAACTGCAGCTCGATCCCGAGCTGGTGCGCCGCCTTGACGCCTCCTTCTTCCAGACCGCCGACTTCATGCGCAACCGGGGCGGTTGAACGCCGCCCCCGGCGGCCCGGGCGGGCCTCGCCGGATCGCCCGCCGGGCGCGTGGCCGCTGCTCGATCGGCGCGGGTCATGCCCACCGCCGCGGCCCGCGCCCACCGCCGCGGCGGCGCACCGGCGTAGCGCGCGGTCCACATCCCGCACGACCGTTCCAATGAAAAAAATCCGCGCGCCCCGGTGGCGTGCGCGGAGCGCCGGTGCTGCGTGGAATGGGATGTGTGTCCGCACCAACAGGAGGAGTGTCCGCACTGACCGAGGGATAAACCTCATGTGTTCTGTCCAATTTCGCACGCAAAATCAAAAGCGAAGTGCAGTAAGGCAGTACGGAAGGACCGATTTTGAGCAGTACCGGCATTGGAATGGAGGCGAGCGGAAAGAGAAGTAGTCGTCGCAACGAGCAAACCATCCCGCTGGATCCGGCCTCGGGCGCCAGGATCCCCGGCATGGATTTCTGCCATTCCTCAGCATTGCCATCTTCGCGGGATGTCCTCCCGCCCGGCCCCGGTGGATCCATCGTCCACCCCAGGGCCGCGCATGCCTCCATGCCGTGCATCGCCGGCATCGATGCGCGTGTTTTCAACGGGTGCACGGCCACAAGCCTCGATCCGTCGCTGCCCAGCAGCTTCCGACCCCTTGCGCAGGCGCACGCCGTGGTTTCCGCGGCGTGGTCGGCGTTGCGCAGCCCATGGGACGGAACGTTCTGGGAGCGTCAGCTCCGTCCGGGCTGACGGTCCCTGCGCGCCAGCACAGCGAATCCGATGCGGGATTCCTGCGGTGTGGCAGGACCGCCTCTTTTCACATCCTCAACCCACTCCGGCCACCCCCGTGCCGGAGAACTCGATGCACCCGATGAACGGCTCGGACCCGGGGACCAGCCAAAGCGCGTGACGAAGCGCCGGACCGTGGGCCCTGCCCGCGCCGGCCTGACCGGTCTCAACAACGGAAGGTGGGTATGTCGTCTCAAGCGTTGGACACGAGTGACTTCGTGAAGCTGCTGCAAGCCCGTGCCGAGCACCGCCCGGACGGGCTGGCGTTCAGCATGGCGGGCGAGACCACCGAGGCCGAAAGCCGAGTCAGCTACGCCGAACTCGACGCCGTGGCCCGGCGGGTGGCCGCGGCCCTGCTGGCGCGTGGGCTCACCGGTGAACGCGTGCTGCTGCTGCTGCATCCCGGCCAGCACTACATCGCGGCCTTCGTCGGCTGCTGGTATGCCGGGGCCACCGCGGTGCCCGTCTACGCGCCGCGGCAGAACGCGTCGTTCCGGCGCGTGCAGCTGATCGCCGAGGACTGCCAGGCGCAAGCGATCCTCTCGACCTCGCAGATCCTGGCGTCGCTCGACCCGGCCTTCGTGCCGCCGTCGGTGCACCGCGTGGCGATCGACACGATCGAGCACGGCCTGGAGTCGCTGTGGCGCATGCCCGACGGCATCGGCCCCGACACCCTGGCCGTGCTGCAGTACACCTCCGGCTCGACCGGCCACCCCAAGGGGGTGCAGCTGCGCCACAGCCACCTCATCGAGAACTCGCGCATCATCCTGTCGGCCATGCGCAGCACGCCCGAGAGCGTGTGCGTCATCTGGGTGCCCCCGTACCACGACATGGGCTTGATCGGCGGCGTGCTGCAGCCGCTGTACGGCGGCTTTCCCGTGCACCTCATGCCGCCGGCGGTCTTCCTGCAGCGGCCGCTGCGCTGGCTGGAGGCCATCAGCCGCCACCGCGGCACCATCAGCGCCGCCCCCAACTTCGCCTTCGACCTGTGCGTGCGCCGCGCCCGGCCGGAGCAGGTCGAGCGCCTCGACCTGTCGTCGTGGCGGGTGGCGGCCAACGGCGCCGAGCCGGTCCGCGCCGAGACCCTCGCACGCTTCGCCGAAACCTTCGCCGCGGCCGGCTTCGACCGGCGCGCGTTCTTCCCCTGCTTCGGCATGGCCGAGACGACCTTGCTGGTCACCGGCGCCGGTTACTTCGAAGGGCCCCGCGCGGCGCGCTTCGACCGCACGGCCCTGTCGGCCGGGCGCCTGGTGCCCGCGGGTGAGGCGGGCGTCGAGCTGGTGAGCAGCGGCCGGGTGGCCTCGGGCGTGAAGCTGGTCATCGTCGATCCGATCGACCTGCGCCGCTGCGCCCCGGACGAGGTGGGCGAGGTCTGGGTCAGCGGCGCCACGGTGGCCGACGGCTACTGGCAGCGCCCCGAGGCCACGGCCGAGAGCTTCGGTGCGCGCCTGCCGGGCAGCGAGGCCGACTGGCTGCGCACCGGCGACCTGGGCGCGCTGAGCGGCGGCGAGCTGTACGTGACCGGCCGCATCAAGGACCTGGTCGTCATCCACGGGCACAACCATTACCCCCAGGACATCGAGGCCAGCGCCCTGGCCGCCCATCCGGCGATCCGCCCGATGGGCGCGGCGGCCTTCGCGATCGAGGGCCCGGGCGGCGAGGAGCTCGGCCTGGTCGTCGAGCTGGACCGCCACTGGCGGGCGTACGACCTGGAGGCGATCCGCACCGCGGTCATCGAGGCCATCTCCCGCGAGCACCAGCTGCACGTGGGGCAGCTCGTGTTCGTGAAGGCCAACGCCCTGCCCAAGACGTCGAGCGGGAAGATCCAGCGGCGCGCCACGCGCGAGCGCCTGCGCGCTGGCGAGTTCGTGGCGCTGAGTGTCGAGGTGTCGGCATGAGCCCGCTGATCCGCCCCGAGGGCCAGCTCCGGAGTGGGGAGCACGAAGGGTTGCCCATGGGCCGGACCGGAGGCAAAGGCTGATGGACAGCATGGCGCGCCTGCCGGCCCAGTACGCGGCCGCCCTCGCGCTGGAGCAGGCGCTGGGCGATCCGGCGCTGCCCGCCAACACGCTGTCCATGCGCCAGGCGATGGCCCACGACGAGGCCGATGCCTTCCCCGAGGCCGCGGTGGCCTTGCTCGATGAACTCGGCATGCCCCGCACCTACGTGCCCCGGGCGCTCGGCGGCGGCTTCGAATCCAGCGAGACCTTCATCGCCACCGGCCGGGTGATCGCCCGGCGCGACATGACCGTCGCCGTCAGCTACAGCACCATGCTGTGGAGCATGCTGGCCTGGATCGGCGGCGACGCGGCGCAGAAGCAAGCGGTCGCCGACTGGGTGCGCAGCGGCAGCTTCCCTTGCCTGGCCTACACCGAGGCCGAGCACGGCGCCGACCTCTCCGCCAACGGGCTGACCGCGCGCCGCACCGACGACGGCGGCTACGTGCTGAACGGCGAGAAGTGGCCGATCAACCGGGCGACCCGCTCGGGCTTCATGGTGCTGCTGGCGCGCACCGACGACGCCCACAGCCTGCGCAACCACACCTTGTTCATCGTCGACAAGGCCTCGCTGCCCGCCGAGGCCCACTACCACCTGCCGCGGGTCAAGACGCACGGGCTGCGCGGTTGCGACATCAGCGGCATCGGCTTTCGCGACTGCCCGGTGCCGGCCAGCGCGCGGCTCGGCGCCGAAGGCCACGGCCTGGAGCTCGCCCTCAAGGGCTTCCAGGTGACGCGCACCTTCTGCGCCGCCCTGTCCCTCGGCGTGGGCGACAGCGCGATCCGCCTGGTGGCGGGCTTCGCCGCCGAGCGCCGCCTGTACGGCACCACCGTCGACCGCCTGCCGCACGCCCGCGACGTGCTCGCCAACGCCTACCTGTCGCAGCTGGTGGCCGAGTGCGTGTCCATCGTCGCCGCGCGCGGCCTGCACCTGTTCCCGGCGCAGTACTCCACCTGGTCCAGCGTGGCCAAGGTGCAGGTGACCCACCTGGTCGACCACGCCATGCGCCAACTGGCCACCGTGCTGGGCGCGCGCCACTACCTGCGCGAGAACCACGGCGAGGGCATGTTCCAGAAGCTGCTGCGCGACGGCGCCATCGTCTCGGTATTCGACGGCAGCAGCGTCGTCTGCCTGGATGGCCTGGCCACCGTGCTGCCGATGCTGGTGCGCAGCCGCCGCCAGGGGACCGCCCGCCCGGTCGACGCCGCCGCGCTGTTCGACCTGCAGCGTGCCCTGCCCGAGATGCCCTTCGACCGCTACGACCTGTCCGGCCGCGGCCGCGACGCCGTGCTGGAGTGCCTGCCCGGCCTGCTGGCCCGGCTCGACGGCCTGGAGGCCGACGCCGACTGCACTGCCCCCACGCTGCAGGCCTTGCGTGCCGCCGCGGCCATCCTCCAAGCCCAGCTGGCCGAGCTCGACGCCGCGGTGATGGAAGAGGCGTCGGTCGGCCAGCGCAACAGCGCGCGGCAGTTCGGCCATGCACAGCGCTACGTCGACCTGCACGCCATGGTCTCCGCGCTCGGCCTGTGGCTGCACAACCGCCACACGCTGGGCGGCTTCTTCGCCGCCGGGCAGTGGCTGCAGTCCGCCCTGGTGCGCAGCAGCCTGGTCGGCGTCCAGTACGGCGCGATGGCCCCCGATCTGGTCGAGGCCCTGCATGCCCAGATGGACATGCAGCGCAACGAATCCCACATGTTTTCCCTGCTCAGATGGCCGCTGGCAACCGCCGGCAGTCCTGAATCCCGCCAACCTGTCTTTGGAGAGCTGTAAATGACGACGATCGCCACCTCGTTCGAGCTGCCCGAACTGCAACGCCTGATGGTGACGTTGCTCGCGAAGGAACTGCGGCTTGACGCCAAAGCCATTGATGTCAACCGGCCGTTCACGCAGTATGGACTCGACTCGATCGCCGCCGTGACGGTGGTGGGCGACCTCGAAGACGCGTTGTCGCTGGAACTCCCCTCGACGCTCCTGTGGGACTGCCCGACCGTCAACGCCATGGCGGTGCACCTGCGCGCCATGCTGGGCAACCGGGAACTGGCCCTCGTTTGATGAGGATGCCGGGCGGGCCTCACACCGCCCCTGCCGTCGCCCCTGCCGCAGGCCCGTGCCGATGACCGCGCCCACCGACCCCGCCCGCTCGGGAGCGCCGCCGCAGGCCGAGCCGCCGCTCGCGCCCGAGCAGGCGGGCATCTGGTACCTGCAGCGGCTCTCGCCCGACTGCGGGGCCTACCACCTGCTCTTCAGCGTCGAGGTCGAGCTGGAAGGCGACGGCTTGCCGCAGCGCGCCGCCGAGGCGCTGCAGCAGCTCGCCCAGGGCCATGCCATCCTGCGCACGGCGTTGCCCGACACCCTTGAGGGCCCGGTGCAGCGCGAGCACGCCGAGGTGCGGCCGGAACTGAGGATCGTCGACGCCGAGGGCCTGGACGACGACACCCTGCGCGAGCGGGCCCGCCTCGACAGCCGCCTGCCGTTCGACCTCGCCCGCCCGCCGCTGTGGCGGGTGCAGCTGTACCGCCGCGGCGCGGGCCGCTGGCTGGTCGTGGCGGTGGCCCACCACGTGCTGCTCGACTTCTGGTCGCTCGGCCTGCTGCTGCAGGAGTTCGCCGGCCGGCTCGGCATCGCGGCCCTGCCGGCCACGCTCCCCGACGGCTCGGCCTATGCGGCCCATGCGCTGCGCCAGCGCGCCAAGCTCAACGACCTGGGCCGGGCCGGCGCCTGGCTGAACCATTGGCATGCCCAGCTGCACGGCGCCCCGCCCGTGCACGGCCTGCCGCTCGACGCACCGCGCCCGCCCACCCCGTCGCACGACGGCCGCACCCATCCCTTCGCCTTCGACCTGACCACCAGCGAGGCCGTGCGGCAGGTTGCCCGCGAGCAGGGCGCGACCCCCTTCATGGTGCTGCTCGCCGCCTACTCGGTGCTGCTGCAGCGCTTCTCCGGCGAGGACGACCTCGTGGTGGCGACGCCGGTGGCCGGGCGCAACGAGCGCGCGCAGCGCCACCAGCTCGGCCAGTTCGTCAACACCGTCGCCCTGCGGCTGCGCCCGGATGGCGCCCTGGGATTCGGCGACCTGGTGCGGCAGGTCCGCGAGACGGTCGTGGGCGCGCTGCGCCATGGCGACTGCCCCTTCCAATGGCTGGTCCAGGAACTCGCCCCGCGGCGCGACCCCGCCCACGCGCCGATCGCGCAGCTCGCGTTCTCCTGGGAGCGGCTGCCGCTGCTGGCCGAGTTCGAACGCTACTTCCTGGCGGTGCCGCCGCCGGGCGTGCAGGAGATCCCCGGCGCGCGGCTTCGCCCCTTCGCCGTGCCGCAGCAGGAGGGCCAGTTCGAGCTGCTGCTGGAGATGGGCGGGGAGATCGACGGCGCCTTCGTCGGCGCCTTCAAGTACCAGCCGGCCCTGTTCCGGCGCGAGACGGTGGCGACGCTCGCCGAGTGCTTCGCGCCGCTGGTGGCGCGCCTGGCCCGCGACCCCGTGGCGCCGCTGGCCGGCATCGGCCTGGCAGAAACCGCCGCCGCCGATCGCGCGCTGGCGCTGGGTCGCGGACCGGTGCGCGACTGGGGCGCGCAGGGCGTGCTGCCGCTCATCCAGGACTGGGCGTCGCGCACGCCGCAGGCGGTCGCCGTGCGCGACGGCGTGCACATGCTGGACCATGCCGCGCTGCAGCGCCGTGCCGGGGCCATCGCGTCCGCCTTGCAGGCGATGGGCGTGCGCCGCGGCGACCGGGTCGGGCTGATGCTCGGCCGCCACGTCGACCTGGTGGCCGGCCTGCTGGGCATCTGGCGGGCGGGCGCCGCCTACGTGCCGCTGGACCCCGATTTCCCCGCCGCGCGCCTGGCCCACGTGGCCGAGGACGCCGGCCTCGCCGCCCTCTTCAGCGAGCGCGCCTGGAGCGCGCTGTGGCCGGCCGGCGTGCCCGTGCTGTGCCGCGACGACCCCATGCCCGCCGACGGCCCGGCCTTCGACG
>Ga0068855_100008363_pt1 | contig 12513 bp, 18 predicted proteins | sample KBSCornC52_FD_66592 | JGI IMG/M metagenome (GOLD analysis project Ga0068855, IMG submission 66592) | Corn rhizosphere microbial communities from Kellogg Biological Station, Michigan, USA - KBS Corn C5-2 | ecosystem: Host-associated > Plants > Roots > Rhizosphere > Soil ...
GGCGGTCTCTGGATTATGAGCCCAGCGAGATGACTAGCTTCTCCAAGCCGCGCGGAACCGACGCTACGGTGTCGGCGACCGGCGTGCACCCTAGTTTCGACCCCGGGAAGGCTTCGGGGCGCGGCCCTCGCGGACGGCGGCCCAGCCTTGGCTCTCTTGAGCGCCAAGGCGCCCATTAATCGCGAGGATAGGACATGGACTGCAACTGCGCCAACATCGCGTCACGGCGACGTTCGCGTGCCCCAATCCTTCGGCGCTGGTACCGCTCGACCTTCCCGAGTTCGGCCGGGTCCAGCACGAGCCTGCCGTCGCTGCGCTTGTAGATCGTGAGCAGCCCTGCGGTCATCCACCGGCGGATCGTGCGCTCGGTCTTGCCGTACTCGGCCGCGGCTTCGGCGACTGTGAGGTAAAGTCCTGCGTCGCTCACGCCGCCACGCCCGGCTTGACGTGTCCGTCGGCGAGCAGCTTGGAGAACCACGCCCAGTCCTGTTCGGCGTAGAGCCGACCGCAGCCGCCGAGCCGTTCGCAGCACTCCACGTACCAGGGCTTGCCCGCGACCCCTTCCTCTTGGATCAGGGCACGCACGTCGCAGCCGGGCGACGGGCATGGGGTGGGCAGGTGTCTGCGTACGGGCTTGTTTTTCACCATGGCGACGGCGGTGGAGTAGGCGCCGTGGATGTCGCGGGCGAACTCTTCGACGAAGTCGTAGCCGCAGCCTTCGACGAGCGCCTGGTAGTGGGTGTTGAGGTAGTCGGCGGCGGCGGCGAGGGTGGCGCGCGGGTCGCCGAAGCGGTCGGTGGCGGCCGGGTGGCGCAGGTGTCGGCGTAGGGCGTCTTCCCAGTCGCGGGCGAAGGAGAGGATCTCGTTCTGGTGGTCGGCGCCGGGGCTGGGGGACGGGGGCACGTCGCTGCGCCCGCGTCGTTCTTCGTCGGCGGATGCGGTGCGGGTCAGGAATTTCACGGACGCGAGTGCGTCGTAGGCCTGGGGGAGTTCGCGCAGCGCGCTTCGTACGATGCTGGTGCAGCGCCGGCACAGGACGGGGGCGCCGGGCCAGGGTTCGATGTCGGGCGCTTGTGGCTCGAGGCCGTGACAGCCTATTTCGACCCAGCGGGCAACGGCTTTGGCGTGGTCTTCGGTGGCGCGGCGCCAGCGGGCGTTACACCGGTGCGGACACGGTCCTTCGGTGGGGGCGGGTTCGGGTTCGGGGTCCGCGGTGGGGTCGCTGTGCACCCAGTAACGTTCTTTGTATACGGACATGCGGCGGCTCCCGGTGGTGCGCTGTAACTTTGGGGGAGTCGGCACGATCGGATACAGGCCGCCGCGCTGGTCACGCGGCGGCCGTGATCGTCTGTGCGCGAGTGTGACGTTTGGTGCCGGGCTGTGCAACTCAGGTTGCCGCGCGGGTCCCGGGAAAGCCGACGCCCCCGGCCGTCGGGGCGACCGGGGGCGTGTGGTGCGCGGCTTGAGCTGATCCGGCGTCAGCCTACCGGGCGCGCCGCCCACGGCTCGGGCCATCCGGTCGCGACCGGCGTGCCATCGGGTGTGACCTGGGAGTGCGGGTCGACGACGTCGTATTCGACTCCGCGGTGCACGGTCTCGGTGTCGCCGCAGCTGAACACGGCGGTGCGCAGGGCCTCGTCCGGTCGGCGGCGCCCCAGGGTGCGCATCAGGCGCGAGAACAGGCCGGGGCGCGCCGACCCGTCGCGGATGTCGCAGATCATGCGGGCGCCGCGGTGGTCGAGGCTGTCGAGCCAGTCGCCGACCGTGAGCCCGGCGCCGGGGACTTTGCGGACGCGGGAGTACCAGACCAGGCCGGGGCGTCCGTCGAGGCGTGCAACGTGGTTCCAGGGCAGCCCGGCGTGGATGTCTTCGTCGTCGTGTCCGTCGTCGGGGCGCAGGGTGTCGGGGTCGATGCTCACGGGGGTCTCCGGTTTCAGGCGGGATGGTGGTGTGGGGTTAGCGGGCGAACACGAGCAGCGCGACGGTGCCGATCCCGAACATGGGCGCGAACAGCATGGTTTCGATCTTGTTCCCAGTCCGCTGAATCAGAGGGAGCATGTAGTGCCGCCGGTGCGGCCACATCAGTGGGCAGCCCTCCTTGGTCAGGCAGTCCCCGGCCAGGTGCGCCACCACCCCGACGCCGACCGCGACGGGCAGCCACCCGTAATCGCCGTGCAGCAGCAGCCAGAACACGCCCGTGTAGAGCACTGCGGCCACCGGGGTCAGGCTCGGCTTGACATGCCAGGCGCGCAGCGCGAACACGGTGAGCACGAACAGCGCGGGCACCGCGAACCACTGGCCGGCGAGCAGGAGCGGCAGCCACGTGGCGAGCGTCGCCTCGACGGCGAACAGCAGCGAGTGGGTGGCGTGGCGGTGGCCGCCGGAGACCTTGTGCACGAACAGGGTCAGGGCTTTTGTGATCGGGCCGAGCGAGAAGGCGATCGTGGCCTCCGGATGATCAGCATCGGGCAGCAATGCGGAGCCGGCGGTGGCGACGCTCCCCGCGATGACTGCGGGCCAGTGTGGGTGGACCCCGGCCAGCGGCGCAAGCGACACCGTGGCAGACCAAAGCAGCGACCCCGAAGTTGCGTGCGTTTTTCCCATCATGATCGATTCCCCTCCGGGGCGTGGATCAGTTCGCGCAGGTCGATTCCGAACAGGGCGAGGCGCGTGTGGATCGCTTGAAGATCGGCGGCGGGGATGGATGCGAGCATGGACACGGCCAGCGCGGCGTCACCGTCGCGGGCCGCCCGCACGAGCATTTCGAGGCGCGACGCGGAGGTGCCGTCGATCTCCGGCAGTACGGTTCCGGCGTTCACGCGAAGTCCTTGTGGATGTAGTCGCCGGCGCCGCGCTTGCGGACGTTGCCCGCCGCGATCTCCTTGTCGAGCCACGTGTGCACCGCCTGGCGCCCCACCGTGACCTCGGCCGCGTTCAGTTTCGCCGTCAGCTCGGTCACGCCGAGACCCGCCGCGCCCGCCTCGATCAGCAGCCCGAGCATCCGGGTGCGACCGGGGTGCACGTCCGCGTCCCGCTCCACGTCTGCCAGCCGCCCGCGCAGCTCGTCGAAGATCCCGTCGAAGTCCTGCGGGTTGAAGGCCCGGGGGATCGGCTGCCCCTTCGCGGTCGTGAAGGTGGGCTTCGCCCCGGGCGGCGGCGGGATCACCGGCAACCCCTGTAGCGCGCGTCCGGTCGTGGTCATCGGCGGAACCGGGATCGTGCCGGGCCGGTCCTGCACAGCCGTCGAGGCCGACGCGCCGCCGGTGGCGCCACCGAGCAGATGCCCTGCCCGCTGCATCGACCAGCGCTCGGCGTACACCGCGCCCCAGGCCGCCTCGAGGCTCTCCTCCGGGCCCGGGCGCATCCACGAGCAGGCTTCGGCGCGCCCGTAGATCTCCTCGTATTCGACCCGGTACACCTTCGCCGGGATCGGCCGGGCCTCGTCGTGCTGCACGCACATGGTGCCCTTGTGCTTCAGGTTCGCGACGATCCGCGCCATCTGGCTGTCGCCCAGCACGGACTGCGCGTCCTGGATCGAGCCGCCACCCAGGGCGATGCGCAGAGTCAGTTGGCTCTTGAGGTCCCCGGACCCGGTCATGGTCACGGTGCCGCGCTGGGTGACCAGGACGGGGTCGATCGCTTCGGAGCGGCCGAGTTGCGTGATCGAGGTGAGCAGGTCTGTGGAGCTGCGGCTTCCCGTCGCGTGGAGGCCGACGAGCGCGGACACCTCCTCGCAGATCACGATGATCGCGGGCTGCTCCGCGGACGGGGTGATCTTCTCGCCGCCGGCGCCGGAGTTGCTGCGCACGTCGATGCCGGCCAACGCCGCGCCGAGCATGAGCGCGGCCTCGTCGCGGGTGGTGGCGACCCAGTCGATGACCGGGCGTTCGGTCTTCTTGTCGAGCCAGGGGCGCAGCCACGGCTTGGCGGTGCGCCCGCCCTTGAGGTCGATCACCCAGATCAGGACATCGACACAGTTGGCCAGGAGACTGATCAGGACGTTGAGGAGGTTCGACTTGCCCGAGCCGCGCACCCCCACGGCGAGCGCGGCCACCTCCCGCAGCGTGATGAAAAGGATCTCCCCGGTTTCGGAGATCCCGATCCCGATGGGGTCGTTGATGCTGCGCGGCTGCCCGTCGAACGGGAGGGGCACGATCTCGGCAAGCACGTCCCGGGTGACCACGTGCACCAGCACGATGCTCGCGGTGGGGCCCTCCTCGACCCGCACCCGGCCGCGGGGGACGTCGAGGGCGACCTCGACGGCCTCGGCGATGCCCTGGATCCGTTTGACCGTCATGCCCTTATAGGCGGGCAGCCGGAGCACCTGCGTGTAGCCGGCCCGCCATTGGCGCGTCTCCTCGACCGTGACGCCGTGGCAGCCGAGCTCGGCGAGCAGCGTCGGCCAGTCGCCTTTGCGTGCGGCGCGCGCAGCGGTGTCCCGGGCGGCGGCGTAGCTGTCTCGGCGTTCGCGCCGCGCCATGTGGTGCGCGAACCAGTAGCCAGGCCACAGCACCCCGAGCCCCATCGCGAGCGCGGCGGCGGAGGCGTGCGTGAACGGTGAAGTGAGCTGGGTGTAGACGAACCACGCGGCGACAAACGCCACGGCGGCGGCGGTGTAGACCAACATCCAGATGTTGCGGCGGGTCAGGACGCCGGCGGTGCCGCCGACGATCGCGACGGTCAGGCACACCGCGATGACGGTGCCGGGCTGGTGCAGATAGGTCACCGCGGCGGATGTGGCGTACAGGGAGGCGGCCGCGCTCGGGGGCGCGGCCGCCTCGTGGCGGATCTGCGCGTCCCAGCCGGACTGCTTGCTGCTGGCGGCCATGGCGGGCGTCGCCTCCTTCCTGGTCGGTGTGGTCAGTTGTTGGACTGAACGTCCCAGTGGTGTTCGTTGCGGCGCGGGTCGCGCAGCCTGGACAGTTCGGTGGCGTGGGCCTGCTCGAAGATCCGCCCGGTTTCGCTCGCCCAGTCGGAGAGGGTCGCGGTGTGGCCGGCGAGCTCCCGCATGTGCTCGGTGACCATCCGCTCGACGGGCTCCTCGTCGGCGAGGCGCTCGGAAACGCTGGCCAGGTGCACGCCGAGTTCCTGGTAGAAGCGGGTCAGTCCGGCGAGGAAGTCGAGGATCTGCAGGGCGTTTTCGGGTTGGAAGCCGCCGATGTGCTCGGCGGCGGATTCGGTGACGGCGTCGATGCCGGATGTGGTGGCGGCCATGGTGGGGCTCGCTTTCGGGGTTTGTCCGGGGGCGGTGACGGGGCGGCTCGGTTTTGCGGAAACGGCAGGGGTGGTCTTCGTCGCGGCCTGTGTGTTGTCGGCGGGGGTGGAATCGGCGGTTTTCGGCGCGGTCGCGGGCGCTGCTTTACGGGGGGCGTTTTTGGGGGCGGTGTTTTTCGGGGTGCGGGCCTTCTTGTGCTTGGGCGCGGGGGCCTTGGGGGCCGCTTTCATCGCGGGCGGCTTCGGGCGCCCGGTGGCTGCCGGTGCGGCGGGTCGGGCGGGGCGCGCCTTGGCGGCCTTGGCGCGGCTCGCCGCACGGGGCTTCGTGGTGGGCGTGGCGGGCTGCGGCGGTGCGGCAGTCCGCTTCTGCTTGCGGCTCGCACGCGACGAGGCGGGCGTCAGTCCGCCGTGGGCCTTGCCGTGCCGGGCTATTCCCGTGCGGCCGGCGCCGTTTGCGGTGCGCCCGAGCCCGCGGCGCCGAGTCATCGCAGCGCGGCCCGGCGCGGCCGCCGAACGTCCGGCGGTGCGCCTCGCGCTGCCCGGTGTGCGGCGTGCCGGTGCGACCCCGGCGGTGCGGGGTGTGCGCTTGCCGAGGGTTCCGGTCGCCCCGCCGTGCGCCTTGCGGAACGCACCGGTGCGCCGGCCGCGGGTCGCCCCGGCGGCGCGTCCCGCACCGGTGCCGCGGCGGCTGATGGTGCGCGTGGTGGCCTGCCTGGTGCGCCCGCCGGAGGTGCGGGTGGTGCGGCGCAGCAGCCCCCCGGTGCGGGTGCGCCTGCCGCTCTTGCCGCGGTTGCGGTAGGCGACGGTGCCTGCGGCGACCAGTCCGGCGACGCCTGCGGCGGCGCACGCCGCCGGACCCGGCGCAGCGGGCGCGATCGTCGCGAAGGTGCCCAGGCCCCCCATCGCGCCGCCGTGCACGGCGACCTGCCGGGCCGAGTGGTGCTTCGGCCCGGCGTTCTCCGCGTCCTTGCGCAGGGCGGCGACGTGGGGGCTCTCGGGTTGCGCTTCGGGTTGGCGCGGCTGCCCGATCGCGGGTTCGTCCGTGTCGGGCGTGCGCTCGTCGATCTCGGTCACGGCCGGCCTCCTGTCGTCGCTGTCGCTGTCGTCGCCGTGTCGCCTCGGGGTGTCGGGTGGGGGTGTCGTGTGCCATGCGCGCCGGTCGAGACCCCGTTGCCGGGTGTGGCGACAGGGGCGACGACGGCGACACGCGACAGCGGATCGGCGGTCATCAGGCGCTCACCGCTTCCAGTTCGCTCTCGTCTGCGCCCTGGTCGCGGCGCTCGCGCTCGCGGCGGGCGAGGAGCTGGTCGAAGTCGGCGCGGTTGCGCAGTTTGGTCAGGGCGCGTCCGCCGTTGGACTTGTCGATCCCGCCGAGGGCGTCGCCGGCCATGGCCCAGGTGACGTTGTCGCGGCCGTGCTTGAGCATCAGGTCGAGCAGGATCGCGGCGCGCGCGTCGACCGGGTTCTGGGAGTCCGTGTCGGGGGTGCGCTTGAGTGCAGCCGTGTCCGCGGTGCGCGGCGCAGAGCCGTTCGAGGTGCGTGGGGGCGCCGGCTGCGGTGCGGGAGCCGGTACGGGCGGTGCGTCCTGGACCGGTGTGCCTGCACCGGTCTGCGGTGCGTCCTGCAGTGCGGTGCGCGGTGTGTGCGCCGTCTTGGTGGTGCGCGTACGCGGTGCGGTCTCGGCGGCGGTGCGCCGTGCGCGGGCCATGGTTGCGGCATCCGGGACCGCAACGGGTTCCAGGGCGGCGCGGGCGTCGGCGAGTTTGCGCAGCAGCCAGGGTCCCAGGAACCCCCAGCCGATCAGCAGCGCGGGTGCGACCGCGTCGAAGCCGGCGCGCTGCCACTGGTGCGCGCGCAGCGCCTGCCCACAGTTCAGGGCGATCATGACGACGCCGCAGGCGGCGCTCATCAGGTGCACGGGCCACAGGTCGCGCTCGTCGTGTCCGACGTAGGACAGGTAGGAGGCGGCGACGATCAGGCCGGTGACGGACAGGTCGACGATGGGCCCGGTCAGGAACGCGATGCGCGGGTCGATCCCGAGGCTGACGCCGAGCAGTCCGACGTTGCCGAACGAGAATCCGAAGGCGAGCAGGGGGACGACGGCGATGACGAACAGGACGACGCCGCGGGTGCATTTCTCGACGCGGTCGCCGCGCACGGGCGCGGGTGTTCGCGTCGGGGGCGCGGCGGGGCCATACTGCGGGTTATCCATGCGTCGCTCCTGCCAAGGTTCAGCGGCGTAAGGGGAGGTCCCGGATCGGTGTTGACGCACCGTTCCGGGGCCGTTATCGGTTTTCGTGGTCTGACTCACAGGGTACGCCTCCTTTCCGGGGTTTTCCGGGGTGTTGCGGGCGTGTGCGGGGTTTCGCGGTTTTGAACCCGGCCCGGACGGCGGAGGTTTCCGTCCGGGCCGGGCGGTCCGGCCGCGGGGTCCTGGCTTCACCCGCGGCCGGGGTCGGTTTCGGCGGGGGGTTCGCCGCCGATGACGGTGACGGTGTCGGCTCCGAACAGGTGCCGTGCCATGGCGGCGACGGCGGCGGTGTTCTGGGGTGCGTGGGGCGTGGCGGCGTAGAGGGTGTTGCCGGTGGCGAACACGACGAGCGGTTCGTCGGCTTCCGGGGCGCCGGGCTTGTCGGCGTCCTGGAACGGGTCGGGGGTCAGGCAGCGCTCGGGGCCGCCGCGGTTGTCGAGCGCGGCGGTGATGATCCCGGCGGCGATGGCGTACACGGTGAAGGCGGCGATCGCCCACGGCGCCGCGGTCCGGTTCAGGGCGACGGTGGCCGCAGCGGCGGTCAGGCTGATGACGTTCGCGGCGGCGAGAGGCTTGACGGTCACCGGGCCACCTCCGGGCGGGGCCTGCGGGTCACCACGTCGAGCGCGTCGGACACGATGCGGGTGTGGTCGAACGCCATCGCGACCGATCCGGTGAGCACGTCGTTCACCAGGACCCACCGGGCGTCGGTGGCGTCGTCGGCGGCGGTGGGGAGCGGGCAGGATTCCAGGCGTGCGGTGTAGGCGAAGGTGACGTAGCGCCCGCGCGGGTCGCGCCCGGGGTCGGCGTAGACCGCGAACGGGGCCAGGGTGTCCACGCGCAGCCCGGTCTCCTCGGCCAGTTCCCGGTGGGCGGCGGCGAGGGTGTGCTCGCCGGGGTCGACGTGTCCGCCGGGCAGCGCCCAGCAGCCCTCGAACGGGGGCCAGCCGCGGCGGATGAGCAGCACGTGCAGGTCACGGTGGTGCACCCCGAACACGACGGCGTCCGCGGTCAGGCGGGCGCTCTCCTCGATGGTGTTGGTCATCGCGGTCAGCCGATCTCGGTCTGAACGTCGTCGAACAGCAGCTCGCGCTGTCCGTCGTTAAGGCCGTTCAGTTCGGGCCAGCCGCCGTCGGCGTCGGATGCGGCGTGGATGTCGGCGAAGGAGACCTTGCGGGTGCGGCGGCCGAGGTGCGCCTTGACGCGGGCGGCGAGCATCCGCACGAGCGCGGGGTCGGGGGTGAGGTCGTCGTCCTGGGCGACGACGATCACCGGCTTGTCGCCGACCATCTGCGCGAGTTCGGCCAGCGGTTCGCGCCGCTCCCAGCCCGCGATCGGGGTGACGGGCAGCGCGCGGCCGTAGGTGTTCTCCGCGCCGGCGAGCCACGTCTTGATCTCATCCACCGCGATGTGCTCCGGCGGACACACGTCGGCGAGTCGGGGGTGCTGCTCGAGCAGGGGTCCTCGGCATGCCAGCGCGGCGCGGGGCAGTTGGTGGGTGTAGAGGTTGTCGCCGGTGAGGTAGTTGAGGATCTCGTAGACGCCGTCCATGTGGCGGTGTGAGAGCAGGCGTCCGGTGGTGATGGACAGGATGTCGGCGAGGTCGAACTCGCGCGGGGTGGTGTCGGTCATGGTGGGGATCCTAGATAGCCGGAAAACGGTCGGTTTCCCCGTAGGCGGGGATCAGCGGGTCGGGTTCGAGTAGCGGCCGGGCGGGGACTGTGACGGTGGTGCGCTGCGCGACGGGCAGCGCGGTGTCGCAGCGGGTGTGGGCGAGGTCGGCGGCGCACAGCACGCACACGGTGATCGTGCGGGTCTTTGTGGCGGTCAGTGCGGTGTTCATCGGCCGGTCCCCTCGGTGTCCGTCGCGTGCGCGGCGGCGTGGTGGACCGGGAATGCGGTGAACCCGAGCCGCCCGGCCTGCGCGGTGATCGCGAAGGCGTACTGCTCGGGCAGGGGCCGGGTGGTGAGCAGGGGCGGCGCGCCGGGGGTGTCGCAGAGGGCGACGGTCCAGCGCGGCTGGGCGTCGAGTTCGGCGGCCTGGGCCGGGGTGAGCAGGTCGAGGTCGTCGGTGCCGAGGTGCCAGAGCCGGGCGTCGGGGACCTTGGCGCGGAACAGGTCGGCGGTGTCGTCGACGGTGTCGATCGTGCAGTTGGGGGTGCAGGTGTAGGCGGGGGTGCGCCACGGGCGGCGGGCGGGCGTGATGGGGTAGTGCTGTCCGCAGCGGTGGCAGGTGACGCCGTCCTGGGCGGGAGTGCGGCGCAGCAGCCGGGTGATCACGGCGAGCCGGGTGGTCATGCGGCCACCGCCTGCGGGGTCTCGGCCTGGGCGGCGGCTCGGGCGGCTGCGGCGCGGGCGCGTTCGATGCCGCGCTCCACGGTGGACGCGGACACGCCGAGCGCTGCGGCGATGGGCCGGGCGGCGGTGATCTTCCCGCCTTTGGCGAGCCGGTAGGCGAGGGTGGTGTCGGCGAGGGTCGCGGGGGTGGGGTGGCCGGCCAGCAGCCGCCAGGCGACGACGAGGTCGGCGGGGCCGTGGGCGGTGTCGACGGTGAGGCCGTCGGACGGGATCGCGGTGTTCTGGGGGCGGCGCCTGGGCGCGGGCAGGTGGGTGTGCGGCTGCTCGGTCATGAGGCCACGGCCGTTTCGGGTCGGCCGCGCAGCGCCTTGACGGAGGCGTCGAAGCCGGCGCACAGGATGTCCCAGCGCTGCGCCTGGGGCATGTCGGGGTTGGCGCGCAGGGTCACGGCGGCTTCGAGCAGGGCGAGGTCGCTCAGGAACACGCGCCACTGGACGTCGTCCATGGCGCGGCGCTCGGCGTGAGCCTTGATGACGCCGTCGTGGTCGGCGGCTGTTGCAGCCGTACTCTTGTCCATTGGAACCACTCCTGTGCACTCAGGTTTGGGTCTGGCCCTGGCGGTGTGTCACCACCGCCAGGGCCGCTGTCGTTATGCGGCGACTACCGGGCGGGTGATGTCCGGTGTCGCGACGAACTTGAACAGGTGCGCTCGCGCTTGCTCCTCGGTGAAGCCGACCGCCATGGCGAGGGCGACGAGGTGCGCCTGGACCTTCGTGGTCAGCGGCTGTTCGCGGCGCGTGAGTTTGCTCAGCATCGACGGCGAGAGGTCGGCGGCGAACGCCAGATTCGTCAGGTGCGGGCGTCCGTCGCGTTGCCGCCAGCGGGGGTCGCCCTCGGCGAGCCACGCCAGGGCGCCGTCTCGCAGTTCGTAGGCCGGTCCCATGGTCGTTTTCCTCCACACATGTTGTCGCGTCTAAGAATTTAGTGCAAGAATATCTCCAGCGCAAGGGCGTGCCGGCTGCCGCTCCTTGCCTCACCTGCGGCGATCTTGTTTGATGGAGGAAACGTGTCGATGACAGGAGAATCCTCCGGTGGACGAGGACAGGGCCTCGCGGACGCAGAACCGCGCCGCAGCGGCACAGCGCTGGCGGGACTGGTTGGTGCCCGAGATGGAGCGCGCAGAGATGCGGCAGATCGACGTGGTGCGCGCGAGCAGCGGCCAGCTTCAACCCGCCGTCGTGTCGAAGTGGGTCAACGGGGAGTTCACCGCGTCGCCGGACTACGCGATCCTTGCCGCACGAATCCTCGGGGCGGACCCGCTCGAAGCGCTGGCGGCGGCGGGACACCACGAGATCGTGGCCACGGTGAAGAGCGTGCCGATCCCGGGAGGGTTGGACGACCCGGTTATCGCAGCGGTCCAGGGCGACGGGCGACTGACTCCAGCAGACAAGGCGCTCGCCATCCGGCTGTACCGGGAGGACATCCACCACGCGATGACGCGCGCGCGGACGGTCGTAGACCATCTTGCGGCCACCGGGACGGTCAGGCGCGCATCGGGTTCCGGGCGGTCGACCGGTGACGGCGATCGGGGGCCGGGGCCCGCTTGATGCGGACGCCATCCAGTACGCGGACGGCTTTGCGGCCGGGTATCGCGCGGCCGAAGCGGAGATCACCGAAGCGTGGGCGGTGCTCGCGCGGCGCATCAGGCTAAGGGCCGAGCGAGCGAGCGGCCCGATACCGGAGCCCAGGGTTCGCGAGCAGCCGGACGCCGAGATCTGGTTCACCGCCGAAGAACTCGCCGAGCGGGACGGTGCGGCGTGAACGTGCCCGACAACGTCGCCTACGCGGGCTGGCGCGCCGACGAACCCGTGCGCAACGACGGCTTGCCGCCGGACGCCGATCCCTGGGCGCACCTTGACCCGCCACACGGCGAGTCGGACGCGAACCCGCAGGACACCTGGGCGCCCGTCGACCTCGACCCGATCCTTGACGGCACCTACCAGGCGCCCAAACCCACCGTCTGCCACCGCAACGACGGCGCCGCCATGTTCTACCCCGGCCTCATGCACAGCGTCTTCGCCGAACCCGAGGCCGGAAAGACGTGGCTGATGGCCGTTGCCACAGCAAGTGAGATCGCCGAGGGGAACGACGCGCTCTACATCGACTTCGAGGACACCGCCCAGGGCATCATCGTCCGCCTGCTCGCCCTCGGCGTGCCGCGCGAGGACATCCGGGCGCACTTCCGGTACATCCACCCCGAGGCGGCCGCCGGCCCGATCGGAAAGGCGCTGCTCCTTGGCGCGCTGACCCCCAGGACGACGCTCGTCACGCTCGACGGCGTCACGGAGGCGATGACGCTGTACGGGCTGAAGACCAAAGAGGACACCGACGTCGCGCGGTTCTGGCGCCTGCTGCCGGGTTTCATCGCGAAGCTCGGCCCGGCTGTGGTTCTGCTGGACCACGTGGTCAAGGACCGGGAGAGCCGCGGGCGCTGGGCTACCGGCGCACAGCACAAGCTGGCGGGCTTGAACGGGTCCGCGTTCACCCTGGAGTCGGTCAAGCCGTTCGGGATCGGGATGAAGGGCTGCTCGCGCGTGTTCGTGAGCAAGGACCGGCCCGCCGGGGTTCGCAACAAGGCGGTGCGTACGAAGGGGGGTCAGGACTGGTTCGCCGACATGGTCATCGAGTCGATGGGGGACGGGTCGGCGTTCGCCAACCTGTACCTGCCGATCGTGCGCGAGGACGACCAT